>Ga0182021_10002638_pt1 | contig 20970 bp, 19 predicted proteins | sample 612E3MmetaG_FD_120493 | JGI IMG/M metagenome (GOLD analysis project Ga0182021, IMG submission 120493) | Permafrost microbial communities from Stordalen Mire, Sweden - 612E3M metaG (Illumina Assembly) | ecosystem: Environmental > Terrestrial > Soil > Wetlands > Permafrost | place: Sweden... | reverse complement strand
GGACTGGCCCTGCAGCAGCGCCATGCGCATCCCTTGCACCGCGTAGTTGACGGGGATCAGGCGGGCCAGCAGTTCCAGCGGGCGGGGCAGGCTCTGTACGGGAAACATGGCGCCGCTCAGGAGCCATAGTCCGGAGCTCATCAGCCACACCATCGCACCGCCTTTCTGAAAGGCGATCTGCAAAGTCGCGGCAGTAATTCCCAAAGCCAGCGCGATTGCCAGAGAGAGAATCAGGACGGCCAGGCAAGCAAGCACATTGGCATGGACCGAAGCCCGGAATATCGCCACGCCTGCCGCCAAATAGACCACCAGGTTAACCAGGTTCCCGGCAAAGGCGGAGATGGAACTCAGGATGACGAGTTCGGCGGGCGCGGTTGAGGTGGTCATCAGCACCTCCATCGTGCCAGTCTGCTGCGCCTGCTGCACGGTATTCAGGAAGGCTTGCGTGCTCATCACAAAAAAAATGTAGAGGCCGGTCCCGACCAGCAAGAACGGGAAATAGTCCATGCCACCGGGACGATAGATGGGGCCAATGGAGTGGGACAGGAAATAGAAAGCTGCCAGCTGCGTGAGCAGGCTCGCGAAGGTCAGCACAAAGCCGGTGCGGTGGCGGATGGCGGTCAGCAGGTCGCGACGCAGGATGGCGCGGAGCTTGTCGAGGGATGAGATCACAGAACCCTCCCCGCGCGCTGGATAGGGCTGGCGGCTTCATCCGTTTCGCCGGTGGTACGGAAGTAGAAAGTGCGAAGCTGCTCCATGCTTTCGCCGCTGCCAATCGAGCGTTCGGCGAGTAGTTCTCCCTTTTGCAGCAGCAGCAGCCGGTCGCCGACTGAAACCGCTTCTGCAAAGTTGTGCGTCGCCAGCAGGATGGTGGTGTTTTGCCGGACCAGGGTGCGGATCATGGTCCAGAAATGCGCCGTGGTCGCGGCGTCCAGGCTGCGCGTGGGTTCATCGAGCAGCAGGATGGCTGGGCGCTTGACCAACGCGCGCGCAATTCCCAGGCGCTGGTACATTCCGCTGGAAAACTTCATGACCAGCGTGTCGGCTTGCTCCTGAAGGCCGGTGTCTGCCAGAACTTCTTCGATCCGGCGGGAGCGTTCGCGGGGCGCGACTTCGTCGAGAGCGGCGAAGAAGTCGAGGTTCTCTCGCGCGGAAAGCCTGGGGAAGAAGGACCGCTCGGTCGCCACGGCAATCCCAACTTGCCGCCGGACGTCTCCGGCTTGCTGGTTGGTGTCGAACCCGGCAACGTGTACCGAGCCGGAGTCTGGAAGCAGCATGGTGGAGATCAGCTTGAGCGCCGTGCTTTTCCCGCTGCCGTTCGGGCCGAGCAGCACCAGAACTTCTCCGGGAGCCGCCGCGAAAGAAACGCTGTTCAGCGCGATGGTGTCGCCCGCGCGTTCCCGGCCCAGCCAGTTGAACAGGGCTGGCCGGTGACGGAACACTTTGCGGACGGATTCGAATACGACTCGGTCCATGAAAGTGACGGCAGTCTTTCGAAATGCAGGATGAAGACTCTGTATTATAGTGGCGATTCGCAGTCGCACCGATTCTTCTGGTTCCCGCTTCGCCGCGTGGAACCTGCCTCCATGAGCCAACCCTCAACGCCGTCGGCAACGCGCGGTAATTCTTCTCCGGCAGCAGGGATGTCGAGAGAATTTGAGCTCTTGTGCGCGTGCAGCGGCGTGGAACTTTCTCTGGAACGGAGCGGCCGGATTGCGAATTGCACGGCATCCGAAATCAATTGGGACGAGCTCCTGCGGCAGGCCGAGCACCATGGCGTGGCCCCGCTGCTGGCGCGGAATCTGCGGGCACACGGGCGCGGGGTTCCAGCGAATATCGAGCAATCGCTACGCTCCGGATTCGAAGCGAATATCCGGCGCAATCTCTGGTTTGCCAGCGAACTGGTGCGGATCCTGCAGCACTTTGACGAGAAAGCAATTCGTACCGTCCCCTACAAAGGGCCAGTTCTGGCGGAGTCAGTCTACGGAGACTTGGCGCTGCGCCGCTTCTCGGATCTCGACTTTCTGGTTGCTCCGTCGGACTTCTCGCGCGCCAAGCAGGCGCTCGGCGAATTGGGATATGAGCCATCCGTTTCCCTGACTCCGGCCGCTGAGCGGATGGTGCTGCAGACCGGGTACGAACTTTCATTCGACAGCGCAGCCGGCAAGTATCTGGTCGAATTGCAATGGGGGTTGCTGCCGCATTTCTATTCCGTGGACCTCTCCGCGAATGACCTGCTGCAGCGTTCGGGGCGCACCGTCCTCGGCGGAAAGGAAGTGCCGTCGCTTTCGCCCGAGGATCTGCTGCTCGTGCTGTGTCTGCACGCCGCGAAACACTTTTGGATGCGGCTGATCTGGATCAGTGACATCGCGGAAACTCTGCGCTCGCAGACGTTAGATTACGGTGTTGTGTTTTCACGCGCGCGGGAGTTAGGCATCGTGCGAGTTCTGGGCGTGAGCTTCTGGCTGGCGAGGAATGTGCTTGGATCGGCGATTCCGCAGCAGGCGGAAGACCTGGTCGGAGCCGATCCACAGATTGAGGTTCTCGGGAAGCTATTTGCCGGCCGCCTGGCCAGTAGCGCTACCTACGACTTTGAGTCGACGGAATACTTCCGGCTAGTGCTGGCCTTGCGAGAGCGCCGGCGAGACCGGGTCCGCTATCTCTGGCGACTGGTGTGGACGCCTGGCCCAGGGGAGGTCGCGGCTGTGCAATTGCCCGGGCCGCTGTCCCCGTTGTATCGCGTGGTACGAATTGTCCGGTTGCTGCGGAAACTTGCCTGAAGGCGCCGTGGCATTTTCGTGCCCACAGACCACAGCCCCGTCGCGCTGATATCATTCCCGGCGTGTCCCAGCGCGGAAGATTCATTACGTTCGAAGGGCTGGACGGCAGCGGCAAGAGCACCCAGCTGGCCAAACTGGCCCGCACGCTGCGTGCCCATGGAATCGCCGTTACGGTTACGCGCGAACCCGGCGGCACCGCGACCGGAGAGAAGATCCGCGAAGTGCTGCTGCATTCGGCGACTTCGGGACTGTCTCCCCTGACCGAGATGGCCTTGATGTTTGCCTCGCGTGCGCAACATCTGCATGAAGTGATATTGCCAGCGCTGGCGGAAGGGCATGTCGTGCTTTGCGATCGCTACGCCGATTCGACCGAGGCTTACCAGGGCGGCGGCCGCAAACTGGGCTCGAAGGCCGTGCTGATATTGCACGACGTGCTTTGCGGCGGGTTGCAGCCGGACCTCACCATCTTGCTCGATAACGATGCGAGCGCGAGCGTGGACCGCGCCCGCCGCCGCAACCGGGCGCACAAGAGTCGTCAGGCAAAAGATGAGAACCGCTTCGAGCAGGAAAATCGCGCGTTCTTTGGACGCGTGCGCAATGCTTATCTTGCGTTGGCTGCCCGTGATCCAAATCGAGTTCATGTCATCAACGCGCGTGGCACGCCGCAGGAAACGCATGCGGTGATCATGGAGTTAGTGCGGAAGAAGCTGAAAATTTAAGACTCACCAGGGAGACACGGAGAAAATCCAAAGCATCTCATTTGGACCAGAGCAGATAGCGATGATCCGCACTCCTCAAGAATCTGTTTGGGTTTCCTCCGTGGCTCGGTGTCTCCGTGGTGAAATGAGCTCAGATGCCATTTTCTGATTTCCACGGCAACCCGGACGTTGTCCATCGCCTGCGCGAGATGCTGGCCCGAAACCGCTTTGCGCATGCTGTCATCCTTGCGGGCGCAAAGGGATCGGGAAAATACACGCTTGCCCTGATGCTGGCGCGGGCAATGAATTGCCTGGAGCAACCGGTCACCAACGGCCTGCCCGATTTCTGCGGACGGTGTTCGAACTGCACGCGCATTGCCCAGGCCGAAGATCTCGACGCTCGTTTCACCGAAGCGGTCGAGGCGCGCGAGAACCTTCGCGAAACTGACAAGAAAGAAACGCGCATCCTGGTACAGGTCCATCCCGACGTGCTGGTGATTCCACCCGATCCGCCGCAGATGATGATCAAGGTGGACCAGGTGCGGCATGTCATCAGGACCATTTACTACCGGCCATCCCAGGCGCGCGAGAGCGTCTACATCTTTACCGAATCGAAGTTCATGAAAGAGGCAGCCAACTCGCTGCTGAAAGTGCTGGAAGAGCCGCCTGAGTTTGCGACCATCTTCCTGCTCGCGGAAAATCCTGGCGAACTGTTGCCCACGATTCGTTCGCGATCGATGACCTTCGCTCTGGGCGCACTGACAACCGACGACATCGAGAAGTTTCTCGCCGCAAGGCGGCCGGACTGGAACCCTCGGCAACGCGCGCTGGTAGCCCGATTGAGCGAAGGAGCGATTGGACGGGCGCTGGGATTCGATCTGGAGAAGTACATTGCGGCGCGAGCGCACGCGCTGGTGATGCTGAACTCGGTACTGCGCGGTGGAGATCATACGGAGCTGTTCAAAACGACCGAGAGCTATCGCCCGGGCGCCGATGGGCGCGAGAAAATTGAAGCTCTTTTGCGGACGCTCTATTCGCTGCTGCAAGATCTCTTGTTTCTTCAGTCGGGCACGCCGCAGTTAGTCCGCAACACGGACATTCAGGGCGAACTCAAGAAGATGTCGGAGGCGGCGGATTTTGCGTGGATCCAGCGGGCGTCCGAAGGGTTGGGCGAAGTGGAGCGCGGGATGCGGCGGAACCTGCTGCGGTCTTTGTCGTTGGATGCATTTGCGACGGCGCTGGAGAGAACGTCCTGAGAGCCGAACCTTCGTGATCTTTACGCACCGTTTACGATCCCCAACAGTTCAAAGCTCTTAACCGCAGAGGGCGCAAAGTATCCACAAAGGTCGCAGAGTGAACCACTTCGGCAATTGTCAAAAAATTGTCATATCTTTTACGGGTGTGATACCGTAATCGGTAAGTTCACACCCCAGTTGTCACCAACACACGATTCCAGTGGTGTGGCACATTTCGCCGCCGAGCGCGCAGGTGGTGCAAATATGAAAGACACACTCGATTCGACACCAGCCGATCAGTCAGCCCCAGAGCAAGAGGGCTTCGCGAATCGCAAGCTGATTCGCCCGTCCTTGAGCCGGACCGACCACAATAATCACGGGCACAACCATCCAGTCCCGGAACGCCGGGAGCGCTCGTCAGCGCCGGCTTCAGCCAAGAAGGTTACCCCCACCGAACAGACCAACGCCGAAAATTTCTACTACCAGAAGCAGATGCAGACCAAGACCCCCATGGTCGTGGTGCTGCGCGACGGCGAGGTGGTGCAAGGCATCATCGAGTGGTACGACAAGGGCTGCATCAAGGTGAACCGCACGGGCGCCCCCAACCTGGTGATCTACAAGCCTGCCATCAAGTACATGTTCAAAGAGGGCGAGAACGGGAAGCGGTAGGGCGGCTTTTGGCTCTTGGCATTTAGCCTTTGGCTTGAACCGGTAGCGAGAAATATTTTCTGCTTCTCTCCATTCAATTTGCCCTTCCACAGCCTCGGGATGACAATAAGAAAAGTGCGCCTGGAATTTGGCTGAATGGGGCTATTTACTCTCCGCCTTCCATCTGCTGCGACAGGTAGTTCGCGATTCCCATCTCTTTCATCGAATGGAGTTGGGCTTCGAGGTAGTCGACGTGGCGCTCTTCGTCCAGAATCATGCGCTGGAATATGGCGCGGGTTCCGTCATCTTTTAAGTCCGAGCACACTCGGACCGACTCGTTGTACTGGCGCACGGCGTCCTGCTCGTCTTTCAGATTGATTTCCATTTGCTGCTGGACGTTCGCGCCCATCTGCGGCTTGAGGCCGACATCGACGGCGGGGACACTGTCGAAGAAGATGATGCGCTCGATGAGGCCTTCGGCATGGCGCATTTCTTCGATCGCGCGCTGCTTGGTGCGCGCAGCCAGTACCTTGTAGCCCCAGTTGCCGCACATTTCGGACTGAGTCATGTATTGCACGATCGCGGTCAGTTCAGCGCTGAGCGCGGAGTTGAGTTGTTCGATTACCTTGGGATCGCCCTTCATGGTGCTCCTTTGCGAAACGAGTATGATCGCAGTTTAGAAGATGCGGGCGCTGTGATGCAGCGCACATGGATTGCGATTACAGCACGAGCGTGCGGATGTTCGCGTTGAGACTTGTGCCGTGCCTACGGGACTCGCGTCGTTTCCCGCCTAACCCAGGACTGACGTCCTGGGCTAATATGTTTCGCCCCTGCGGGGTTGGTGTTTGCCCATTCACACCGGACTGCGACACAAAAGCTGGTGATCTACAAGCCGGCGACTAAGTACATGTTCAAAGAGAGCGAGAACGGAAGGTGGCAGCTTCAAGACCTGGCGGTGTCAGATTTGGAATGCCAGCGTGGTTACTTCTGCGGACCTCGCCAACCATCCGTTGTGCCAATACTTCTTGTCGGGCTATCTGTCCACCCGGGAAGACTTAACGAACTTCCCTCCTGACCAGTTTCCTAGTGTCTTGGATCGCTACGAGGCAATATTCACGTCAGCACTGGCAATCCTCAAGCTCTCTAAGAAGTCTCTGAGGAGGAAGAAGGAGTTTAATTTTGACTCGGCTGACGCTGCGAATCTCGAAAGCGCGGTTGGCGTACTCAGAACCGTTGACACGCTCCAGCAGCTAAAGTTCACCAGGATCGAACTCCTTAAGCCGCCGGGGGCAGACATTCTTTGTGAGAAGGATGGTCAGCGGGTGTGCTGCGAAGTCAAGACGATCACCAAACAAAGCACAGCTCGACCCGAATTTTTCTTCGAAGATCAGCTCTACGCCAAGCTCTTAGAGAGCATCGCGAAGGCCCGAACGCAACTTCAGCAGAGCACTGCACAGTGGCGGTGCACCTTAGCCATATTCGTTTGCATCTCGAATTGGTTCGACCAGTCCATTTTTCTGGGCCAAGACGGCTATCAGTACGTTGTTAACCGGCTGGAGAAAGATCAACTTGAGGGAGAAGGCAGCTTCCTAGAGTCCCTGAAAGGGATTGATGGCGTTTTGTTTGTGACGAAGTTTGGCAACCGCCACCTGTTCCTGAACGAACGGGCGAAATTCATAGACGGCTAGTTGTCTTGCTCCATGTCAATCACCACCGGCTGCAGCTCAATGGAGTGCGCGATTGGCAGGGTCGATTCGGCTCTCACTTAGGCTCAGATTCCAGTTCGGCAGCTATCGTGACCTCACCGCCCACTGTCTTGATTCGTCTCTCCCAAGACTTGTAACCGGCCTTCGTGATCCTTATGGAATGGTCGCCTTCCGTGGCAGGAACAGACGAGGGTGTGTGCCCGACAAAGTTTCCGTCGAGTTCGATGTCAGCGCCACTTGGGCTTGAGGCGAGCTTCAGGACTGTTGAACTGGCCCGGCCAGGGGCCGCTGATTGTATTGTTTCATCGCGGACTGTGGGTTTCGAACTCAGAACCTCAAATGTGGTCTCCTGAGGTTTTCCATTGTCGTCGCGGAGCATTTTGATGCGGCCTTTGTCCCATCGGGCTTTGTAAGCGCCCGGTGCCACTACACAACCGGCCGCTGACGAATTATGCTTTGCGGCGTAAATAGCGCCAGCCCAAGGAATGAGTGTCTTGGCGGACGAAAGGTCGCACCGGATGGAATAAGTATTTCCGTCCGAGGCTTCCACAATGGAAATCGGACGCGTATACGTTCCCCCTCCGGAAGTATGTGAAGTGCAATCGCGTCATCCGACCCAGGCGTGCTGGTGCAGTTTGTTCGCGTCGTCTGAGTGGTATCTGTGTATGTGACAGCGTCGGTTCTCAGTACTTTCAACGTGAGCGGATATTGCTTGGCACCTTCCGCCCATGCCAGGGAAGCGGCAACGAACAAGACCAGTGTACCCGCCAATCGCCGCATGTGATTCTCCCGAATGGATCCTGCCACGCCGCAACACGATCTGCTGTGACCGGGGTCACCGGAAGGAGTCTAACAAGAAATCCGGCAGTCTTCACCTCGAACGCAGGCAGAGTTGAAGGCTGAAAGCTGCCCTACAGCTTCGGCAGCACGATCCCCTTCTGCGCCTGGTATTTTCCTTTGCGGTCTTTGTAGCTGGTCTCGCAGATCTCGTCAGATTCGAAGAAGAGAATCTGGCACAGGCCTTCATTGGCGTAGATCTTCGCGGGCAGCGGCGTGGTGTTCGAGATCTCGAGGGTGACGAAGCCTTCCCACTCGGGCTCGAAGGGCGTGACGTTCACAATAATTCCGCAACGCGCATAGGTCGATTTGCCGACACAGATGGTGAGGACGCTGCGCGGAATCTTGAAATACTCGACCGAGCGGGCGAGCGCAAACGAATTCGGCGGGATGATGGCGACATCGGAGGTGATCGTCACGAACGAGCGCTCGTCGAAATGTTTGGGATCGACGATGGTGCTGTTGACGTTGGTGAAGATCTTGAATTCGTCCGACACGCGCAGGTCGTATCCGTAGCTGGAGACGCCGTAGGAAATCACCCCCTGGCTCACCTGTTTTTCGGAGTAGGGGTTAATCATGTCGTGTTCTTGCGCCATGCGGCGGATCCAGCGGTCGCTCTTGATCATGGAACTCCTTGGAAAAATTTGTAATTGGTGATTTGTAATTGGTAATTTCAGGTTGGATCAAGGCCGCAGACAGGGGCAGAGGCCACAATCACAAATTACAAATTTCCAATTACAAATCGCTTGGCTGGTGCTGCCATATTACGAGAATGGTCCCCCGGTTGACAATCCAGCGTATCTCCCTTAGCATCAATCACTTGAGGCACGCTTTGGAATCTAGAGACGGGAGACGCCCGTGATCAAGCTCGACATCATCAATGAAGTGGTGAATCGCACCGGCATCACGAAGACCAAGGCGGAGCTCGCCGTCGAGACCGTCTTCCAGAGCATGAAGAAAGCGCTCACTGTCGGCGACCGCATCGAACTGCGCGGGTTCGGAGTGTTTAACGTGCGTCCGCGCAAGACCGGTATCGGACGCAATCCGCGTACCGGCGCCGAAGTTTCCATTCCACCCGGCAAGGCGGTGCGCTTCAAGCCCGGCAAGGAATTGCAGTCGATTGACTAGGTCTGCGTGCCTGCTGCTGTTTCCGTGGGGACAGAACAGATCTCACCACGGAGGTCACGGAGACACGGAGAGAGCCAAGATCAACTCTGCAAGGCCGCGAAGCAGGAGAAAGTGCGTCAGGGGAAGGTCTTCTTAATCGTGTCTGAATCTTTGAATCCCTTGCTTTTCTCCGTGACTCCGTGTCTCCGTGGTGGATTTCGAACCGCCCCGAGCGCGTATGTCTGAAAATGCGTCCCCTTTCCCGCCCACCCTTGAAGGGGAGCATTCGTCCGCAGTCTGGGTTATTCCGCCGCCACGTCACCGGTTGTGGCTGCACCTGCTTCTGCTGTTCGCAACCTTCCTGAGCACGATGGTGGTCGGCGCGCGCATGCAGTTCAATTTCCTGCATAACCAGCCGGTGTTCTCGCTGAATGACGATAGCCTGTCGCTGTTTCCGATTGGGTGGATCGTACAACACCCTTCGAATTTGCTCCTGGGCATGCCCTTCTCGCTCACTTTGATGTTCATCTTGCTGGCGCACGAGATGGGACACTATCTATACGCGCGGCATTATCGCGTGTATGCGACGCTGCCGTTCTTTGTTCCATTTCCCAGCCTGATTGGGACGCTGGGAGCCTTCATCCGGATCAAGAGCCCGATCCCTTCGCGGGCAGCGTTGTTTGATATTGGGATCGCCGGACCGATCGCGGGATTTATTCCGGCGTGTGGTGCGCTGCTGGTCGGATTGTCACTGTCGCACCCGTTGACTCCTGGGACAGTTTCTGATTTCCAGCTCGGACTTCCGCTCGCATTCAAGATCGCCGGGCGTCTCTTGCATGCCGGAAATCTTACCGGCTTATCGCTCCACCCGATTGCGGCCGCTGCCTGGGTCGGAATGTTCGCGACAGCTCTGAACCTGTTGCCGGGAGGCCAACTCGACGGCGGGCACATCGTGTTTTCGGTTTCACCGCAGTTTCATCGTGCGGTGTCATTTGTTACGGTTCTTGCACTGATCCCATTGGCAAAATATTTCTGGACCGGATGGCTGCTCTGGGCGGTGCTGCTGGCGATGACGACACGGCACCCTCCCGTCCCAGTTCGCCCTTCGGTGACGGGCGGGCGCCGGTGGATCGCCGCGTTTGCCGTGCTGATGCTAGTGCTCAGCTTCACGCCCGCACCGTTCACGCACAGCTCCGGCCGCGAAGTCTGGCCCGAGGTGCGGGAAGGAGTTCGCGAACTGATCCATGAACTGCGCGGCGGGGCACGAAGATTGCTACTTCGCAAGTGACTCTTGCATGTTCCGCAATTTGTCATCCTGAGCGAAGCGAAGGACCCATGAATTCCTCGGCTGCTCCAAGACCTACCGGGTTAAATTCGGGATCGGCTGCGTTTCGTGGCGACACCTCAAAAGTGCATAGGTCCTTCGCTTCGCTCAGGATGACAGCGATGGCGGATCGGCAGCGTTCTTGACGCGACAGCTAGTAGCCAGCAGCTAGAAGCTAGTAGCTGCTTTACATCAACCACAGCGCATCCACATCCACAATAATCTGCGTTCGCGGAATTTTCCGCGCCGACGCTTCCGCCAGCATTGCTCTCAGGAGCGTATTCATCTTCTGGCGGCTGGGCGATTTCAAAATAAAGTGATACCGGTAGTCGCGCTTCAGTCGCACGATGGGCGCGGCGGCCGGACCGAGCACGCGGATTCCCTCATGGCGCGTCTTCTCGAACCAGCGTCCCAGTTCGCCGGACCAGGCCAGTGCCTCGTCAAGTTTTTCGCTGCGGATGAGTACGTTGGCAATCGCGCTGTAAGGTGGATAGTGCATCCAGGCGCGGAACTGTAGTTCCTTGTCGTAGAAGCCGGCGAAATCGTGTTGCGCCGCAAACTTCACGGCATAGTGATCGGGAAAGTATGTTTGCAGCACGACCTTGCCCGGGGACTGGCCACGTCCGGCGCGTCCGGCAACCTGGGTTAGAAGCTGAAACGTGCGCTCGGCGGCGCGGAAGTCCGGGAGGCCGAGCGCGGTGTCGGCTCCGACCACGCCCACCAGCGTCACGCCGTGGATGTCGTGGCCCTTGGCGATCATCTGCGTGCCGACCAGCATGTCGAGTTCGCCTTCGTTCAGCGCATTCAGCGCGCGCTCGAAATCGTCGCGGCCACGGACCGTGTCGCGATCAAGGCGCCCGATGCGAGCCTGGGGAAACATGCCGTGCAGCAACTCTTCCAACTTCTCTGAGCCCGTCCCGACGAAATACACGTACTCACTGCCGCAGTGCACGCATTTCTTCGGCACGGGCGCGATGAACCCACAGTAGTGGCATTCCATCTTGTGCTCGCGCTTGTGATGGGTGAGCGCGATGGCGCAGTTCCTGCACTCGAGTTTCTTGCCACAAGTGCGGCAGAGCACAACCGGGGAATATCCGCGGCGGTTGAGCAGCACCATGACCTGTTCTTTTTTCTCCAGGCGCTCGCGAATCTCCGCAGCCAGCTTGCGCGAAATGACCTGCTCTTGTCCGGTTTCCTGAAACTCCAGTCGCATGTCGAGAATTTCGACTTCGGGCAGCGGACGCTGCTCCACGCGGTCCGGTAACTCCAGCAACGCATACTTGTTCTTCGTCGCGTTGTAGTAGGACTCGAGCGATGGAGTCGCCGAGCCGAGCACGACAACGGCCCCGGCCATTTTTGCCCGAATGACAGCCACGTCGCGCGCGTGGTAGCGAGGTGTCTCTTCCTGCTTGTAGGAGGAGTCCTGTTCTTCGTCCACGATGATGAGCGCGAGATCGCTCACCGGGGCAAACACTGCCGAGCGCGTGCCGACGACCATCCGCGCCTGTTCGTTCTTGATGCGATGCCACTGCTCCGCGCGTTCGGCATCGGATAGTCCCGAATGCAGGATGGCGACCTCATCTCCGAAAATCTGGTGCAGGTCGGCGGCAACGGCTGGAGTGAGGCCAATTTCTGGAACCAGCAAAATCGCGGAGCGTCCTTTTTCGAGCACCTCGCGCATGCCCGCCAAATAAACGGCGGTTTTGCCGGATCCAGTCACGCCGTGCAGAAGCATGCCGCTGAATTTGCGTGCTTCCATGCCCTCGTCAATCCTCGCCAGTGCATTTTTCTGCGCCGGGCTGAACTCGAATTCGAAAGGCGACCGTCGCGGCTTGAGTTTCGACATCGTGCGATCCTGCGGTTCGTCGACGAGTTCGACCAGCCCTCGGCGGACGAGCGTGCTCAAGGTGGTGCGCGGGATCTCCAGTCCGCGCAGAACCTCGACGGGGACTCTGCCGCCAGCCGCGGCCAATGCGTCAATCAACGCTCGCTGGCTCTCGTTGAGCCTGCCCGTGTGGGGACGGGTCTCTGACCCGTCCAGCGGAGGCGAAGCCTCCGCTCCCAGCAGCACCGCAACCTTGATTGTGCGCGACGATTCCCGCGCCGCCGAAACATCTTCGCGCGCAATCCACTTCTTGCGGACCATCCCAGCGAGCAGAGCTTTCGACGAGCGCGTGGCACTCCGCAGGCTCTCTTCCCGTACGTTCTCGCGCTCCGCCAGGTAATCGAGCACACGGAACTCGACGAGTTGATCTTCGGGCGTGCGTTGCGAACGTGCTGATGATCCGGACATCCCCGCGAGATGCAGCGCCATGTGGCCTTGGTCGGTGATGTGATAGACGACCGCCCGCTTGAATTCCGCCGAAAGTGGCAGCATGGTGCGGAAGACCTCGCCCACCGGTGCGAGATAGTAGTTGGCTATCCACTGGCCGAGTTTCAGCAGTTGTTCGTCGAGGACCGGCGAGATGTCGAGCGCTTCGATGATTTTCTTGGTCTTGACCTGCGGTGGACGATCATGCAGTTCGACGACGATGCCCGACATGCGCTGCTGCCGGAACGGCACCAGCACCCGCCCGCCCACCACCGGCTCCATGCCCGGAGGGATGGTGTAGGTGAACACCATGTCCAGCGGCACGGCGAGGGCGACGTCAGCGAAGAGGGGCATGTGGGAGGTGTCAATGAAATCCTATCGCATTTCCCAATACTGTTGCTTGACAGTAGTATCGCGTTACGTTAGCATACAGTGAGATGATCGCGAGTTTCCGGGACAAGGAAACCGAAAGGCTGTGGCAGTCGGGCAGAAGCCGCCGTCTCCCCGCAGATCTGCAGCTACGGGCCTTCAAGAAACTCGCTATTTTGAATGCGGCGCTCACGCTCGACAACTTGAAGGTGCCGCCGGGGAATCAACTGGAAGCGCTGCGCGGAAACCGCGCTGGACAACACAGTATTCGAATCAACGATCAATATCGTGTGTGTTTCGTGTGGCGGGACGGGAACGCTTTTGAGGCAGAGATCGTCGATTACCACTGAAGAAGCGGAGTAACCATGACCAAATCGAGGAAGGTGTTTGCGGTTCATCCGGGAGAAATTCTCAAGACCGAGTTCATGGAGCCAATGGGAGTGAGTGCTTATCAACTGGCAAAAGCCCTCAATTTTCCGGGCATCTATGAAGTCGTCCGGGGAGACCGGGCCATCAGTGCCGACACTGCCATCCGCCTGGGGAAGTACTTCGGTCTGCCCGCGCAGTTTTGGCTCAATCTTCAGAACGATTACGATCTGAGAATCGCGGAGGGTAGCGGCATCGGCAAAGGGATTCGGCCCCGCAAGGTCGTTCATAGCGCCGAACTTGCCGACGCACAGTAGAGATTCCGCACCCCACGGTGTCTAATACAGTATGCGGAAACAGTGGCGATTAATTCTCCCTGCGGTTGGTCTGATGCTCTTCGGGATTGTGACCTACCAATCAGTGGAGCGGCGCCAGCATGAAAAAGCTTCCGGTCAGTACTTCTGGTGGGCATCTATCCGTCTTGACACTCATAGTGTTAACCGTCATCTGGACGCGAAACCTTGCATGGAGGCGGAAAGCGACTGTGTCACATGGGATGTGGCGTCCTTACCCCGCTCGACCGGACTGTTGGGCGCGATGTTGATCATCACGGCCTTTCCAGCGTTCTTCATTGGGGTGCCAGTCGTTCGAGGCTTAGGGCGTCTTGGGATCAGCGAAGTCGGAACTTTCATGATCGTGATGCCAGTGCTGATCGCAGGTTGGTGCTACGTTCTCGCATGGCTGGACAATCGCTGGAGGATCCGGCGGTCAAGCCCTACCCATCCCTGACCCGTGCTCCCGCGGGCTGGACGGACGAGGGCGTCCGTCCCTACGTGGTTGCTTTTGGCGCTTTCAGTCCCAACTCTTTCATCACCATCTGCAGATCCTTCCACGCCTCGCCCTTCTGCCGTGGATCGCGCAGCAGAAATGCCGGGTGGTAGGTGACGGCCAGCTTGCATCCGTCCCAGCGGGGATCGTTGCTGCGGTCGTTAATACGAACCCCCGCCGGCTTGAAGTCGTAGAAGCGGCCACGCAGTTGGATCATCGAAGAGTTCATTGCGAGCAGTGTTTTGGCGGCGGTGGCGCCGAGGGCCACAACTACCTTCGGTTTGATCGCCGCAATCTGCCGCATCAGGAAGGGCGAGCATGTCTCGGTTTCCTCGCGTTCGGGCGCACGATTCGCCGGCGGACGGCACTTCACGATATTCGCAATGTATACCTGCTCCCGCGAGAGCCCCATCGCCTTGATCATGTTGGTGAGCAGTTGTCCGGAACGGCCGACGAACGGTTCGCCCTGCTCATCTTCGTCGGCGCCTGGACCCTCGCCCACGAACAGCAACTCGGCATTTGGATCGCCCACGCCAAACACAATCTGCTTGCGTCCTTGCTTGTGCAGCGCGCAACGCGTGCAGTCGCCCAGGTCCTCGCGGATAATCTTCAGCGCCTTGGCGGGGTCCGTCACCTTCTGCTCGGGTTTTGGCGCGAGTACCTCAAAAATGTTCTCTTCAACAGCAACCGGCGCCGCGACGGCCGCGGCCTTCCGTGGGTTCATTTCTTCTCCTGATTCGGACTGAATTTCGGACGTGGCCATCGCAACCGATGTCGTGACGTCTCCGTCGCGACTCCCCGACGGCCCACGCCGGTAGAAATCGTAGATCCCCAATTCGTTGTAATAGCGGATGCGATCCGCGAGCGCGCGGCGCAGTTCGGGGTTCAGGGTGCGGGGCATTGCGGATAAGGATAGCAAAAGGCCGGTCGGGTGGGAGAAAACCAGCCTGTCGAGCTTCGCTCGACCTGGACGGGCGAGACGCCCGTCTCTACACAATCAGGGGCGGCTAGGGACCGGAGCCCGCTTGCACAGTTTCACTACCTGGTCGAGCACGCGCTGCGCGACTTCCCATTTCGAAGTCTCGGGTACTTCGACCACTTCCTCGTGCGAGATGATCGTGACCGCATTCCGGTCGGAATCAAAGCCCACGCCTTCGCGCGAAACGTCGTTGACCACGATCGCATCGAGCGACTTCGACGCCAGCTTCTTGCGGGCATTTTCGAGGACGTTCTCGGTTTCGGCGGCAAATCCAACGATGATCTGCGAGGTTTTCTGGCGCGCCAACTCTGCCAGGATATCGGCCGTGGGTTCCAGTTCAAGCGTCATCGGACCTTTACGCTTAATCTTCTGTCCGGCGGTCGCTTTCGGCCGGTAATCGGAAACGGCCGCAGTCTTGATGACGACGGTGCTTTCCGGCAGCAGTTTCAACACGGCTATCCGCATCTGCTCGGCGGTTTCGACTCGCGTCAATACCGCAGCGCCGGGAGGCACGATGGCGGTCGGCCCGCTCACCAGCAGCACGCGAGCGCCGCGCCGCAAGGCCCCCTCCGCGATGGCGTATCCCATGCGCCCGCTGGAGCGGTTCGTGATGTATCGCACGGGGTCAATCTTCTCGCGCGTTGGGCCGGCGGTGATCAGCAACGTCTCCCCGGCCAAGTCTTGAGAAGCCCCGAGCGCTTCAAGAACGGCGGCGACGATCGCTTCGTTTTCCGCCAGGCGGCCCGGCCCGGTCATGCCGCAGGCCAGATATCCGCTGCCGGGCTCCACGATCTTCACGCCCCGCTTGCGCAAGATTTCCAGATTTGCCCGGGTGGCCTCGTGATTCCACATGTTGACGTTCATCGCCGGAGCCACGACTACCGGTGCAGTGGTCGCAAGAAAGAAAGTGGTCAGGAAATCGTTGGCAATGCCATGGGCGAAGCGGGCCAGGACATCGGCGGTTGCGGGAGCCACGAGTAGCGCGTCAATGGACTGCGCAACAGCAATGTGCTCGATCGCGGCTTCAACATTCGCCGGCTGGTTTTCCGAGCCGAACAGATCGGTGATGACCTTTTCTCCGGAGAGGGCGGCGAAGGTGAGCGGACGTACAAACTCCTGGGCGGAGCGCGTCATGATAACCTGCACGCGAACGCCGCGGTCCTGCAGAAGGCGGACGATCTCCGCCGACTTGTAAGCTGCAATGCCGCCGGAGACGCCTAGAGCAATTTTCATGATCACCCTGCACCGCGACGGGGAATTCTTGTCGCGGTGGTAATAGTCAACTGATCGGATGCGGCGCGATGGTCCGGCGCTTCAGCATCCGGCGGACCGCCGAGGCGGATGCTAAGCGTCTTCGCCGAACGCCTTACCCTGTGTTTCAGTTGCGGGGGCCACCGCAGACTTGGGGATCTCAGGAATCAGCCATTTCACCTTGCCGGCCTTGATTTCATCCTGCGCGATACGGCAGGGTTTGCGCGATCCCGTATCAATGACCGGTGGAGCCCCACCCTGCAGTTGCCGCGCCCGTCGCGCTGCCACCAGGATGTAACGATAGTTGCTGTCGAAGCCTTCCATGAGTTTCATGTACTCTCCCCCGAAACTTCATCTTCCGCGCGCCGCCGGCGAAAGAAAGGATGCCAGGATCGGCTGCACACGCTCCCGCGCCTGATCCAGACGGTCAGCCCGAGCGATCTCCAGGAGCCGCGCTTCCTCCGGCGAAGGTGCAGCCCCGGATAAAATCAGCCGCTCCGCCAGCACTACGGCCTTCAGTTCGTCGGTCGATCGCCCCAACTGCCTGTTTACCAGTATATAGTCGTATTTGGAGTAATTCTCAATCTCCCGTCGGGCGGTGTCCAACCGGCGGAGGATCACTGCCTCCGAATCCAGCCCCCGGTTGCGCAACCGCCATTCCAGCGTGTCACGATCGGGCGGAAGAATAAAGATGCTGACGGCCTCGGGAAGGCGCTTTTTGATCTGCTGTGCGCCCTGCACGTCGATGTCGAGCAGGAGGTCGTTTCCCTTCGTTTCGGCCTCGCGCAAGAACCGGCGAGCGGTGCCGTAGTAGTTTCCAAAGACGTTGGCATATTCCAGGAATTCATCGGCCGCGATCATGGCCTCGAATTCGTCTTTGGAAACGAAAAAATACTCCTTGCCGTTCTGCTCGCTGCCGCGCGGAGGCCGAGTGGTGTACGAGATCGAGAAATCCAGGCCCTTTACCACCTTGAACAGCTCGTTGACCAGGGTGGATTTGCCTGAGCCCGAAGGCGCCGAAACGATGTAGACGATGCTCATTCCAGGTTCTGCACCTGCTCGCGTGATTTTTCAATCTCGGCCTTCATCAGCAGGCCCATCTCGGTAATTCTTAGCGCTTCGCCAGCCAGGCCGGAAGTCTTCGAAAGCAGGGTATTGGCCTCGCGATTCATCTCCTGGAGCAGGAAGTCGAGTTTCTTGCCCACCTCGCCGCCCTGATCCAGCAAGCCGAGGAAATGCTTGACGTGCGTCTGGAGGCGCACCAGTTCTTCCTGGATGTCACTGCGATCGACCAGCACGGCAGCTTCTTGAAGAATGCGCTCCTTATCGATCTGTGCGCCCAGCATCTCCTGCATGCGGGCCTGGAGGCGCTCGGAGTAGCTGCGCAGGATGGTGTGGCGGTGGACTTCCACGCCTGCCCCGGCCTTCAGCAACTGAGACATGCGCTCGCGCAGCTCGGCGCCGATGCCGCGGCCCTCCTCTTCCCGCATCTGGTTCAGCTTGGCCAGAGCCTCTTCGACCTGCGCCATGACGGCGGCCTCGAGTTCTTCGCCGGACTTCTCAGCTCCGGAATCCATGGCGCCCGGCATGCGCAGGACGACGTTCAGATCAGGTTCACCGGTGACGCCGAACTCGTCTGCCGCGGCCCGAAATGCCTGCACGTAGCCGGCGACCAGTTCCCGGTTCAGGGCTACGCCGTTACTGCTCGCATATTCCAGGCTCAGAGTTACTTCGACGTGGCCGCGGGCGAGCTTTTCCTTGAGTAACTTGCGCAACTTCATCTCCAGCGAGTCGGTCTCCGATGGCAACCGGAAATGCAGATCAAGAAAGCGGTGGTTAACCGACTTCAGCAACAGCGAGAAAGCGAGGGTGGGATGAACCTGGCCTTTGACCTGCGCGAAACCCGTCATGGAACGAAGTGGCATGGGCCCTCTTCCTGTGGATTCTACTGTGGTAGCGCACCCGTGCGGGGCGCGTCGGCTTCGGCAAATTGCAACTCGTACAACCGGCGGTACGTGCCCAACTTTTGCATGAGCTGTTCGTGCGCGCCAATATCGCTGATGGTGCCATTTTCGATCACCACGATCCGGTCAGCACGGCGGACGGTCGAAAGGCGGTGCGCGATCACCAACACGGTACGCCCGCTCATCAGATTTTGCAGTGCCGATTGCACCAGCGACTCCGATTCGCTGTCGAGCGCAGACGTCGCCTCGTCCAGGATCAGGATGGGCGCATTTTTCAGGATGGCCCGTGCGATGGCAATCCGTTGGCGCTCCCCGCCAGAAAGGCGCACGCCGCGCTCCCCGATCACCGTCTCGTATCCCTCGGGAAGGACTTGGATGAAGTCATGGGCCAGGGCTGCGCGAGCCGCTTCCTCCACCTCTTTTTGCGAGACATGCGGCTGGCCGTAGGCGATGTTGTTGCGGAGAGTGTCGTTGAAGAGCACGGTTTCCTGCGTGACGATGCCGATTTGCGAACGCAGGGAAGCCAGCGTGACATCGCGCACGTCACTTCCGTCAATCAAAATGCGTCCACCGGTGACATCGAAGAAGCGCGGGATCAGATGGACGAGCGTGCTCTTTCCGGCGCCGCTCGATCCCACCACGGCCAGTACTTCGCCGGCTTGCACCTCAAGGTTGATATTGTGCAGGACTTCGCGCGAATCGTCGCTGCCGCCCTCGTAGGAGAATGTGACGTCGTCGAAGAGGATCGTCCGCGAGAACTGGGACAGTCGCTTGGCGCCGGGCTTCTCCGGTACTTCGTCTTCGATATCCATGAAGCGGAAGATCTCCGAAGAAGCGCCCACCGCCTGCTGGAAACTATTGTTGAAGAGCGCAAACTTGCGGACCGGGTCGTAGAGCTTGAAAACGGCCACGATGAAGGCCAGGAAAGTTCCGGCGGTAAATACATGCCGGTTGATCTGGTCGCGGCCGAGAAGGAGCAGCATCGCAATCGCGATCGAGCCGAACACGTCCATCAGGGGAGAACTGATGGCCGCGGCCGCCACCGACCGCAGGTTGGCTTGGAACAGCCGCCGCGCCGCCTTGCGGAAGCGCGACATCTCCCAGTTCTCCATCCCGAACGCCTTGACGATGCGGTTGCCGGTGATCGTCTCATGCAGGATGTTCTGGATTTCGGCGAGCTTGTCCTGCCCTTTCCGCGTGGTACTGCGGACCTGTTTGCCGATCTTACGCGATGAATACAGAATGGCCGGTAGGAACAGCAACAGTACCCACGCCAGTTTTCCTCCCAGCAGCACGACCACGGCCGCCGTGAAAAGCAGGGTGAAGAATTGTTGCAGGAATTCCGACAGCACACTCGACATGGCGTATTGCACGCGCTCAATGTCGTTGACGATGGTCGAAAGCAGCGTGCCGGTGGTGTGCTTTGCGAAAAAAGCCGCCGAGCGCCGCAAGATCGCGTTGTAAAGATCGTGGCGCAGGTCGGTGATCATGCCGAAGCCGGCGTAGTTCGCCAGGTAGGTGCCAGCATAGTCGAATATCCCCTTCAGGATGGTTGCCGCTACCAGCGCGAACGCTACCACCGTCCACGGATTCTGAAAGTGCGAGGGAACCAGCTGCTGAAGGTTGAGAACGCGGTCGGAGCCGGGGAATCTGAGAAGCTGAATCGTCCTGGTTTGGGAGCCCGGGTTGAGTACGCGATCGAAAATCGGGCCAATCAGAAGAAGCCGGAAAGCATCCAGCAGGCCCACGATCGCCATCAGCACAACCGATGCGAGCAACTGCCACCAGTACGGGAGGACATAACGCAGCAGGCGCGTCAGTGGGCGCATTAAGGCTCCTGCAATCCCGGCTGGTTGGAGCCTGTGGGGGAATAGCTTGGCATGGGCAACGGTTAATTCTACATGGGATCAGGCTCTGGGCTTCGCTCTCGGTTTCAGGCCTGCCGCGAGGTTCCGCCGAGCGCCTACTTGGGGCTGTCCCGGTGTACGACCTTCACTTTGTATCCCGCTTTGCGCAGCCGCTTGCTGACATCCTCGGCGATCATCACGGAGCGGTGCTGTCCGCCGGTGCAGCCGAAGCTGATGGTCAGATAACTCTTCCCCTCGCGGATGTAATGCGGCAGTAAGTAGACCAGGAGCTCTGAGATCCGGTTGATAAATTCCTTGGTCTGCGGAAACGACCGGATGTACTTGGCCACTCGCGGGTGGCGCCCCGTCAGCGGACGGAACTCCGGGACAAAGTGAGGATTGGGGAGAAAGCGCACGTCGAACACCAGGTCGGCATCATCCGGCACGCCGTGCCGGTAGCCGAAACTCACGCATGAAACCAGGATGCTCTTCTCGCCGCCCGTCTTCTTCTTGAAACGATCGGTCAGGTGCGACCGCAGTTCGTGGACATTGAACTTGGAGGTATCGATGACCAGGTCGGCGATTGCCCGAATCGCCCGGAGATGGCGGCGTTCCTCTGTGAGCGCGGAGCGAACCGGGCCATCGGCACCGAGCGGGTGGGGACGCCGAGTCTCGCTGAATCTGCGGAGCAGCGACGCGTCGCTCGCCTCCAGGAAAATT
>Ga0182021_10002637_pt1 | contig 20971 bp, 23 predicted proteins | sample 612E3MmetaG_FD_120493 | JGI IMG/M metagenome (GOLD analysis project Ga0182021, IMG submission 120493) | Permafrost microbial communities from Stordalen Mire, Sweden - 612E3M metaG (Illumina Assembly) | ecosystem: Environmental > Terrestrial > Soil > Wetlands > Permafrost | place: Sweden... | reverse complement strand
AGGAGAAATCATCAACGCAGAGAAAGGCGAATTCTCAGGAGTTAACGAAGCCGCCAAGAAACGCACAATGGGCGAAGTCCAACAAGTTTGGCTATACACAGCATTTGATCATCCACACACTTCATGCGGATGCTTCGAAGCAGTAACATTCTACATCCCAGAAGTCGATGGATTAGCAGTTGTAAACAGAAGCTTCAAAGGTGCAGCTGTAAACGGCTTACCCTTCAGCACCATCGCAGACTCAGCAGCAGGCGGACGACAAATCGACGGATTCCATGGAATGTCCATTGAATACATGAGAAGCAAGAAATTCTTTGCAGCAGACGGTGGATGGAACCGAGTTGTTTGGGTACCAAAAGAAGTTAAAGAAAAAGTAAAAGACTTCATACCCAAAGAACTATTTGACAAAATAGCAACTGAAGAAGATGCAAAGAACGTCGATGAACTCAAAGCCTTCTTAAAAGCTAAGAATCACCCAGTGGTTGCAAAATGGGAAGCAGAAGCAGCACCAGAACCAGAAGCTCAAGCAATCCAAGTTAACGAAGAAGCAGCAGGCACCATGATGCCAGTAGCTACTGCAGGAACACTGCCCATAATGGCAGGCGGATTCAAAATAATACTTAAAGACGCAAAAATCTACGCAAATAAAGTAATCATAACAACCGTCAAAAACGACAAAGAGAACAAAGACAAACGGTGATCGCAACGTCCCAAAACGACAACGACAAAAAGAAAGACAATGAAGGACTAAAACTTAGCGACGACCTGCTTGAAGCACTCGCCAAATTCCAGCAAATAGAGCTGGAAGACTTCCAGATGGATGTCAAAGACTTAGAAATAATCTTTGAACCTGGAATGGCTGGGCAAATAATGCCCAAACTTAAGCTTCCAGGCGCAGTAGCAGGCGGAAAACCGCTCTCAATGCTACAGATACCTTTCCTACCACCCATCGAAACGTACCCAAACAAAATCGCTGAAGTAACACTTGGGGCAACAAGAAAAGACGGCGGCACACGCGGAAAATCACTCACCATCGGCGGAGAAGTTTCTCCCGCTTTCTACACTTTCGAACGTCCAATGCCACACAAACCAGTCATCACCTTAGACGTTTTCGACATGGAAGTTCCACTAAGCAAAGCGGTTAAGATGCACGTTAAAGACGTCGTCGGTGACCCAGCAGCTTGGGCGAAACTTGCAGTCGACAAATTCGGCGCAGACATGGTTACAATGCACTTAATCAGCGTTGACCCACTACTCAAAGATGCGTCACCTAAAGACGCATGCAAAACTATAGAGAAAGTTCTGCAAGCTGTAGATGTACCACTCGTCATCGGCGGATGCGGCGACCCAGTAAAAGACACAGCTGTCTTTGAAGAGGTATGCGCACAATTCCCAGGCGAACGCTTCTTAATCAGCTCAGTCACACGCGACATGGACGTCGAGAAATGTGCGAAATTCATCAAAAAAGCAGGACACGCAATCCTCTCTTTCACTCCTATGGACCTCAACCTAGCACGCGAACTCAACAGACGCCTCTATGACTACGTTGTAAAAGAAGACATCGTTATGGACTTAACAACTGCAGCTTTAGGCTACGGCTTAGACTATGCGTTTACAAACATGGAACGCGCAAGAATGGGCGGCTTAATGGGCGACACAGAACTAGCACAACCAATGTCCTCAGGCACAACCAACGCTTGGGCAGCCCGTGAAGCATGGCTCAAGATGGGTGCCGAATGGGAACCACGCGAACTCAGAGGTCCCCTCTGGGAAGTAACAACAGCCATAACCCTGTTGCTTGCAGGCGTAGACCTATTCATGATGATGCATCCAGCAGCCGTAAAAACACTCAAAGACGTCACGAACTACCTGTCGGGCGCTAAAAAAGCAGACCCATCAAAATATGCAAACTGGGTCAAAGTGAAAGCTTAAGGAGACATGACTCAAATGGCAGAAAAGAAAAAAGGCGGATTAAAAGAACTTAGCCCCATAACCATTTACAAATCATTGCCAAAAATTAACTGCAAGGAATGCGGCGTCGACAACTGCATGGCGTTTGCCACGAAAATTGTTAACCGCGAAGTTGAACTTGACAGCTGCAAACCTCTCCTCAAACCAGAAAACGCCAAATCATACGCTGTACTTAAAGAACTGCTAAAACCCGCAGTTAAAGAAGTCATTGTTGGCGTTGGCGATAAAGCAAAGAAAATCGGCGGCAAACTCGTTATGTATCGCCATGAATTCACCTACAAAAACCCAACCGCAATCGCCATAGATGTAACCGACGAAATGACAGAGCAAGAAGTAGTAGCACGCGTACAAAAAACTGAAAACTTTACATTCGAATACATCGGCAACACACTAAAACTTGACATGATAGCTATCAGGTGCACTTCAGAAGATGCAGACAAATTCAAAGCAGTTGTTAAAAAAGTTTCAGAAACAACCAAACTACCAATGATACTTTGCACACTGAGTCCTGCAATAGCTGAAGCCGGATTAATGGCGGCGCCAAAAGCACGGCCACTTCTCTACGCGGCCAATTCAACTAACTGGAAAGACATGGCAGAACTCGCAATGATGTACGATTGCCCACTAGTAGCATCTTCACCAAACGACCTAACAACATTAGTCTCGTTAGCAAAAACCTTGATGACTTACGGCGTAAAAGACATAGTCTTAGACCCAGGCACATTCATAAACGAAGGATTACCAGACACAATAAACAATTTCACAATGCTTCGTAGAGCAGCTACCAAAGGCGGCGAAGAATTAGCTGGCTTACCTTTGTTGGGTGTTCCAATGGTTGCTTGGGTAGATAAGGGCGAAACAGCTGATGACCTAGTTAAATGGAGAGAAGCCTACTTAGCTTCAATGCTTATTGTCCGCTACGCAGATGTCCTTATCATGCATGGTAACGACGGATGGGCTCTACTTCCAACAACAGTACTGCGCCAAAACATTTACACTGACCCACGCAAACCAGTCGCAGTAGCGCCAGGACTCAAGGTTTACGGTACACCAGACGAAAACTCACCAGTAATGTTCACAACAAACTTTGCCTTAACATACTACACCGTAGCCTCAGACATAGAAAGCAACAAACTCAACGCATACCTAATCGTCGTGGAAACAGAAGGCTCAGCAATCGACAGCGGAGTCGCAGGACGCAAACTAACAGCAGAACGAGTCGCAGACGCAATCAAAGCCTCAGGCATAGAAAGCAAAGTAAAACACAGAAAAATCATCATACCAGGCAAAGCATCAAGAATCAGCGGCGAAATCGAAGAACTCAGCGGATGGAAAGTCTTAGTCGGCCCAAGAGACAGCAGCGAAATACCCAAATATCTCATAGAAAAATGGCAACCATAAGCCATACCCTTTCTTCTTTTTAATATTTAATATTTTTTTAACATATTTTATTCTCTAGACAGGGTTTAGTTAAGTTTTTATTTTAACCCGAGAAAGGGTTTACAGGTGATTTTTTGGATCATACAATTGTGCATTTTGAGATTCCAGCCAACGACGTTGAAAAAATCAAAAAATTCTACATGGATTTGTTTGGCTGGACTATGAATAAGTACCCTGGACCAACAACCTACTACCTTATAGGAACAGTTCCTGTGGATCAAAAAACAACGATGCCCATCCGGCCAGGCGTTAACGGCGGGCTATTCAATAAGAAAGATGCTTCGATGCCTGATATGGCTAAACCAACAAACTACATCTCCGTTGAATCTGTGGAGGAATACAGCAAAAAAGTGGAATCGCTCGGCGGCAAAATTGTTGTGGCAAAGATGGAGATTCCTGGTTTAGGCTGGTGGGCTCTGGCTCTTGATCCTGAAGGCAACCACTTTGGCATACTGGAGTGCATGAAGAAGTAGGGATCTATAACGAGCCCTTCGCCTAACATATGCTAAGAGAAGAATAGGCCTATTATTTGTCTAAGAAATCCATCCCAAAAAGAGTTAGAAGGCATTGGCAACTCGGTTGCAAGCTTCAACTATGCGTTCTTTTGGTTGAGTGAACGTTATGCGGGCATAGCCTTCGCCGTACTCGCCAAAGCCGATGCCAGGTGTGACTGCCACTCCAACATCAAGTAGTTTAGCGGCGAACTTCATTGAGTCGCCTTTGCAGTTGACCCAGACATAGAAGGTTGCCTTGGGCTTGTCACACTTGTAGCCTATTTTGCATAATGTGTCAACTAGCAGGTCACGGCGATCCTGCAGGATTTGGTTGTTTTTCTTCAGGAATTCTGGCGGCTCATTGTTCCTGTAGGTTGAGAGTGCTTTGACTGCGACTTTCTGAGTGTAGACAGGCGGTCCGGAATCTATTTGCCCCTTAACCTTGGTTAATCCTGTAACGAGTTGCTTGTTTCCGACGGCAAAGCCAATGCGGTCGCCAGTCATGTTGAAGGTTTTTGAAAGCGAATGAAACTCTATGGATACATCCATGGCGCCGTCAATTTCCAAAATGCTTGGAGCGCGATAGCCGTCATAGGTGATTTCGGAGTAGGCGTTGTCGTAGCAAAAAATGATGTTGTTGTCTTTGGCGAAGTCAACTGCTTCTTTGAGGAATGCTTTATCAACGGTGGCTGCCGTTGGGTTGTTGGGGTAGTTCAGAAACATCATTTTGATTCCCTTTGAATTTACCGCCTCAAAATCGGGTTTGAAACCGTTTTTCTCAAGTAGAGGCAAAGGCACAACAGTTCCATCACTAAGAATTGTGCTGCCGTTAGCATAAACTGGGTAAGCTGGGTCAGGGACAAGAACTTTGTCCCCTGGGTTTATGAATGCACGGGCAACGTTTGCTATGCCCTCTTTGGAGCCCAGAAGCGCGACCACTTGGTCACGCTGCAAATCAACTTTGAAGCGGTTCTTGTACCAGCCTACAACTGCTTCTCGAAAGTCAGGTTCACCTTGGCTGAAAGAATAATTATGGTTCTTTGGGTTCGCTACTTCGCTCTTGAGTGCTTCTGTAATAAATGGTGGAGGCGGAAGATCAGGATCGCCAATGCTAAGCGAAATCAAATCGATACCTTGAGCCTTCTTTTCCTTAATCTGCCTCTCAATCTCAGCGAACAAGTAAGGCGGCAACCGTTTAATTCTGTCAGCATACTCAAACGTCATTTTATTGCTCTCCGAATAGTGTTCCTTCAAAAACCTTTTCAGCGGCTCCACTCAAAAACAAGGTTAGTGCCACTTCAACTTGCATGTCGCCGCCAAGCACATGAACAGTACTTTTGTTTCCAACCTTCCCAAGCTTGTTTGCAGCAGCCACAGCCGCGCAGGTTCCAGTACCGCAAGCTAAGGTTTCTCCGCATCCCCGCTCCCAAACACGAACATTCAATTCATGTTCGTTCAGAATCTCGACAAAGCCAACGTTGGTTCGCTTAGGGAACGCTTTATGATTTTCAATCTTTGAGCCGACTTCTTCAACGGGATAGCAGTCGATACAGTCAACGAAAATTACGCAGTGAGGGTTGCCCATTGAAAGGCAAGTGACTTTGAAAGTTTCGTCGTCAACCGCTAAATCCTCGTTGATGCATGTGCCTGTTCCAGCCATCGGCAATGAACTTCTCTGCCAGTTTGGCGCACCCATATCCACTTTAACAGAAGCAACTACTTTGCCGTTCAAGCTTAGCCAAACATGCTTAATGCCTGAAAGCGTTTCAACCGCGAATTCTGGCTTGTCTACAATGCCATTTTCAAAGCAGTACTTGGCAAAACAACGTATTCCGTTGCCGCACATTTCCGCTTCACTGCCGTCAGCGTTGAAAATCCGCATCTTGGCATCAGCCATTTTCGAGTTTGAAACAAGCAAGAGTCCATCTGCTCCAACCGAGAAACGCCTATCACAAAGCTGCTTAGCTAAAGATGCAGCTTGCTTACCGCTGATTTTTTCGTCTCTGTTGTCAATTACGATGTAGTCGTTGCCTAAGCCATGCATTTTCCAGAACTGCATAAGTTACTCTCCCATTTTTTGGTTAGCTGTTAAATTATCAAGTGGCTCGCGTTCACGGATCACGAAGGATTTGCCTTGTCTAATCAGGACTTCTGAAGCTCGTGGTCTTGCGTTGTATTGTGAACTCATGCTGAAACCGTATGCTCCAGCGTTCAAAACCGTTAGCACGTCGCCTTCTTCAACGACTGGTAGTTCTCGGTCTTTGGCTAAGGCATCGCCTGACTCACAGATTGGACCTACAACATCGTAGGTCGCTTTCTCTTTCATATTAAGCTTGTTGGCAACCAATATCGGATGATAGGAACCATACATTGTTGGTCTAACCAAAGTGTTAAAGCCTGCATCTACACCCACGAACTTCTTAGAAGGAGTAACTTTTAGCGTATTAACGGTTGTTAGCAGAATGCTTGCATCGCAAACTAGGTATCTGCCTGGTTCAATGTACAAAAACGGCTTGCCAAAACCATACTCAGCAACCTTAGCCTTGAACGGCGCGACTACTTTTGAAGCAAACTCTGCCAAGTCAAAGTCTTTATCTTCTGGCTTGTAAGGAACTCCAAAACCGCCGCCAATGTCAATGAATTCAAAGTCTATTTCTACTTCATCATGAACTCGTTTAGCAATGCTGAGTAGTTTCTCAACTGCCAACACGTAGGGTTCAACTTCAAGAATTCCTGATCCAATATGCATATGGATGCCGAAACGTTCCACTCTTGCTCTTTTCGCAATCGCGTAAGCTTGAATTGTTTCTTCTTCCCAAAGACCAAATTTTGAGTCAGGACCCGCTGTTATGCAATGGCTGTGGTGACCTGCGCCGATTTCTGGATTAACACGCACTGACAAAACAGGCGGTACGGCGATCTTTAGGAGCCGATCTAACTCCGATTGCGAGTCTACATTCACCGTGATGTTCGCGTCTGAAAGAAATTTCAGCTCATCATTTCGCACGCTGGTTCCGGTGAACAATAAGCGATCTGGAGTATACCCGCTGATTAGGCCCATGAACACTTCTCCGGGGCTGACGGTGTCTAAATATGCTCCTTGGGAATGCAAAATCTTTAGCACTGTAAGGTTAGAGTTGGCTTTTGCTGCATAATAGATTCGCACATACTTGTAGTTACGAATTAAAGCGTCATGAATCCGATTATAATTATCCCTCAATCGCTTTTCGCTAACCACATACAAAGGAGTATCATATTTCTCAGCTAACTCCTTAACGGAGTAGCCATCAAAGAATAAACAGCCTTTACGGTCCTCTAAGGGTTCACGAAGCTTCTTAGTCTTAACCATATCTACACCAGCGTTACTACAATTTTGAAATGAGTTTAAGCTAAACCTTTAGCTACAAAAAGTTCAGCGCTTAAAACACCTGCGCCTGCACCGCCCCGAATCGTGTTGTGTCCAAGGCACATGTACTTGAAAGACATAATTGGATCTTTACGTATTCTGCCAACTACAACACTCATTCCACAGCCCGTATCACGGTCAAAGCGTGGCTGAGGCCTATTCTTCTCGTGCCGAACAACAATTGGATTTGCTGGGGCAGAGGGTAACTTGAGTTTTTGAGGTTCACCACTGAAGTTTGCAAAGGCAGATTCTATTTCTTCAATTGAAGGCTCTTCTGCGGTTTTTATGAAAACTGATTCTAAATGCCCATCTTTCACGTGCACTCGATTGCAGCTTGCGCTAAGCTTGAAATCAGCGTTCTGCACGGCTTTTCCATTGAAGCTGCCAAGTATCTTTAGGGCTTCAGCTTCCATTTTCTCTTCTTCGCCAGAAATGAAAGGAACAACATTATCAATTATGTCAAGTGAAGCGACACCTGGGTATCCTGCTCCACTAAGCGCCTGCATAGTTGAAACAATAATTTCCTTTAAGCCAAACTGCATCAAAGGCTTAAGCGAAATCGCAAGCTGAATGGTACTGCAATTGGGATCAGTGGTTATGAAACCTTTCCAACCTCGCGCCCGCTGCTGAATCTTTATCAATTCAGCATGGTCGGGGTTAATTTCTGGAATAATTAATGGAACATCTTTTTCCATTCGATGAGCACTTGCCTTGCTAAATACTGGAAACAACGCGGCGAACTCTGATTCGACTGGACCCGCCAAATCACCGGGAAGAGAAGAAAACACTAAGTCCACGTCGCCTGCCTTCTCAACAGACGCCACATCAGCATTCACTACTGGCATTTCAGCAATATATTTAGGTAAATTTGACTCCATAACCCAGTTGCAAGCATCTCCGTATTTTTTTCCTGCTGACCGCTCAGAAGCAGCAAGCACTTCAATTTGGAACCATGGATGCCCCTGCAATAGTTGAATATACCGTTGCCCAACGGCTCCAGTTGCGCCTAATATTGCAACTTTACGCTTCATCGACATGTTATGCATCTTCCTGCCCTTGTGAGTTGGTTTTCCTTGATAAAAAAGTTAATGGTTTATGATAAGCCTAAAACATCAGCCATACTGAAAACTTTAGGTTCAGGTTGCTTGCTTAACCATTCTGCAGCCAAAACCGCTCCTTGAGCAAATACGTTTCTTGAAAATGCAATGTGCTCTATGCGCAGCATCTCATATGGTCCAGCAACAATAACATCATGAACTCCAGGAACTCCACCAACTCTTATTGCTACTGACTCCAGTTCTGCTGGTTGCCTTGGGCTAATACCTTCTCTGCCGTAAACAGTCTTTGTGTAATTGCGAGTCTTCGCTAGTATTTGTTCAAGGTTTTTTGCTGTTCCGCTTGGTGCATCCTTCTTTCCAGTGTGGTGAATTTCGCTAAGACTGAAATCATACCCAGCTGGAAACGCTTTTAGAGCTTCAGCTAGTTTGAAGAGTATGTTGACTCCTGCTGAGTAGTTTGGAGAAAACACTGCTGGTACTTTGCCTGTCATGGCGGCTACGACTTGGCGGTTTTGCTCTGGTGTGAAGCCTGTTGTTCCAAGGATTATGCGTTTTCCAAGGTTGGCAACAATTGGAATGTTCACCACTTCAACATCAGGTATTGTGAAGCTAATGTAGGTATCTGCGTCTTGAACAGCTTCCTTTAACCTATCAGAACCGAGAATTTTTGTCGAGGAATTGGTAATGCCAAGTTCCCGCAAGGTTTTGCCAATATTGGGGTTGTTTGGAGCTTCAATTGCGCCAACAATTTCATGCCCCTTCGCTACTGCTTCAGTTATGATGACGTTGCCCATTCTGCCGGCCGCGCCTGCAACACACACCTTAAGCATAATAGAGCCCCTCCAAATACTTCTCATTATACAACCGGTCCTTTAAATCAACGTTAAAGTAGTCGGCGATTGGCTGAAGAATTTGCGGGTTAGACTCGTACACTTTCCTCGCATTTGTGAGAACTACTTCTAAACCATCGCGCGTCATCTTTCCCAAAGGTTGCCTGCATGGACCAGACGGCATGCCCAGCACATTCATCAACGTCTTGTATGCCAATGGATTTCTTGCTTTACACGCAACTGGGCCATATAGCGTTTGCTCTTGAGTTTTGACTGTAACTAGGCTAAAGAGCGGTTGAAGTGCTTGAGCGATTACTCTGGCAGCTTCCTCGTTGCCATCCAACAGATAATGCACCATGTCCACGACTGCATTTGGAGCAACATTTGAGACAACTGAGATAACGCCGCTGGCCCTGATGTCGGGCGAAATCATTATGGTGTATGTTTTATCATCATCGCCCGAGAGAATATCGAAGTCTTCTCCACAGAATTGCCTAGTTAACTCCATATTCTTGAGGTCGCTCGTAGCTTCTTTTACACATCGGACATTTGGATATTGCTGGTGGAGTATGGCGAGGTCTTGCGGGTATAGTTGAGTTCCAGTTCTGCCAGGAATGATGTAGGGGATAACTTGGACATCTGGAAACTGACTTGCAATTGGCTCAATGTATTCTCGACGTATCTCCAGCGAACTTGGACCGTTGTAATATGGATCGACAAGCAAAACGCATTTTATTCCTAAGCTTTGGGCGTGTTCTGTTCCTTCGATTGCTTCCTGCGTTGAGTTGCTTCCTGTACCCGCTATTGTTAGGCACCTTGCGCCTGCGTACTCGTGGGTTTTTTCGATCACTTGGTTATGTTCATGCCAATCTAAGGTGGGGCTTTCTCCAGTTGTGCCAACGGCAAGTAAGCCTTTTACGCCTTCTTTTATTTGGAAATCAACTATTTGATGTAAGCCTTCGTAATCGACTTGGCGATTACTGGTCATGGGAGTTATTAATGCAGTGTAACAACCGCTAAACGTAACCATTTTGATTCCTCATTGTAGGTGAAGCAAGATGCTTGACATAATATTTAAGCGTTACGTTTTACTTATTAATTTTACTAAAAACGTAAAATGCTTCCGTGAAACAAAATAATTTCAGATTAGAACAATACTTTCCGCAAAGTTGAAAACAACTAACTCGTAAAAGGAATAACATAATAAGCTGTAAAAACACATTCATAGCCAACATAGAGGTCACGCAAATAAGCAATTGCGTTCTCAACCGTGTCTGCAGATGGAATAACCAACCTAAAGTTATCCACGCGAATGACTTGAGCCAGCATTCCAGTTTCCTTCTTTACAATCTTCATCCGTAGCACCTTCCTGCCTGACAAATAGACAGCAACTTGTCCGCCGAATGAATCGCCTTTTCTAACATCAATTGTTTTTTTCCCTAATATTAACCACTCGAAGGGTTCTTTCTTTGTACGGAAAAGCGGCATAATGGAACCTAGAATTTCAAATGAGATTGACTAAAAGATAAACTTTCAGTTAAAAGTCGAATAGAAAAGAAAAAAATTGGTTTGAAACTGAGAAAGACTTTGTTTAACCTTTGCCCTTCTCTTCTTTGCCGAAATACTTCGTCCACTTTAGTTTGCGTGCGTCTCGTTTGAATTGCAGTGAGCTTTTCTTGCATTTGCTTGAATCGAACCATAAAACTGATCCGTCGTTTTTTACGAACATCATGCCTGTGCCAGCTGGGAAATCAACGCCACAGAACGAACATTTACGATTTTTTGGCATGACAATTTCTCCAAACTTGTTTATCTTGTGATTTTCTTTGCTTCTCTTTCTGTTTCTCGCAGCATTAGAATATCTTGAACTCGTACTGGTCCTTTAACGTTGCGTGTGATGATTCTTCCTTTGTCTTTGCCTTCCATTATGCGAACTCGAACCTGCGTAATTTCGCCAGTGACGCCTGTGCGGCCGATGACTTGGATAACTTCTGATGGACTAAGTTCTTCAGCTGATTCTTTGCTCATTACTGAGATCCTCGTTTAACCTGGTCAATCCGAGTGACGATTTCTTTGATTAATCCTGCTGCTTCGCCTTCCCTGAGAATGCATGCTGCTGCACATTGAACATCGATACCTATTGAGGTACCTAGTTTTTCTTTGCTTGGCACGAATACGTATGGAATTTTTCTTTCTTCGCAGAGAAGCGGTAAATGCGCCACCACTTCTGGGGGATCAACATCTTCAGCTATTACAACGAGTTTTGCTTGGGACCGTTCAACAGCTTTTGTTGCCTCGTTTGTTCCTTTCCTAACTACTCCTGTTTTAGAAGCGATCGTTAGGGCTTCATAGGCTGCATCTACGATTTCTTTCGGTACTTCATATTTTACAAAGAATGGTTTTGACATATTAGCCTCACCCTTTTAAGGCACAGTCTTATCCGCACTTCTTATTTAAGAAGCTTTCGACTGAAAAATGCCCGTATGTTACTTCCCCTTTTAAAGTCCTTGGAAAACTTTAAATACGCTACTACGACAACATACATGTTTTTCGAGAGGGGAATGGGCGCGTTTGCAGAAATTGGGCAGAGTGCGGGCGTTAACTCCGTCAAAAAACATGGTTGTTAAAACTGAACAAGCACCTAGAATTGGCTCTGAAGTTGTTGACGAGAATTTAGTTGTAGTCGGTAAAGTTTTTGATATCATAGGTCCAGTGTCGGCTCCTTATGCAGTAGTTAAACCAACGACAAAGGAACCCGCTAATTTATTGAATAAACCCGTGTACTTGCTTCTCTCCAAAACGCAACGGAGCAAAAGATAAATGAACAGAGACAGCAAGTTAGAGACAGACCAAACCTCAAAAACAGAACCTACCAAAATACAGACATGTCCTGAATGTAGTAGCACCAGACTTATGCGCGATTATGAATGCGCCGAAATAGTATGCATGGACTGCGGTTTCGTTGTAGCAGCCAAAATAGCTGATCGAGGACCAGAATGGCGGGCTTTTGACGACGAACAAAGGTCAAAGAGAACAAGAGTTGGAGCACCCCTAACATACACAATTCATGACAAGGGATTGTCAACAACTATTGATTGGCATGACAGAGATATTTATGGTAAAAGTCTCTCGCCAGGACAGAAAGCTCAGGTTTATCGCCTTAGAAAATGGCAAAGACGCATCAGAGTTTCAGACGCCACAGAACGGAACTTGGCATTTGCTCTCTCTGAAATCACAAAGATTTCCAATAATTTGAACCTTCCAAAAAATATTCTTGAAACAGCTTCAGTAATTTATCGAAAAGCAGTAAAAGAACGTCTTATCCGGGGAAGATCAATTCAGGGCGTAACTTCAGCAGCGATTTATTTGGCATGCAGGCAATGCGCTCTACCACGCACCTTAGATGAAATTGCTCAGGCGTCATCTGTTAACAAGAAAGAAGTTGGCAGAAGCTACCGTTTCTTAATCAGAGAATTAAACTACTCCATCCCGCCGCTGAAACCAAGCCAATACATAACAAAGTTTTCCAATCAATTGACGATGCAGGGAAAAGTTGAAGAAATTGCACACAAAATCTTAGCCGCAGCCAAAGAACTTAAACTCACCTCCGGCAGAGGGCCAACGGGAATTGCAGCGGCGGCAAGTTATGTCGCATCTGTTTTGACAGGTGAGCGGAAAACTCAAAGGGAAATTGCTGAGATTGCCCAGGTTACTGAAGTGACTATTCGGAACAGATACAAGGAACTTGTGGAACGTTTGCTGTTCCAAATCAGCATCTAAATTTTCTTCTCCATTGTTAATCAGGTTCGGCGCAAATGGTTAATTCAGGCAGGGCAAAATTGGAAGCGTCAACATTAGATGAGTTAATTGTTAAACTTACGGAAATTCACTCGGGACTTAGACAGAATTTAGCTGATTTGCATCAAAAACTTGAAGCTTTGGATTCAGAGCCCGAATTGTTAAGCAGTGTTGAAGTCTTAAAGAAGAATGCGGAATCACGTGTCAGCAGACTAGAAATAGAGGTAAAACAGCTGCGTGAAGAAATTAAAGCTATCAAAGAGATTTTAGGCTTTAAATTTGAAACGAATAACCCTGTGAATTCTTAGTTAAGACACAGTTATTCTTTTAAGGGTGAATAATCAATTTAAGGACATGCCCTATAAGTTCACTTTCGACCTCTCAAAAGTTCCACGGGTTCTATTTACTGAAATCGCCACGGTGAGCTATCAAAAGGGCATGCACAAAAGCTTGCTTGATCGGCTCCAGAGAATTGTCATAAAGTTTAGAATCCAAGAAGCCACAGGACTCAATCTTTCCGACGCAATAGTTCTGCTACAGGACTTCATTGATTTACAAGCAGTTAACATGATTGAGAGAAATAAATTCTTGCAAACCAAGAAGAGAGCTGTTTTCCTACCTCACTGCTCAAGAAAATATTTAGACAGTCGCTGCAAAGCAGTTTTTAACGCGGATATTCCGTCATACAGCTGTTCCCATTGTTCATATGATTGCCAAGTTAACCAATCCAGCCAATTAGCCAAAGAGAAGGGCTATGATGTTTTTATCGTTCCAGGCGGGTCATGTATTCCTAAAATTTTGAAAAGTACCCACTATGAAGGCATAGTAGGAGTTGCGTGTGGAGAAGAAATCAAGATGTTTAGGCCTTTTTTGTCTGGTATGGGTCTTGCGGGTCAATCGATACCTTTGATTAAGAATGGCTGTGCAAACACCGTTTTCAACATGGAAACACTCGTAAACGCCTTATAATCAATAAATTGAGTGCTTGCATAGAAAGCGAGGCGTAGCAAAGCTTATAATGTTAAAACTCAGCAACAAGATAATAACTGATATTTATGCCAGAGAAAAAAAGTCAAAAATTCTATCGAACCGGCGAGAAATGTCCAGAATCAGGGTTATGGGAGCATTTCTGCAAAGACAAGCATGAAGAAGCAAGAATTCCGTTATCTAAAACCGAAACTTTTCCGCCTTGCAGAACTTGCGGTTCAGTGAAATGGAAACTATCAGTGGCAGCGTAGATCCGCCTTAGTTCTGAGTGAAAATTTTTGCGGAAAAAATAGTAAACTGTCTAGCCCCAAGTATAGTTTCTTTAAAAATAAAAAGTGATAACTGCTGCCGTTAAGATTCGAAATAAAAGTAGAAGAAAAATATCTGTTTACTGTAATATTACGAAGAAAGTAAAAAAATATTTTTTAACAACACAAATCATTTTAAATCCTTTGCTTATTTACTAAATGGTCAACAGACAATATAGTATCACCAATGATTAGTAACATTAAGGAAAGACGAAAAGCTACTAAAGTATCAATTAACTCTTCATGGAATACAAGAAATCATGCAGTATACCGAAACTCGAACCTGTTTAGAACTAAACTCTAAACCAAAGTTCCAAAATGCTTGGAACAAATAGTTCAATCAAAATCGAAGCAACATGACGTTAAGAAAATTGGTAGGCGATTACCAAGTAAAGAGACTTGCGCCGATAACCCTTAACGTTCATGACACAAGACGATAGTCACAGTCACTATCTCTGGTTAAAGACACAAGTTGCCTATTAGAGATAAACTGTTGAAAGAACTAAAACAACAATTAGGTAGAGGATGCTATATTATTACTACATCTCGGATGTATAAAGCAAAATAACAACTTCGGTATAGCTACCCTCAAAAAAGCGTGTGTGGTATATTTTTCCCCTAAAGGCTTGAAATGGCACAATGCAAACGCTTAAAACTGCATAGCGTGAAAATAACTTAACAAGGCAAAAGCAGAAAAGCCCAGACCTGTTGATTATGATGGTTTGATTGATGTCCTTATTAAAAAGATAGATAATGAAAAATCTCTTTTTACTGTATTTGACCGACTCGGTTATATCACAACTTTTTACATCATTTTTCTGTTTTTTGTTATATATTTTGTAGGCGTGGTTTTGCCGAGTGTTAGCTCCTTCGCTGAAGCCGCCACAATTTTAATTGCGTTAGGTGCGTTTGCTTTCACATCTATTTCAGTGTTAGGGGCAAATTGGAAAGAACGACTCGTTGAAGCAAATTTCAGTAAGGTAATTAAGAAATTTAAGATAGAAAAGAAAGAGGAAGAAAAAGACTTTTGCTTAGAGCATTATTAAAAATGAAAGCAACAAATCAGAATTATAAATTAGAGACGGTTAAAAAATTAAATGGAGAAATGTTCACTAAAGAAAAGCTATTAGAAAAACTCTATGAGTCAAAATAGCCACTATTTTATGAAACTTAAGCAATGCTAAACCTTAAAACTAAAATGAACTAAGAGAATATCGGAAGCTAATATGTCTGGAACAAAGCAGTTAGGAATTGTCTTAATTATTTTTGGTGCGCTTTTGCTGATTGGTGCGGCTTTTGCGTACACTTATGCACAGTCACATTCCTTAATTGTTGCTGGACTCGTAGTACCTTTAGCATCAACTTATCCATATAGAGATGACAGCGTTGGCTTAATTATTGGTGGCGTTGCCTTGTTTGTTGTAGGCTTCGCCCTCATGGTCTATAGAAACCAAAATTCTCCACCACCGCCACCGCCAAAAACGTGATTAGACCCTTGATTTTTTGAAAAGGCAAAAATGTACATTATTGTTTTAGACGATAAAGATCTCGAAAAGCTTGCCAACTTCAGACTCAATGATGATAACGATGATAATATTAATGACTTTGTAGCTTCAAAAATAAACGGAATCATTGATTAGAAAGCAAGTCATTTCTGCATAATCATCACTAAGATTCTTAACATAATTTTAAATTACAATAAAAAAAAAATTACCTTAAGCTCTTGAAATACGCAGCAAAAATTTATGTATAACCTCAATCAACTGCTATCAGGTGAATTATAGTGTATGGTCCTCATTACTCTGATAAACCTCCGAAAGTAAGCGGAGATGAATGGGAAGAAGAAACAACTGATTTCTGTAGTGGCTTGTTACATGTTCACTAATGACTCTTCAACTGCTCTTTCTGTTGCTCTAGAGCTAGTCTATATTTAAGGTTAACGGTGAATAGTTTGCAAAGAAAAAGACTGTTCACACAGTCTGAAACGGGTTCGGACCCTTAAACGATTACTCAGGCTTGAATAGTGCTAGACGGGGGATCCTAGCACCAATTTACCAGTAAAAGCTCACTCAAAAGAACAATTCTTTTGACAGCAGGTCCAGGCAGCCCCACCAAGTTGCTATTATAATTACTTGAATTACCGTTATTTTGAATTGATATTGCTGAATATTCATTGATTAAGTGATTTAGTGATTTTCAAACGTTCTGCTTAGATTGAATCCTAACTCTTTGGACTTTTAGACCAATTCTTTGTATATGTAAAGAACTAAATTGTGTTTCTTTCTTAACTGTATTTTCATCCGAGGGGCGAATTAGCACTTTCTAGGTTATATGTTTGGTCGTTGGTTCAATATCGACTGATTTTCTAATTTCTAAATTTCAAACAAAGAAAGAGACAAAAGCCAGCATATTTTTTTTCTAAAATATTTTCTCTGTTTAGAAAATATTAATCAGAAATCTAGGGTACGCAAAGGCGGACGAGAGAGAATCTGAAATAAAGATTCGAAGTTATCAACTTTTATAAGGATGTAGAGTAGCAATGATAAAATATGGGTCAAAAAAATAGTTTGCTGCTTCTTGTCTCTCTTTTGTTGTTTTTTGCGACAGTTGCCCCCTTCACTGCTATACCTGTAAAGGCAAGTCAAGATAGTAGCGGATTTCCATCAATCACAATTGAAAGTTACACCGTTGGAGTCGACACGACCTATTACAGCGGAGGATCCATCCCAGTGGGAGCAGTGATAGATTTCCGCGTATGGGTCGACTTAAACAACATCGACCCTGTGAAAATTGCCTATGCGGATGGGACATCCGACTCCGTCAATTTTGGGGGTTCATTTTCACACGATTTCTATCATTCTTACGACAAGGCAGGAGTTTATGCGCCGGAAGCTTACATGCCGACGGATTCTGGTACTTTTACCGGTTTCCTGTCTCAGCCGTTAACTATCGGAGAGTCAGGCACGTCAGGATACAACGGGGTACCTGCTGTTACTGGGGTAAGCCCTTTGGATGCACTCATTAACGGCATCGATATAGTCTTCACAAGCATAGGCGGAGTTTTCGGATTGTCAGGTTCATATGCAGCAACCGCGGGCGTAGTGGTGGCCGTAATAGCGATAGCAGCCCTTGGAATAATCATGGGACGTATAAGAACTAATGGTACGAGAATTACAAGAAAGCAAACTGTGTATCCCAGCGAACAATCAACTCCACAACTGCTGAGATCCACAGAACCTAACAAACAAGAAACAAAAGTCAGCGATTTAGAGTGCAAGAATTTGAAAGCCGTTTGGGAAGCTGACAAGAAAAAAGCAGACTTCGCAAAAGGCTTAGAATCAGCTGCTCGAGCAAGATTTGCGCGAGACCTACAGAACTTGCCTGAAGACATTTGGAAAAAATGTTTGGAGTACATAAAAGACCAGGCTAAAGACCAAATTCAAGAGTTAACCGAAGATGCTATAACGGCTTTCTTTGTCGCTGTTCCCGAGGTTGAAGTTCTAACGCAAGTTTTTGTGGAAGTATCAAAGTACATGACGAAGGATACTGAAGCTGAACCAGGCTTATTTGAAAAGTTGTTAAACGACCAAAACAGCGTTGTTAATACTCACGCTAAGGCGACGCGATTAGCTGATTTAGCTGATTTCCGGTTCAATGAGTACAAAACGCATTGTCTGTAATTGCTTAAGAAATAGAATCAATAAGCTCTAAATTTCTAATTTTCTAAATTCTAAACAGATTAAGAAAAAGAATAGGAAGCCTTTGATAGGAACCTTTGATATTCTATGGGAAAAAAATCCCATCGGATTTGCACATAATTAGGGTTTTAGTCTCTACTGGGCTTACTCCTAAAAGAGGCTGTGTAAAAACTATTTTCAATTTCAGAAAATTGCTAGGTTTATGAAAATAATGGTGGCTCAAAAAAACGGTTTAAATCATATTTGAAGCAATTTTCTAAACCCAGTTTGAGTTTTCACGCAGCCTGATTTGGGTCTGAGACCCAGCGGACTTACCCAAGTCGTGGACTTGGGTAACGACTAAAATCTTCAAGTTTTAAGCAAGGGGATTCAAACCGATTAGAGGGGTAAGCTCGGCCCGACTCAACCTCAATAGCTTTTTGCTGGTAAAAAGGTGCTGGGATCCCACATTCAGCGCCTAGAGAAAAATCAGAGGTCAAGTGTTAAGAAAAGTTTTTGAACCCACTTTCAGACTGTGTAAAAACTAATTTTAGTTTCAGAAAATTGCAAATTTTATGTCTATATTGTAGAGCTTTATGGACATGTTTTAACATATAAGATGCAATTTCTTGGCAGCGATTTGAGTTTTCACACAGTCTCGCTTTGGGTATGGGGACGGGCAGCCTTAAACCTTGGTTTTAACTTACTAAAATATCCTCATTCAGTGAATTTTAGCTTAGCGACTCATACCGTGTACGGGGTAAGCCGGTCCGGTCCACCAAATCTGGGTTTTTTCAGTTAACGGCAATATTCTTATAGCCAAAAGCACTGGTTTATTTTATTTTTAGGTGTTGATTTTATGGGTAAACTAAATGGTAAAGTAGCCATTGTAACTGGCGCAGGACATGGAATAGGAAGAGAAATTGCGTTGAGTTTAGCGCGAGAAGGCGCAGAAGTCGTTGTCACCGACGTCTCCGAGGAAATCTTCGCTGTCGGCAAGCAAGTAGAGGCGCTTGGCGCTAAAACTTTCCCCGTGAAATGCGATGTAACCGACCTTAAAGCAGCAGAATCAATCGAGGAAACAGTAGTTGGAAAATACGAGAAAATCGATGTCCTTGTCAACAACGCGGGAATATATCCTCTGAAGCCATTTCTTGAAATGACCTCGGAGGACTGGAACAAGGTTTTAAGCATAAACCTAAACGGCGTTTTCCACTGCACCAAAGCTGTCATACCGAAAATGGTTCAGCAGAAGTACGGCAAAATCGTAAACATTGCCTCCATCGCGGGAGCTGTTGTCGGCTTCTTCAACTTGACGCATTACTCTGCAAGCAAAGCAGCTATCGTCGGCTTCACAAAATCCCTCGCGCTTGAGATGGCACAGTACGGGATCAACGTAAACGCTATTGCTCCAGGACCCATTGACGTCGGCGGAGTGCCCGCGGAGTCAGAGATCACAAAACAAACCATAAAAACCATTCCAATAGGCAGAATGGGTCTCCCCAAAGACATAGCCAACCTGACTATGTTTTTGGCAAGCGACGAATCAAGCTTCATCACGGGGCAATGCATTGTATGCGACGGGGGATACACTCTTCCCTAAGCCCCGCTTATTTTAATGAACCGTTAAGGTAAAGTCGCTTGGCAAATGGAAAATATATAACGGTTAAACAGTTCGCAACGCAAAAGTTACAGAGTTCAAATCCCGCTTGACCCACTCTAAACATCTTTTTACTGGTAAATTGAGGCTAGAATCCCCCGCCCAACACCTGTTAAATATCTTCTATAACAAGGTGAAAATGCACTTCAACAGTTTGAAAATAGCTTAATTCTGCAATTTTTAGAAAAAGAGCTTTTGTGGTTTGAACCCAACACGGTTCAGACCCCGCCCGTTCCACCAAGTTAAAATTAACTCCGAATTGCGGGTAAGACATCCGTTGTTTGATCATTTATTCCTTGTAGCCTTTTCTTATTTGGTGATGTCTCTGCCGCATACTTTGCACGTTAGTTTTTGTTCAGAGCTCGTCACGTTTCCCTTTTTCTTGTGTTCTGTTGTAGTCGTATGTGCTATTTTGATTTTATCTTTTTGACTCGCTCATGGAGCAAAAAAGAGTATGTGGAGAGGCTCCTTTTCTGCTTTCAACTGAAATTTGACTTCAAAAACCTAAAAAACCGAACCACCAGTGAACCCCAAACCAAACCCAACATATATCTACTTCTATAACCAAAAAACCACAATGTTGAGCCATGCACACTAGTGAAAAATAACCATAAAACCCACAGCTTAAGGCGCCATGCAAAACAAACCAAAAACCAAACACAACCCAAAAAGCAACCAGAAAAGTAGTGCCTACTAAAGCGGCCACTTCCACACAAAACAAAAAACGACAAAAAGCTAATTTACTGGTCCACTCCCGAAGGAATTGTCATTTCCAGCGGGTACTAATCATCAGAACATATAAAAAAACATAAAATAAATTTTGGTTTGTCTTATCCTATCCTGCCCAATTTTAGAAAGGCCTTTGCCGCAGTTAGTTCTGGGAGCCATTGCTGAACGTGAACGTGGGCATTTTGGAAAGAGTATTCACAATTCACATCTTGAATATTGTTTTGTCTTTCATAAGTGAGTTAAGTCACTTGAATCTTTCCTATTCGGCAACTGGATTGAGGGAAATAGTTGAAACGATTTCAAAATAACCCTATACTTGAGGGCATAGGTACTCACTCGTGGGAATCACGTCAAGTCTTCAATGCAGCTGCGTTCGCCGCGGACAATCGTGTTCACATTCTCTATCGTGCAATGGGTGCAGACAATATTTCTCGTATAGGCTTGGCTTCCTCTTCGGACGGATATCATATAGATGAGCGTTTGCCTCTTCCAGTTTTTAGTCCATTAAGCGAGTGTGAGAACGAAGGATGTGAGGATCCTCGTTTGACTTTGTTGGATGGTACATTAATCATGGCGTATACGGCATTTGGAATACATTCACAGCACAGAGTCT
>Ga0182021_10002635_pt1 | contig 20983 bp, 18 predicted proteins | sample 612E3MmetaG_FD_120493 | JGI IMG/M metagenome (GOLD analysis project Ga0182021, IMG submission 120493) | Permafrost microbial communities from Stordalen Mire, Sweden - 612E3M metaG (Illumina Assembly) | ecosystem: Environmental > Terrestrial > Soil > Wetlands > Permafrost | place: Sweden... | reverse complement strand
CGCTGGTGGACAAGTTCAAGGCCTTCGGCTGGACCGTCTATGAGATCGACGGGCACGACATCCGCCAGATCCTGGACGCTCTCGACCTGGTCACCAAGCAGTACGGCGATAACAAGCCCAAGGCCATCATCGCCCACACCATCAAGGGGCGCGGAGTCTCCAACTGGGAAGAGCTCCACATGCACCTCGGTCGCGGCGACGAGATGAAGAAGGGTGTCCAGGAAGGGAGAGCCAAATATGGCAACGTGGAATAAGCATGTGTCGATCGGCGAGCCCGCGATGACGGGCAAGGGGATCGGCAAAGCCATGAAGCAGGCTTTCCTCGACAATCCCAAGGCCATAGCCATCCTCGAGGATATGCAGTTCCCCGAGATCGAGTGGTTCGTGGACAACATGTTCGACCGCATGATCGAGTGTGGCATAGCCGAGCAGAACGCCACCGGCGTCGCGGCAGGTCTGGCCGCCGAGGGCTACGTGCCGGTGACGTACAACTTCCTGTTCGCCAGCATGGGCCGCGCCTACAACCAGATCAGGCAGAGCATCCTGGTGGACCGCTTCAACGTGAAGTTCTTGGCCCGCGAGGGTATCTGGGGTGAAGTCGGGGTCTCTCACGCCACCATCGAGGGCTGGGGAAGTCTGCGCAACCTGCCGAACCTGGTCATGATCAATCCCGCGGACACTGTCGAGGCTGAGAAGGCCACCGAGGCCATGATGAAGTACATCGGCCCGGCCGTCGTAAAGATGGAGATGAGCCCCAACCCGTTCACTATCTTCACCGACGACTACCCGTTCGACATCGGTAAGGCCTACTCGCTGCGCGACGGCAAAGACGCCACCATCATCGCCACTGGATACATGGTCACCGAGGCCATCAAAGCGGTCGACATCCTCGAGAAGGACGGGCTGGACGTGGGCGTGCTCAACATGAGCACCCTCAAGCCCCTCGACGAGGAAGCCATCATCGCCGCGGCCGCCCGGACCGGCGCCATCGTGACGGCGGAGAACTCGAGCGACATCAACGGCTTGGGCGACGCTGTGGCCTGCTGCCTCTGCGAGAACCTGCCCACCCCGCTGGTGAAGGTCGGCATCGAGGACGAGTTCGGCCAGTCCGGCCTCATCACGCCCGAGAAGGACGAGCTCATGGAGCACTTCGCCCTGAGCGCCGCCGATATCGCGGTCTCCGTGAAGGAGTGCATCAAGAAGAAGAGGTCTGCTGGGAAATGACGCTTCGCCACGGGAGTGCGCTGGGTACGCGCCAGGCGCGGACGCAGGGAGCGCTCGTAGCAGCGCTACGGGCGTGACCGAGAACACAGCATGGCGCCGCCCAGCGCGCTCCCGTTGCCGAGGTTTCGCGGTCCAGCATCCCAACACGAAGCCGGCGGTGGCGGCGTGGCCGCACTGGCTGGCGGGAGGTAGCTCATGAGAGTCCTGATCATCGGCGGCGCCGGCCTCTTCGGCAAGAAGTCCGCTCTGGCGCTGCTCGCCGATCCTGACTGCGAACTCGTGGTCACGTACGACGTGCAGCCGCCGGATGCGTTGTTCTACAAGCGCATCGAGCCGTACGCCGCCAAGTTCAAGTACGTGCGCGGGGACATCTCCGATCTGCAGCAGTTACTGGCCGCCGCCAGCGAGAACAAGGTCGACCGGATGGTGAATTGGGCGATGATCCTATCCAAGGACCCCATGCCCTGGCTCAACATGAAGATCGGTCTACAGGGGATGGCTAACTTCTTCGAGTCGGCCCGTATCCTCGGCATCAGGCGCCTGGTGTATGCGAGTTCGGAGACTGTGTACGGAGAACAGAGTGACTACGGCGACCGGGACATCACCGAGGACGACCGGCTGCTGCCGTATCCGGGCAGTGTCTACGCGCTGGCCAAGTGCCTCGCCGAAGTGTTCGCCGCCCAATACGACGAGCTGTACGGCATCAAGTCCACCGCGCTTCGGCCGTGCATCGGCTACGGCCACGGCGGCAAGGACCCCATATTCGTACGTTGGTTCAGCAATATCGTGTCGCTGCCGGCTGTCGGCGAGCCGGTGCATCTCGAGTGCACCGGCGACTGGAAGTTCTCCACTATCCTCTCCGACGAGGTGGGCGAGTTCACCCGTCTGGCCCTGCGGGCCGAGTCGTCCCCACACTCCGCCTACAACCTGGGCGGGCCCCCGGTGACGCTCAAGGACTTTGCCGCCTCGGTCAAGAAGTACATCCCGGACGCGCAGATCACCTTCGGCGACCAGCCCGAGGACTGCGAGCTCCCGTGGAAGGTCAACTGCGACCGGGCGAAGGAGGACTTTGGCTTCCGGGTGATGTCGGTGGACGAAGCGGTACTGAAGCACATCAACGAGGCCCGCGCAGAAGCGGGCATGCCGCCTATCGCCGGATAGCGACACGCTGCGGAGCCACCAGTAACGAACGGACGATGACCGGGCCGCCCAGCACGTCGGGCGGCCCGTCTGTTTGTGCCTTCTTGCCGGGCGGAGCCGCTGCAGGATTTCCCCGCGCCGGTCAAGAACTATGTGGCTGATGCCGAAATCAGAGGACAGGGGGGGCGGGCCGGCGTGGAGGTCACGGAAGATTCTGGCATCGCACGGGGAGACCTGGCCAAGGTCGAGAACCGCGACTCCCTCCTGGATTCCATGCTGGCGAACCTGCCGGGGGTCGCCTACCGCTGTCTGAACGATTCCGCTTGGACGATGCTCTATATAAGTGAGGGGTTGCGCGATCTGACCGGCCATGAGGTCGCCGACGTCGTGGGCAACGCGTGCCTCTCCCACAGCGAGCTGATCCACCCCGACGACCGCGAGCGGGTGTGCGTGGAGATCCAGCGGGGCCTGGATGCGGGCCGTACCTACCAGGTGGAGTACCGGATGATCCGGGCCGACGGATGCACGGCTTGGGTCTGGGAGCAGGGCCGTGGTGTCCGGGACGAAGAGGGGCGCATCCTCTTCCTCGACGGCGTCGTCATCGACGCGACCGTCCGGGCTCTGGCCGAGCAGGAACTCAGGGAGAGTCACGAGAAGTTCCGCCGGCTCTTCGAGCTGGAGGCGGACGCCGTCATCCTGGTGGACACGGAGTCCGGGCAGGTCCTCGAGACCAATGCACAGGCCACCGGGCTGTACGGCTTTTCCCGGGAGGAGTGGCCGGAGTTGCGGGCGGTCGATTTCTCTGCAGAGCCCGGCGAGACGGAGAGCGCTATCGCGGCTCGGATGCCGCACGTCCCCTTGCGCTGGCACCGCAAGAAGGACGGCACCGTCTTCCCTGTCGAGATCATGACCAGCTACTTTGAGGTCGGCGGCCGCGGCGTGCACCTGGCCGCCATCCGCGAGATCAGCGGACGTTTGGCGGAGGAGGAAGCTCTCCGCAAGAGCCGGGAGCAACTGCGGGCGGTGCTCGACGCCACGCCCTTCCCTGTTGCGATGGTGGACCTGTCCAGGAACGTCGTGGAGTTCTGGAGCAAGAGCGTTCACGACCTGCTGGGATACACAGCCACGACAGTGGACGAGTTATACCGCCTGGGCTATCCCGACGTGGAGGAGCGTCAGAAGGCCAGAGAACAATGGCTTCCCGCTGTGGAGCGCGCCCTGGCCGCTCCGGGCAGCTCGGTGAACGGCGGGGAGTACCACGTCACCTGCGCCGACGGGTCTACGAGGGATTGCGAGCTGCACGCGGCGTTCGTGGCCGGGCGGCTCGTGGTGACCATGAACGACATCACCGCTCGCAAACGCGCAGCCGATGAACTGCGCGCCAGCGAGGAGCGGTTCCGCACCCTGGTCGAGGAAGTGCCGATCCCCATCATGGTGGAGACCGAGGGCGTCCTCCGGTACGCCAACCGGGCGGCGCGCCTGCTCTTTCGGGAAAGTACCGACATGGCGCTGTTGGGCCGGCGGGTGATGGACTTGACCCACCCCGACTACCGGGACAGTATCAGCGAGCGGTTGCGGGCCGCAGAGGACCGTCGGGCAGTGCCAATGCTCCGCTCCACCGTGGTCACTCTGGATGGCAGGCTGGTAGAGGTCGAGTCTTCCGCCGTGCCGGTGTCATACGAGGGTGACGAAGGCTCGCTGGTCTTCATGGCCGACATCACCGAGCGGCTGAAGACCGAAGAGGCCCTGCGGCTCACGCAGCACTCGGTGGACACCGTCACCGACGCCGTCTTCTGGACGGATGCGGAGGCTAGGATCATCTACGTAAGCGAGTCGCTCTGCCGGAGTCTCGGGTACAAGAGGGACGAACTGCTGGGTATGACCATCTTCGACCTCGACCCCACACTCAGCCAGGATCGCTGGAGAGAGATCTGGTCGGGGATGCAGGAGAGGGGCACGCTCGTCATCGAGACCGTCCACAGGACCAAGAGCGGGCAGATCTTCCCCGTGGAGGTCGCGACGAACAGGGTGAGGTTCGGGTACCGCGACTACAACTGCGCCGTGGCTCGGGATATCAGCGAGCGCAAAAAGGCCGAGGCCGAGGCGGCCCGCCTTAACCAGATCGTCGAGCAATCGCAGAATGAGATCCACGTGTTCGACGCCGAGACCCTCCGCTTCGTGGAGGTGAACGAGATCGCCCGTGAGAAGCTGGGATACTCCATGGCGGAGTTGCTCCGCATGACCCCGGTCGACCTCAACCCGTCGTACACCCTCGCCTCTTTCAAGAAGATCCTGGCACCGCTCAAAGACGGGGCCGGCCGCAACCTCAGATACACCACCACGCACAAGCGCAAGGACGGATCGCTGTATCCGGTGGAAGTACACATGAGACTGCACGAGGGAAGCCCGCGCCCCCTGTTCGTCGGCACTCTCATCGACATAACCGACCGGGTGCAGGCCGAGGAGGAGATCCGGCTGCGCGACGAGCAGCTGCAGCAGGCCCAGAAGATGGAGGCCATCGGCAGGCTCGCCGGCGGGGTGGCGCACGACTTCAACAACCTGCTCACGGCCGTTCTCGGGTACAGCGAACTCATTCTGGCGGGAGATCTCTCCGATCCGGAAGAGCTTAGGGCGGATGTGATGGAGATCAAGAGCGCCGCCCTGCGGGCGAAGGAGCTCACCTCCCAGATCCTCGCCTTCTCCCGGAGACAGCCGCGCCAGCCGCGCGTGGTCCGGGCCAACGACCTCATCCTGGAATCGGAGGCGCTGCTGCGGAGGACGCTGGGCGAGGATGTGGAGCTATCGTACAGGCTCTCCCGTCACGCGGGTTCCATCGAGGTCGACCCGGGGCAGTTCACACAGGTCTTGGTGAACCTCGCCGTCAACGCCCGGGACGCGATGCCGGGTGGTGGACGGTTGGTGGTCGACACGAGCAGTGTCACTTGGGACGGAGCCGTCTGGATGCGCTTGACAGTAGCCGACAACGGGCACGGCATGGACCAGGAGACGATCGACCGGGTGTTCGAGCCTTTCTTCACCACAAAGCGGACCGGCGAGGGGACCGGACTGGGCCTCGCGACGGTGTATGGCATCGTGGCGCAGAGCGGGGGCAAGATATCCGTGTCCAGCGAGCTCGGGGCGGGCTCCGCCTTCACCGTGTTGCTGCCGAGCGTCGCCCAGGCAGAAATGGTCGCCCCTCAGGTCTCCGAGCCCGCCGTGGCCCACAATCCGGCCAAGACCAAAGAGCAGGCGACGATCCTCGTGGTCGAAGACGAGGACGCTGTGCGGAGTCTCACGGCGCGTGTGTTGCGGGAGAACGGCTATGAAGTGTTGGCCGCAGCCGACGGGTCCGAGGCGGCTGCGCTGGCTAAGGACTGCCAGACGGGTTTGAGCCTGCTCCTCACCGACGTGGTGCTTCCCGGCGAGTTGCAGGGCGACGCGGTCGCACGAGTCATTCTAGAACAATGCCCAGGGATCAAGACCATGTTCATGTCCGGGTATCCCCGCGAGGTCATCGCCAAAGCGGGGCGGCTGAGCGAGGGCGTCAACTATCTGGAGAAACCGTTCAGTCCCGCCGCGTTGCTCCGCCGGGTAAAGGAACTCATCGATGCCGAGTAGTGGCACCTCGAAGCTCTTCCAGTCCTCCAGCATCCAAGGCATGCTCCTGGCCAACCGCTTCGTGCGCTCAGCCACCTGGGAGGGCCTGGCGGCCGGCAACGGTGCGGCCACCCAGGAACTGGAACGGCTGTATGCGGACCTGGGCCGGACCGTGGGGCTGGTCATCAGCGGCCACGCCTTCGTCGACCCGGCAGGAGGGCTGGGCGAGCAGCAACTCGGCGCCCATGACGATGCGCTGCTGCCATCGCTCGAGCGATTGGCTAGCGCGGTGCACGGGGCCGGAGGCAAGGTGGCCCTGCAGATATCGCACGCGGGGCTCATGGCCAACCGGCCCCGCGCGGTAGGCGGACCGGCCGCGCCGCTCGGCCCATCGGTGCTGCAGACGGAGACCGGGCCGGTGGGCATGGCCATGACGGCGGAACAGATAGCCGCCGTACCGCCTGCCTTCGCGCGCGCCGCTGCGCGGGCGCGCGCCGCCGGCTATGACGCAGTCCAGATCCATGCCGCTCACGGTTACCTGCTCAGCGAGTTCCTCTCTCCCTTCTTCAACCGCCGCACCGACGAGTACGGAGGTGGTGCGCAGGGGAGAACCCGCCTGGTCGAAGAGGTCGTCGCCGCCGTCCGCTCCGCTGTGGGCGCGGACTACCCGGTGCTCATCAAGGTCAACTCTGAGGACTTCTTGCCCGGGGGCGCCACCACCGACGACCTGGCGGCGACCGCCGCCGTGGTGCAGGAGGCGGGTGTCGACGCCATCGAGCTGAGCGGCGGCACCTCACTTTCCGGCGATCACCGCTCCGTCCGCACGGGAGCCGCTCTGCACGGGCGCCAAGGCGCCTACTACGAGGCCGCTGCACTGAAGCTCAAGCCAAGCTTGATGGTGCCTCTCCAACTCGTGGGCGGCATCCGCAGCTTGGCCGAGGCCGAACGCCTGGTGGCCCAGGAAGTGGCGGACTACGTCAGCCTTTCCCGGCCGCTGATCTGCGAGCCGGGCTTGGTGGGCCGCTGGCAGCGCGGTGAGCGCCGGGCGTCCCGATGCCGCTCGTGTAACGAGTGCTTTTTCAGAGGCTTCCGCGGCGAGGGCGTCGCATGCGCCCGTTGAGCCGGGGATCTTCGGCCCCCTCGTTCACAGCCTGCTCACAGCTGACGTTTAGGCGCGTCCCAGCCCGGGGCACTACTCTATGGCTGTGGGCATAGACACTGTGAACGCAAGAGATGACAGCCGTCGGCGCGTCTTGGTAGTGGACGACGAACCCTCCATCCTGGATTCGGTGGCGACTTCACTGCGCTATGAGGGCTACCTGGTGGAGGAAGCGGCCACCGGGCGGGCCGCGCTGGCAGCCGCCCGCAAGGACCCCCCGGAACTCATCGTGCTCGACATCATGCTGCCGGACATCGATGGTCTCGAGGTCACGCGTCAGCTGCGCGCGGCCGGCGTGCGGGCGCCCATCCTGTTCCTGACAGCCAGGGACTCGCTGGAGGACAAGATCACCGGGCTGACCATCGGGGGCGACGACTACGTCACGAAGCCGTTCGCCCTTGCCGAGATAATCGCCCGCGTTCAGGCCATCATGCGCCGCAGTCTGGGTGAGACGGGGGACGAGGTCCTCCGCTTCACGGACTTGGAGATGGACGTGCGGGCGCACGAAGTCCGGAGGGCGGGGCACCTCATCGAGTTGACCGCCACCGAGTTCAACCTGCTCCGCTACTTCATGCTGAACCCGCGCAGGGTGCTCTCCAAGGCTCAGATCCTCGATCACGTATGGCACTACGATTTCGGCGGAGACGCCAACGTGGTGGAAACGTATGTCAGCTATCTCCGGAAGAAGTTGGAACGGCGGGGGCCTTCGCTCATCCACACGATCCGCATGGTCGGCTATACGCTGCGGGAGCCCGAGCAGGAGTCCTAGTGTCGCTGCGCGCCCGCCTGCTGCTCGCGCTGGTCGCGGTGACGCTGGCCGCCCTTGTGGTCGCCGATATCGCGACCTTCTCGGAGCTACGCTCCTTCCTCTACCGGCAGAGCGACCAGTCGCTGGCCGCCGACTACCTGAACATCGCCCGGGTCCTCGGCGGGACGAGTGACATCCCGACTGCACAAGCCCTTCTCACCGCCGCTCCGGGCACGTTCGCCGAGGTGCGCAAGAGCGACGGGACCGTCGTCGTCGGTCCGGTGCCGGCTTACGAGCAGGGACACAAGTACACGCCGCGGCTCCCCGCCGTCATACCGGGATTCACCTCGTCCGGGTCCGGAGGGGCGGTCAGCTCTCCCTTTACCACGGCATCGAACGAGGCCGGGGGGCCAGACTTTCGAGTGAGGGCATGGCAGCTTCCAAGCGGGGACCAGTTGATACTGGGCGCGCCGCTCGGACGGGCGCACTCCACGCTGCAGCACCTGCTGTGGCTGCTGCTTGCGGTCACCGCTGCGGCTATCCTGGCCGCTCTGGTGCTGGGCTGGTGGCTCACCCGCGTGGGATTGCGGCCCTTGACGGCCATCGAGGGGGCGGCGGGAGCCATCGCGGCCGGTAAGTTCGACCAACGCGTACCGGGGGACGACAAGAAGACCGAGGTAGGACGGTTGGCGCGCGCGCTGAACGTCATGCTCGGCCGCATCGCGGAGGCCTTTGCGGAGCGCGATGCCACCGAGGCCCGGTTGCGCAGGTTCGTCGCCGATGCCTCCCACGAACTGCGCACCCCGACGGCGGCGGTCTCGGCCTACGCTGAACTGTTCGAGCGAGGGGCCGCCGGGTCGCAGGACGATCTGCAGCGGGCCATGGCCGGCATCCGCAGTGAGACCGCCCGGATGGGCCGGCTGGTGGAGGACCTCTTGCTTCTTGCTCGCCTGGACGAGGGGGTCCCGCTTGCACGTAGGCCGGTAGAACTGGTGGCCATCGCGTCTGCGGCCGTGCATACATCCCGGAGTCTGGGACCGGAATGGCCCGTCAGCTTGGAAGCCGGCCGCCCTGTTGAGGTACTGGGGGACGAGGTACGGCTGCGGCAGGTGCTGGACAACCTGCTTGCCAACGTGCGCAGCCACACTCCTCCGGGAACGGCCGCGGCCGTCCGCGTTTATGAATCCGGCGGCGAAGCGGTGATCGAAGTGCGGGACGAGGGGCCGGGCCTTAAGCCCGAGGATGCGGGTCACGTCTTTGAGCGCTTCTACCGTGCGGACCGGTCCCGCAACCGGGCTACGGGCGGCTCAGGACTGGGGCTGTCCATAGTGGCGGCTATCGTGGGCGCACACGGGGGGCGGGTCGAAGTCGACCCGGCCGCCGGCGGGGCGTTGTTCCGTGTGCACCTGCCTGCGATCCTCGCCGAATCGACGTCCTAGGCGGATTCTCAGCCGTCCCACAGCCGGGCCACGGCTGCGCCTAAGGAGCGAGTGCTTCACTGACATCGTGGCTTCGATTATCGAATGGAAAGCGAGGAAGCCCGATGTATACCCACATCATCACCGAGAAGAGGAAAGCCGTCACCGTCGAGACGCCAGATGGCCGGCGGTACGTGCTTGCCAAGAAGAAGGGCGTCATGAGCGCGTGCCTCGAGGGGAGCGACACCCCGGTGGTCGCCGCTAAAGACCATTCCTTCAAAGCCATCCAGCGCATGCTCGAGGTCGAGCTGAGCAAAGGCGAGGAACAGCAGTCGCACGCCGCCTAGGGCAAGCGCCGCGGGCGGAAGAAGGAGCCTGATCAGAGTGGACGCTTCTGCTGTCACCAGCGCGCGCCGGACCCGTGAACAGGACACGCAGGTCGCCGTAGGGCTTGTCGCACCACGCGCAGACGCGCTTCACGCCCGTACCGGGGCGTTCATCTCGCTCGCTCCCTCAGAACCGCACGACGCTTACCTGCCCTTGTAGGCCGGCTTGCGCTTCTCGAGGAACGCTTTGGCGCCTTCCTTCTGGTCTTCGTAGCTGAAGGCCAGAGCGAAGAGGTCGCGTTCGTAGCTCATACCTGCCTGCAGCGGTATCTCGAGCGAGCGGTTGATGGCGATCTTGGCCAAGCCGATGATGGCCGGGCTGTTGCGCAGCAGCTCGTCCACCATCTTCTGGGTGGCTTCGCGCAACTGCTCGCGCGGGACCACCTGGTTGATGATCCCCAGGTGCATGGCTTCCTCGGCGCTGATCATGCGGCCGGTGAAGATGAGCTCCTTGGCCTTCTTCTCGCCCACGAGGCGCGGCAACACCTGCGTGCCGCCCCCGCCCGGGATGAGACCTACGCGCACCTCGGTCTGGCCGAGCTTGACGTCGTCGGCCGCGATGATGATGTCGCAGGAGATCATGAGTTCGCAGCCCGCGCCGAGCGCCAGGCCGTTGACCATGCAGACGACCGGCTTGGTCATGTTGCGGATGAGCTCGAACGGCCGGGTGATGTACTTCTGGGACACTACATAGGAGGGAACACGGGTGACGTACTGGGCCACATCGGCGCCGGCGCTGAAGGCCTTCTCGCCTGACCCGGTGATGACCACGACGAACACGTCTTCGTCCACAGAAGCGTTCTCGAGGGCGTCCACCAGCTCCATGCGCAGGCCGTCGCTCTGCGCGTTCATGGCCTCGGGACGGTTCAGGGTGATCCAGGCGACCCGGTCCGCCTTCTCGTAGATGATGAACTCATAGTTCTCAGCCATATGAACGCCTCCCGATACGGGTCCGGACTCGTGACGCAGCTGAAGGGCGAAGCCTGTTGACTCTGGACCCGATGATATCGCACGCTGAGTCTCGAGAAGAGCCGGCCCGTATCCGTTTTCCAATAAATTGGTACGGAAATACCAAAAAGGTCCCGGTTTGGCACAAGGCCTGTTGTATAATGAGGCCGCTGGGCGGTCCACCCGCCCGCTCTGCTGTGCACGCTGCTGTAAAAGTGCCCGGAAAAGGGCTGAATGCTTCTAGGTGGGAGGAAAGCATGCCGGGAGTAATGGATGGTGTGAAGGTCGTAGAAGTCGGGCATGTCGTGGCGATCCCGGCTGCTGCTTCGATCATGGGCGACTGCGGCGCCGACGTCATCAAAGTCGAGCCCCTCACCGGTGATCAGTCGCGCACGTTCCGTGGCTCCGAGATCAACCCGGGGTTCTATCTTCACAACCGCAGCAAACGGGCGATGGCCGTCAACCTCAAGGATGAGGCCGGCAAGAAGATCGTCTACGAAATGTGCAAAGATGCCGACGTCTTCCTCACCAACTACCGGCAGGAAGCCCTTCTCAAGCTCGGCATGGACTACGACTCCATTGCTGCGGTCAATCCCAAGATCGTGTACGGCATCGTGACGGCCTACGGCACTACCGGGCCGGATAAAGATATGCCGGGCTACGACTTCGCGGCCGGCTGGGCGCGCTCGGGCATCCAGTACATGCTCACCGTGCCGGGCTCGCTGCCCCCCACCTCTCGGCCGGGCATCATCGACCGGGTGTCATCCATGCAGATCTTCGGCGGCATCGCGGCGGCTCTCTATAACAGGGAGCGCACCGGCAGGGGCCAGAAGGTGGAGTTCAACCTCTACCACACCGGCGTGTGGATGGTGGGCGCGGACATCATGGACGCTCTGGTGGGCGTGCCGCTTCGCATCACCGACCCCGACAAGTCGGACAACCCGTTCTACGATGTCTACTTCACCAAAGACGAGCGCTGGCTGCAGCTCACCGCCGGCGATCGGTATGCCGCCGCTTCCGACCCCACAGGGGCTGCTTTCTGGGGCAGGTTCACCACCGCCCTCGACCGGCCCGACCTGGCGTCCGACCCCCGCTTCCAAACAACCGCCCTGCGCCAGGAGCACCGCGCGGAGCTCAAGCCCATGCTCGAGGCCGAGTTCCGCACCCGTACCTACGCCGAGTGGGAAGTCCGGCTGCGCGCCAACGACCTCATGTACGGTCCGATCCTGTCGCCCATCGACGTCATGACCGACCCGCAGGCGCTGGCCAACAACTTCTTCGACGAGATCGACCAGCCCGGCGTCGGCAAACTGAAACTCATCAACGAGCCCGTCCGGTTCGTGCAGGATCCGGCCTCCATCCAGTCGGTGGTGCCGGGCCTGGGCGAGCACACCGATGAGGTCCTGGCGAGCCTGGGCTACACCGCCGAGCAGATCGCAGACATGCATGAGAAGAAAGTCGTCCGTTAGGAGGATTACGTGGCAGAGAACAAGCAAGTGCTGATCGGTGAGAATCTGTTCGACATGTCTGAGGGCAAGCCGACTCTCATCGTCACGCACTGCAAAACGTGCGGGGATTACATCTTCCCCAAGAGCTTTACGTGCCATAACCCCGAGTGTGTGGGGAAAGACGTGGAGCAGGTGCATCTGAGCCGCCGCGGCAAGGTGGAGAACTACTCCGTCATGAACTACCCGCCGCCGCCGCCGTTCGTCACCAAAGAGCCCTACGAGCCCATCGTCTGCGCGGCGGTGGAGTTCCCGGAAGGCATCACCATCATCGGCATGATGGAGGGCATCACCGCCGAGCAGGTCAAGGTCGGCATGGACGTCGAAGTGACCGTCGGCACCCTCTACACCAACAAGAAAGACGAAGACATCATCGCCTGGAAGTTCAAGGCTGTCTGACCCGATCGAGTTGCTGCTGACAACATTCTGACCGAAAAGGTGTGATGAATATGAAGGACGTGGCGATCATCGGCGTGGGGCTTCACCCGTGGGGCAAATTCCCCGACAAGCCGTGGACCGCAATGGCGAAGGACGCCATCGACGAAGCCATGAAGGACGCGGGCGTATCCTGGAAGGACATCGGCTTCATCGTCTCCGGCTCCCAACTCTGGGGCGGCCGCAAGGGCATCTACTCCGGCACCTATACCGAAGAGGTCATGGGTAACCGGGGCATCCCCGTCGTCAACGTGAACAACGCCTGCGCCACCGGCGGCACCATGCTGAGCGTGGCCGCCATGGCGGTGGCCTCCGGCGCAGCCGAGATCGTGCTGGCCGTGAGTTCCGACAAATCGGCCAAGGGCTTCTTCCCGGCCCTGCCCGTGTACCACGAGGAGCCGGTCCCCTCGGACGACACGCTCCGCTGGAACCTGGGTCTGCCGAACCCGGTCTACTGGGCCCTCGAGATGCGCAAGCGCATGGCCAGGTTCGGCGACACCGAAGAGCATCTGGCCAAGGTCAAAGTGACCATGAGCAAGCACGGCGCTCTCAACCCCAAGGCGCGGTACAAACGTGAATTCAGCGTGGAGGAAGTACTCAACTCCGCCATGGTCACCGACCCGCTCCGCCTGTATGAGATCTGCGCCACCAGCGACGGCGCCGGCGCGGCCATCCTCTGCTCCAAAGAGAAAGCCAAACAATTCACCAGCAAGCCCATCGAGATCATTGCGTCGGCTCTGGGCAGCCCGCTGTACGGCGACCCGACCGCCCGTATCCCTGTGGTGAGCATCAACCCGAAACCGGGCGTACCGGTCATCAGCGAGAGCTGGGTGGCGGCGCACCGGGCGTACGACGAAGCCGGCATCGGCCCCGAAGACATCGACTTCGTGGAACTGCCCGACAACAGCGCGTGGCACGTTCTGCAGTACATCGAGACCATGGACTTCTGCAAGGAAGGCGAAGCGTGCGCCTGCCTCGATCGCGGTGATTTCGCCATCGGCGGCCGCATCCCGGTCTGCCCGAGCGGCGGCTTCTCCAGCTTCGGCGAAGCCACCATGGCTCAGGGCTTCGCTCAGCTCTACGAGATGGTCCTCCAGCTGCGCGGCGTGTGCGGTGCCCGCCAGGTCGAGGGAGCCAAGATCGGTATGTCCGAAGTGTATGGCGCCGCCGGCAACAACGCCGCCGTCATCCTCAAGAAGTAGCGGAGAGACATGAAGAAGATCGTAGTAGTGGGCGCGGGCACCATGGGTGCCGGCATCGCCCAGGTGGTCGCGGAAGCCGGGTATGACGTCATCCTCGGCGATATCAGCGAGGAGTTCGTCCAGCGCGGCTTCGGCATCATCAACAAGAGCCTGAGCAGGCTGGTGGAAAAGGGCAAGATGGACGCCGCTCGCCCCGCCGAGATCACCGCCAAGATCAAGGGCGTGGTCAACGTCGAGAAGACGGACGAAGTCAAGGACGCCGACCTGGTGATCGAAGCCATCGCGGAGCGCATCGACTGGAAGCGGGCGCTGTACGAAGCGCTAGATGCGGCCTGCCCGGCCACCACCATCCTGGCCTCCAACACCTCCAGCCTGAGCATCTCGGAGTTGGCGGCCACCACCAAGCGTGTCGACCGGTTCATCGGCCTGCACTTCTTCAACCCGGCGCCGGCTATGGCCCTGGTGGAGATCATCGCGGGCGCGGGAACCAGCGCCGACACGGTGAAGGCATGCGTCGATTTCACGACCTCCATCGGCAAGACCCCGGTCACTGTTTCCGAGGCGCCCGGGTTCGTGGTCAACCGCATCCTGTTCCCCATGATCAACGAGGCGGCCTTCGTGCTTCAGGAAGGCACCGCAACGGCTGAGGACATCGACACCGCCATGCAGCTCGGCGCCAACCACCCGATGGGCCCTCTTCGCCTGGCCGACCTGGTGGGAATGGACGTCACCCTGGCCATCATCGAGAACATCTTCAAGGAGACGGGGGACAGCAAGTATCGCCCGTGCCCGCTCCTCAAGAAGATGGTGCGTGCCGGGTTCCTGGGCCGCAAGACGGGGCGCGGGTTCTACACCTACTAGAGCACCAGCTGCGGCCGCGCGGCCGCAGTTAGAGACAGCAGTACCATGACGGGGTGCCGGCGATGAACCGGCGCCCCGTTTTTGGTGGAGAATAGGACGTAGCGTTGAACAGACACGAGAATTGTCAACCTAACTTGAGGGGAGCGCACGCATGTTGGTGAAGGTCTCTCGGGACGGCGATATCTGCACGATCGCGATCGACCGGCCTCAGGTGATGAACCCCCTGAACACGCAGGTCTTCATCGACCTGGAGCGGGTGCTTGACGAGGTGGCGGCCGATGACTCGGTGAGCGTGGTCATCATCACCGGGGCGGGGGACAAGTCATTCGTCGCCGGGGCCGATATCGCCGAGATGCAGCACATGGCGCCGGGCACGGCTTACGCCCTCTCCACCCGGGCCCACCGGGTGTTCGACAAGCTCGAGAACCTGCCCCAGCCCACCATCGCGGCCATCAACGGCTTCGCGCTCGGCGGCGGCACCGAGGTGGTGCTCTCCTGCGATATCCGCATCGCCTCCGAGCGGGCCAAGTTCGCCGCGCCGGAAGTCTCCCTGGGCATCACCCCGGGCTTCGGCGGCACTCAGCGGCTGCCCCGCGCGATCGGCGTCCCCAAAGCAATGGAACTGATGCTCACCGGCCGCATGATCGACGCCCAGGAAGCGGTGGACATGGGGCTGGTCAACAAGGTTGTGCCGCACGAGGAACTGGGGGACGCGGTCCTCAAGACCGCCAGGGCCATCGCAGCCAACGGGAGGAACGCCGTGCGCCTCACCAAGCGGGCTGTGCGCGCCGGCCAGGATATCGACGTGCAGGCCGGCTGCGAGATCGAGGCTTCCATCTGGGCGCTGTCGTTCGACGAAGAGCGCACCGCTCGGATGACGGCATTCCTGGAGAAGCGCAAGAAATGACGACAGAGGAGGCACCTGTGGCCGCCGCCGACCTGCACATCTTCGGCATAGCCGGTAGTCTGCGCGCCGGTTCGTACAACCTGGCGCTGCTGCGGGCCGCCGCAGAGGTCCTCCCGCCCGGCGTGAGCCTGGAGATTGGCACCATCGCCGACATCCCGCCCTACAACGCCGACCTACAAACTCAAGGTGATCCCGAGAGTGTGGTCCGCTTCAAAAAGCAGATAGGGGAGGCGGACGCCTTTCTCATCGCCAGCCCGGAGTACAACTACTCCATCGCCGGCGTTCTCAAGAACGCCCTGGACTGGGCCTCGCGTCCGCCCAAGACCTGCTGCCTGCGGCGGAAGCCCATCGGCATCATGGGGTGCTCCGGTGGGGAGAGCGGCACCATGCGAGGCCAACTGGCCCTGCGACAGATGTTCGTGTTCACCGACTCGTACGCCATGATCCAGCCCGAACTGCGGGTTCCCCTGGCGGGGGAGAAGTTCGACGAGAACGGCTGGCTGCTGGACGAGGAATTGCGTGAGCGCCTGGGGCTGTTCCTGGTGGCTCTCGTGGACTGGGCGAAGCTGGTGGGCGGGCGCTAGAGAGGTTGGGCCCGGCCGCCGCGGGCGGCCAAGCGCGGCGGTGCGCCGTACCAGGGGCCGGTCAGACGGGCTTCGAGTGCTCGGGCGGCTGCTCGGATGGCGGCTGCTGCTCCGAGAGCGGCTGCCTTCTCCTCAACACACCCTGCATCTGGGTGACTCCGGACACGAACGCCAGGCCCAGCGCGAGCCATAGCAGGTCGAGCGAGACGGTCTTCACGGTCTTGAGGTCCAGGAAGCCGGAGACGAGGAACAGGACCAGCGCGACGCTCTGGACGGCCATCTTGGTCTTGCCGAACGCGTTGGAGGAACGCGCGCTGCCGGTCCGCAGCAGGATCCGGGCGCCTACGGCCGACAAGATCAGCTCCAGCACGATGAACACCAGGATGATGTCCACGACCCGATACCCGATGCCGATCCAGGCGAGAACCGCGCCCACAAGCAACTTGTCCGCGACAGGATCGATATAGGTGCCCAGGATGGTGATCTGGCAGCGGGTCCTCGCCATCGCGCCGTCGATGAAATCGGTGGAGACGGCGACCAGGAACACCGCGAACGCCCACCAGTTGTGGTGCAGCCCCAGGAGCACGAGGGTCACCGGGATCAGCGCGAAGCGGAGGAAGGTGAGGTAGTTCGGCCGGATCCAATGCGGGAAAGCCCATAGGAACAGAGTGACCACGATCCGGTCGGTCACGCGCTGCACGGCCGGGGTCATCGGCGTGCACTCTTCCTCATGGATCACATACGGTGGTCTCTTTTCGCGTTCGGTCATGGCGAAACTGTACCCGGAGCCTGTCGGAAAACCAAGCTGCGGCCCACGGGCCGCCCTGAGCGGCGCGATAGTGGGTCCTCAGCCGCCCGAACTGCGCCGTTTCGTGGCGCTGAGCGGCCGGGCGGCGCTATTATGAAATCCCGATACCATGTCACCGTCTATCAGCTCCAGGAGCATGATCATGAATACACCGGATCTCAGCCTTTCCGACCTCGGCTCGTACTTCCCCGACGACTTCACCCCCGAGCAGAGGGCGAAGGCTCAGACCATCTTCCTCAAGGAGCTGGCCGCGACTGTGCACAAGTTCTACCGAGGCAAGGTCGTCTCTATGCCCAAAGCCGGTATCTACGGCTTCAACTGGTTCAACGTCTACTACACGCCGGGCGTGTCCATGGTCTCCACGACCATCCGGGACAACAACGACGCCTCGTTCGACCTGTCCAACCGGGGCAACCTGGTGGCCGTGGTCTCCGACTCCACCCGCGTCCTCGGCGACGGCGACGTCACCCCTCCTGGGGGCCTGGGCGTCATGGAGGGCAAAGCCTTCCTCATGAAGTACCTGGGCGGCGTGGACGGCGTGGCCCTCTGCATCGACAGCTACAACAAAGAGGGCAAGCACGACCCCGACAAGATCATCGACTTCGTGAAGATGCTGCAGCCCAGCTTCGGTGCGGTCAACCTGGAAGACATCTCCCAGCCCAACTGCTTCAAGGTGCTGGACACGCTGCGCGAAGAATGCGACATCCCGGTGTGGCATGACGACGCTCAGGGCACCGCCAGCGTGACCCTGGCCGGTCTCATCAACGCCCTGCGGGTGACCGGCAGGGAACTCAAGGATGCCAAGATCGTCCTGCTGGGGGCCGGCGCGGCCAACTCCACCGCCGCCCGCCTCATCCTCATGGCCGGGGGCGATCCCGACCGCATGATCGTGTTCGACAGCAAGGGCGGTCTGCACCCGGGCCGCGACGACGTGAAAGCCGACAAGGCCTTCTATCGCAAGTGGGAGATCGCGTCGACCACCAACCCGAAGCGCATCATGACCGAAGAAGAGGCGCTCAAAGGCGCGGACGTCATCATCGCCGCTTCCACACCGGGCCCCGACACCATCAAGCCGGCGTGGATCAAGTCCATGGCGCCCAAGTCCGTCGTCTTCGCCTGCGCCAACCCGGTGCCGGAGATCTACCCCTACGCCGCCAAAGAAGCGGGCGCCTACGTGGTGGCCACCGGCCGGGGCGACTTCCCCAACCAGGTGAACAACTCCATAGGCTTCCCGGGGATCCTCAAGGGCGCCCTCATGGTGCGCGCCCGCAAGATCACCGACGAGATGGCTATCGCCGCCTCCTACGCCGTCGCCAACTTTGCCAGTGAGAAGAAGGGTATCACCCCCGACTACATCATGCCCACGATGCAGGAGACCGAGGTCTTCGCCATCGAGGCCGCCGACGTGGCCATGCAGGCCATCAAAGACGGCGTGGCCCGGGTGGAACTCACCTGGCAGGAGGTCTACGACACCACGCTCAAAGAGATCAAAGAAGCCCGCGCGATCATCGACCTACTGCAGGCCAACAACATGATCCCGGCTCCTGAGATCGAGATGCTGGTCGCCGCCCGCGATAAGGCCGTCGCCGCAGTCAAGAAGTAGGCGGCAGTCTGCCGATAAGGGACAGTAGGAAGCGTCAGGGGCGCACTAGGCGGCTGCGGCTTCGTTTTGAAACGAGTCATTGGAGAGGGAGAGCTTCCTGGACTTCAACGTGGGACCTGGATTGTTCTGGGGCTGGGGATGGCTGGCGCTGGTCGGCATCATCATCCTGCTCGGGATCCTCTTGCTCCCCTGGTTCTTCTTCCTGCTCAACCTGCAGGCCCTGCTCGGTAACATCGACCCTGCCAACCGGCGGATGTCGCCGGGGAAGGTGTGGCTGAACTTCATCCCCGTGTTCCAACTGGGCTGGTTCATCTACACGGTGATCAAGATCAGGGAGTCGCTGGAGGCCGAGTTCAAGGCCCGTCAGTGGTTCGTCGACGGCGACCTGGGTTACAACGTAGGCCTCACGGCGGGGATCCTGTGGATCGCGTCGTTCTTCATCGGCTGGATACCGTTCTTCGGATGGCTGCTGGCGGTGGGCGGCATCGTCTGTTGGATCATCTATTGGTTGAGGGTGTCGGACCTCAAGAGTCGGTTCGACGTGGGTCCCGCCTGGAACCCTGCGCCGGCTCGCTCGACGCCTGGGTTCGGTTATCCGCCGTATGCGGTGCGCTACCCTCATGTGCGCGCGTCGCGCCCGGCCCCCGGAGCTGCGGAGGGCGACACGCCCCCGCCGGTGGAACAGTCAGCAGAGGGCAGCGCGGCCGAGACGCCCGCAGGCGAGCGCCGCGCCGGCGAGAGACGCAAACGGGAAAGGCGCAGGAGCGCAAAGCGCAGCGACGAGGTCCGCACGGCGGAACAGGCGCCTGCGGAGCCCGTCGAGCTACGCTGCGAGGCGTGCGGAGCTTCGCACGACGAGGGGGACTGGTTCTGCCGCAAGTGCGGCGCCAGGCTGCTCTAGGCGGGGCGGCCAGCCGAGCGGGCGCCGACCACGCTGCGGCGCCGGAGCCCAGACGTCCGCCGCGCGCTACAGCGCCGGGTCTTCGTTCAGGAACAGGCGCTCGCTGCGGTCCAGAGCGATGTCGCAGGTGATCTCATAGTTGATGGTGCCCACGTGGTGGGCGAGTTCCTCCACGGTGATGCACTCTCCGCCATCCTCGCCTATGAGCGTGACCGTGTCACCGACGTTCACCCGGTCGTCGTTGCCGACGTCCACTCCGAATGAGTCCATCGAGATGCGCCCCACCAGGGGGTAGCGGCGTCCGTTGATGAGCACGTGCCCCCGGTTGCCCAGCGCGCGGAACACGCCGTCGCCGTAGCCGATGGGGACCAGCGCTACGTTGGTGAGGTCTTCCGCCGTGAACGTGGCGCCGTAGCCCACGCCCTCGCCGACCTCCAGGCGCTTCACCAGCACCACCTGGGATCTCCAGGAGAGGGCCGGCTCCAGCCCCTGAGCGGCCGCGTTCTCCTGCCAGGGGTCCAGGCCGTAGACGGCGCAGCCGCAGCGGACCATGTCCAGGTGGGAGTGGGGGGCGTGTACCGTGGCGGCGCTGTTGGCGGCATGGACGGTGACTTTGGGCCACTGCCGGCGCACCTCCTCCGCCGCCGGGAGGAACCGCCCCAATTGGAAGTCGATGCTCGCCGGGTCTTCCGTCACGCAGGCGAAATGGGTCATCACGCCGGCCAGCCTGATCTCGGGGATCCCCCGGATGGACTCCAGGAACGCGCCCACCTTCGCGGGGAAGAGGCCCTGGCGGTTCATCCCGCTATCGATCTTCAGATGGATCTTGGCCTGAAGCCCCGTGCCGCGAAGTTGTGGTACCAGCTCGGCCATGTGGTCGCTCACCACCGCGAAGTCCACGTACTGGCGGGCCATCTCTTCGAACTGGTCGAAGCTGTAGAGCGGGCCCAGGACCAGGATCATGTCGTCGAAGCCCGCGTCGCGCAGCTGCACGGCTTCCTCCGCGGTCGCGACGGCCACTCCCCGGGCCCCCGCCGTTACCACCGACTTCGCCACCGGGATGATGCCGTGACCGTAGGCGTCGGCCTTGACCGCGACGATCATGCGGGCGCCGGGGCAAAGGAGGGAGGCCAGATAGGCGACGTTCTTGCGGATCGCGGCCAGATCTATGAGGACGCTGCTGCGCGGTGAAGTCTTCATACTCGGGAAGAGCCTAGCACAGGAGAGGCGGCGGACGAAACGCATATACCCATGAAGACTGGGGAATAGCCAGGTTGTTCCGCGTAGCGGTTCGTGTTAGCATCACCAAGCTTCGCGCGGGGCGTGGCCACGTCCCGCCGTAAGCGCCAATGGCCCCCATCGTCTAGCGGCCTAGGACATCGCCCTTTCAAGGCGACGGCGGGGATTCGAATTCCCCTGGGGGCACTTCCCATGCTGGGATCTGGGCGCATAGCTCAGCGGGAGAGCACCTGCCTTACAAGCAGGGGGTCGCAGGTTCAAATCCTGCTGCGCCCACCTGTTTGTGCGAGGGATGTGAGACAATTTCCCAGCTTGATG
>Ga0182021_10002634_pt1 | contig 20988 bp, 19 predicted proteins | sample 612E3MmetaG_FD_120493 | JGI IMG/M metagenome (GOLD analysis project Ga0182021, IMG submission 120493) | Permafrost microbial communities from Stordalen Mire, Sweden - 612E3M metaG (Illumina Assembly) | ecosystem: Environmental > Terrestrial > Soil > Wetlands > Permafrost | place: Sweden... | reverse complement strand
TGCTGACAGGCGGGAACCTGAGCGGGGCATAATCGAGCGGGATACCCAGAAGTCAAGAAACTCTGATTTCTATGGGTTTGGGAATACATTTTCTTGACTTCCTGTTTCAAAGATGTCTGTTTAGCTGGCCTAAGAAGAACACTGAATATAAGTCAAATTTACAAAAAACTTGCTTTTGTTTCGAATGGTAAGGGTATTTTTGTATTCGTTATTCCATGTCGACATCCCGATGTTTGTTAAGCCATAGGTACGATTACACAATCCCATTTAGCTTTTCTATTAAGCGAAGCGTAAACGCAAGAACGTAGAGCTGCACATACCCTGATAAGAAGTCCATTTGACTATCCGTTATAAGTGTTATACAATTATTTTTCGTTGATTTGGGAGAAAACATTTGAATTCAATAATTAAGAATTTCACCATCGAAGATTATCCCTCAGCATTCAAACTCTGGCAGACTGACGATAACGTTGGCTTGAGTTCAGCTGATGTAAGAGAGAATATCGAGATTTTCATTAAGCGTAATCCCGGTCTAAGCAAAGTAGCCATTGACAACGGTAATGTAGTTGCGACATTGCTATGCGGACACGATGGAAGGCGAGGGTATTTATATCACTTGTTCGTAGACAAGAGACAAAGACGTCAACATCTGGGTAGCAAATTAGTTGAGGCTTGTTTAAATAGCCTTATGGAAGAAGGAATTCAAAAATGTCATCTCTTTGCCTTCGATAGAAATGAATTGGGCAAGAAGTTTTGGACTAATACATCTTGGCAAAAAAGAGGCGATATAGTTGTGTTTTCCAAAGACATTTAAACTGAACGAATATATGAATGTTTGAGAAAATGAAACCTGGGTATCCCTAAACTAAGATATGGAAAAATGCGAAAGTCAGGTGTCGTCTAACAATAGACTCTCAGCTTTTCAGTTCTCCTAGTAGACATGCAACTGGTCTGATATTATCAACGATAAGATTGTTAATCGATCCTCGTGCGGTTATTTTGCTGCTCAAATTAGCCTTGGCACAGTTGCGCCAAGATGGTGCTGTAATAGCTAAGAATGAACATGGGGCTGCAATCAACGATTAATCCTATTGTCGCCATGAAATCAGTCAAACGGGTGATGTTTATCGATTAGAAATCGTTTAATCTATCCATATCCACCCAGATTTAGAGCAGTTTTCAAATATTAAGTTCCAAAATTGGAAGGAGGTATTTCCGAAGACATGATCCAGCAACATTTTTCCGAAGTAGCGAACAGATATAATCAGCTGAGAGTAACGGATTTGGAGCCGATCGGCTATATCGCAGAGAAGATAAAAAAACTTCAGCAAATTGAAGCCATCGACATAGGCTGTGGATCGGGTCGATATGATGCGCTTTTTTACAAGTTCCTAGGATCTAAATTGAAACTAACCTGCGCTGACTCGAATTTTGAAATGTTAGATAGTTTGATTAAATATTTTTCAAGTCAAAATATCTCCAGATATACGACGATTAATGCTCCGGCAGAAAATACGATGTCTAAAGATAAGGTATTTGACTGTGTTTTTACATTTAATGCTGTCCACCATTTTAATCTACTTGAATTCCTCCGCGAAAGTGCCCGGATCTTAAAAACAGGTGGCAATTTATTTGTTTACACCAGGTTGCCAGATCAAAATAGAAGAAATATTTGGGGACAGCATTTCCCGATGTTTAATCAAAAAGAGACTAGGCTATACTCATTAAACAAGTTTGTTAAAACAGTACTATTGGTACCGCAACTGCAATTGAAATCAATAGAGTACTACAGATACGAAAGGAAATCTGCCTTGCAAGACCTTGTTCACCGCACAAGAGCTCACCATTATTCGACCTTTGTTCTATATTCCCTTGAAGAATTGGAGAAATCGATAATCGGATTTATTTCTAATATTAAGAATAATTTCAAGGACGAAGCAAACGTACATTGGGTCGATGAAAATGTGATGTTTGTTATCAGTAAAATGTGATTTGGAATCTCAGACCTATATTGATTAACGATTTACCATTGACATCGGTTGGCAGCGAAGTAAAATTAAGATAGTAGGTATAATTGATTTCTATGGAGATCAAGCTAAAAAGTATTTGTTTAGGGGAACCGTGATTTACAAACTCAGATCGTACACACGATTTTCAGCGATGACACGATGAAAAGGATTAATCCTTTTTTTCTTTGAAAATCAGCCAAATGGCTGGCACGCTCTTTTACAGCATTCATGCAAGGTATTCAGGGCAGGGATTTGCATGCATTATTGAATGAGAATAAATTAAAAGTTTTTAAATCAAGATTGGATTTAGAGGACCTCAACAATGAGAAAAAAAATGCATAAAACTATATTCCGCATTAAATGGCTCTTAATGTCTGAGAGAAGTCGATATGCTTACCTATGGTCACGCAGCGAAGAAAATTCATGAATTTGAGTTTTGTCGTCTGTCAATCTCAGCACTTGGAGCATGAAGGAAAAGGAGCGCTTATGACGCAGACTACATTGGCCGAAGAATGGCTTGGAAAAGGTCAACTTCTGTTCGAATCGCAGGAATATGAAAAGGCTATTATGTCCTACGAGCAAGCCATTAGAATTGTACCTCAATTAGCCATAGCATGGATGAAAAAGGCAGATGCGCTAAGTGCTTTAAATCAACAAGAAGAAGCGATTGCCGCTTACGATGAGGCGCTCAAGATTAATCCCAGTCTCACTGAAGCCTGGTTGAATAAAGGCATTACATTGAATGTCTTGAACCGACCGGAAGAGGCTATAGCTGCCATTAATTCAGCCATTGCGATCAAACCCGATGACGCTAATGTTTGGTATCACAAGGGGTTTGCCTTTTACTTGGCAGGTAAATTGGAAGAATCGTTAAATGCTTATGACCAAGCTCTCGCCCTTAACCCAAATGTTAAGCAGGCTTGGAATAAAAAAGGAGTCGCCCTCCAAAAACTCGGCAGGTACAAGCCTGCGATCAAGGCATATGATGAAGCTATCAAGATGGACACATCTGATGCAGAAGCTTGGAACAACAAAGGTAACGTTTTCCGCAAATTACAGAAACTGGAAGAGGCTGCAGCCGCATATGACGCAGCGGTAAAAATTGCCCCGGGGTACCTTGAAGCCTGGTGCGATAAAGGTAATGTTCTCATGGATTTAGCTCTCTTCGACGAAAGTGCCGAAGCATTTGATGAGGCAATCAAAATCGATCCGAACAGCCCAGTTGCTTGGCATAACAAGGGTGTGGCACTGCTCATGTCCGGCAAATACCGGGACGCCCTAAGGGCTTTCATACGAGCCACTGAAATCAATCCCGACGATGCAATAGCTTGGTATGATAGAGGTCTGGCACTCAACAAACTTGGAAGGAAAGAAGATGCTGCTAACGCTTTCGAGCATGCTGTGCACACGGACCCCAGCCACATAAAAGCTTGGAAGAATCTAGGTATCACTCTCGATGATTTAGGCAGACATGAAGAAGCTGTGAAGGCTTACCAACAGGCACTTAAGGCCAATACGGAACCCACATGAAAGCATTCCCATCCCCACTCTTTCAGCTTCATTCGAAAGCTTGACTACTGTCATAGTAGATACCTTTCTATCAATACTACAGCTACTCGGTTGTCGCCCATCGCATCTAAAGCCTCTGCTTTGGGCAAATCCACCAGATACGAAACTCGCTCCCCAGCAATCTTGTTAGCATCTTGCCGCAAAGCTTCTATATTTCATTTGTCTTCAGATTTCTTGATAACCTAGTCATTAAAGGAGGTTATCAGTTCCTCGGTATGCTTGGTAAGATCAGATAGACTCCGGTCTGAATCAGAAAAAAGTAGCGCTACCCCACCGAAGTAACCCTGTCTGGTAATGATGACGGCCTGGAGGAAGGCGTAGAGATTAGTGAGCGATGCACCAGCTATCTGTTTCCAGAAATCAGCTTCTCCGTTCATGCTTTCTAATCCCCCGCTGCCCATAATGTCCAATTGGGATTTTCGCCGCTTTAGTCGTTCTCCAGTCCCTGCAGGACATATCATGTTATCGTGCTCTTCCAGCCAATACTCCAGTCGATTTACCGGTGCCCCGGTCATCGTGGGCTTTTCACCGTATCCTGAAATTAGCCAGGACAATCGCCGACCATGAAGATAGTGATATAATCAAGGCACCACATCTGGCCGAAGCAATACAATATAGACCGCGCAGTTTACTCATGTAAACGACGAATAAACAAGAATCATCCCCCCATCGCGAGGACTGTGGGGATATGGCGAACTCACGGCGGTAATGGGTCTTGGATTAGAAGTTATTAGTCTTGAACAGAATAAGTTTTTATTCTCATAACCTACATTGGGGTGTGAGATTGCGAGACCTTCTTTGAAGGTCTCGCAATGGTAGTTGGTATAAATATTTATGGTATCGTTTAGAGTTTCGGATTTAGTATTTCGGATTTAACATTATGGCTAATGACATTGAAAAGGCCGCTAGACTATTAATAACCAGCAAGTATGTTACCTGCCTGCGGCGCGGGAATTTCTGTGGTCCCGGAGGTTTATGGACAGAGCTTGGCGAACCGCCGATGGATGGTTATCAGCGGTTCCTCGCTGACCCCAAAGCGCATTGGGAAAAAACGATGAAAGGTACCGGCAGTGACTGGAAATTTTTGCAGGTGGACGATGAAGCGATCCCGAATCCCGCCCATTTTGCGCTGCAGAACTGGAAGAGATGGGTATTCTGAAGTATTTGATAACCCAAAACATCGATAACCTGCACCTGACAGTAGGTAGTACAAAAGTCGCGGAGATTCACGGGAATATCAAGAAAGTATGCTGTATCAAGTGCAGTGCCAGATACGGAAGAGACGATATTTCATTGGACGAAATCCCGCCTCGCTGCCTAAAATGCGGCGGGATTATTAAAACTGATATCGTCATGTTCGGCGAGCCGATTCCGCGCGACGTTCTTAAAATCTGCCAGCGTGAAACAGACAAGTCCGATTGTATGCTCACAGTCGGGACTTCCGTTTTAGTCTATCCAGCGGCTGATTTTCCTCTGAAAACTAAACGAAACGGCGGTATTCTGATTGAAATCAATCTCTATGAAACCGAAATGACACCAATGTGTGACATCAGCCTCCGCGGTAAAGCCGGCGAAGTTCTGCCAGAGTTGGTTGAATGCATAAAACAGCTGCGGCAAACTAATAACTAAATATTGGAATTCGACATTATTTAGAATTTCGCACTTCGAATTTAGTATTTAGTGTTGATGCATTTCTTCTTGACAGTCTATCCTTACAAACCGCATTATGTAGGTTAGTATCATTAAGCAACTGCAACAATAATAATAGGATAAAGCGCGTGGTTTTAAACGCCACCAAAGATTCTAAGGGCATGGGTTCCCTGCCGAAAAAACAATTAATTATCACCTTAATCGGTGTGATGCTGGCAATGTTTATCGGCGCCCTAGATCAGACAATTGTCAGTACCGCCATGCCCCACATTGTCAGTGACCTGGGCGGCTTCAGTCAGTACACCTGGATCACGACTATTTATATTATCACCTCGGCCATTGCGCTGCCGATTACCGGTAAACTGACCGATATGTTCGGCCGTAAATATTTCTATATCGCAGGTTTGATTATTTTCTCTTTGGCTTCTTTAGCATGCGGTTTCAGCAATTCAATGACTGCGCTGATTATCTGGCGCGGTATTCAGGGTATCGGCGGCGGTATGATCATGGCCAATTCATTCACAGTAATTGGTGACCTCTTCCCGCCGGCCGAGCGTGGTAAATTTATGGGTTATATAAGTGCAACCTTTGCGGCGTCATCCATCATCGGTCCCGTATTGGGAGGATACATCACCGATGCCATTTCCTGGCATTGGGTATTCTTTGTCAATATTCCCATCGGGATTTTGATTATCTTGCTGCTCGCCTTTTATTTTCCCGATATTAAACCCGACACCTCGAAGCATCAAATTGATTATCCAGGTGTAACTACCTTAATACTGACCGTAGTGTCGATAATGCTGGCATTATCCTGGGGCGGGGCTCAATATCCCTGGGATTCACTGCCAATTATCGGCCTATTTGTATTTTCTGCGGTCATTCTTCTGTTATTTATTTTTATCGAGAGCCGGGTTGAAGAACCGATACTTCCTCTCGGGTTATTTAAAAATCAGATTGTGGCTATCTCCATCATCGTTGCTTTCCTTTCGTCATTTGTGATGTTTGCCAATGCCACGTTTATCCCTCTTTTCTTTCAAGGTGTATTGGGCGCGACTGCTACTGCCAGCGGCACGCTACTGATACCGATGACACTCGGTTCAACTTTTGGGAGTTTTCTTTCCGGACAATTACTCACACGGGCCGGCGGCCATTATCGTCTGCAAGCGCTGGTTGGTCTGGGAATAATGACAATCGGGGTCTGGTTTTTATCCCGCATGAATCTTCAAACCAGCGATACGCAGGCTGTTGTGGAGATGGTCGTCACGGGATTCGGATTAGGTATTACTATGCCCATATTCGCGATTACCGTACAAAACGCCGTATCTTATAACATGCTAGGAGTAGCCACTTCAAGTGTTCCTTTCTTCCGTTCTCTCGGCGGTTCGGTTTGCCTGGCTATTTTTGGCTCGGTATTGAACAATCGTTTTGCCTCCCAGTTTTTGGGTTGTATTCCCACGGTCGTAAAACAAACAATACCAGCGGAGCAACTCTCTTCCCTGGCGCATAATCCGCAGGCGCTGGTCAGTGTACAGGCACAAGCACAACTAAGAGATACATTCAATGTTTTTGGTTCGCAGGGTCAATCATTATTTGACCAGATGCTGCAGGCACTGCGGCAGTCTTTAAGTTCTGCCATCGACAGAGTTTTCCTGATTGCTTTATTCTCTGGAATTGCGAGTTTTATTATTTGTCTATTCTTAAAGGAAATACCTCTCCTCAAAAAATATATAACCAGTGACCTCATCGAGAAATAACAGAAGGGCTCTTGATAAATGAAGAGGAAACTTTTCTTTTGGCTGGCAGTGTTTGCCGGAGTGCTGATGTTCGTTTTCCTGGCATGGGCGTTCAGTCAACATGGTACTATCGGACTTTTTCGGGTCAACGGTACTTTCCAAAAATTATTTATTATCCTGGGTCTGTTTGGCTTGGTGTTGCTCGGCCTAGCCTTTTTGGAAAGGCAGTTGCAATCTAGACAACAAAAGAGTAGCACGCATATCTTATCTACCGCCGTGTGCGGTATGACTTTACTGGGAATCGTTATCTTTATTATTGCCTTTTTCTACGTCGGTATGATTCCCGGGCCGATGCGCGCCGGTGAAACACCCCAGTTATTAATCGAAGATGGGTCCGGGATTCATGGCGTACCAAATTTGGCGGTTACTTTCAGAACTGAAAAGCTGACCAGCAATACCATGCAATGGGGCCAGGATAACTCCAGTTTCACACTGAGTGAAACAAAACCTTCGCGGGAACACATCTTTTCTCTCACCAGCCTGCAGCCTGATACCAGATACTGGTACCAGGTCAATGATGGTCAAAAACAGTATTTCAACTCACCTCCGGCGAATGGTGAGTCATTACATTTTGCCGTGGGCAGCGATGCCCATATCGGAGCAAGTGACAACAGGGAAGACTATACTATTAAAATGCTGCAGCAAATCGCTGACCCGGCAAACAAATATAATCTGTTCTTCTCTATAGGCGACCTCGTTGAATACGGATTCAAAGATGCTTATTGGCAGGAAGCCCTCAAAGTGATGTCGTCAACCACCTCGTCTATTCCGGTGAAATATGCCGCGGGTAATCATGATACTTTATTAGGCGGTCTGAATCGTTACGAGACGTATTGCGACCCGAAAGGGACGCCGCTTCAGTCCGGGACACAACTCTGGCAGCGGATTGACGTAGGTAAAGTACATTTTCTGGTAATCGACCTTGAATGGAGCGCTGAAAGCTTCAACGCTACACAAAGTGAGTGGCTGGATAAGCAATTGGCGAGTATACCCGCAAGCGATTGGAAAATAGTGGTTGGGCATGGATTCTACTATGCGTCCGGGTCTATTACAGACGGCTGGAAATGGTACGACAATCCCGAAACCATTAATAAATTAACGCCGCTGTTTGAGAAATATGGTGTTGATCTGGTGTTTTCCGGACACGCCCACCAACTGGAACTGCTGCAAAAATCCGGCGTTTCTTATGTTATTTGCGGAGCGTTTGGCGGAATTCCCGACCCTTCTCGAGAGCACGTGTCTCCGGAGAGTGTCTGGTATGCTCCCAACGACTATGCCTTTATGGATGTTACGATCAATGGTTCTAGTGCCAATTTAATTTTCCGCGACCCCGATGGTAAAGAAATAAACAGTTTCGTAATACCGAAACACTAACCCGAAATCCTCACGAGCACTACCGCTATAATCCGGTATCGAGCAAGGTTTGAGGGTGAGATTCAGATTGAGATGGGGCGTTGTGTCTGCATTAACAAACGGTTAAAGCATAAATCTTATTGTTTAAATAAAATTCATTACTATACAAAAATGGCATCTTGTTTATTTCCCCTCACGTCCTTTAAGAACGTTAAGCAATTTTTCCCAGACGGTATTAGCTTCGTCTGTTTTTTTATCTTCAATCTGATGTTCTCCGTAGCGCACATCGAGGTATAAACTCGTGATTTCCTGCAGCGGCTCAGTGCTGTCCGGCGCGAAGCGTCCCAGACGCCCGGCATATTCAGACGGGGTTTCATAGCTTTCCCGCGGCACTCTCAGACGAGTCCCTTGCCAGAGCAGGTGCTGGTATATCTCGCGGATGCTCAACCTAAGCTTGATATCTTCCTCCGGCTGCCATTTTAGCGAATCATTTACCGGGACAGGTTTGGCTTTTCGCTGAAAACGTTGCAAAATCATCTTGAAAAAAGTGATGATGTCCGATTTGAAAACACCCCAGCTCCAGAGTGATTCCTGTTCTTCTTCTAAATCTTTCTCTTTTTTCGAACCGCTGCGTCTGATGGTTTGAATTATCAGGAAAAACACGGCCGCTAATATCAGTATAAAAAGAGCCCACTTAATTGTTAATAAAACCCAGGGGCGCAGAGCCCCCGGAGTATAATCGGCATTAGGATTCGGAACAAGGTCGAAATTTGGAAATTGCAATTCTGGTTCCTTGTGATGGAGCAAACTCAATATCCACAGATAGATATATGTTATCCACTGAACCAGATAACCGACCACATAAAGCAGGAACGTCACTACCTTATCATATGCATCCGTTATCGTATTTAAAAGTCGTTGTAATGAAGCGACCCATTGGGTCGAGAAAATACTGGCAATACCGATACCCAACAGCACCATACCCCCGATAACACCGAGAATAATTGTAAGCCAGCGGCGGCCGAAATTTTTGGATAATTCTCCTTTCGTTTTTATCCTTTCCTGGACGATTTTTAGATTGGATACCGCCAGTGCAACTAACCCGAAGAAGAAAAATCCGGCGATATAAATCACGATATCGGATGTCAAAGTCTGTACCGCTTTATTCTTGTAAGTGAAACCCCACAGGATGACTAACAACACTAACATGGTTAGTTGAACCAGGAAAGAAGTGTAGATGTTTTCGAAATAGAGGCGGGAACGGCCCAGACTGATACCTCGCCACCATAGGTACAAACCGGCAATAATGGCGAAACCGAACGGGTGGATATTAGCGAAAAAATGCAGGAGCACTTGACCGAATGATGTAAACCATTGCCTACTGAATAGCTGAAACCCGGCACTATAATCGAGGCGCAATACGAGAAAAATTGCCGCCAGCCCGCATGCCATAATACTTGTCTGAATCCACGGCATCGGCCATTTTCGTTTCAAGAAAAATCTGGTGGCAACGAAAGAAAGCCCCAGAAGAAAAATCAGAGATAATAAACTTAGCGGTGTCTGTTGAACTCGAAGCTCCGGTAATTTACCGATAAAAACCAGCCAGGGATAAAGAAAAAAACACTCCATCAAGATAACGGCTAGGGGAGTAAAAACATCGGCGATCCAGCTGACTTTATTTAACCTTGAAAATACTGACACTCTTACCTCGAAAATTTGCTTATTGTCTGGCTGCCAGATGCAACGTTTCCATTTTTTCCCAGCTGATATCCTGACTGACATGATAGGTGGTGATGCCCGTACTGCTAATCGCTTCATGGCTGCCAACGGTAATCAATACCACCTTACGTCCAACTCTTTTCATCCGGAACAATGTGGACAAAAGGGGTTCCGTAGGCGCCGCCGTTATCACTACCATCGTGCTGCCCCACGGTAAATTTCTACTTTCTTTCACCACCATCTCGTCAATTGGCGTGGTGTACATCGGGTTAATCGTCGCCAGCGCTTCCAGGATGCGTTTTAGTTGCTCCGGCTGGCGGTTCGGGGGTAAACGGATAAGTTCCGGCGAATCAGGGTTATTTTGATTAGCAAACAGTCCCACGCGGTATCTTTCGGATAAAGCATCATTCGCCATCGAAGCGGCGGTAACAATTGACAGTTCCAGCTTTTCCGCAATGACGCCCTGATAAGGCGGCTGAACTGTGCGCACATCCAGAAAAATAACCATATCAATCGTGGTCGTCGGCTCAAATATTTTCGTCTGTAACCGGCTGGTGCGGGCTGTGTTTTTCCAGTGAATACTTTTCAGGTTATCCCCGTACTGATATTCTCTGATACCCATCGTCAAGACCGGGTCCTGAAAGAGATGATTTGTGGTACGGATTTCGCCGAGCGGTTGTCTTGAGGGAATACCGAGCTTTTCCAGCGGCACAATTTTCGGGTAGACGATAAGATAGTCTCGCGTATCGATTTCTTTGTAACGGTTGAAAAAGCCGAAGACATCACCGGAGCTGATGCGTGTCGTTCCGAAAGTAAAATAGCCGCGGTGGGGACACTGTAGAGTATAATGCCTTTTTACTTTATGGTACCAGCTGATGGAAAAAAGATTTCTGAGGAGCTGGTGCGTCAAAGAATAATCCGCTGAAACTATGCCTTTCGGCAGCATAACCTCCTTCGGTATCTGGTCGTCAACTTGCAGCCATGGCAGCGGTAAAGGTTTCCGGTTGGAAACCTCCACTTCCATTTGCACTTCTTCGCCAAAGAAGACGCGGTGAGAACTTAAACGCCGGTGGAATTCCACACGACGGAGAGAATTACGGTCCCACAACCTGGCAATACCACCGGCCAGAAAAAAGAGCAGGCAGACCAGCAAAAGCGGTATTTGTTTTACAGCGATGCTGATACTTAAAAGTACAATCGTGAAAAATAGCCAGAGTCCGCCAATCATGTTTTCTCCTACCTGGTCATGTTTTCATTTTCTACAGGAACTGCCACGGAATCGATGACTTCACTCAAAGCTTGTTCAGCGCTGCTGCCTCTTAAGGAACTTACCGCTTTCGGAATAATACGATGTGACAGCGTAACATTTGTCAGGTATTTTACATCATCGGGGATAACATACCCTCGACCGCGCAGAGCCGCTAAAACCTGTGATGTATGGTAAAGGGCCAACATTGCCCGCGGACTGGCGCCGAGCTGTACCGAAGGGTGCGCACGTGTGGCGTGCACAAGTCGGATAATGTAATCCTCCACATCGGCGGAGACGTGCACATTACGGCAGGCTGCCTGCATTTGCATTAATTCTACGGAGGAAACAACAGATTTAAGTTCTTCCAGCGGGTCATCCTGACGGAAACGGGAAAGAATCAAGCGGTCGTCCTCTTTGGAAGGATAGCCAATTTTTATTTTAATCAGGAAACGGTCGAGTTGTGCTTCCGGCAAAGGGAAAGTGCCTTCTTGCTCAATCGGGTTTTGCGTTGCTAGCACCATAAACGGCCGCGGCAGGGGTTTGGTCTCACCTTCCGCCGTCACCTGACGTTCCTGCATCGCTTCCAGCAGCGCGGATTGCGTCCGCGGGGTCGTCCGGTTGATTTCATCGGTTAAAACGATTTGCGCCATAATCGGGCCAGGGCGGAACTCGAAATCAGCGGTTTTTTGATTAAATATGTAGGTGCCGGTAATATCCGAAGGCAGCAAGTCCGGGGTGCACTGAATACGGTGGAAAGTGCAGCCCAGCGAACGGGCAATAGACTTGGCCAGCACCGTTTTGCCGACGCCCGGAATATCCTCGATAAGAACGTGCCCTTCGCATAACAGGGCCACGATGACCAGTTCCACAACATCGCCTTTCCCGACGATGACCTTTTCCACGTTTTCTTTTACTTTACTACCAAAATTCTTGATATTGCTGATAGTCTGTTCCATTTGTCTTTCCCTCACTTGCAGCGAATTATATCAGAATTATCAACGTTCCTCCAAGTTATGCGTGTATTTGTTAAAATGTTATCTGAAATTGATAAACATACAGCTTTGGTTTAAACTGATGACACATTCAATACCTCGATTCTTTGGAGGGAGTATATGCAACACACCGATGGGAAATTCACTGGCCGTAATAACTATAGCCTATACAGGCAAGCATGGTTGCCGGATGGAAAGCCGATTGCCGTATTGATCATCGTACATGGTATCGCGGAACATAGCGGACGCTATGCCAATGTCGTGAATTATTTTGTGCCCAGGGGTTATGCCATCTATTCCTTCGACCAACGCGGACATGGAAAATCAGAAGACAAACGCGGTTATGTAGAACGTTTTTCATACTATCTGGATGACCTGAAGACTTATTATGACATGGTCAAGAAAGAGAATACTAACACTAAAATTTTTATGGTCGGATACAGTATGGGCGGTACCATCGCCACGGCTTACGCAATCGAACACCAGAGTGAATTAAAAGGACTCATCCTTTCCGGTGCCACTTTAAAACTGGGCAGCAGCGTTACCAAGCTGACAATATTCATGGGCAGAGTTCTCTCTCTTCTAATCCCCAAGATGGGTATAACTGCGCTTGATGTTTCCGGCCTCAGCCGGGACAAGGCTGTTGTTGAAGCTTATATTAACGACCCGCTGGTATACACCGGCAAGATCAGCGCCCGGCTCGGCGTTGAGTTTCTGAATACGATGGGAAAATTACCTTCCAGAATACCTGAATTGTCCTTACCGATACTCATCATGCACGGCTCCGCCGACCGCCTATCCGACCCATCCAGTAGTAGAATGCTATTTGAACACATCAGCTCAAAGGATAAGACATTGAAACTTTACGAAGGCTTCTACCATGAAATCTTTAATGAACCCCAGGGTCAACAGGTGTTCGCTGATTTAGAAGCCTGGCTCAAGGTGCGTGTGTAAGGACATGATGACGCCGCCTTAAAAAAACGGCTTGTTGGTGGTATGATATTTTTATGGAACAGTATGTTGACTGTACGTGTCCCAAAATAAAATGCGAAAGACACGGCAAGTGCGAGGAATGCCGGGAACACCACTATCCAAAACCACCTCGTTGCGAGCGGACAACGAAAAGGAAGTAGTAATGCTGCAGTTAATTTATGACCCCGCTAAATCCGGAAATAGAATGACCATTGTCTGCTTTGTTTCCGGCTCCGGTACCAACTATCGGGAAATCGTGACTCGAAATCCGGAACATGATTACCTTGTCTTCACAAATCGACCCGGTTGTGGCGGAACTGCCATCGCTAAGGAAAATAAACACGAAGTCATTGAACTCAGCCATATGCTTTATCTCAAGGACGCTCGCAAGAAATACGGCGCGGGCAGGGTCCCGCGGAACTGTCCGGAAAGAGTGCAATATGAACAGGAAGTGTCCCGCTTAATTGAAAATAAGCTCGGCAGGCAACCTGATTTAATCTGCCTGGCAGGATTCGACCAGTGGAATACGGATTGGATTGTAGACAAATATTATCCCAGAATGCTAAATGTTCACCCGGGGGATACAACCAAAGAATATGAAGGCCTCCACTGGATGCCGTCTGCCAAAGCAATTATTGCCGGGGATAAATCGCTGCGTTCGACGCTGTTCATCGCTGATAAAAGTGAAGACAAAGGGCCGGTGCTGGTGCAGTCTAAACCGCTTGATATCATCCAATCATTAAGCGAAGTGGAAGCAAAAGGGGAAAAAGGACTGATTACAGGATTGAACCGCGTAAGCGATTTTACTAAGCTCCAGAATATAAAAACGTACGACGATTTCAGAGAAAAAGCAGACGCAGACCTGCAGATAATTCTGGGACATATCTGTATTCGTTTGCAAGAAATGCTGAAAGTAAAGGGCGATTGGGAAATCTATCCTTTTGGCGTCCACGATTTAATTGCCACGGGCAGAGCCGCTATTGATGGACGTACGTTGTACATCGACGGCAAGAAAATGCCGGTCTGGGGATACAGATTAGACGAAAACAAATAGAGAGCCACGCAACGCATGGCTCTCTATACTGAATACATAAACTCAGCCTATTTTCTGGCAACAACGCAAGCGATACCCAAGCCGCCGCCACCGCAGATAGTTAATAAACCATATTTAACATTTCGCCTGGCCATTTCATGAGCCAGAGTTACCATTCTCATAACACCAGTCGCCCCGATGGGGTGCCCCAGTGAAATCCCGGAGCCGTTCACATTGACCTTGTTTTCAATATCATCTGGCTTAAGACCCATCAACTTGATGTCTGCCAGTGTTTGCGCCGCGAAGGCTTCCTGGACCTCAATCAGGTCAATCTCATTGATGCTAAGACCGGCCTTATTGAGCGCCTTATTAACCGCTATTGGCACGGCCGGATAGGTCAAAGTGGGGTCAGCACCGGCAACCCCGAAGCCTATTATTGAAACCAGCGGCTTAACGCCGTGCACCGCAGCTTTCTCTGAAGTCATCAACACCAGAGCAGCGGCGCCATCATTTTCACTGGAGGAATTACCGGCAGTACAAACACCCCCTTCGTAGACCGCTCGTAATTTCGCCAGCGCCTCCAGCGAAGTGTCACGCCGTGGCGTCTCGTCAACTTCCAGCATTATCGTTTTGCCTTTTTCCATCATGGGAACTGGTACAACTTCTTCCTTGAATTTTCCGGCATCGATAGCGGCAATGGCTTTCTGATGGGAACGAATTGACCATTTATCACATTCTTGCCGTGAAATATTTTCCTTTTTGGCCGCCGTTTCCGCCCAGGTCATCATGGAATTAAGCTCCCCGAACCTTTCGATTGGTTGATGCATTGGTCGGCCGCGTTGAATCCTGTCATAGAAAGGTAGTCCCCAGAGGCCCATACTGCCGTGCTGCCGCGGGAAGAAACCCCATTTGGGGTCTGTTCTGCCGCCGACTCCCCACTTGAGGAATTCACCGGGAATGTAAAATTCGGCGCGGCTCATACTCTCTGCACCGGATGCCACCACTATTTCAGCATTTTCGGTTTGGATTTCCATAGCGCCGCTCCAGATTGATTGGACACCGCCGCAACAACGCCGGTCAACTGTCACACCGGGTACTTCGACCGGCCAGCCGGCCTCCAGTAAAGCCTTACGCGCCAGGTTTGGCGTCTCACCATTGGCATAGGCTTGCGAAAGAAAAACGTCATCAACTTCCGCCGGTTTCACATTAGCCTGTTTTACTGCCTCGTTTAAAACGAGAGCACCGAGCTTTTCGACGGGAATTTCGCGCAACATCCCGCAATAAGCTCCAATCGGAGTTCTTACTCCACTAGCAATGATTACCTCTTTCACTAAATTGCCTCCTTCAAGCAATAATATTCCGATGTGTTTATCTGGAAAAATAATGATTTTACTCACATTTTAAGATAGCTTATTACGCTCATTGTAATCGAAATATGCCAATTAATGCAAACCATGCTTATTACCACTGCTTCTTGTCATTGTCACCCCAAATGCTATATTCTATCTGTGTGAAGAAGGACTTTGAATTCATTGACCATACCGCTGATATAGGAATCACAGCCTACGGCGCTGACATGAAGCAGATATTTGCCAACGCGGCGCGCGGGTTGTTCAGCATCATCACTAACCTTGATAATGTGGCCTCGACCAAAAAACTAGATATTCAAGTAATCGCCCCCGACCGTGAAGCGTTACTGCTACAATGGCTTAACGAACTGATTTACCTCTTCGAAACCAGGAAAATGTTATTCAGCAGATTTGAAATCACGGTTATCACCGATACCGAACTTAAAGCCAAGGCCTTTGGCGAAAAAATCAACCTTAAGAAACACGAATTAAAAACCCAGGTGAAAGCCACTACTTATCACATGCTTAAAATCGAACAAAATGAACTTGGATGGACTGCTCAGGTTATTTTTGATGTGTAGTACTTTCCCACTTTCGTAAAGGCTTACAGTCCCGGAGGTACGACGGAAGGGATTAAGGGGGATTTATTTTGATGCCAATCCAAACATATCCCGCAAATAAAGGGATGCGAATGATGAGACAATCAAGAGGTAAGTAACTATGTCCGCACCTTGGGAAGGGATACTCAATAAAATAGATGATTACCACTGGGAAATTCCTACTGGTTACAAAGCCGGTATGAGAGTCCCCGGCCTGATCTATGCCAGCGAAACCTTATTAAGACATGTCTGGGAAGAGAATGCCTTTGAGCAGGTGGCCAATGTAGCTTTTCTGCCGGGTATCGTCGGACATTCGCTAGCGATGCCGGATATTCACTGGGGTTACGGCTTTCCTATCGGCGGGGTAGCGGCGACGAGACTGGATGACGGCGTTGTTTCACCCGGCGGCGCCGGCTTTGATATTAATTGCGGTGTGCGGGTCATGCGCTCCAATCTGACCGAAGCCGAAGTCCGTCCAAAAATCGACCGTATCAACACGGAAATTTATCATAGTGTACCCTCTGGACTGGGTACGAAAGGTAAGTTACGCGTCAACGATAGAGAACTGACCGAGATATTGGTCAAAGGCAGTAAATGGGCTGTGGCTAGAGGCTACGGCGAACCAGATGATGTCAAAACCACCGAGGAGTCGGGCTGCATTCAGGGCGCCGACCCTGAAAAAGTCAGCAGCCACGCTCGGGAAAGGGGCTTACCCCAGTTAGGTACCATGGGCAGTGGTAACCATTTCCTGGAAATTCAAAGGGTTGATGAAATCTACGACCGTGAAACTGCCAATGTGATGGGAATCCAGGAAATATGGCAGGTGCTGGTGATGGTGCACAGCGGCAGTCGCGGCTTCGGGCACGAGATCTGCACCGATTATATCCGTTTCCTCGGACAGGCCGTCATTAAATACGGTATTAATTTACCGGATCGTCAGCTTACCTGCGCGCCGGTAAAATCACCGGAAGGACAGGATTACCTCAGTGCGATGGCGTGCGCGGCTAATTATGCCTGGACAAACCGCCAATGTATGGCACATTGGGTCAGAGAATCGATGATGAAAGTCCTGGGTAAAAGCCCACGCGATATCGGACTGGAACAAATCTGGGATGTGGCGCACAATATCGCCAAGATTGAAGAGCATACAGTTGACGGTAAAAAGATAAAGCTCTGTGTTCATCGTAAAGGCGCCACGCGCGCTTTCCCGGCCGGTCATCCGGATTTGCCCGATGTGTATCAAAAAATAGGCCAACCGGTACTTATCCCCGGCGATATGGGACGTTATTCTTATATTGCCGTCGGCACAGAAACCGCGATGAAGGAAACCTTCGGTTCCACCTGCCACGGTGCCGGTCGTTTGCAGAGTCGAAGTGCCGCCAAAAAAGGCGTCAGAGGCATTGATGTTATGCAAGCACTGGCAGTAAAAGGTATCACGGTGAAAACTGCTAACATCAACGGGCTACCCGAAGAAGCGTCTTCCGCCTACAAAGATGTCAATGAAGTCGTTGACGTGACGGAACATGCCGGTATTTCACGTAAAATTGTCAGGGCGACGCCAATCGGCGTAATAAAAGGATAGCCGATTAATTATATAATAATATTTATAGCAATCAGATTTAGAATGTCAACCTGAGGAGTGAAACTTAAATGAACGAAGATATCCTCCAGACCATCGGTAATACACCTATTGTCAGGATAAATAAGCTCAACCCTAATAAGAATACAACGGTTTTTGCTAAGCTCGAAGGCCTGAATCCTTCGGGTAGTATCAAGGATAGAATCGCTTTGAGTATGATTCAACAAGCGGAAATATCGGGCAAATTAACCAAAGGGAAAACGATTATCGAACCAACCTCCGGGAATACCGGCGTCGCCCTGGCAATGATCGGCTCATTAAAGGGGTATGATGTTGAAATTGTCATGAGCAGCGCCGTATCTGTTGAGCGTCGACAAATGATTAAAGCTTTTGGCGGTACAGTGACGCTAACCGATGGAAAATTGGGCACAGACGGCGCTATCAGAAAAGCGCGCGAAATGTTGAAAGCAGCTCCGCGGAAATATTTTATGCCGGACCAATTTTCCAATGAATTCAATAAAATCGCGCATTACCGGACAACCGGGGAAGAAATCTGGCAACAGACCGATGGGAAGGTGGACTATTTTGTTTCTGCACTGGGCACTTCCGGCACCATTATGGGGGTGAGCAAAGTTTTAAAAGAACATAATCCCCAAATTAAGATAGTCTGCGCACATCCGGTCAAGGGGCATTATATCCAAGGATTAAAAAACATGGAAGAGGCCATTGTCCCATCGATATACGACCCTTCCCAGATTGATATCACTATTATGGTCGAGACCGAAGCGGCTTATGAAATGACCCGACAAGTTGTCTCCAAAGAGGGAATCTTCGTGGGTATGAGCAGCGGTGCGGCCATGTATGCCGCCGTTGAAATCGCTAAGCAAATAAAGTCCGGAACAATTGTTGTAATTTTTCCGGATAGGGGAGAGAAATATCTAAGCACAAAGCTATTTAAAGAATGAAGTATTGATGCTCAATCCCCCGGTTCCAACCACATATTTATTATGAAAAATAGCAAGAATATAATATCTTGACTTTGAAAATATAAAGAGTAAAAATCCGAATATCTGTTGTTTAAAGTTTTAAATATGATGTATAATCAGTGATGAATTACAAATACTTTATTTCCTTTCCGGAGGAAAAGAAGCGTGATTGAAGGTAAATGTCCAAAATGCGGCCAGCAATACTGGGGCTGGTCATTGCTTAACCATCGTAATCAAAGTTGTAAAAAATGCGGAACAGGACTCCTAATTTCCGAAGACGGTAAAGAATTCGTTGAAGGATATTCACCCTTTACCGCTGAGGAATATAAATTAAAGACACCTTCTAGAACATCCCCCGAACCTGAGAAAGATAAATCAGCAAAATAATTCCAGACGAGAGCTAATTTTTCTCCGGGCCTTTTTCAATTCCCTGCCTGAACTTAGACTACTTCAATATAAATGAGCACCTGATTACATCGTTTTATTCAAGCATTTGTGAGAGCGCTAAAAAATCATCATTTGTCTTTTGAAGTTTAAAACATGGTAAAATCTTAACAGTACAAAAGCAAAGGTAAGATGAAGATTTACACATTAGTTTTAAGCTTCGTCACTTTTTTAGCCACTTTAGCGGGTGGTTATACAGCTGCTAAAAACAGGAGTAAATTCGGTTATATTGCCGCTTTCTCCGCGGGTGTTCTAATTGGTGTCCCATTGTTCCAACTTCTACCAACCAGCCTAACACTCGCCACTCAAACCAATGTCTCGGCGCAGAATGTCCTGTATGTTATGGCACTCGGGTTCATTTTCCTGTATATGTTGGAGCGGTTATTATCAGTAAAAAAAGTCCGTTCGGGTGACACCTGGAAATATGTACGGCACAGCACCGGCGGATTCTACGGGGCCTCAGAACTGGCACTTCATAGTTTCGTCGATGGTTTTTCTATCGGAATTGGTTTCCATTTCAGTTTTCAGATTGGGATGGTCGTTGCCCTGGCGGTGATTTTTCATGATTTTCCCGATGGCATGAACACCGTCACCGTAATGCTGAATTCCGGTAATTCGCTGAAATCATCACTGAGAATGCTGATGTTGGATGCCGTAACCCCCGTGCTCGGTGCAATCGCGTCCCTCTTTATCACTTCGGTGGATAAATACCTAGTTTACCTGTTACCCTTCTTTGCGGGCGGGTTTTTGTATCTGGGAGCCAGCGACCTTTTACCTGAGGCGCACGACGAAATTTCACCCGTAATGGCCTTTGGCATCAGTCTGGTTGGCTTTGCGGCTGTCTTCATCGCCTCAAAGTTTCTCAGCCTCTAGACCTATTTTAAGTAAGGATTAATCATACTTCGACCATTGCGAGAAAGTCCTGCTGCAGAAGGACGACGCGACAATCTCACTCTAAAACATCAACATATCTTATTCTGCAATATTCTAACTGGATAATATTCATCACAAATGCTACAATGTTGGCATAAACGCCTTTATGGAGATAAAACATTTGGACAAAAAGCCAATCCTCTACATTTTAATATCCGCTTCGTTGTTCGGGCTGAGTTCTCATATCTCTCCCATTACCCTAGCCGGTCTGCTATACCTTGGGGCATTTCTGGGCTTGTTTTTGTATTCGTTGGTTACAAATAAGAATACCCGGCAATCGAATCCCTTGAAATTGGACAAACATGACTTCCCCTAGCTAATCGGCGCCATTCTTACCGGGGGTGTAATCGCCCCGATAAGTCAGATGATTGGATTGAACTTCATCTCCGGATTTTCGGTTTCATTACTATTGAACATGGAAGGCCTAGCAACCGCCATTATCGCCGTTTTCTTTTTCCGAGAAAACACTGGAAAGCGATTATGGTTTTCCTTATTATGCATGACAGTTGCCGGCGTCTTTTTAAGCTGGAACCCCAACCAGAGTAAATTCAATGTCGCCGGTCCTCTGCTAATACTGCTAGCAGCGGTCTGTTGGGGGATAGACAATAACCTGACGCGCCAGATTTCCGATAAAAATCCGGTGCAGATTACGTACATTAAAGGGCTGGTCGGGGGTCTGATATCGCTTTTAGCAGTATTGATTCTGGGAAAATCGTTATCGTGGGATTATGGGCTCCCGTTAGCCCTAATGCTGGGTGC
>Ga0182021_10002632_pt1 | contig 20992 bp, 13 predicted proteins | sample 612E3MmetaG_FD_120493 | JGI IMG/M metagenome (GOLD analysis project Ga0182021, IMG submission 120493) | Permafrost microbial communities from Stordalen Mire, Sweden - 612E3M metaG (Illumina Assembly) | ecosystem: Environmental > Terrestrial > Soil > Wetlands > Permafrost | place: Sweden... | reverse complement strand
TGTTCCGGCAGCTCGAGTGGCTCCTGAAAGGCGCCGTAATCGTGGCTTGCCTACGGGTCGCTGTCACACTGTTCTACTTCCGCCGGGAATTCCGCGGCAGCTTCAAACTGGATGGGGCGCTGCTCAGGAACCAGTTGGCGTATGCGCTCCCCTTCGGTCTGGCGGTGGTGGTCGAGATCCTGCAAGCCAGCCTTCCCCAGTACGTGGTTTCCCATTTGTTCGACCCCGCGACATTCGCCATTTTCGCAGTGGGTTGTCTGCAGATCCCGCTGGTGGACTTCGCGGCCTCGCCGACCAGCGACGTGATGATGGTCAAGATGCAGGAGCGCCTGGCCAAAGGACGTACGCGGGCGGTGCTCGAAATCTGGCACGACACCACGTGGAAGCTGGCCTTGCTGTTCCTGCCGTTGGCGGCCTTCCTGATGGTGGACGCCCGGGAGATCATCGTCTTCCTGTTTACCCGGCGCTACAGCGCCAGCGCTCCCATCTTCGTGGTGTGGTCCGCGATGATCCTGCTCGCCAGCCTACAGGTGGATGGCGTGATGCGCGTGTTCGCGCAGACCCGCTTCCTGCTGGTGCTGAACTTGATGCGCCTGGCGATCATCGCGGGGCTGATCCACTGGTCTCTGGGGGAGTTTCACCTGCTCGGCGCGGCATTGGTGACGGTGCTGGCGACTCTGCTTTTCAAGGCGGGGGCGCTGATCCGGATGAAGAAACTGCTGGGGGTAAGTGCGGCCGATCTGCTGCCGTGGCGCAGTCTGGGCGGCTTGCTGGCCGCGGTTGTGTGCGGGGTGGTGGTGGTGCTGGCAGTCAAATCGCAGCTCCATGTTGCCCCTCTCCCTTCGATCCTGATCACGGGATCGGCCTATGCGGTCACATACATCGGTATAGTTTGGCGTTTCAATTTGCTGAATGAGAGCGAGAGGCTGGCGATTGCCGGGTGGGTGCGTAGAGCGCGCATCTCGACGGGCATGGCGTGGGGTTACGAGAAGGGATAGCGGACTATGTGCGGAATTGCAGGCATTGCGAGTTTGGAGGGCAGACCCGTTTTCGAGCGGGAAGTGCGGGAGATGTGCGGGTCCATCGCCCACCGCGGCCCCGACGACGAGGGTTTCTACTTCGGCGAGGGAGTGGGCCTGGGAATGCGCCGCCTGAGCATCATCGACCTCGATTCCGGCCGCCAGCCGGTTCGCAATGAAGACGGAACCGTCTGGGTGGTGTTCAACGGCGAAATCTACAACTTTCGGGAATTGCGCCGGGAGCTGGAGGGGCGCGGCCACGTTTTCTATACGCGCACCGACACGGAAACCATCGTCCACCTGTATGAGGAATACGGAACGCGCGCGGTGGATCACATGCGCGGCATGTTCGCTTTCGCGCTCTGGGACGAGCGGAAACGGCAGTTGTTCCTCGCCCGGGACCGGGTGGGGATCAAGCCGCTCTACTACGCCGAGACCGGCGGCAGGCTACTGTTCGCTTCCGAGTTGAAGTCCATCCTCGAACTGGCGGACGTGGAGCGCAAGGTGAGCTGGAGCGCCGTGTCTCACCTGTTCACGTTCCTCTCCACTCCGCCCACGGAAGCCATCATCGAGGGCGTGCACAAACTCGAACCCGGACACATTCTGACCGCCACGCCGGGCCGGGCGCCCAAAATAGAGCCTTACTGGGATCTCAAGTTCGAGCCGGACTACGGCCGCGAGGAGGGCTATTTCGTCGATCGCGTGCGCGAGCTGCTGGATGAATCGGTTCGCCTCCATATGGTCAGCGATGTCCCCGTGGGAGCGTTTCTCAGCGGCGGAATCGATTCCAGCGCGATCGTGGCCACGGCGGCGGCGCTCACGGCCGAACCGCTGAAGACTTTCTCGATCGGATTCAGCGAGCCCGATTATAACGAGCTGGAACACGCGCGCGTGGTGGCCACGCGGTTCCGCACCGACCATCGCGAGCTGACCCTGGGGCCGGACGCGCTGGACCAATTGGAGGATCTCGCCTGGTACCTGGACGAGCCCTTCGGCGACTCTTCCGCCATTCCCACCTTCATGGTTTCCAAGCTCGCAGCCCAAAGCGTTAAGGTCGTACTGTCGGGCGACGGCGGGGATGAGCTCTTTGCGGGATACGACAAGTATGTCGTGGAGCAACGGGAGCGAAGCCGCACACCATTACCGGCGTTCGCGCGGCGCGCACTGGGCAAGATCGGCCGGGCCATGCCCGATGGGATGCGCGGGCGGAATTTCGTACGCCATATGTCGTTGACGGGCGCGGAGCGTTACCTCGATGCCTGCTCGCTGTTCCCGCGCGACGACATGCGGAAGCTGTTCCAACCGGGTGTTTTCGAATTACTCGCGCCCTATGAACCCTGGCGTCCCAAGGTCGCCTGCCTGGAATCGGGTAACGGCAACTGGCTGTCGGCGCTGCAACGCCTGGACGTGAAGAACTACCTGCCGCTGGACATTCTGACCAAAGTAGACCGCATGAGCATGGCCCATTCCATAGAGACCCGCGTGCCGTTACTGGATCACAAGCTGGTGGAATTCGCCGCTACCATCCCGCCCGAGATGAATCTGCGCGGCGGGACCACCAAGTACGTGCTCAAGCAGGCCATGCGGGGAATTCTCCCCAACGGAATCATCGACCGGCCCAAGCACGGGTTTGCGATTCCCCTGGGCTATTGGTTTCGGGGCAAGTTGGGGGCGTATGCTCGCGACCTGCTGCTGGGAGCGAGCGCCCGGCACCGCGGTCTCTTCAACGGTCCCTACATCGAGGACCTGGTGGCCCAACACGAAAGAGGACGGAATCTCGACCTGCAGCTCTGGACCCTGATTTCCTTCGAGCTCTGGGCCCGGGTGTTCCTCGACCGAGGCGCTAGAGGACAGGCCTCGGAGGCCGCCTGAATGGTGCCAGTCATGGAGTCGAAGAAGATCAAGCTGCTGCAGATGCTGACCAACTTCCACATTGGCGGGACGGAGCGGCAGGTCGCCAACCTGGCCCTGGGAATCGATCCTTCGCACTTCGATCTGCACCTCGCGTGCCTGCGGCATTCGGGCGAGCTGCTGGCAGAACTGGAGACGCTGCGGGTGCCCCGATCGGAGTTTCGCATCGGCCCCCTGTACAGTCCCAAGACTCTGTGGCAGGGCATACGGCTGGCCCACTACGTCAGACGGAATGTGATCCAGATCGTACACAGCTTCGGTTTCTATCCCAATGTCTTCACCGTTCCGGTGGCCAGGCTGGCGGGGGCCGTGATCGTAGTGGCCTCGATTCGCGACACCGGCGACCTGTTGACTGGCGTGCAGAGACGGCTGCTGAAACTGGTCTGCCGGTTGGCCGATTGCGTCCTGGTGAACGCCGAAGCGATCCGCGAGAATCTGATCGAACAAGGATACGACCCGAGCAATATCGTGGTCATTCGGAACGGCATCACGCTGCCGAAAGCTTCCGGGAAAGAGCGGAGCGCGGCCCTCCGGCGGGAACTGGGAATCCCGCTTTCCGCCCGTGTGGTGGCGGTGTTTTCACGCCTCAACCGGATGAAAGGAGTGCAGTACTTCCTGGATGCGGCCATGGTACTGGCAGGCAGATTTCCCGATGTGCATTTCCTGGTGGTCGGCGATGGTGGAAGCAAAACGGAATTGGAAGAGCACGCCCGCGGCCCGGGGCTTGGGCAGCGGATTGTGTTTACCGGATTCCGCGGCGATGTTCCGGATCTGTTATCCGAGGCGGCCATCTCGGTGCTCCCGTCTTTGAGCGAGGGCACCTCGAATACTCTGCTCGAATCCATGGCTGCCGGTATCCCGGTCGTCGCTACCAGGGTGGGGGGCAATCCGGAAGTCGTCGAAGACGGGGTCAGCGGCCTGCTGGTACCGCCACGGGATTCGGCCGCGCTGGCCGCCGCCATGGCCCGTCTGCTGGAGGACCCGGACCTGGCGTTGCGGCTCGGCCGGGCCGGCATGCGGCGCGTTTCCGAGCTTTTCTCCATCGATGGATCGGTACACCAGACCGAGCACCTCTACCAGCGGTTGGTGGATGGCAAGGGCCACGTATGCGAATCCTGCTGATTGGCCCGCATCCGCCTCCGCACGGAGGAATATCGGTGCATGTGTCGGGAATTCACCGGCAATTGATGGCCGCCGGGGTGACTTGCCACGTTTTGGATATGAGCCTGGTTCGCCCCGGGCTCGGTTTCGGCTGGACCGTACTGCGCCACGCCCTACGGGGATGGACCTTGCACCTGCACACCAACGGACACAACGTGAAGAGCTGGTTGCTGGCGTTGGGATGCGGCCTCGCCGGACAATTCCGCGGCGGCTCGATACTGACGCTGCACTCCGGGATGGTGTCGGGTTACTTGCTGACGGCTCCTGGTTGGCGCCGGAAACTGGCGGCCCTTACCTGCTCCCTTTATACCCAGGTTCTCTGTGCCGGCCCGGAGACCCGAAGCGCCCTTCTGGCGCTCGGCGTGGATGCAGAGGTCTTGCCGGCGTTTCTGAACGCCGGGAGCCCCGATGTTTCGCCCGAATCCGGGCTAACGGCGTGGATCGAACGGCACCGGCCTCTGTTTTCCACCGTGTTGTTCTTCCGGCCGGAGTATGGCTTCGATCTGCTGATCGCCGCTCTCGTCCGGCTCAGGCGCCTCTATCCTTCGCTTGGCTGCCTGGTGATGGGCAGCGGCGAGCAACGCGCCGAAGCCGAGCGGCGAATCCGTGAAGCCGGTCTCGAAGAAAGCGTTCTCCTGCTCGGGGACGTGCCGCATGATGCCTGTCTGGCGCTGATGTCGGCTGGCGACGTGTTTCTCCGCCCCACGCTGGCGGATGGCGATTCGATTTCGGTGCGCGAAGCGTTGGCTCTGGGCGTCCCGGTGGTGGCCAGCCGCGTCGGTGCGCGGCCGGCCGGCGCCATTCTATTTCGCCCGGGCGATGTGGAAGAGATGCTGGCCGCGGTCGAATTGGGCCTGGCGGCAAAGAGAAGCAACCCACCGCGGGCGGCAGGCTCAATGGACCGTTTGATGGAGATCTACCGGCAGGTGGATGGATCCCAAGGCCGAGCCGCGACAGTCGGAAGCCGTGTAGGAATGGGCAAGCTAAAGCATGCCCCACCAAAGCAGCTAACTGGTAGGGCATGTTTTAGCGTGCCCATTGCCCGCTTGCGGGCGATGTATTCATGGCTTCTCAGGGAGCGGACGCGCGAGGCCGTGAGAAATGCGCGCTAGCGAGGTTGTCCGGAGGCTCCAACGGCTGGGCAGTATGCGGCCGGGCGAAGTAGCGCATCGCGTCCGGGCGAAGGTGCATTCGGAACTGGACCGGATGGGCGACGGCCACCCGCCGGTGGCGGTCCCGGCGCCTTTTAAAGAGTACCTGGCCGGGGCGCCGGGGGATCGCTTTTATCGGAGCCATCGCGAGAACCTGCGGCCCTTTGTCCACGAGAATTTTCCACAGTGGATCGGCCGCGCGGTGGACGAGGCGGAGAGATTGTGCAGACATGAGGTCGCGCTTCTCGGCCACGAGCCGGTCGCGCTCGGCGCCGAGATCGACTGGCACCGCGACCCGGTCACCGGCCGAATCTGGGAGCGGCGTTTCTGGACCGATTACCGGCCGGAGCGCGATAGCGAAGGGCGCGACGCCAAGATCATCCACGAGTTGAACCGCCACCAGCACCTGCCGCGGCTGGCCAAAGCATATCTGCTGACTGGAGACGAGCGCTACGCCCGGGAGGCAGTGGCCCAACTCAATTGCTGGATCGACCAAAACCCGCCCGGCCGCGGCATCAATTGGCAGTCCAGTCTGGAAATCGGGATCCGCGCCACTTCCTGGTTGTGGACCATTTTCCCGCTGCTCGCTTCCCCGTCGTTCGACGAGGCTTCCGCGCGGCGCATCGGCGAGTCGCTCTTCGCGCAACTGGAGCATGTTCACCGGTATACGTCGCTCTACAGCAGTCCCAACACGCACCTAATCGGCGAGGCCGCGGCGCTCTTCATTGCCGGACTGGTGTTTGGGGACCAGGAACGGCCCGCCGTCTGGCTTCGCCAGGGAACCGCCCTGTTGGCCGAGGCAGCCGAGAAGCAGGTCCTGGAGGATGGCGTATATGGGGAACTCTCTTCCTGCTATCACTGCTACGCCCTCGATTTTTTCCTTCAGGCCATGGTGCTGGCGGAGCGGAATGGGTTGCGCCTGCCGGAGCCGGTTCCCCGGAAAGTACGCGGGATGCTGCAGTTTCTGATGCATCTGACGCGGCCGGACGGCACGCTTCCGCTGCTCGGAGACGACGATGGCGGCCGGGCCCTGGCGCTCGACAAAAGGGACTACCGCTCGTTCCAGGATGGCTTGTGCCTGGGAGCGGTCCTTTACCGCAGGGGAGACTTCAAGCACCAGGCGGGCGCGTTTTGCGAGGAGGCGCTGTGGATGCTCGGCCAGGATGGCTGGGAGGCTTACCGCCAATTGGAAAGCCAGGAGCCGGCTGAGACCGAGGCGCATTATCCGTCCGCCGGATACACGGTGCAGCGCTCCGGCTGGGGGCCGCTCGATAGCCACCTGGTCTTCGACAGCGGCGGTCTCGGCATGCTCACCGGCGCGCATGCCCACGCCGATGCCCTGTCGGTCACCCTGTTCAGCCGCGGCCGGGAACTGCTGGTGGACCCGGGAACCTTCGTCTACAACTGTGCTCCGGAATGGCGCGATTACTTTCGCTCCACGCGGGCGCACAACACCGTCGCCATCGACGGCCGGGATCAGGCCGAGCAGGGTGGAACCTTTCACTGGAAAACCGGACTCCACTCCCAGGCTGCCAGGGAGGGCGCCTCACCTGGGTTCGACTATCTGGAAGGGGAACACGATGGGTATCGGCGCGTGGCACACGGAGTCATCCATCGCCGCCGCCTCCTGTATGTCCCTCCGGATGCGTGGATCGTGGTGGACGACTTCCGCGGGTCCGGCGAGCACAGGTTCGACTTCCACTACCACTTTGCACCCGGCGTCGAGGTGTCGGGTATGGAACGGGACGAGACCGGCGTCGTGGTTGGGGCCGAAGAGGCGGGGTTGCTGCTCCACCTGGTCGCCGCCCGGCCGGTTACATCGGCGGAACTCATCGGTGGGTGGGCGTCGCGCGCATATGGCGAGAAGAAACCCTGCGTCACCTTGCGTGCCACTCTTACCGGACCGGCGCCCACCGCGGCCATGACTTTCATCCTGCCACACGGGCCGCGGTCCCGCGTGGTGCGGCGGCTGAAAGTGGAAAGCGGCAGCGGCATGGCTTGCTCATACGAGCACGATGGATTCGAGGACATCGCCGCGCTTTCTACCGGCGATTCCGAAATGACGGTGGCGGACTTCCGGATGCGCGGAGAGTTTTTCTGGGTGCGCCTCGAAGGCGGAGTGCTGAAACACGTTCTGGCTGTCCGGGCCTGCGCCTTGGATCGCGGCGGCAGCAGCATCCTGGGCTTCGAGCGGGTTGAGGCCGTGAGCAATCCGGTACATCGGGCCGTTCCAAGTCGTGTCAGCATAACTTAGTGCCATGGGGTTTGTACCCTGGCAGCATACTCACCGGCAACCATAGCTGGCTTGGCTCCCGGGAGGCGTCCGTAAGCGCGTCTTAGGGCGATGCCGCCACTGGAGCGCCTGACTTAGCGCGAGCGCGCGGGTTCTTCAGGCGGCGAGGGGCTGGCGAATATATCGGGGCCGGATCGGGAAACAAGAGAGCTATGTGTGGAATCTGCGGGATCGTAAATCTCATCGAGTCCGACCCTGTGGATCGGATGACGATCGAGCGGATGACCGACGCTCTCGCCCATCGCGGGCCCGACGACGCGGGCTGTTTCGTCAAGGGCCAGGTGGGGCTGGGCCATCGGCGGCTTAGTATCATCGACTTGAGCGGCGGCAAGCAGCCGATGTTCAACGAGGACCGGTCGGCGGCCATCGTCTTCAACGGCGAAATCTACAACCATCGGGATCTGGCAGCCGTATTAACCTCCGCCGGTCACACCTACAAGACCCGGTCCGACACCGAGACCATTCTCCACGCCTATGAAGAATACGGCGACGACTGCGTGCAACAGTTCCGGGGAATGTTCGGCTTCGCCATCTGGGATCAACGGAAGCGGCGCCTTCTGCTGGCGCGAGACCGGCTGGGAGTGAAACCGATCTACTACTACCGCAACGGCCGCTTTCTGGCCTTCGCATCGGAAATCAAAGCTTTGCTCGAGATCCCGTCGATTCCCCGCGAGGTGGATCCCGAAGCCCTCGATCTGTACCTGTCGCTGCGCTACGTGCCCGGCCCCCGGACCATGTTCAAGAACATATTCCGGCTGCAACCCGGGCATGTTCTGGTGGCCGATGGCGGCGGAGTTCGAACCACGAAGTACTGGGACATCGATTATCCGGACCAGGAGCGGCGTTCGCCGGAGTATCTCCTCGAACGGTTCCGCGAGCTGCTCGATGAAAGTGTGCGCCTGCGTTTGCTCGCCGAGGTTCCACTCGGGGTGTTTCTGAGCGGTGGACTCGATTCGAGCGCCATCCTGGCCACCATGAGCGGCGTCGCCGGCGGCGAAAGGGTGAAGACGTTCAGCGTTGGCTACCAGGCTTCGGGCGCCGAAGAGGAATCGGCCAATGAGTTCGAGTATGCGCGTCTGGCGGCCGGTGCGTTCGCCTCCGATCACCACGAGTACCGTTTGAACGCCACCGACTTCGCGGAGTTCGTACCCGAGATGGTCAGGTACCTCGACGAGCCCCTGGCCGATCCGAGTTGTATCCCCCTGTATTTCATCTCCAAGTTGGCCAGCCAGCACATTACGGTGGTCCTCTCGGGTGAAGGCGCGGACGAGATCCTCGCCGGCTACGGGATCTATGGCCGCATGCTGGCTCTAGACCGGATCTATCGCGGATCCGGGCCATTCAGCCGGCTGGCGCCGTGGATCGCGCGCCTCACACCCTCGGAGAAACTTGGCCACTATGTGAGCATGTGCGGTCAGCCTCTCGAAACCCGCTACCGGGGCGTGACGCGGGGATTTAGCGCCGAAGGCAAACTGCGGCTGGTCGGGGGGAATCGGATGAAGCAATCCGATGGGCGATTGCAGGAGATCTTCGGCGGGTATTTCAAAACCGTCGAGAAGGCCTCGCCGCTCGACCAGATGCTGTATGTGGATGCCAAGGTGTGGTTGCCCGACGACCTGCTCGTCAAGGCCGACAAAATGACCATGGCCAACGGGATCGAACTGCGTGTCCCGTTTCTGGATCACAAGCTGGTGGAATTCGCCGCCACGCTGCCGTACGCTTCCAAGGTTCAGGGAAAGGGCGGAAAGACGCTCTTGCGCGCGGCCATGCGCGGGGTCTTGCCCGACGCCATCATCGACCGCCCCAAGAAGGGTTTTCCCAGCCCCATCGGGTCCTGGCTGCGCACGTCCTTGCGGCAGTTCACGCGCGACTATCTGCTGGCTCGGAATTCGGCTTCGAGCCAATATGTGGATCGGGAGGAAACGGCCCGGCTGGTGCGCGAGCACGAACAAGGGGGTGCGGACCGCTCCCAGGAGATTTGGACGCTGCTGGTTTTCGAGTTCTGGCACCGGCATTTCATCGAGAACCGTCCTGGTCTGGCGGCCGCGCCATCCGGCCAGCCTTTTTTTGAGGAACAGCTAGCAGGTTGAGGAAAGCCGCCATGATAGAAGGAAATGACATCATCTGCTTCGCGAACGACTGGGACGCTGAACCCCTGAGCAAGAAGCACATCGCCTTGAGGCTCGCCCAGAAGAACCGCGTGCTGTGGGTCAACTCGACCGGAAACCGCAACCCCACGGCTTCGGTCCGGGACCTTCGGCGGGCATGGAAGAAACTGGGGCAATTCCTGCGGGGATGCCGCCCTGTGGCCAATAACATCTCCGTCTTCGCACCGCTGGTAATTCCCTTTCACGGCAACCGTGCGGCCAGATGGGTGAACCGCCGGCTTTTGGCATGGAGCCTGCGCCGCGCCTGCCGCAAGCTCGGTTTTCAGAAACCCATTACCTGGACCTTCGTGCCCAGTTCGGCCGATGTGGCCGGCTCGCTGGGTGAGCGCCTGCTCATCTATCACTGCGTGGACGAGTTCTCGAAGTTCACCGGCACCGACGAGGCCGCGATTGGCGGGATGGAGCAAGGACTCATGGAGAAGGCGGATATGGTCGTGGTTTCTTCCACCCGGCTCTACGAGACCAAGCAGCGCTACAATCCCAACACTTTCCTGGTTACCCACGGCGTCGATGTGGCCCACTTCAGAAAAGCCTGTCTGCCGGCGGTCGAGGCGCCGGCGGATTGCGCGGACCTGAAACACCCCGTGATCGGTTTCTTTGGTCTGGTCGCCGATTGGGTGGATCTGGAGGTGGTTCGCCACCCGGCTGCCTCCAGGCCGCAGTGGTCGCTCCTGCTGATCGGAGACGTTCAGACCGACACGTCGGCCTTGCGCGAGTCGTCCAATGTCCATTTGCTGGGTAGACGCAGTTATGCATCCCTCCCGGCGTATTGCAAGGCTTTCGATGTCGCCATTCTGCCGTTCGTGGTCAACGATCTCACAGAGGCGGCCAACCCGCTGAAGCTGCGGGAATACCTGGCGGCGGGCCTGCCGGTGGTGGCCACGCCGCTGCCGGAGGTTCTCAAACTGAGTTCCCTGGTACGCATGGCGCGCACACCGGGGGAGTTCCTCGAACAGGTCGAAGGCCTGCTGAACGAAGGCAAGCGTGGGCCGGACCCCGCCGTTTCGGTTCTCATGGAGCGGGAATCGTGGGATCAAAAAGTGGAAGACCTGAGCGGCATCATCACCAGTCTGGATGACGACGGACCAAGACGGGGCCGGCTGCCGGCTGTGAAGCGGGCGGCTTAGCCAGGGGAACTTATGCGCTTCCGCCTGGTTCCGATTGTGCTGACGATGACGGCCGCGGCCTGGGGCGCCGCCGTCGAACCGACGCAACCATTCACTTGGTGGACCACCCACTCCCTGGCCAAGGTCAAGCCTCTCGATCCGGTCCCCGGCGCGCCGGTGAAAACCGTGGACCTCTATGCGGGGCGCAACGAGTTCGAACCCTTCCAGATCGTATTGCGAGCGAAATCCAAGGATCTCTCAGGCGTCGATATCGATTTTTCGGATTTCCGAACACCCGAGAACGCCGAGATCTCCGGCAAGAACGTGACCGTCTATCTGGAGAAGTTCATGAACCTGACACGCCCCTCTTCGATCGAAGGCGGCGACGGGCTCTGGCCCGATCCTCTGATTCCACGCGTGGATCGATATGCCAACGAGGCGCGCAGCGCGTTTCCCTTCGCCCTGCGGTGCGGCCGCAATCAGCCACTGTGGGTCGAAATCTTCGTCCCGGCCGCCGCCCTTCCGGGAAAGTACCGGGGCTTGGCCCGTGTTTCTCTCGGCGGGAGAGTGCAGTTTTCCGTGCCCATCGCACTGACGGTGTGGAGGTTCGTCCTCCCTTCCACTGCCACTCTCAAGTCGTCGTTCGGTCTGAGCGGAATCAACGCGCTGAAGCAGCATCGGGGCCGCTACACCAACGATGAGGAGCTGCATTCCATCACCGGTCTGTACACCAAGGCGGCGCTGCTCCACCGTGTCACCACTCAGGGAGGGAGCATGGAGCCCCCCAAGTTCTCCTACGACGCCGGTAAGATGCGGCTCGACTGGCGCGAGTACGATGCCGAAGTCGGGCCGTTTCTGAATGGCGTCGCCATCCCCGAAGGGGAACCGCTCCACGGCGCGCGGGCAACTTCGGCGGAGATTCGGACGCCGACGGTTTTCGAAACCGAGGAGCAGGAGAAGTTGTATTGGACCGAATGGACCCGGCACTTTCAGCAAAAGGGTTGGGGCGACAGGCTGTTCCTCTACTTGTGGGATGAACCGGCCAGCCGCGATTTCCCGGAGGTGCTCAAGCGCGGCCGGGTCTCGGCCCAGGCCGAGCCAAAACTTCGGAGCCTGGTGACAATCCCCTTTACCCGGAAACTCGAGGAGGTGGTTCAAATCTGGGTCCCCCTCGTCAATTGCCTGGAGCTGAAACCCGGCTACGCGGATTTCTGCGACGACACCCCGTCACTGGACGCGTATGCCCGCCAGACCCCGCCAGGCAAGAGCCTGTGGTTCTATCAGTCGTGCGCCAGCCACGGGTGCAACGTTGTGGGAGGACAGTATTTCACAGGCTGGCCGAGCTACATGATCGATGCGCCCGGAGCCGCCAACCGGGTGATGCAATGGCTGGCCTGGAAGTTCCAGGTGGAAGGCGAGCTCTATTACAGCATGAATGAGGCGTATGGCCAGAACAACGATCCCTGGGAGAACATCCGCCTCTCAGGAGGAAACGGCGACGGGACTTTGTTTTACCCGGGCCGTCCGGATCGCATCGGCGGGCGAACCGACATTCCCATCGAGAGCATCCGGCTCAAGCTCATCCGCGAAGGCATGGAAGATTACGAGTACCTGGCCTTGCTCGCCAGGCTGGACGGCCGGCAGGCCGCCAACCAATTCGCGAATCGAATCGTCGAGAAGCCCTATCTTTGGGAATCGCGGCCGGAGGTGTTTCTCAAAGTGCGGCAGGAACTGGGCGAGGCACTCGACCGGGCGGCGGCCAGGCCGGGCGGGACCATGTGATGTGTAACAACGCCACCGGCCGAATGGTCACGGAAGTCAGCGAGCCACTACTGGCGGCTTTGACTTCCCTGTCCGTCCATTCCTCTCAACTCCTCTCGTCATGGCGCACGCTGATGAAGCGTTACAGACTCTGCGGCAAATACGTGGACCAGCTTGCGGGACTGTGCGTCGCCCCGCAACTTCGCGATCTGATCTTCGCGAACCCACAAGCTTACAGAGAAAAGTCCGAGCGCCAGGGCCAGGACTTGGCCCGTAGCGGAGTGCCCTCGGAGTGCATCTCCGTCGCCTTGTCCCTCTACGTCGAAAGCTGCCTTCCGTACCTGTTGAATGGCGACTCCCGAAACGCGGAATGGACCAAGGCTTTTGCCCGGTGGGCTTCCATCCACCAGTTCTATCTTCTGACGGGTTACGCCCAGCATGGGTCGGCCGAGCGGCAGTCGCTGGAGGAGAGAATCGGCCAGGCCGAACGCCGGTCGCAAGACTTTTCCGTCCAGCTTGGCGAAGCTTACGAGAAGGAGAGGCGCCACCTGGCGCAGGACCTTCACGACGAAATCGGACACGACCTCATCGTTTTGAAACTTTATACCGAAGTGATCGCGCTCGACTTGAAGAAGAACGATATGGGCCAACTCCGGCGGAAACTCAGGGAATCCGTCACGTTGATCAAGCACGCTCTCAAGAGTGTCCGGAATCTGACTTTCGATTTGGGGCCGGCGGTCTGGAACGAGCAGGGCTTTGTACCGGCGGTACGTCTATACGCGCGCCAGTTCGCCGATCGAACCGGAATCAAGGTTCGGCTGAACGCCGCGCACATGCAGGCTCACTTGCCCGCGCGCTGCGAGACGGCACTATACAAGGTGCTTCAGGGAGCGCTTTCCAATGTCGTCGCCCATGCCGATGCCCACAACGTCAAAATCACTCTGGCGAGCGGGCGGGAGTCCGTCGCCATGCGAATCGAGGACGACGGAAAAGGCTTCAATGTGGAACGCAAGCTGGGCGTGCCCCGCAAATCCTATGGCCTGCGAGCCATGCGCGAGCGCATCGAGCTTTTGGGCGGAGCCATCGATATTGCTTCCCGGCCGGCGCGCTTGCGGGCCGAGTGCCGCGGCACCACCGTCGAAGCCCATCTGCCGCTGCAAGATGCCGAGATCGTATGAAGGGGAAGATCCGAGTCCTGCTGTGCGACGATCACACCTTGTTCCGCGAGGGAATCAAGGCGATCCTCAAGGACGAGCCTTCGATCGAGATCGTGGGAGAAGCCGAGGACGGGCGGCAGGCGGTCGCCAAGGCCCTCGAACTGCATCCGGACGTGGTGCTGATGGATATCGCCATGCCCGATTTGAGCGGATTCGACGCCACGCGCCGCATCCTGCAAGCCAACCCCAAGGCCAAGGTGATCGTCCTCACCATGTACGAGGAAGAAGAGGTGATCAATCGCTGTCTCGCCGCCGGCGCCGCGGGCTACGTTCTTAAAGACGCTCCCAGGGCGCACCTGATTCATGCCATTGACGTCGTCAACAAAGGCGGACAATACATGAGCTCGAGAGCGCTCAAAAAGGTAGTCAAACAGTATGTGAAGGGCGCCAAGAACCCGGCGGCCGGCTATGAGCGGCTGAGCGACCGCGAGCGCGAAGTCTTGAAGTTGCTTGCCGACGGCCTGGCATTGAAAGAGATTGCCGTACGACTGGTGCTCAGTGTCAAGACGGTTGACGCCCACAAGACCAATTTGATGCGCAAACTGGACCTGCACGATCGCTCGCAACTGATCAAGTACGCCATCCAGCGAAAGCTGATCCGGCTGCCATCCGTGCAGATGCCGTCCGACGCCCCGACCCAGGGCTAGAACCTGTCATATAACAACCGTGCCAACCGCTCCCTGAGAAGCAAGGCACCCGCGGGGCGGGGCCATACTGGCGAGGAACTGGGAGGAGTTCCTTGAGAGGTGTGAAGAAAACGCCCGCAAGCGGGCGAGGCAGGCGGAACCGCCCGCCCCACCTCTGAAAACGCAGGACTTGTTGTGGTGGCGCAAGCGGTTCCGCCTGCGTAGCTGGATTCTTTCGCGGCTTCTTAGGGAGCGGTTGCCGGCGATTGGAATGGAGGCTGAGAAGGTCCGAACAAGCAGCGGGAATCAGGCCCTTTGCCGCGCCCGCCAGGGAGCAGCTACTGGAAATCCGAGAGATACGCGCCCGAAGGACCGGCGAGGCACCTTGAGGGTGTCGAATCGATCGGTGGCTTGCTCTCGCGTCTCGCCGCGCAGAACATCCTTGATCTTATCCACCAGGACCGAAGCTACGAATGGTTTCTCTATATAGTGCCAACCATAATTGAGAACCAGCAGAGCGCCGCCCGGGTAACCGGCCATGAGCACCACACGCATTTGCGGGCGCCGCGCCTTGAGTCGTGTTGCCAGGTGGGGGCCGGACATGCCCGTCGTCCTCACATCGCCAAGTAGAAGGTCGATGGTCCCGGGAAACTCCGCTTCCAGCCGAATGGCCTGTTTCGCGCTGCTGGCGGCAATCACCGTGAAATTGGCATCTTCCAGAATCTGCTTGACCACCTTGAGAAGGGCCGGGTGGTCTTCAACCAGAAGAATGGTTTCGAGAGTTCCATCGAGAGGTAGAGCCATAGCACTTATCCGTAGCAGCTATTCTTAGTGTATCCGGACATCCCCCGGGTGCCTGTACCGAATTGCTCACTGCCGCCAAACCAGCGATGTTGATGCTCGAGCATGGAATCGTCGCGTGTCGATGCATCGGTCCGGCTGACGCGGGCCGTACGAAACTCGTACTTGTTCAAGGTGCAGACGGCCATGTGGCCGGCGCTGCGCAGCACGCGCCCGAATACGACTAATTGCATGGGGCAGGTTTGGTTCAGCAGGGCTGGCCAACTGATCGAAAGCTCGACGGAGGTGCCGGGCCTCAGATCGATCTCGGCGGAGAACGCCACTCCGCCGCGGCCCATATCGATGGTGTGGCCGGTGCCGGACGCGAAGACTCTATGGCGCTCCAGCAATTTGTACCGCAACTCGCGCTTTATGCCGAACCGGGATCTCCGCCGGCGTTCTCTTTGCACGTTTTCCGTCCGCATTTTGTGGCTTGGCGCCTCAGCCGCCGTTCTTCGCAGGGTGTATCCGGAGGTCTGAAAGAGCCGCCTCATGGAATCAACGGCTCAAGCCTCCACTCCAGAACTGCTGTCCATCCAGGTAATACCGGAAGCGTCTACCCAGACCCGGCTTCCGTGAGACAGCGTGTCGTCGGTTCCTGCAACCTCAATCGCCGACCAGTGAACCCCGCTGGCTAAACCAGCCGCTGGGCCCATTCGAAGCCGCGGTGTTCGTGGACGGGGCACCTCCGGTATAAACGATACCCGAATACTTGTGCCCCCCCATCCGAATCGGCGTGGCAGGCGTGGTCGAGGCTGCCGGAGGCACTGCCGCGGCGGTGGCGGCCGGAGGGATGGACGCGTCGAAGGCGTCGACCCAGATCCAAGATCCGCCGGAGTTCGGGTTGCATTTCCCGGAGACCACCAGCGTCAGGCGATGGCTGGTATTGCCGAGACCGCTGAGTGAATAGACCACGGCCTGAGCCTGCTGGCCGGCCGAGTACGTGTCGATGGTTCCCTGCAACGCGTCATCCAGATAAACCTGCGCAATGCCCGACCACGCATCGCGGAAGCCGATCCATTGAACGCCGGTTCCGGTGAAAGTGAACTGGGCCCGACTACCCTGGTCCATCGCCAAAACGGCGGAACCACCGCTGTTGAACGCTCCGCCATTGGGGAGCCAGTTCCCGGTAAGCTGGACCGCCGGGTCGTTCTGCTCGTGGCGAACCACGGTGGATGTGGTGGTGGGAGCAGGCGTGGGAGTGGAGGCCGCTGGAGGCGCTGGAAGGGGCGCCGCAGTCGACGGACTGCCAACCACCATCAGGTAGACGTCGCTGTACTCAGCCGCATATCCGTCGAGCGCCTGCAAATCGTAGTCGCTGTTGTAGACCACCCGGCTGCCGTCCCGGCTGGTAGACATCTTGGGCTGCCAGTTGTAGGTGTTGTTTGGGAATGGGCGGCTGCGGTGATGGGCCAGCCGCAGCACCTGCGAACCGTCGAGCTTGATTTGCAGCAGCTCGTTCGTATAGGCCGCCCATCCAACCGGCGGGGTGGGATTGCCCGGAGCATAGGTTTCCACATACACAAAGCCGCTGTTGTCCGGGGCGGAAATGTGCACTGCCAGGCTCCAATCGAACGAGGCCAGGCAGGTTTGATGTCCGTCGGCGAGGCGGATCTTCACGATGCCGTTGTTGCAGATCGGCTGCGGGTCGTTCGAGTTGGTCCAGACCAGAACTTCATCGCCGTTGGTGTCCAGGGTGACGTCCATGTGTCCGCCGGCCCGCGCAAGCTGTCTTTGGAACGCCATGTTGGTGTCGAACAGTTCAATGCCCGTATAGCGCACGTTGCCGGACTGATTCCAGGTGATGGTGACGTTGTTGTTGGGTGTAATGTACAGGCTGTCGAAGCTGTGGCCTCCCGTATCGAACGCCGGGGATTTCGTGTCGGTGCCGATCCGGTACGCGAAGACGTACCGGCCGTCTCCGGCGAAAACAAAGTGGTCTCCATCGTAGGAGATATCGGATTCGCCCATGCCGTCGATGGCCGAGTATTCGCTGAACGTGTGCACGATCTTCGTGGCGCCGCCGGCTATGTCGTAGGTCTTGAGCTGGTTGCCGTGGACGTAGTAGATCGTGCGATCGTCCTTCCTCGACCACCTCGGCTCGCTGGACGAGCTGATTTCGAGCGGAAGGTCCCGAAGATAAGCGCCGGTTCCATCGTAGAGCCCGAAGTAGCTCTGGTGCACCAGGAGAATTCTGGAATTGTCGCTGTTGAACGGGCTCATGGTGGAATACTCGTCCGCGATCCACGTCAGTTTGCCGCCGCCGTCGGCGTTGGGCGTGGCCAGGGCATTCGAGATCCGCTTGACCGTCGAGCCGAACACCGGATCGGCATAGATGCCGCCCACCGAGGGCGGCCGGAAAGTACTGTAATCGGCCGGAAGCTCGATGCCTCCCACCGACAACTGCGCCCAGGCCGGCGCCATCCATCCGGTCAACAGCAATGTTCCTGAAAACAGGACAGTTCGGACAATTTGCCTTTTCAACGAGGTTCTCCTGTGGTCTTGAAACATGGTCTTTTGGAAGGTGCTACCTAATCCCCCGGGTCACCCCGCCTGGGACGGTCCGATAGAGCGCGAACCGTTCGCAAGAGATGGCTGCCCAGCTTCTCGTCTTGCAGGTAGGCGTCGGCACCGGACTTGCGGGCCGCCCGCGCGAGGTCTTCGACCGGACAGATCACGATCAGCTTGGACAAGGGGCTGGATTGCCTGATGGAAGCGACCGCTCGGGGAATCCCGATGCTCACTGGTTTCACGTTCGCCACGATCAGTTCGGGAAGGAGCCGTCCGGCCTGCCGTTCCAGGCTCCCCAAACCGCTTACAGTGCCCACCACTTCGTACTCGGACCGGCCACTAACGAGATGCTCAACGATGCGCGATAGCGACGGGGAGCCGATGACCAGGATCGTGATTGTGCGCAATTTAGCCTTGCCTGCGCAAGGTTTCTCCTCGGAGGATCCGCTGCCGGGAGGGCAATTCCTCCTGTTCTTAAGGTAAGGGCAGTAAGCTCGTAGCTCAATTAGGCGGGCACCCTAGGGTCCATGCATTCGCACCCTAAGGAGAGTTCCAGATACGATCCTCCGCGCTGTCAGCAGAGTGGGAACGGGCGGAGGTTCTGGGCGGCCGGAAGGGTCGGGGCGCCGAACCGCGCCGGCGCCGACGTCATCGAAGAGCGGCTGCCACGGTGGCAGCGGATCGATCGCCCCTCATTGCACAGCGATGGTAACCGTATTGGAATCGACCCCGCCGATGCTCAGAGTTACCGGTACAGCGTCGCCCGCGGGCGCGCCCACCGGCACTTGGACATTCACCTGATAGAGGCCCACGGCACCCGGCGCCAACCCGGAGTAAGTCACCTGGGCCATGATGCCCCCAACCGTCACCGTGGGGGTCGCGATGGTGACCGAGAGCGGGCCGGCTGGAGCGGCAATCCCCGTCGCCGGTTGGTTGGAAACCGCTCCCAGGCCCGTACAGTAGATGGAGATGAATTCGCCTGCCGCTACCGGCTTTCTGCCACCGCCGCTGGGAGGCGCCGCCAGCACCTCGGTGCCGGCAATCACGACCACCCCCTGAGACGATCCCGCTTCGTTGAGCGTGAAGAGGCCGGGAGCGAAGGGTGCGATGCTCATTATCCGCTGGTAGGAAAGTGTGGCGCCAACCGTTGCCGTGACCATAGCTTGGGGCTGCCCCGCCAGATCCCAAGGGACTTGCAGATTCACCTGCCTGGGAGAGGCGAAGAACAGGGGCACCAGCCGGCCGCCGATTTGGAAACTACTCGACGCCAGCGTGGTGGGCAGAGGAATGGTGCTGGCGACTGCCTGCTCAGAGGAAAGGTTGCTCCCGAAGACGGATGCGATGCTGCCGGCGGCCACTGTAGGCCCATAACTGGCTGCGTTGACGATGCCCGCCGGATTGCCTGCCGGCTGCGCCAGTTGCGCGGGCGGATTGATGGTGGTGGCGTCGCTGGCCGAGTCGTTGGCGGTATTCAACTCCCCGCCGCCCACAACCGCCGCCGTGGTGGCGACGGTGGTGCTGAAGATGTTCCCCGGAATGGCGATCTGCTTGACCATGAATCCGCCGGCGGCGGCCACGTGGCTCTCCACTACGCTGCCGGTGGCCATGTCAAAACGGGTTACCACCGAATTGCACCAGTCCGTGGCCCAGAACGACGTACCGTCCGGATCGAGAGCCAAGCCGAGCCAGCAATCGTTGCCCGGCGCATCGTAAGTGCGAACGAGATGGCCGGACGCATCCAGTCTGGCAATCACGCTAAAGTCGGCAACCAGCATTCCGCCGCCGGGAAGCAGTGAGAACTCCTGCGCGCCGCCGACCGGATCGGGAAGGGGAGCGCTATTCAAGTCCGGCATCTGGGTGTTGGTGCAGACGTCGAACCGTTTCACATCGGGGCCCTCCGATGTGTAATACAGGGTGCACTGGTTAGGATCGAGAACAATGTGACTCGATCCGCGATTCTCAACGGCAACGCTATACTGGGCGAGCCGGTTGCCTAAGGAATCGAACTTGAATACCTGGGCGCTGCAATCGGCGTGGCCGACGTAGACTTTGCCGCTGCCGTCGAACAGGATGGATGACGGATTGCAGTCGAAGCCGCTTCCAAAGAATCCGGTGCCGTTGCCGTTCCGGTCGAATGTCATGACGTCGTTGCCGGAAAAGCCGGTTCCGTACCACTGCGTCACCAATAGGTTTCCGGAGTTGTCGAAGGCCATGCCCTTCGCCTGGCCATCGGTAGCGCTGGTAAGCACGCGCACCAGGGTCCAGTCGGGTCGCCGCCACTGCACCGTGCCATCCGCCATGGAAAGCAGAATATCGCCCGCCTGGATTACCGGGCTTCCCGCCGCCGGGGTGAAAGCCAGGGGGTCGGCGGCCACGTTCACCGTCACGGTGATAACCGGATACGCTGCCCCGGCAACCAGCGCATCGCTCCGCGCACAGGTGAGCGGGGTCAGCGTGCAGCTCCAGCCCGTCCCACCGATGGCCGTGGCCGTCAACCCCGCCGGAAGCGTGTCGCTCACCGTCACCGCGCCGGTTGTCGGACCCTGCCCGGCATTGGTAACTCTGAGGGCGTAGGTGTCCCCGGTATCTCCCTGGCGGAAGCTCCCTGTGTGGCTCATTCCGATGGTCAGGTTGGCCGCGGCGGCGGCCACCTGGGTGTTCGTGAAGGTGCAGGTGGTGGTCGCCCCGGCCACCACCGTGATGGCGGCGGGCGTCCCGTTGGTGCAACTGGCGCTGGTTTGAGCCCAGCCGGGGGGCACTCGCTCACTCAGGCTGTAGCTGCTCCCCGCAGCCAGGTTAGCGATCGTCAGGCGCCCCGAGCCGCCGCTCGTAGGCAGAAATGTCAGTCCGAAGTTGCTCACAAAGGCGAATGTGCCGTCCCCGCCCACCGTGTTCTTCACCACCTGGATAGCCCCCAGTTGGGCGTTGGTGATGATGCAAGTGGTCGTCATCCCGGCCGCCACCGTGATAGCGGCGGGGGTTCCGTTGGTGCAAGTGGCGCTGGTCTGCACCCAGCCGGAGGGCACCGTCTCACTCACGCTGTAGCTGCCGCCCGGCGTCAGGCCGGGAGACGTCTGGCTGGCCGTGTTGGCGCTCGTGGTCAGTCCGGTCAGCCCGAAGTTGCTCACAAAGGTGAACGCGCCGTTGCCTCCCACGGTATTCTTCACCACCGTGATCGACCCCGGCTGCAGGGTGTTGGTGAAGGTGCAGGTGGTGGTCGCCCCGGCC
>Ga0182021_10002631_pt1 | contig 21000 bp, 20 predicted proteins | sample 612E3MmetaG_FD_120493 | JGI IMG/M metagenome (GOLD analysis project Ga0182021, IMG submission 120493) | Permafrost microbial communities from Stordalen Mire, Sweden - 612E3M metaG (Illumina Assembly) | ecosystem: Environmental > Terrestrial > Soil > Wetlands > Permafrost | place: Sweden... | reverse complement strand
GGCTGGGCAAGGCTGAGCGTGAGGCTCAAGCCGGTGAGTAACACTATGGACACAAGGTTCGCTTTCACGCAGGGCATCATACCCCATCTCTGGCGATTGATGCAATCGGGGGTTGGCAAAGATCGGGACGAAATCTCTGCATCCGCTTGCATCTTATTGCCGCTTCTGCTACAAGTAGCAGTATTGCCGAAAGGCTTGATTTTATTGGTTTTCTTGCAGCCCTCCAACGACTTGTGGGTTGGTAGCTCAGTCGGTAGAGCAGCGGCCTTTTAAGCCGTTGGTCCCGGGTTCGAGTCCCGGCCAACCCACCACTTCAAACCCTCAGCAAAACCCCATAAAATAAGGCTGAAAAGCACTTTCTCGCTCCTGCATTACAGCGGGCTTCAATTAGTGGCAATCGGCTGGAAACTGGCATTTTCTGGCACCCGCTGGCAACGGGCATGGCATCCCCCGCAAGAACGAGGTGGCGTGGTGGAGAAAGGCTGTCCAAGGCTCCGGGAAGAAACCAGCATTCCGACATGCATTTCGGGCCTGCAATAAACGAACCAGCCGTCGCAGAATCATAGTTAGCTGGTCGGGCGTTGCGTGACATTTTGGCGCTGCAATGGTCAAATGAGGAAGAAAACGGTATGAACACATTAAACAAACTTGCGCACGGAGTCGTTCTCGCCTTTTTTGGAGCGGCTTGTTGGTTGGTCTGGGCCCTTCTCCAGCTACCTCTGATGGTCAGGGTGCATGGAGTGTCGCTTCAATTGCCGGCGTTCACAAGGCTGTGTATGGCCGTGGGGCCGAGTGTTGTCATGGGCTTGGCGGCACTCGCTATGTGCTACTGCCTCTGGGTCTGGTTCAGGAAACAGGATCGGCAGGGCTCTTGGGTGGGATTTCTTGCCACAGCGACAGCGTCTCTGTTCCTCGTCACCCTTCCTGCCATTGTCGCGATCTACCTGCCGCTGGCGGCTGCCCTTCAATGTCTCCCGGCCAAGTGAAGCCGGGAGCTGGAGCAGGCGACTAAACATCATAATTGTTGTCGTTTTTCTCGGCTTCGGGTTGAGTTGCCTCGGCATTCTGTTTTCGCTGTACACACCATGACCAAGGCCATCATTTTCGATCTCGATAGTTGTCTCAGCGCCGCGGATGAACCCGGTCAGCAGCTCTTTGCTCCCGCCTTCTACGCCATCACTCACGCGAACCGAGGCTCGCACAGTTCTTCAGTCCTCCAGAACGCCTTCGCTGACATGTGGCGGTTGCCTTTCGATTTCGTCGCCGAGAAATACGGCTTCACTCCGGCGATGAAGGCCGCCGGGGGGGGGTCTTGACCCATTTGGAGGTCACCACGCCCATGCAGGGCTATGGCGATCTCGACGTTCTCAAGGAACTCCCGGTACAGCGCTTCCTCGTCACGTCCGGCTTTCGCCGCCTGCAAGAGAGCAAAATATCACGAAGACGAATCCGCTTTAAGCGCACCGCCAAAGCTGCCAAACTCGATTTGCCCGCTGGCTCGCAAATTGAACCAGCGAGTGTGGCGTATGCGTTCCGTTAAAATAGGATTGATGGCGACTGGCGTGGGTATGGCCGTGAACGTTGTGCTGGCCATCACCAAGATTGTGACTGGCATCGCAGGTAATTCCTACGCCCTCATCGCCGATGGCATGGAATCCACGACCGACATCGTAAGTTCGCTCGTCGTGTGGACGGGCCTCAAGATTTCCTCGCTTCCGGCGGACGACGACCATCCTTACGGCCACGGCAAAGCTGAGTCCATTGCGGGGATGGTTGTGGCGTTGGCTCTGTTGGCAGCCGCAGTCTTCATCGCCGTCCAGAGTCTGCGGGAAATCGTCACTCCACACGACGCCCCCGCGTGGTTCACGTTGCTGGTGCTGGGACTGGTCATCGGGACGAAAGAGACGCTCTATCGCTTTGTGTCCAAGGTGGGCGACGAACTCAGCAGCACGGCGGTAAAGAGCGATGCTTGGCATCACCGATCCGACGCCATCACTTCAGCGGCGACGTTTGTGGGAATCTCCATCGCGCTGATTGGCGGCAAGGGCTACGAGAGCGCCGACGGTTGGGCCGCCTTGTTCGTCTGCGCCGTCATTCTTTTCAACGGTTATCGTATTTTCCGGGCGGCGGTCAACGAGATCATGGACGCCGCAGTGCCGCATACACAGCAAAAGGAAATCCGTGAAATCGCATCTTCGGTGCAAGGTGTGGTGCGGATTGAGAAATGCCGAACCCGCAAGAGCGGGCTGGGTCTGTTTGTGGAAATCCACGTGGAAGTGGACGGCGACTTAACGGTGTGGCGCGGCCATGAAATTGCGCACGAGGTCAGCGAACGATTGAAGTCGTCTTCTCTTTCCATCCAGCATGTCGTGGTTCACATAGAACCAGCACTGGCGGTGGAAACACCCTCACCTTAATGTTTCGATTGCAGGCACACCTTACACTTCATCACACGTATAGACCCCGCAGGGAGGGATTTTGTGTGTGAGAATTTGCGATAAAAGGTAATTCGTTGAATAGTTTTGGGGCTGCATTGCGACTGCGGCTAGAGCACCCTTGAAGCAGATGAGCACAAAACTGAAAGCTGGGGCGTTGGTGGTTGTGTTGCTGGGCATTGCCGCGCTCTTCCTGTTGCAGCAGCAGCAGATAACGCGACTGGTGGAGGAAAACGCTGACCTTCGCACCCAACTCAATCAGATGGCATCGTTGCAGGATAGCAATGGGCAATTGGCCGAGCAGTTGAAGACCGCTGTTGAAGCCTCGCAGGCGGAGCGGGGCGAGTTGCTGCGGCTGCGCGGTCAGGGATTGAGGTTGCGCCAACTTGAGCAGGAGAACACCGAACTGAAGGCTCAGCGTCAGCAGCGTGGCGGGACCGCCAGTGCCGTCGAGTACCGAAACGAACAATATGGATTCGGAATGACTTTTCCGTCCGACTGGAGCGGATACTCGGTGGTCGCGAACACATGGCATGGGCAGACACAAGACGAGCAGGGCGAGACGACAGGGACTTACACGGGGCCGGAGATTATCCTGCGGCACCCGCAGTGGACAGCCGTCGCGCCGTGGCAGGACATTCCGGTGCTGGTGTTTACGCACGACGAGTGGGCGCTTGTGGAGCAGCAGAAATTCGGTGTGAGCGCGGCTCCCACCGCTCCGAGCAAACTGGGAGAAAACGCAAAGTTCGTTTTTACCTTGCCGCCGCGCTGGATTGGTTTCGTCGACACGCTGGGGCAGGATGAGGCGGGAAAAGTGCCCGAAACCTTCAGGGCGTTTTAGGTTTGTTGGAGGCAGGCAAAGTAAGTGGGCTCCCACTGGTCTGGATAGTGGCCATTGCGCCGACAATATTCTCGCGTGTGTTCCGGCGCGAATTGGCGTTTCTGGCCAGGGTGTTTCGTGCAGTCCGCCAGGCAACAGCGACGACCGGTTTGGCCGCCGCCGCTTGCCCTCAATTGGTTACTTGAACACTTCGGCGAAGAATTGCTTCATTGCCTCCCAGGACCGGCGGTCGGCCCGCTCATTGTAGGCGGCTCCTTTCGAGTTGTCACTGCCCGCGTTCCAGTCGGTGAAGGCGTGAACCGCTCCGCCGTAGGCTATCAGTTGCCAGTCCACTCCGCCCTGGCGCATTTCGTCCTCAAACGCGGCGACTTCGGCGGCTGGAACTGCCCGGTCGTCCGCTCCGTGCAGAACCAGGATTTTGGCTTTGATATTCCTGGCGTCACCCGGAGTGGGACTGCTCAAGCCGCCGTGGAAACTGACCACCCCCGCGACCTCGGCTCCGCTGCGGGCCAATTCCAGAACCGCCGTTCCACCGAAGCAGTAGCCGATGGCGGCCATCCGCTTGGGGTCGGTGAGTTCCTGGCGCGCCAAGACCTCCAGCGCAGCGCGGACCCGCGCCCGGAGCAGGGGACGGTCATTCTTATGTTTGCCCGCCTCGGCCCCGGCGGCCTGCGATGTCTGAGGCCGAATGCCTTTGCCGTAAATGTCCGCGGCAAAAACGTTGTAGCCCAGTCGGGCCAGCATCTCGGCCCGCTTCTTTTCGTAGTCGCCCAACCCCTTCCACTGGTGAACGACCAGCACGGCGGGCCGTTTGCCCCGAACTGCGTCATCGTAAACTGACATTCCCTCCAGCACGGTGTCGCCTTGTTTATACTCTACCGGCTGGGAGACGATTTCGCCTCTGGCACTCAACGCCGCCATGCCGGCAAGGACGGAAAAAAAGCTGTTTCGCATGATGAAACCTCTACTCCAAAACCGCGCAAATTCAAGCGGGTCTCGCGCCGCGTTGACTTGCCGGGCAGCCTCAGCCATATTCGGAGCATGGACTTCGATATATCGCAGCTCCTCGACCAGTGGCAGTATCAGCCCGGACAAGTTGTTGTCCGGAGATTCAAGGCGAAGGACGGGAAGGAGAAACTTCAGCTTCGCGTGGATTTGGGCTTGCTGCAAATGAACGCCGAGGGGCGGCCGGACGGCAAGCGGCCGCACGGACATGCCTCACTGCTGGACTATCATCAGGCGCGGCTCCGCAGCCGTGTTGCGGCGCATGACGGCTCGGACGAGAGGTTTAAACTGACCCCAGAGGATTGTGCCAAACTCCAACTCGAAGCGCTGCAATATCATCATCGGTACATCTGCCTGCTGCAATTGGAAGACTACTCGGCGGTGATCCGCGATGCGGAACGCAACCTGGCCGCGTTCGATTTCGTGCGCAAACACGCCCAAAGCGAGGAACTGGCCTGGTCGTTGCAACAATTCCGGCCGCAGCTTTTGATGGTTCTGACCCGCGCTCGCGGGGCGCAGGCGCTGAAAATGGATGACTACCCAGCGGCCATCCAGCAGGTCGAAGCGGGCTTGGAGGAGATTCGCGCGTTTTACCATGACCATGCGTGCGCCGAAGCGGCCGAAACCTGCACGGAAGTGCAGTCTTTGGCGGCCTGGCTGGAAGAAATCCGCGTCAAACGCCCGCTCTCGCGCCGGGAACAGTTGGAACGGGCTTTGCACGAAGCGGTCCAGTGCGAAGATTACGAAAAAGCCGCGCGGGTGCGCGACGTGTTGCGGAACCTCAAGCCGGCCGAGTAGCGGAAGCGCCGGGGAGTAGAGTTTCCACTTAGCTCATCCTCGAGCGGCAGCAGATTGAAGGTGGCTCGTCGGAGGTTGGCGGCCAGCTTGCCGGAGGCCCGGAGCTGGGTATTTTGCTGGCGATGACTGGAATTGACTGCCTGGCGGCGTTGAAGGCGCTGGACGAGTTTGCGGCCAGCACGGGCAATTCAGAGTTGTTTCGAGCTAAGGTTCGCGCAGAATCCGATCCATGAAGAATTCACCGCCCCTGATTTCCGCCTGCCTGCTGCCACTCACCCTTGCCTTCGGCCAAACTCCGCCTAGCCAGCCCAATATCCTCTACATTATGAGCGATGATCACGCCGCCCACGCCATCAGCGCTTACGGCAGCCGGGTGAATCAGACGCCCAACCTCGACCGCCTCGCCCAGGCGGGCATGCGGTTCGACAACTGCTTCTGCGTCAACTCGATCTGCAGCCCCAGCCGCGCGACCATTCTCACCGGCAAATACAGCCACCTCAATGGTGTTCCCACCTTTAACCGCTTCGACGGCTCCCAGCCCACCGTCGCCAAATACCTCCAGGCCGCGGGCTATTACACCGTCATGATCGGCAAGTGGCACCTCGGCAGCGACCCCACCGGCTTTGACAAATGGAGCATCTTCCCCGGCCAGGGCGTCTATTTCGACCCGCAGTTCATCGAGCCGGGGGGGCGGCGCGTGATCAAAGGCTATGTGACCGACATCGTCACCGACCTCGCCTTGGACTTCCTCAAGAACCGGCCCAAGGACAGGCCGTTCTTCCTCATGTGCCATCACAAAGCCCCCCACCGTCCCTGGGACCCCGATGAAAAGCACCGCACGATGTTCGCCGACAAACACATCCCCGAACCGCCCACCTTGCGCGACGATTACGCCACCCGCACCGACGCCATCCGCGAGTGCCAGCAGAAGGTCTTTTACGACCTCACCCGCCGCGACCTCAAGCTCGAGCCGCCCGCCGACCTCAAAGGCCCGGCCACCAATCAATGGCTCAACGTCAAACCGACCGAAGTGGAAATCCAGGTCAACGGCAAGAAGCAAACGCTGACCGGCGACGCGTTGAATGCGTGGAAATACCAGCGCTACCTGCAGGATTACCTGGCCTGCGTCCAGTCCATTGACGATAACGTCGGCCGCCTGTTCGACTGGCTGGACCAGACCGGTCTGGCTACGAACACCGTCGTCATCTACACCAGCGACCAGGGCTTTTTCCTGGGCGACCACGGCCTTTACGACAAACGATTCATGTATGAGGCCTCGGTGAAGATGCCTTTCCTCGTCCGCTGGCCGGGCGTGAGCAGGCCCGGCTCGGTGCAGGACGCCATGGCCATCAATCCCGACTTCGCGCCGACCTTCATGGACATGGCCGGGCTGCACGTGCCCGCCGACATGCAGGGCCGCAGCCTGGTGCCGCTGCTCAAAGGCCAGCGCCCGCCGGAGTGGCGGACGAGCTGGTACTACCGCTATTACCATGACCCGGGCGATCACAACACCCGAGCTCATTACGGCGTGCGCACCACCACCCACAAGCTCATCTATTTCTGGAAGAAAGACCAGTGGGAGATGTACGACCTGGTCAAAGACCCAGATGAACTGCATAACCTCTACAATGACCCGGCGCAGAAGGATCAGGTCGCCAAACTCAAGACCGAGCTTTACCGTCTGAAGAAGGAAGTCAAAGACGAAGACCAGTTCGCCTACGAACAGCCGCCGCAGGATGTGTCCGGCCAGCCGGCGCCCAAACGCAAGCGATAACGGCTGGTTCCGGGATTTGACCGGTCCGCCGAGGTGTTGGCTTTGGGCCCCTTGGATGAGGATGAGGTTTCCTCGCAAGGATCCGCTTCGCCCGCTCAAGCTCGCGGGTGCGCCGCTTCATAGGCCCGCTTGAGTCGTTCCGTGGTCAGGTGCGTGTAAACCTGCGTCGTCACCAGGTGTGCATGGCCGAGCAGTTCCTGCACGCTGCGCAAGTCGGCGCCCGCGTCCAGCAAGTGGGTCGCGTAACTGTGCCGCAGCTTGTGGGGCGTCAGATGCGGATCCAAGCCGGCCATCGCGAGGTACTTTTTCAAGCGCCTTTGCAGTGGCCGGGGTGAAACGGGCGCCCGCTTCTTTGGGCTGGCAAGAAAGACCGGGAACTCGCCGGCCGGCACCTGCGGCAGGAAACTCCAGTAGTTCCGGATGGCGACCAGGGCCGGCTCGCCAATTGGGATCAGGCGTTCCTTTTTCCCCTTGCCGCGCACACGGACGAGGCGCTCGTTCCAATCAATGTCTCCCGCCACCAGCCCGCAGACCTCGCTGATGCGCAGCCCGCAGGAATACAGGGTCTCCAGGATGGCCGCATCGCGCCGATACTGGAGGGCAGCGTCCGGCCGGGCAGAGGCCTTGGCGTCCGGGCCGGGCAGCAGCTTGAGCGGGGCGGTCAACAAGTCGGCCATCTGTTGCGGGGTCAGGAACTTGGGCAACCGCTTGCCGACCTTGGGCAACGCGAGGTTCTTGATTGGCGAAGTCTCCACGGCGCCCTGCCGCACGAGGAAGCGATAGAAGGTGCGCAAGGCACAGAAGCGAAGCTGAATTGCCGCCCGGCCAAGCTCGTGTCGGCCCAAAAAGCGAAGATAGCTGCGGAAATCGTCCCGTTGCAAGGCCTCCCACGCCGGGGCTTGCTGCCGTTCCTCCTGGTGCCAGCCATGAAACTCGAGCAGCGCCTGCCGGTAATTGCGTTGCGTGTAAGGTGAGGCGCCCCGATCGGTGGCCAAATGCTGCAGGAATTTCCTGAGCCACTTGTCGTTGATCGCCGGTTGGGCTGTCAGAGGGACGGACATGCTGACGAGTTTGGAGCCCCTTGCGGCCGCCTCACCCGCCAAGGCTCTTCCCAAGCGCATGTTCATGCTCCGGAAACTCGAAGGCGACCTTGCCGGTCTCCTTCACCACCAGGTAGGCCGGAAAGACCCGACCGGTTTTGGCCGAGATGAACTTACGGAGCAAGTCGGTTCTGTGCTCAGTGAGCAGTTTGACCGCCTGCGCGCGGTCAATCGGTTGCTGCAAGACCATCTTATTGATCTCGAAGCGGCACGGCTCCTTGGCCGCCTGCGAGTGTTCGCAAACGTAACCGGCCTCGGTTTCGAAGACCCGCCCGCGGCACTTCGGACATTTGCCGAGCGGTTTCTGGCCGGTGAAGTCAATTATTGCTGCTGGCGGTTTGGACTTTTTGGCTGCGCCGGTCTTTGATTTTGTCGCGCGCTCCTCGAAGGCGAAGCCGACCCCGCCGTTCTTGACGACCAGGAAGGCTTTGAAGGGCCGGCCCTTTTTCGAGATGAATCTCGTGAGCAAATCGGTCTTGCCGGTTTGGAGGAGCTTTTGCATTTGGGCGCGCTCGACAACCTGCTGCAAGATGACTTTGCCCGATCGGAACGTGCAGGTGCGCGCGGCGCCGGTGGCCTTCTCGCAGACATAATGCATTGCCGTCTCAAACACGCGGCTGCCGCACTGCGGACAGGCGCCTACCCGCTCCTGACCGGTGAAGTCCACTTCCGCAACAGCGCCAGTGGCATCCGCCAGGTCCTGGCCGAAATCGAATTCGGGCTTCAGCTCCGGCGTGAGCCTGATGACGGCAGCAAACGGTTTGCCGGCCTTGCTGCGAAACCCTTGCAGCGGTCCGATCTGGCGCTTGACAATAAGCTCCTCGACCTCGGGAATCTCGAATTGGCGCCCGGCCACGATCTTCCACAGGCTGAAGGGGCACTTCTGGCACTGGAACTTCTTGTAGTTCTCATGGATCTCACCGCCACATTTGGGGCACGGCACCTTCAACGTGCCAAAGTCGCCTGGCACCGTGTCGCTCTCGTGGCGCTTGGCCTTGGCCACGATGTCGCGCGTCATGTCGGCGATTTCCTGCATGAAATCGGGACGCTTCATCTGTCCGCGCGCCATGCTCCGCAACTTGAATTCCCAGTTGCCGGTCAGTTCGGGCGAAGACAGCTCGGGAATCTCCAACCCGCGCAAGAGCGCAATTAGCGAGAACGCTTTGGCTGTCGGCTGCAATTCACGCGCCTGGCGCAAAACGTATTTCTCGTAAATCAGCCCCTCGATGATCGAGGCGCGCGTGGCGGGGGTGCCCAGTCCCTTCTCCCGCATCGCCTCGCGGAGTTCTTCATCCTCGACCAGTTTGCCGGCGCCTTCCATCGCGGTGAGCAGCGTCGCTTCGGTAAAGCGTGCCGGCGGCTTGGTCTGGTTGGCCTGGACCTCGATGTTGATGGTCTTGACCGTCTCGTTCGGTTGCACGGGCGCGAGCGTGGGCGTGTCATCGGTCTGCGCTTCCTTGCCATAGACCGCTAGCCAGCCCGCGTTCACCAGCACCTTGCCTTCGCTCTTGAACGGCTCACCCTGGACGCGCGTGATGCGAGTAGTCACCAGGAACTCCGCCGCGGGATAAAACACCGCGAGGAACCGCTGGGTGACCATATCGTAGAGTTTGCCCTCAGCCTCGTTCAGGTGCTTGGGCGCCAGCGAAGTCGGGATAATCGCGAAGTGGTCCGAGACCTTGGCATTGTTGAAGATCCGCTTGTTCGGCCTGACCCAGCCGCTCTCGAGAATCTGGTCGGCGAAGGTCGCATAATGGGTTTCGGCCAACGTGCCGAGCGTCTTCTTGACCGTGCCGAGATAGTCTTCGGGCAGTGCGCGCGAGTCGGTGCGCGGATAGGTTAGCACCTTGTGCCTCTCGTAAAGCGCCTGCGCCAACGACAGCGTCGTCTTGGCCGAGAATCCGAACCGCCCGTTCGCCTCCCGCTGCAAACTGGTCAGATCGTACAGCAGCGGCGAGAGCTGCGTCGTGGGCTTGCTTTCCTCCGTGACGATGCCCGGCTTGCCGAAGCATTGATCCCGGATGGCTTCAGCCTGTTTGACATCCCAGACGCGCTCCGGCTTCAGCTCGCTCTCGCCGTCCTTTTTGGCAAACTTCTCGTCGAACCAGCGCCCGACATATTCGCCCGCTTTGGCCCCGAACGTGCCGTGGATTTCCCAATAGTCTTTCGGCACGAAATTCTTGATGCGCTCTTCCCGCTCGACGAGGATCGCGAGCGTCGGTGTCTGCACCCGGCCTACCGTGGTGAGATGGAAGCCGCCCGTCTTCGAGTTGAACGCCGTCATCGCCCGCGTGCCGTTGATGCCGACCAGCCAATCGGACTCCGAACGGCAGACCGCGGCATCGGCCAGCGGTCGCATCGTCGCATCCTCGCGCAGGTGCTCGAAACCCTCGCGAATCGCGGCGGGGGTCATGGACTGCAGCCAGAGCCGTTTGATCGGCTTCTTGGACTTCGCGTATTGGACGATGTTGCGGAAAATGAGTTCCCCCTCGCGACCGGCGTCGCAGGCATTGACCAGCGTGCCCACATCCGGCCGTTTGAGGAGCTTGAGTAACAGCTTGAGGCGCGCTGCGTTTCGCTCTATGGGCTGAAGATCGAAATGCGGCGGGATGACTGGCAGATGGGCAAAGGTCCACTTGCCGCGCTGGACTTCATACTCGGCCGGCACGCACAACTCGAGCAGATGGCCGACGGCCGACGACAGCACATAGTGGTCGCTTTCGTAATAGTCGGCCTGCTTCTTGAAGCCGCCCAACGCTCGGGCGATGTCGGCTGCGACCGACGGTTTCTCGGCAATGATTAATGCCTTGTCCATATTGTCGTTTGATATTAACACCTTGTCCGCGGCTTAAGCAATCGCCGCGCAAGTCGCCGGAAAATGGCCCAAAGAGGGCCGAGTGTCAAAGGATTCGTTTGCGCGTGGCCGGCTGTGGTTCACTTGACAAAGTGGCTTTCTCGCGGCTCATTCTCCCGGCAGCAGCTCAACTATGCGCATATTCAAAGTCCTTTTCTGCGGCGTCCAGCCCGCCAACGTGCTTGCCATTCGTCCTTTGTTAATGGCCGTGGGGCTGGCAGTCGGAGCGTTGCTGCCCGGCTCGGTGGCTCGTGCGCAATCGCCACGTTTTGTTATTGATGACGAGGAATATGTCGCGACGGTCACCAACGCCAGCGCGAAGTTGCTGCGCGCCGGCAAGCTGAAGTCGGTCGAGTCGTTGCGACCGCAGGTGCGCGCCGGGAGCATCCCCGTCAAGCTGGCGCCGCTTTCCCGTCACGCGCTGGCGGCGCCGGACTTGTGCGACCGGTTGCGGCGGAGCACGCTGGCGGTCGGCAGTTTCTACAAATGCCCCGATTGCGGCGAGTGGCATTTCAACAGCAGCGCCGGCTTTGTCGTGGACGAGGAGGGCATAGTTTGCACCTGCTGCCACGTGGTCGTTGCCGAGGACGAAGGGGTCAAAGAAAGCTACCTAATCGCGGCAGACGACACCGGCCAGGTGTTCCCGGTGCAGTCGGTGCTGGCGGCGGACACGGAGTCGGACACGTGTTTTGTGAAGCTTGACGCGCCGGGGCTGAAGCCGCTCCCGCTGCGAACTGGCGCCCGGGCCGGGGAGCGGGTCTATTGCCTCAGCCATCCGGGCGGTTACTATTTCATGTTCACCCAGGGCATGGTGGCGCGGGTGAACCGCAAGCGCAACGAGATGCTGGACGAGCACGGACACACGAACGGGCTGTTGACCCGCCCGATTCTGTTGCTGAACGTCACCGCTGAATTCGCGCCCGGGTCCAGCGGAGCGCCGATCACCGATGAAGCGGGCAACGTGGTTGGGCAGGTTTCGAGCATTGCCGATGCGGGCGAACCCGAGATCGGGAACACGAACGCTCCGCCTTCACCGAGTGTGCCAGTGCGATTCTGCACGGCAACCGAGGAATTGCTGCGCCTGACCAGGTCGAGCCGGCGCGCAGCACACGTGGCGGGGAAAACAAACGCGCCGGGTGCCGGGCCGAGGTCGCGGGCGATGCATTGAGAGAGAATCGCAACACCGTAGCAGTGCCGTCGCAGCGCCGTGGAAACAATGGGGAGGGGGCAGGCGCGCCTCGCCGAGGCGTCCGCTTCAGCCCGAAGCCGGGGGGGGTTTACTGATTCACATGGACGACTTTGGCGGGGGGGAAGCCGTTGAACCAGGTGGAGGAGGCGTGGCTGTAAGCGCCGATGTTCTCGCTGTAGAGCAAGTCGCCGCGTTTGAGATTGGCGGGCAGTTGCTCGGCCAGGGAAACCACGTCGAGCGCGTCGCAGGTGGGGCCGAAGACGGAGCAGATTTGCGTCGGCCCGCGCTTGAAGGCCTTCAGGTGGTAGATGCAGTGATCGAAGATGACGCCCGAGAAGGTGTGATAGACGCCGTCGTTGATGTAGTAGCAGAGCTTCCCGTCGCGCACAGCCTTGCCGATGATCTTGGAGACCGCGGTGGCGGCAGTAGCGACCATGAACCGCCCGGGCTCGGCGAGGATCTGAATGTTCTTCGGGAAGAGGCGGTCGAGTTCACGGTTGATGAGTGACGCCAGCTCACGGAAGGGTTTGACGCTGTCGTCATAGGGGGCGGGGAACCCGCCGCCGATGTCGAGCAGGTTCATCTTGGTGTAGCCGCGGTCTTTGGCTTCCTTGAAGAGGTTGGCGGCGAGGTGGAGTGCGGCGACATAGTTCTGGAAATTGGTGGTCTGGCTGCCCACGTGGAAGCTCAGGCCTTCGACGACCAAACCCGCCTTGTCGGCGGCGAGGATGAGGTCCACGCACTCGCCCGGGGCGGCGCCGAACTTGGAGGAGAGCTCGACCATCGCGCCGGTGTTGGGCACCTTGATGCGCAGGGCCAGTCCCGCCAGGGGAGCGTGCTTCTTGATCTTCTTGATCTCCTCGTAGTTGTCGTAAGTAACGAGGGGCTTGTACTGGTTGAGTTCCTGGAGAGCTTCGTCGGTTTTGGTGGGGTTGGCGTAGATGATCTTGTCCCAAATCCAGGCCTGCCGTTCCTTGTCGGGGAGGTGCTGGATGTATTGATGAACGATGCGGAACTCGGGCATGGAGGCGACGTCGAAGCTGGCGCCGGCCTCGTAGAGGGTTTTGACGATGAAGGGGTCGGGGTTGGCCTTGACGGCATAATAGGCCTGGATGCGGGGGAGGTAGCGTTTGAACTGGGCGTAGTTGCGGCGCAGTTGGTCGTGGTCCACCACGAACAGCGGCGTGCCGTGCTGCTCGGCCAGTTTCTTGAGGAGGCGGCGGTTAATCATGTTTGTGACTGGAGCGCGGACATTCTTGTCCGCAACTCAGAGCCGGTCAACGCCGAAGCGGACAAGAATGTCCGCGCTCCAGAACCATGTGTGGCGCGCATTAGTCTCCGTCAGTGATGAGGAAGTTTTTGAACTGCCAGGGGTCGTCCCAGTCAACCCGGGGGTTGTTGTGGCCGTGGAAGGCGTTGGTGTAGTGCTTGAGCGGGGTCCAATCGGCCGGCTTGGAAATCCATTTGCCGAGGTAGGGCTTGGAGATTCTGAGGATGTATTCGTGGGGCAGGTCGTCGGGCACGAGCACGCCGCGGGCCGGGTTCTCGATCATCCAGAGGGCGGCGGCGACGACGGAAATGGCGACCTGCATGGTGGTGGCGTTCTGGTGCGGCACGAGGCGGCGGGATTCCTCGATGCTGAGGTCGCTGCCGATCCACCAGGCGTTGTAGGCGTGGCCCATGAGGAGGGCGCCGAGGATGTCGGAGCCGCTGATGATCTCGTCGTTGAGGATGCGCTGGTTCTTGACGAGCCTATAATCGTAGCCGCGCAGCTCGTTGAGCGAGGCGATGGCCACATCGGCCGGGCAGTAGGCGTAGTGCACGGTGGGCCGGTAAACCGGCTTGGCGCCTTCCCACACCGTCAAGCGGTCAGAGATGGTGAAGGCTTCGCCGTGGCGCACGATCATGCCGTGGATGCAGTAGTTGGGCACCCAGGATGAGACCCAGGTGTTGATGCCCATGCGAGCGAGGCAAATCTGGTTGCGCGGGCCTTCCTTGTGCTCGTAGGCGAGCGGCGGCAGCTCCTTTTCGTGCGTGCCCCAGCCCATTTCGGTAGTAGTCGTGCCTTCCTCGCGGAAGCCCTCGACGCTCCAGGTATTGACGAACTCATTGACCCGCTTGGGCTTGTTCGTGATCTGGGTGTCGCGCTCGCTGCAATGAATCACTTTGACGCCGAGCTTCATAGCCAGGTGGTTAAACTTTTGCTCCGCGATGAGTTGCTGGATTTCCTCGGCGGCCTTGCCTTTGACCTTCCGGTCCTTGATAATGCGTTTGCCGATGTCCAGCAGGCCCTGCTTGGTGAAGTGGGAGATAAGGCCGGGGTTCGCGCCGTGTTCCACCACCGCCGTGGGTCCGGGCTCGGACCACTGGGCGGTCATGCGGCGGATGTTCATGTGCCGCCAGTAAAGGGTCATCTTCTGCGGCGGGGCGTCTTTGGCATTCTCGTATGGGTCCCACAACTCGACGGAGGTGTTGACATAGAGGACGCCGTGGTCGTGACACCACTGGAGGATTTCGCAGCAGTCAATGTTCCACGCCAGGTCAATCAGCAGATCGCCGGCACGCAGGTATTTGCCGAGCAGCGCGCCCATGTTCTCGCGCGTGACGCGCTTGCGCACGAAGTTCACGCCGCGCTTGAGCCAGGGCGCGAGCACGCCGCGGCGGTCCTCGAAATCCATGACCGTGATATCCCGGGCGGGCACTTTGATGTGCTTGACCAAAATGGGGAGGGCGCATTGCGCCACGGCCCCGTAACCGACAAACAAAATCTTATTCCTGAATTCGAGCATGGTGTTTATTCCAGTACCGGTTTGCTGCCGTCAATCATGTTCACTCGGTTACCGGACAGGTACTTATGCCGGTGCGGGCCGTGTTGCTTCTTCAGCCAGTCCAGCATTTCCGACCGGTTCTGGCGAGAACGGCGTTTCGCGTGGCCTAGGTTCATAGAAAGAAACTCAATCCACCACACCCAGGCGCTTCTGGAGTTCTTCGAGGGACACGCCCTTGGTTTCCGGCAGGACCTTCAGCACCACGAAGAACTGCAGCACCATCATCGCGGCAAAGAAACCAAAGGCGTAAGCGCCGGACTTGGCGGCCACGACCGGGAACGAAAGGGTGATGCCGGCGTTGAGCGTCCAGATCAGGAAGCAGACAATGGCCGAGCCCGCCGCGCGCACGGCGTTGGGCAACAGCTCGTTGATGATCACCCACACCACCGCGCCCTGCGAGTAGGCGTGCGAGCCGACGACGCCCATCATCGCCGCCAGCACGATCCAACCCTGGGCGTGCGTCGCAAACACCCAAGCGGCCAGGACATGGGACATGACAAAGGTGACCGACCCGACCAGCAGCAGCGCCTTGCGCCCCACCCGGTCAATCAGCGACATGGCCACGAGCGTCATGACCAGGTTGGTGAGGCCGATGAGGACTGCTTGCATCAACGCGCCGGCTTTGTCGGCGCCGGCCATGCGGAAAATGCTCGGTGCGTAGTAAAGCACCGCGTTGATGCCGTCGAGCTGGTTGAAGGCACCGATCATGCAGGCCAGCAGCAGCGGCTTGAGATACTTGCGCGGGAAGTTCCAGACGAGTTTGCCGAACCCCAGCAGCAGCAGCGCCAGCCCCAGCAGCAGGTAGAGGACATTGACCTTGCCGATGACAAGCAGCGCAAGCACTTGGGCCAGCAGCGCCACCGCCACCAGGTCACGAAAGCCGCGGGCCGGCCCGCTCTGTTCCGCCGCCAGTGATTTCTGAATCTCGTCGCCCTGCTGTGCCGCGTTATCGTAACCGAAGCGCGCCAGGATATTCTCGGCCTCCGCGCGCCGGCCTTGCTTGACCAGCCAGCGCGGGCTTTCGGGAATCAGCAGCGCCGTGAACAGGAACCCCAGCGCCGGAGCGGTCATGACTCCGAACATCCACCGCCACGTGCTCGGATGATCGGGTCCCAGGGCGCGCGCTACCACGTAGTTGGATACCGTGGCGACCAGGATACCCAGCACGATGTTGAGCTGGCTCACCGCGACCAGGAGGCCGCGCCGCCGGGCGGGGGCGATCTCCGTGATGTAGATCGGGCACACGACCGAGGCGCCGCCGACCGCTACGCCGCCCAGCCAGCGGAAGAAGATGAGCGCATACCAGTTCCAAGCTTGGGCACACCCCAGCGCCGCGATGACGAACAGCACCGCCAGGACGCTCAGGACCGGTCGCCGTCCCCAGCGGTCGGCGGGGCGGCCAATGAGCAGCGACCCGAGCATCGTTCCGATCAGCAAGCTTGCGACCGTGAACCCAAGCATCAGGTCTGTCAGTTTGAATGCCCCCTTGACCAGCTCGTTGGTGCCGGACACCACCACCGTATCAAACCCGAATAAGAAGGAGCCCAGCGCCGCCACGATGGCGCTGAGCAGCAGGGTCTTGCCGCCTCCGGCGGCAGAGGTTGGGGTAGCGCAGGGTTCAGGTGCGAGTGCAGTTTCCATAGTCAGGGCTTTTGTTGATGGCCGGCATCGGGCGGGGATTCTACCGAGCCGAGCCAAACGAGCAAACACTTATCCAGTCGGATTGCTGCTGTTTACCGCGCGGGCTCCGAACCTCCCAGTTACCCACACCAACCTGCCGCCGCTCGAATCTCATCAAATCCGCCCGCGGAACGGCGGGAAATCCGTCCTGCTGGCAGGTCTTGCGCCGACGCGGTGGCGTCTTTCAACGCCTTATCAGTTTGTTGTATTCCTCATGCGTGCCGATCCACACCCATTCGACCCCGTCGGCCACGCGTTGTCCCAGACCGCGGTAGTGATCGCCCACCCGCACCGAAAACCTTTCTTCGCTGCCATGAAGCTGTTTGAAATCCAGCGAGGGGTGAGCGGGGTTCGTCCGCCAAAGCCGGTAGTTCTTTGCCGCCAGCCTTTGGATCGGCTCCGGCAATGACTGATAAAGCTTCCAGAAACGGCGGGTAACTCGGGAGGTCATGCTTTGCCAGGCGGGCAATCCCGGAGTTGGCCGGACCGGCGCTCGGCCTCCGCTTCTTCAAAAAGAAAATCCAGTTTGCCCGCCGCCGCGTCCTGATCCATTTGCCGGGTCCACTGCTCGTGGTGACGCCGGTTGACCCAAGACACCAGCCGGCCGAAATCAGCCGGGGCCAGTTGCTCAGCGGCACGTTCGATTTCTTCCACCGTGCTCATGCCGCCAAGATACCCGCCCGCCGATGTCCGGGCAACCCGCAACTCCATGGAAGAACCAGCCGGGTCTGCGGCCGGTTCCCAATCACCTTCTTTTGCTCTTCCGCGAGGCGGTTCCATCTGGTAAAGGTTTAAGGTTCACGCGAACCAACCAGCGGATGAAACGGAAGCGAAATGGTCAGCACACTCTGGAGGCGAGCCTCCGCTCCCCGGCCCGGCTCTGGCACCCCGATGTGCCTGGCCCGTTGTGGAACGGCAGACGGCGTGTGGGTGCCGGACAGATCCGAGCCTATTGCCGTGTGCTCGCCCGCGAGTTCCAGCCACGCAAGATCATTCTTTTCGGCTCCTACGCCACCGGTTCCGCCGGGCCTGATTCGGACGTGGACTTGGTCGTGGTGATGCCATTCCGGGGTTCAGCAACGGAGCAGGTGGTGGCAATCCGCGGCCGGGTGGAAGCCCCGTTCCCAATGGACCTGCTCGTCTGGCGGCTGGCTGAGCAACGCAAGACAGACAGTTTCACCCGCGGCATCCTCACCGAAGGCAAGGTAATGTATGAAGCCAGCGACGCCGCAAGTTCCGTTATCCCGGTCGCCTCGCCACCAGGACGGATGCGAGACAAGCCTTGAAAGCCTGCCGCTCAATTCGTGCGGACATTCGGGTCAGAGGAAGCGAATGGCCGCTTGCCGCGCGACCGCGGGGGGGTGTATGGTTAGGCCATGAGCCGAATCCAGGTCAGCCCTGAAATTCACTTCGGAAAACCGTGCGTGGCCGGCACTCGAATTCCCGTTCAGGCCATGCTGGAGCTGGTGCGCGATGGTATCCCCGCCGCCACCATCATCCGCGATTACTATCCCGAGCTTACAGCCGAGGACATCAAGGCGTGCGTGCAGTACGCGATTGATGTGGTTGAGAGCGAGGACCTCCACGTCAGCGCCGTGTCGTGAGGTTCCTGCTCGACCAAGACGTTTACGCACTGACCGCTCGCTTTCTGCGCGAGCTTGGCCACGAGGTGATCACTGCTGGTGAGCTGGCGTGAACGTAGGTTTGGCGTCGGTGGGGCGTGGCGGTCGACGCTCGGCGTTTGCTCATTTCCGGCCCGCCGCTTGACTGCAGGCTTTTCTGCCCTAGCTTGAAATGCTATGGAATATGTCAATCTTGGTTCGAGCGGGGTAAAGGTTTCGCGGATTTGCCTGGGCTGCATGACCTACGGTTCCCGGAAATGGCGCGAGTGGGTGCTGGATGAGCCGGAGAGCCGTCCGCTCATCCGCCAGGCCCTCGAAGCCGGCATCAACTTCTTCGATACCGCGGACATGTATTCGCTCGGCGTCAGCGAAGAAATACTGGGACGCGCGCTCAAGGACTTCGGGCCGCCGCGCGACCGGTTGGTCGTGGCCACCAAGGTCTTCAACGCGATGGGCGATGACCCGAACCAGCGCGGACTCTCCCGCAAACACATCTTCCACGCCATTGACGACAGCCTTCGGAGGCTCCAGATGGACTACGTTGATCTTTACCAAATCCATCGCTTTGATCCGACTACCCCGATGGAAGAAATCCTGGAAGCCCTGCATGATGTGGTGCGCGCCGGCAAAGCGCTTTACATAGGCGCGTCGTCCATGTGGGTGTGGCAATTCGCGAAGATGCTCCACTTGGCTGGGCAGAACGGCTGGCCGCGGTTTGCGACCATGCAGAACCACTACAATCTCCTGTATCGCGAGGAAGAACGCGAGATGATCCCCTGCTGCCGCGCGGAGGGCATCGGCCTGATCCCGTGGAGTCCGCTGGCCCGCGGGGTGCTGGCCCGCCAACCGCAGGCTGGCACCGTTCGGTCGCAAACGGATGACTACGCCAAAAGTCTTTACGGCGGAACCACTGAAGCGGATGGAAGAGTCCTGGCGCGCGTGCAAAGCCTCGCCGCGACGCGTGGCGTGCCGCCGGCCCGGATCGCCTTGGCCTGGCTGCTCCACAAGCCCGGCGTCGTCGCACCCATCATCGGCGCTTCCAAACCGCAGCATCTGGAAGACGCCGTCGCGGCCTTGAGCATCAAACTGACCGCTGAGGAGATTAAGATGCTCGAAGAGCCCTACGTCCCCCATCCCGTTGCCGGGCATGAGTGACGCCGGCATCGGGCTTGCGGATATCTCATGCTGCCAGGCTACACCGCCGAGCCGGGAACAGCAAACGCCCGCGACATTCCCTTGGAAGAGGGCTGCAATCTCGTTATCCCAGCGTTAAAATTCGTCAGCATGACCATTGATACTGTGCATCAATTGCCCCGAGGCGAGAAACTGAAGCTGATGGAGATGCTTTGGGAGGAGTTGAGCCGCCCGGACACCGAGTTCGAATCGCCGGCCTGGCACGCAAAGGAACTGGCAGAAACCGAGCAGTGTCTCGCCGAAGGCCAGGAGCAGGTAATGGACTGGGAAAAGGCCAAGAAGGCGCGTCGCAGCAAGTTTGAATGAGAGTGCGGATACTGACCTCGGCACTCAAGGATCTAACCTCCGGGCGGGCATTCTACGAACAGCAGGGTGAAGGTTTGGGAGATTAGTTGTTGTGTATTTGTGCCAACTTGAATCTCCGATCAGCAGCGGTACACTGGCGAACATGAACGCCACCCGTGCCCTCGCTTTCTGCGCCGGGGTCTTCCTCCTGCCTCCGATTTCCTCATTTGGCGGCCCTTCGCTCTCACCACCGGTCTCCAGCGCCGAGACGCGCCTGAGTGCTTTTCCAGTTGGAGTGCCCGCCCCCATTGACGTTTCCCAGGATGGCGAACTGTTACTTCTGTTTCTGCCAGGTGAGCAAGGATTCGAGTTGGTGGACACCCGCACCGGCCAGCAGGACATCGTCTCCCAAACCCCGCATACCGGCTATTTTGCCACCATCTCGCCGGACAAGAAGTATGTGTGCTTTAAGGATTTCCAGCCAGCCGATGGCCGCCTGCTGCAAGTCCCAGTGCTATACGACATCGCCCAAAAGAAACTGGTTCCCCTGGCCGACCCCGCGCCCGCAGCCGGCAACCCGGTCGTGTCCTCCTGCGGCCAGATCGCCTACACACTCGGTGAGCAGTTGATCGTCTTGAACCCCGACCTTAGCCGGTGCCTGGAAACCGACCTCGGGGCAGACGCCAATGTGCTGGTCTTCTCGCCCGATGGCCGCCGCCTCGCCTTCAGCGATCCCGAGGAAATAGTTTCCTGGATTGACCTGGACACCGGCAAGCGCGGCACCCTTCCAGCCGACAGCCTGCGCGGCTACCAGCCCCGCTTCTCGCCCGATAGCGAATCCTTGCTCGCCCGCCGCAGCAACGGCGAAATTACCGCCTGCCGCGCTGGCCGCTCCCGCAACTTCGGACCCGCCGAATGCGCCGCCTGGCTGGATGACGATACCGTGGCGCTGGTCCGCAAGCAGGTTGAGAACTTCGCCGTTACCCGGGCACAGGTTGAGAAGCGCCAGCTTTCCGACGGCTCGACTTCCACCCTGTTGACCCGCAAAGGCGATGTGGCCATCGCGCTCAATGCGTCCGTCATGGCGCTCAACGCTGAGGACGGCCTGAGCCTGGCGGACGCGCGCACGGGGCTGTCTCGCAAGCTCGCCCTCCCGGCGCAGTCTTTGCCGACCGCCACGCCGAAGGTCGAGACTGCACCCGCCCCAAAGGACGTGACCCCCCTCGGGGTGACCACCAATGGCTCGATTGTTCAATTGTCGCCGGCTCCTTACGTTCACCAGGTTTATGACACCCCCGACAGCTTGACCGGGGGCTACTCCTGCTGTAACGCTACGGCCGCGTGAATGGCGATCCTCTACTATAACCGCCTGCCCCCGCATCCCATCACCTCCTC
>Ga0182021_10002630_pt1 | contig 21003 bp, 23 predicted proteins | sample 612E3MmetaG_FD_120493 | JGI IMG/M metagenome (GOLD analysis project Ga0182021, IMG submission 120493) | Permafrost microbial communities from Stordalen Mire, Sweden - 612E3M metaG (Illumina Assembly) | ecosystem: Environmental > Terrestrial > Soil > Wetlands > Permafrost | place: Sweden... | reverse complement strand
CGATGGTTTCTTGCGTAGCCAGATTGTTGATGGGTGGTCTCAGTTTGAATCCGACCTAGAAGAGTTCAAGCCAGAACCGGAAGTAATCCAAGCTAAAGCCGAGCCGGTTATGTCCCTGCCGTCGCTGTCAATCCATGTCGGCGGCTCGATCAGTATTCAATCGAATCTGGAAAAGTTCGGCGAACGGTTGAAAGGCTTCATTACCGAAACGAACGCCAAGCCCGAAACCGATCAAGATTTTGTGAATCTGGAGCAAGCCTGCAAGGTGTTGAAAGATGCCGAGGACGCGCTGAAACAGGCCGAAAGTAATGCACTTGCACAGACAGCCAGCGTTGATGAAATGCGGCGCACCGTGGCGTTTCTGGCCGACATGGCGAGAACTAACCGATTGCAGTTTGAAAAGCTGGTGAAGTCCGAGAAGGAAAATCGGAAGGTTGAGATAAGGCTGAAAGCCGATAGCGAGTACATGAAGCACCTATCTTCGCTGCAATCCGAGATTAAAGGCGTGATCCTGCATTGTCCAGCAGCCGCTTTCTACAATGCAATCAAAGGCAAAAAAACTCTGTCATCAATGCAGGAATCGGTTAATCAGATGCTAGTTGATAGCAAACTGGAAGCGAATCGCATCGCCAAGGATTTGCGCCTGAACCTGCAACTGATCAACTGCCATCCGTCACACCGGTTTTTGTTCAACGATATTCAAACCATCGCATACAAGCCATTCGACGACTTGAAATTATTGGTAGAATCACGGATTGAAGCGCATGAGAAAGACGAAGCCGCCAAGCTGGATGCAGATCGAGAACGGATTTGCCTGGAAGAAGAAGCCAAGGCCGAAGCTAAGGTGAAAGCTGACGATAAGCCCACTACAACTGTTATTGATGCGCATCAGGTTCAAGTCGCCGAAGAAGTTCAATCGACGGGTGTGGTCACGGTTCATGCTGCGGCGAAATCGTATGTCCCGCCAAGCAAGCAGTTTGAAGCAGCGGAACCTCAAAAAATGGTAACAATTCCACTTGATGAATACACGCGGCTTCTGCGGCGTGATGAATGGCTATCATGTCTTGAGAGCGCCGGAGTTGATAATTGGGATGGATACGAATATGCACAAGAACTTAATATTGGAGACATCGCATGAGCTTAATACTTTTTTACGACACAGAAACAACCGGATTGCCATTGTTTAAGGAGCCATCGGAGAATCCAGGCCAGCCGCATATCGTTCAGATCGCCGCCGCACTGGTTGACGAACAAACCAGAAAAACAGTTCAAAGCATCGATCTTATTATCAAGCCGGACGGTTACGAGATACCGGAAGAAATGACGGCTATTCATGGCATTGATACGGCTTTCGCGTCTGCCTATGGGGTTCCGTTTTTTCATGCCATTTCAGTATTCTTTCATATGTGGTACGGACAAAAGCGAGTTGCTTTTAATGAGTCATTTGACGCAAGAATCATCCGCATTGCACAGCATCGGCTTGGGGTTTCTGAAAAAAATCTTGATGAATGGAAAGTAGCGCCGGCTGAGTGCTGCATGAGAATGGCTAACCCATATACAAAACTTGGAAAGTTTCCGAAGTTGGTAGAGGCGCACCGGCATTTTATTGGTAGCGACTTCGATGATCAACATAGTGCAATGGCAGATGTTAACGCCTGTATTGCGGTGTATTTTGCAATCAAAGACATGGAAAATGATTAACTCCAACACAAGAATAATTGAATTTAACTGCGAGTGCGGCCTGTTAGTACAAACAACAAGCCGCACCCGTAAATACTGCAAACAATGCTCGGAAAAAAGACAACATGAAAGCAAAAGAATTAGTTATCAAAATTCACAACGGAACAAAGCAGCCGTTAGAAACAAACAACAAAACTATGCTTTATAGACCGCATCTAGGTCATTGGCACCTGCCAATGCCAGCAGAGTATCTTGATTGGTCGGAGAAACCTGTAATCGGCAGAATAACGGAGTATGCAATATTATGAACATGCCAACAGTAGACCAGGATAGATTATCAATTCAATGGGATAAAGCGATAGATTCAATCGGTTTTATAATTAAAGAACAACAAAACTTTTCTTATGCCGTTGGGTTTAACGCAGGATTAGATGAGCGCGACAAGCTTGCCGCTATCAATGCGGAGCTTGTTGAGATTTGCACCGATTTTGTACGGCGTGTCGATAGCGGTGAAGTAAGATCAAAATCGACATACGAAAAGATGAAAAAGGCATTATCAAAAGCAAATTAACATGGCTGCAGATGGCCTTTAAACAATACCGCGAGCTTGACCGGATCGCGTTTAATGACAGGTTATACAGATGATAAAAAAGACGATGCATAACGCGAAAAATATTGGCTAAACCTGCGAAGCATTCCACTTCAGGTTATGCCGCCAAACCAGGATAGAGACGCCGTGATGCTTTATTGCTGCGGAGCCATGCGTAATCATCTTGTTGTTAGATTTAACCGCACCCTTGACGATGCCAACAGGCCCAAACTTTGAAACAACTACTGTTGACTCAAACTCGTTCGGTTCAACAGGCTGCACACCAGGTTGGTAAAATCTGACCAAGAAAACGGATAGGGGGAACCAGCTTGGCAGCCATGGTGTTAAATTTTCAATGTTTACCACAAACACAATCCTTTCATGATTATCGCAAAGTAGCAGCAGCCGAAAACGACTACTGCTATTAGCATTTTGAACAGTTCGAGCATTAAGCAGCAGAAGCCATTTCCGATGCGAATGCAGCGAGCTTGGTTAGAATTGCTGATTGCTGTTCATTCGGAATGGACCCGTCAAAAGTGAAGTCAACACTTTCCAATACAGAACCGTCATCAGCAATTACTTGAAAGCTCAGCACGGCGCTTGCTGCTGGATCGAACAAGGTGCCAGGAACAGCAGGAGTAGTTGCAACCAAGTTTTCAGAAAACGCAAACAGCTTCTCAATAATAGAAGCTTGCTCAGCATTATCAACTTGCTCTGAAAACACAAGGCTTACCGCCAAAAGTGTCAAACCGTTCAGCACGGTTTTTACGGTAACAGACAACTTATTTGAAGCATCGAAAATAGATTTAGACATTGTTTCCTCTGATGATGTTGTTCGCCCAAAAGTTAAGCATTGCCCAGGGGCGAGACTGGAGCAATTAAAGTAAATCTGATTCCGCCTGCCGACGTTTTGTTAGTCCTGGCAGTTCAGTTAGTTTGCCGTTGATTCGGGCCTTGTTCCATTTCATGATTACATGTTTCGCCTCCTGGAAGTCGCTAGCATCAATGCAACGTTTGACTGATGATGCCCGGTAAGCGCCAACGCCTAGATTATACACAAAGTCTGCGATTGCGGCTTTCTGGCCCTCTGTAGCGCTGCGTAAGTTCTTAGACTGATACAAAGCCTCGTCTAACACGTGATAGGCCGCATCAGTGAGCGCTTGATCAGCCTGTTCTTGTGTCCATGTAAGGCCTTCGATAATATCCGGGCCTGTGATCCCGTAGCCAATTGTACAGACGCCAGCCGGGCATTTATAAGCCTTTAGCTTGCATCCCTCGGAGCGCTTGATTAGGTCTATGAGAATTTCAACAGCAGTCATTTAAGCTTGGTCGTAAAAGTGAACTTGCATTTGTACTGCTGGGGGCCGAATAGTGACCATCCCCAGAAGATATACAGATGTTTGAAAAATGTTCCGCGTAGCAGCCAATAGCCTTTTTTGTTTCGCCAGAATATTTTTGAATCCTGGTCGTCCATGTGCGCTTGCAATAACTCACTATCGACAAAACACCCAATCGCGTTGTAATTAAACCAGTTACCGCCGTTTCTCCACAACCATCGAATGCGGTTCCATGTTGAGAGAGGGTCAGAGCCTTTCTTGATGTTTTCATTGCGCCAGCCGTCATCACCAGACAAGCCATTATCAATAGTTCCAAGCCAGACAAACGGAGACAGCAATTCGCTCCTGTCGTTGCTTGTGAAGAAAATCACGGCAAAAGGTGCCAACGGATAGCGCAAGATAGCGACGAGTAAATGCGCTGGTAAGAATAACAACCAAAGTAGTATTTTCATGGAAGTTGGGGCCAGTGGCCTGTTAATAGTCTTGTTGACAATGCAATCAGGATGAATGGCACAGACCATCCAATTGCTGTTTTTGTGATTTCTCTGTACGCTTCCTTTCTTGCTCGTTCAGCCTCAATCCTCTCCTTTATCCAAGCATGGTGCTCAGCATGTGATTCTGAATCGATGCGAGAACGCTCTTCAAATATCTGCTCCAATACAATCTTTAGCTCAGCAGCACTAACGCTCACTATGTCATTCTCCAGCTTGGCGTTGCTATCCACGACTACTGCTCAATGCCGCAATTGTTAATTTCATTTGAATATTTTTGTGTCAACGCCTTTAACTTTTTCAAGCGTTCGATACCCGCCAAGACCAAGCAATCCAAGCAGGATGTTGTTAGCTGCAGACGGGTCAACGGCAGGCAAAGCTGGCAGGTTAAAGCACAAAGCCAACCAGCTTAGGAAAGACACCCCAATCCCTGAGTACGCTAAGCTGACAACTCCAACCCACATTGCAGCTGGCCTAGCAGCTGCAACAAACCAATGTGGTGATGAGGCCTCAACCTCGTTTATTTTGAGTTGGCCTAGTACAAGATTGTAACCGTTTTGTATTTCTGCTGAAGCTTGAGATATTTTTGCCTTTTCAATCTCGGTAGCATCAGGCCATATACGAGTTACAACATCGTCGATTAATTTGCTACCAGCAGCAACGGCTTCGTCTATGCCAAACACTATTTATTCTCCGCATGGCCAACATTACGACCCAACCAGTTCACAACTTTATACACATTGGCATAATTGCCTGGCTTGGTTGGTGGCGGCAAATAGGTTGCAATCTGAGCTGCAACGCCGGAAATTGTCGGGATGAATGCCAACAGCGCTACATTCAGCGCCGACATGTTGTTAATGCTTTCGGCTATGTTTGTTATCATTTCAGAACCAGCTAGATGATGTAGCGAATTTGTGATGTGTCAGCTGCATTAGCAGCCCCAGCGGTTGTGTAACTAACTGTGATTTACACATTCCCCACAACCCGCATTTCAAAGTTTTTAATGGAAAAATTGACATTAACCCCATTCATCCCAAACATGCGAAATCCCTGCTTTATATACGCAATATCTTTATTAGTACCAAACCGAATAACAAATTTTTGAGATTTAATTGTTACATATTCACCGAGTGTCCAGTCGGTCCGGCCTGGGTCGCCGTTGATTCTGTTTGGGCTTTGAAAAGCCGCCCCGGCACTTATAGTCTCTATACCTGCATTTAATATAGTTGGCCTGCCATTGCTAGTGTTGCTAATACTGTCGTGTCCAAAGAATATACACGGAGTAACCCCCCCGCCAGACAATGAGTTTATTTTAAAATCGGCAGACAATTGTATAATCATGCCCTCGACAAATACAGGCATGCACATCCAGATATTTCCGTTAGCATCCGTCTGCGTATCACCGACCTCAGTCACCCACGTTGGCTCTGTCGCCGAGGTATTTGCAGTTGTCAGTGATACCTTTTTGTAAATTCGACCGTTTGGTACATTGGGTAAAACAAAGTTTCCTAAATCTTTGGCAGTATTCGCGGCCCAGTTAGTGGCCACGTTACATAAATTATAAATTTCAAACTGGTGGTCATTCCCACCGTAGGCAACGGTAGCAGTAAGTTCTAATGCCTCCTCTAGCGAGTTTGTTGACGCCATCATTGCTATAGATGCAGTAACTAGACTGGTGCTGGTGCTTTTTACTTGCCACGCATGTGGCCCATTTCCAGTTATCCCATTTTGCGGCCAAAACCCGTTGGCAAACGCGGCATTATTCCCGTAAAAATTTGGGTTGTGCGTAATTAGGTTTGGGTCTAGTATGTTACGAGATTTAATGCTGCGCGGGATAGATGCTGCGGGTGTGGTTTTCATCGTTTCCGACAATGCCTTTCCCATTGTCGGATAAGCCGGGCCAGCTGGATGTTTGCCGTCAGTTGAAAAACCAGATCTCCATGCAGTTGATGTAGTATCAACTACATTATTTGCAATTTCCCACAAATGCAATCTGCCTGAATCTGCCTGCGCTCTAATGTAGCTGTTGACTTGGTAGTTAACAGCATTTTTACGGTATGTTGACGAGCTATCAATCGGGATTGTCCCCGCTATTATTTTAACTCCCGCAGCTTCTATTGCCTTCCACAGTGTTTCAAGTTCGGCCAATCTACCGACGTAATCAAATGCAAAGTTTGTATTAGTACCCGCCAGAACAACAGCATAATCGAATTGTCCTGTTGCAAGATGAGGCGCGATTGAGACGGCAATTTCGTCAGGTAGTTTGCCGCCGAATCCTAAAATACCAGATATATCGAATATTCCCCCGCTGTACATGTCTGCATAATGTAGCCATGACGTGCTGTACATGGATGTCGATGATGGCTCTACATTTAATGCTGTAATTGAGTCACCGATTACTAAAAGTTTATTACCAATTGGTGTGATTCTGTTGATATGTGTACCATCACCAACAAACAAGCCGAGCCCTTTCTTGGCAACACCGTTTAGGTCTGCGGGGATTGCAGAGCCGGTCGCGACTTCCTGCACGGCAATCCCAGTTAATTCAGTAGAATTTTGAGGGTTTCCTGCCACTTCTATCAAGCCCTGATATTGCTTTGACGTTGTTACATTAATCGCCATGTTTTATTTCTCCAGAAAATTTAATATGTCGGCAACAACGGCAGACGGGAAACTATTTGCGGCAATGTAGCCGGTTAATTCAGTCATTGCTTTTTCATATCGACTTGACTTTATCTTGGCTAAAATAAGCTTCTTTGCAGCATCGTCGCCGTTGAGCAACGAGCCGATAATTGTTTGTTTTTCAGCGGCGGATAAGACGGCGTAGTCTAAATCGAGCTGAGAAAAGTCATAGCCTACCAGTTCTTTTTTAACAAGAGCCGTCGCACAGAGCGCTATCATTGCATCATCCATTGCCTAACCTCGCGCCTCTAGCCTCTAAGGCCATGCCAATAAACTGATCTTGACGTTTTATGGACTCTTCGCGAAGGCTTACTACGGCCTCATGTACGCCACGGTTTGCTTGTGCGACTTCGACTTGCATCAACGGAATCCAGCTCATTGCGCAAGCTTTTTCATCAATGCTCTCCCCTGTCTGTGGATTTTTCCCCGCCAAGGTAGTGAGCCACGCGCACCGATGAAGCTTTTCGCCTTTGATTTCTTCGCATGAGTGGCCCAATGGGCATGTCAAAACAGTTTCAATCATGATTTTGTCCCTATGCAGAAATCCATGTATCTTGGACTCCAGTTGGTAGAACTGCTGCCTCCGTCCGATGTACCAGAATACGTATGTGTGTGCCCAACGCTATTCGGTTCGGTAATTACATATCCAAGCGAGCCGTCGGTTGAATATGAAGCGCTTCCATATTGACTAGGAATAGACCCAGACGCAGTATCCTGATAGGAAATAGCGTTTGACACGTTATGCTGTACGTGGGTATGATTTGCCGACTCACCGGATGTCGTGCCAGAGTAGCTATGAGTATGACTTGGCACGACATTATTGAGGACTGGCGAATGTCCAGCTCCAGCACCTGATGATCCGCCAGATCCTGCCGAATTCACCACTCGCATCATTGAGTCATTCTGGATCGATGTGGCCGTCCATCCAACGGGCGGCGAAGCCTGATAAAAAGGCATCTTTGTACCAGCCGGGATAATGACGTTTATTGATGGATAGGTCGGGTCGAGAAAGCCGTAATAGACGCTTGTTAGGCCAGAATTAAGCCCGCTGCTATCCAGGGTGATAACAACGGTTGTAACGCCAGTTGCATAAGTTGCTGATGCAATGGTGCCGTAAACCGTATAGCCGGATACCGGGGCTTTTATTCGGCGGTTAACCGTGAATGTCGCCGTTGCATCGCCGGTAACAGAAAATGTAGTGGAGTTGATGTAGCTCGCCGCACCAGCATACAAAACCCATTCACTAATTGTTGGTGCTGAAACATCATTAATGCCGCTGATGTTGTCAATGGTGCGAATGGTATTGCCGAGAGAATCGGTTAAAACAGCCTTGTAAACCGTGCCGACTGTCAGCCAGATAGGATTTGATGGCTCACCTCGAACATTCAACACGACGGGGTTAGCTTGGGTAGTTGATCCAGTGCTATCAGCGTAGGTGGCCGCTGGTGTTGTACTACCGGCTAAATACCAATACACTAGCCCACCAGCTAAAGGTAGGCCGTTATTGTCTAGCTGCTCGTCGTTGAATAGCGGAGATAGTCGAACGCTCATTTATTACGCCTCCCGGCGTTATCAGTTGCAACATTATAACATTACATCATGGATCATTTTGTCATCTCTTTAGTGCTGCGGCCTTTCATCCTAGTTTCATTCCTTTGCTTATTACTTGCCATAAGGAAAACCGTTCAATATTTCATGCCAGATGGAAAGTTAAAAAGCTTACTGCTGCGTGAGATATGATGATAATGATTGCGTCGGCAAAAATGATCTGTTGACCATCTCAGACAGCGCCTTTCTATTTGTCGGGCCTCGCTTTTTGTAAGCGTCCAGCAATGTTTGAAAGCTTTCCGGGCTAAGCAATGATTCATCCAGTATGGTGTTGCCGCCTCTAATGCCAGCGTTTTTCAGATAATCCGCTATCGTCCCAACCATGCCAGACTTTGGGACCGCCGAAGATAACAGGCTGGTAACGAATGAAGCTGTTTGGCTGCCATCGGTTGCTTTTACGCCAGTTTTGGCTTTCTCAAGGTCGTTCATCACGCTCACCGCGTCATTAATTGCGGCGCGCCCTTGGGGGCTAACCTTGTCAACCCATCCGGTTTCCCCTAAATTTTTATAAGTTTCGTTTTCAACCGCCGATCTCAAGCCATGGGGCGTAATCATCGGAACATCTTTACCAAGCAATGGCTTATTCTTGTCGAATTTATCCAGGATATTCTGAAAGGTTCGCCCCTCTTCAATTGGCGCTATTCCTTTTTTATACTCCGTTAAGTATTGATCCCATTTTGGGGTTGGTACTGAATTTGGAAATGCGTCGGCTAAAAGTTTTAGCGTTAAATTGTCCCCCGCGTCAAACTTAGAGGATTCGTTAAAGCCTTCGTCTATTTTCTTGTTTATTTGCGTGGCAATGCGTCGATTATTCAGTACAGCATTGCTTGCGTCATCGAGTGAAATATTCGGCTTTAGCTCTAATTTATCGCTAATATTTTTACGCAATTTATAGACGCTTTCAGGCGTTGGATTTTTAAGATAACCATCTGCCAGATTAAACAAGCTGCGCTCTCCAGCATCTGGTGAATTGCTAATTAGGCCAAGATAATCACTTAAAGGCTTAATATATTTTGGTTTTTCTGTAAACCCATAACCATTCCCGCCAGTTCCGATAGTCGAACGCTCTTTGATTAAATCAATCGCCGACTCTCTTAATGGACCGGTTGTGCTGTTTAGCGCATCTTGCGCCCTGTTTGCCGTAGCATCATTCAAAGCGTATTTGTCCAAGTCCTTATAAACCGCTTCGATATTATTTACATCGCGTGGCATGAATAATTGAGGGCTTCTATTCCTGGCATTCGTCTCAAGCTTTAGAATGTTAGGATCGTCGCTAAGCATCGCCACAGTTGGCTCTATGTCTTGCATGTTTCCATAACGCGGGGTCGGTGCGCCAACAAAATCGGCTGGTAATCCTCGCTCCTCGTGAGTCATGCCAACGCCAGGAGCTTTATCAGGCACTATGCCGCCTAATTTATCCTCAAGCTGTAGCAATGCTGAATTAGTCGGCAAGTGATCAGCGGCGAATCTTTTAGCGCCGACAACGCCTTTATATGCGCCAATAGGCAAGCCGCCAGCAGCTGCCCCGATAAGCATATTTAGGCCACGGTTATCGTCGGTTGTTACTGGCTGAGTTGCGCCCAGTATTCCGCCGCCAGCCGCGCCGCGCCAAAAACCTTTTGGCATCGTGACCCATTCGCCAAGGGTTTTAATGCCTTTGCCGGCCAACGGGACGGCTTCGCCATATTTAGCGGCGGCCATGCCAGGAATAAGGAGAGACGTCAGATTACCGGTTACATTTCCGGCTATACCCGCGCCAGTATCCATCAGCGGCGCATCAAGTCGCCTTGATTCGTCTATGTCTGATTGGCTCGGCAATCCTACGCTATCGGCCAATGAATCTGGCATAGCATGTCGCAATAACTGACCAACACCACGACCAGTATCGACAACAGCCTTTCCAACGCCAGCGGCGTACTTCTCACCGAATGACATGTCGTCGACAAAGTTTTTAGGCTTGTATTGCTCCGCTTTTGGTGCGCTGCTCATAGCGTCACGATAAGCCTCGGCAACCGTGTTAAATTCGGGAGTCCCTTTTTTATCCTCGTTCTTAACAATCCACGCGGCGTATTGCTCAGCGGAAGCCATTTACTGCCCCCTTAAGATTGCGTCTGCCTGAGAATGAATGTCGCCTTTCTTTTGCGTCGGCTGATTTGATTCTGACTGAATTTTATTAACTCTTTCCTCTATATCCGCAACTGAGTTGTAGAAGGTTTTCAAGTCCTGCGGGTTGTCGAGTATTCCGACTTGACGTTTTATGAATTCAACATCGGCATTAGATATTTGCGCTCCAAGCTTTCCGCCTAAAGCGTCCAGCGCTAACTTATTGCCAAGCCTGCGAACAGCTTCAAAGTTAGAGGCCTTGTCGTTGTGAATGCCCACGTTTTGACCAAGAATTCCGGCTCTATCAATCGGCCCTGTTCCGGGTATCATTTGCTGATCAGGCGGCGCTAGTCTGCCGCTTGCGTCACGAGTCTGAACCCCGCCTTGGTAAAGGTAGCGCATCATTTCGTTAAGCGTGTCGGATGTTTTGCCAGCACCTAAAACTTTTGACTGTTCGGATTCAAGCCGCTTTTTGTCCAAGTCTGCTGCATTCTTGGCCGTCTCGACAGACATTGTTTTTTCGGCTGGTGTCGGGCCTTTCATCGGGCCTTGAGGCTGCCTATCAGACATGGCCTGTAGCTGTGCCGCCGCTTGCGGGTCCGTTTGCTGCAACTGCGCTATCTCGGACTGAACATCTTGGACTGGTTGCCAGTTTGGTTGTTGATTACTAATCCCAGCTAACTGCCCTTGCGTGGCGAAAGATTCGCGCTGATCAGGGCCGGTATATTTTTTGATCTGGTTTTTACTGCGCTCAAGCGCCATCTGCCCGGCCATTGAAGGATCAGCTGTCGATGGTAGATACGGCTTACCTTGTGCGTTCTTCATCGGCTCAAATCCATTATTTCCGAACTTCAAATACCCCTCGGTCGTTGCTACGGGAGGGTGATATTCGCGCGACTGAGTAACTTGATCAAAATCAGCCATTGAATTAATCGCCCCCCAGTCTACCGGCTTAGTCGGGTCGTCAGGATGTCCAAATACCTTAGAGATTATTTGCCTATATGGCCCGGATATTTGCTCAAGAACTTGAGGGAAATTCGGTGAATCAGGCGTAACACCTGATTGCATGACATTACTTTTTATAACCTTCGCAATCTGACCGCCCATGGCCATCTTCTTAAATTGAGCCTTACTTGATGATAAATCGGCTTGAGTATTATAGTTAGACGCCTGAGCTTGCTTTAACTGCCGGTTTATAGGCGCGTCCTCTTGTTCCCGCTGTATCCTCATGTCAATCAAGCTCTGTTGCTGTCTCTGTGACGCAACATCGCCCCATCTTGCGAACTCATCGGCGATATTTGCCGGCTGAACAGCATCAATTAGCCTTTCCATTAAAACGCTCCTGTCACTGGGTCATAATTTCCACCAAGCCACTGGTTAAGTGACCCCTGTTGGGCAAAGTTTGTGTTCATGTTTGATCCTGACGAGGGGTTAATACTGGCTCCACCATTAAGAGCATTATAAGCACCAACCCCGGACGTGATCGCATTTGACAGACCTGTAGCCATATTCGCATTACTTTGGCCTTGAGCAAGGGCTAGACTTGCTGAATTATTGCCATAAGCAGTTGTGGCTCCGGCCATGGCATTACCAACCTGCATTGAATCATAGCCTTGCTGAGTCGCCGCCGTATGCCCATTGTTTGCCATTGTTTGCAGGCGGTTGAAGGTGTTATTTTGGTTGGTTTGATTTCGGCTAAACGCATTCTGATAGGCTTGTTGAGCACGGTTCCAGGCGTCCTGATAGCCTGTTGACGCTCTGCCCTGAGCATAATCATTAATTCCTTTCAAGGTCGCTCCCGACAGCAACGAGCCTTTTGCTGCCGCCGAATTGTTTACTGACTGCAAGCCTTGGTCGAGCTGGAATTGATAACCTGGAGTCGCTTGTAAATCCGCCAAGCTATTGACCATAGGCGTATAGCCAGGGTCGTTTTTGTATTGAGTAGCATCGTAAGGCGTATTGAGATAACCGGCTGTCTGACCGCCTGATACGGTCTGCCCGTTGTCCTGATATTGCTGATTTTTTGCGGTTAAGTAATCCTGAGAAGCTTGGTTATAAGCCGCCCTCATTTTTGTACTAGTCCAATTATTGCCCTTCGGATTGTACTTAGCAATCAACTGATTCCAAAGCGGATCAGACGACGAGTTTAGCTTGTAATCCTTCGGCACATCACCTGCGCTATAAGTACTACCAAGACCCATGCCGTAAGACAACGCGTTAAGCGCCGACCTTCCGGCGGTGGAATATGGCGCTAAATCGGATCGAGCTTGATCCCTACCTTGTTGAAGCTGTGTTTTTGTTTCCTCTAAAGCAGCCGCTTGTGCCGCTTGAGCGCTACTTGCCGAGCTTGAGGAAGAACTAGCCGAGTAAGCCGCCGCTCCCGCCGCCACCACTCCCACTGCTGTTACTGCGAATGTCATTTTTGTCTCCCGACAATAATTTATTTACCCATGTTAGATCGCTATCATGGACCAAGTAAGACTCTATTTCGGCTAATTCTGTCTTGTCTGTTGGGTGGTATGTTTGCCAAATCGTGTCGGAATGGACATAAATTAACCTTTTTGTTCCGGCTTCTGATTCCCATATTGCCGGGCCAATTATTCGGCTAACCCCGCCTGGTGTCATTACCGTTACGTCTCCGCTATGTATGACGCTGATGTGCTTAAAATTATGAACCTTACCCGTTAACAATGCTCCTTTCGGCAAGAATATACTCCTTGTGTATATTCCATCATTAATATCGTGCATAACTGGCAGCAATGAAGCCTCATTCTCAAAGCTTGATAGCAGCATATATTCGGCTAATTCTATTTTTTGCGTAAAATCTAAATCAACCGACAATGAATCGATTTTTTTTTGCAATTCTGGAAAGTTATAACGTTGCATCATTTCGCCATGAAACTAACGCCTGATAGCGATAAATAGTTGGTTGATCCACTTAAATAGCGAATAACTCCTGAAGGATCTATATAGATCGCTGCATCGGCCCAGTTTCCAGTAACGGCAAACCCTTCATCATAAGCGGGTCTAAAATCTATCGGCAACACTCCAATAATCTCCCCGCCTACTGCAACACCAGCCCTTTGTATTAGTCCTGACAGATGGACAACTCCTGACGAGTCAATAAAGTATGATCCAGTCTGCCATACTCCGCCGTAATCTGACCAATTAGCTGCAAAGCTTAGCGGGAACCTTTCCGGTTTTCTTAAGAATTTAGCCAGATTAGAAAAGAACGTGACCCACGCTAGCGAGAACATTCCGCCTTGGTTTGGCTGCTCTTGTAGCGGTGGCTGCGGGGTATTCATTTCGCTAATTCCTGGCCTTCGACAATAGCGTTAATTATAACAACTTTCACCGGGTCAGTAATGCGTAGCTTGAATACCCAGTCTCGCGCCTGCCCAAGCCTGCGCCATTCTGCTCGCTGTTGATATTCGCCAAGTTTTCCGAGCCGCTTCCACATTTCGCGGCCCCAAGTATGGCCGTTGTCGCGCGATATTTGCAGCATCACTTGTGGGTCGTTGCCTTGACCGGACAACAGCCCTACGCCACCCTCGAAATCTACCCTTAACCGGCGGATAGTCGAATTATTCCGGCTATCCCTGAAAAAGTGTTTCCCGACTAACTCTCGCTCGATTGGTTGCCCATTGTCGGTGATCGCGTCAGGGTGAAGATAATACAGTTGGCCGGTAGCGTAGTCGGAAACGATGAATTTTGTATCGAATGCTGCACCAATATCGCCAGTGTAGCGGCTGATACCCCAGCTCTTCAGTTGTGACCATGCGCCGCTTGTAAAGTCGAACAGCCAAGACTTTTGCGCTGTTTGGAAAGTGATCTGATAGAAAGCCCTACCGTTGATCGTGTAGCTGAATGCCACGGCGTCACTGGGTGTCGTGTAGTTGTTGAAGATGTAATCAATGTCGGGGGTGCTGATTGGCGTCCATTGGTAGCCATCGAGATAAGCCACGGCAATTGCACCTTGACGATTACGAACCAGCGCCGTTATGTTGTTCCGGCATGTTGCTATAGACCAAAGCGCCTCGATACCGCTGGCCGAGTTTGCGCCGTCTACCCTTTGATAAGGGAATGCCTGCGCCCCTGTGTTTACCCAGAACTCAGTAGACGATGACCCAAGCAACACCAAGTGGCCTTTGTCCGCCCGAACAGCGATTAGATTATCAGGGTTACTTTCAGCCGTAGCGTAATTCAAAGCCCCCCATGTCAAGCCGTCATACTGTGCGCTTATCCAGAATTGGCCTGTTCCTGGCCGTTCGATGATGAAGTATGAATCTAGGAAAGTGACAGAATAAGAACCGCTGGCAAATGGGATTGAGCTTGTAATGTCGGTTAGTACGTTGGTACTGGTGTTGAATATATACGCCCTTGATCCCGTAACAATACATAGCTGAGTCCCGTTATTTGCCATCGACAAATAGCCGCTAATATCCTGAACCGGGGTGACTGCAAGCGTTCCGCGATTCGTCGCCGTACCATCGGTGGCGACCTCCCACAATGTACCGCGCTGGACAACGTACAACTTATTGTTTGACTCCATCCAATGTACGCCGCGCGACGGTGAGCCGGACAAAGACGCGAACAAGTTTAGACCTGGTGTGCCGTAAGCGTTTACCTGTGTTTTATCGGCGTCTTGGTTAACCTCAAGATAAAGATTAAGCCGGTGCGCCGCCGTCAGGTTTGGGGACTTGCCTTGATTACCTACCGAGAAAAGGCCTATAGGAGTCGTCATTACCAGCCGCCTTGCATCAGCCTAAGTTTAAATTCTTCGACAAGCAGCAGCAATTCCGATTTATTTGCAGTTGACGCCGCGAAATAGTAACCGTCCTGGTTTTCGCCGATCACAATAACAGAATCAAGCTCACCTACCGCCGATTCAAGCACTTTATCGGGACTGATAGGCATCGTTGTGAACTGACAGAATTTAATGACATTGCTCATTAATTACCCTTGTAGATATTAAAACGACGGTTTTTAGGCGAGAACAGCGCCGGATCAATCCGCGATGTAATTGGCCGCTTGTTGGTGCGCTTAATGCCAGCTTTGGCCGCGATAAACAGCCCCTTAACATCGTCGCCAGCCGTCGCTTGGTATTCTGGAGCCAGTTCGATAGCTAGCCCATATTTCATGGCCCTGGCATAGCCTTTTGGCAGTGAAAACGTGCTGGTTAAGCTGGTAAACTCAGTTAAAGGCTTTCGACAGTAAATCGTGAGCGTCGATGCTGCTCTGGAAATCGGGTGAAGGTATACGTTGCCAAGCGGGAAAGTCGCGTCAAGGTACAGGTACTCTGAATAGATGGTAGCCAGTGACTTTAGCCGAATAGCCGCCCAGTCATCATAGGCCATTGGCTTAACATCGTAGTCAAGACCATTAACCGTCAGCGTTGCCGCCTCGATGGCCGTCGGCCTGGACGTGTTGAAGTCGCCACCGGTGCCGATGGTATGCGGGTTTTTATTCGGCGTGAGAACAAACGACTCTTTAGTGATGTGGTACATCATAAGCGACTCGTTATCCCAGCTCTCAATCATCAGGTTAAGCGCATCGAGAGCCGAATTAGCCTCTTCCGCCGATAAATCAACATCGGGCGAAGCGACCTGCAACAGCCGAAATGCCCCGCTTATAATGTCGAGCGCTGTCGTCGTTGACATTACGCCGATTCCTCAGTCCATTCTATGTAGAAATAAAAAGTTGTTCCAGCCGGCAAAGTGGCCCCGGCGAAATTTATGCTGACAGACTCGTCGGCGCTACGCAATATCGGGCATTTTGCCTCGCCTAGCCCATACTCTCTTTCCCAATGACTTGGCTCTGATGTCGGCGTGGCGTCGGCGGGTAAATAGATCATGTCGCCTTCCAGCGCTGAACCTGTGCCAAGGCTCGACGGGTTTGCAGTGTATAGTGTTAATGTGGCGCTTGGCGTATGGTCTGCACTATCGTATTTTGTTGCTGTCGGGTTTGTCGATGTGCCGCCAGTATTAGTCGATGTGCGCTTTGAAATGTACATGTCAACCAAAGCCGCTGCAGTAGCTGAGCCGCTAATTCCGATTTTTGTTACGCGAATAATCTTATTAGCTGCGCCGGATAGCATTAAAACATCCGATGGCGTAGCGGCTGGAGCAATATCCGCACCACGGTAGGCATAAGTCGCCCTGGTTTTTTCAATGGTCGTCTGTGTTAAAACCGTCATCGATCTACCTCAAAATAAGGGGTGGCCGTCCTTGGCCGGGGGTGGTTAACGGAAAAAGTCGCCGATGATGACCAGTGACCATGTAGCGGACGATGGCGGCGTGATGCTAGCCGCCGATACGTTGCGCCAAACTGTAGTCACGGTATTTGTAGCGCTGATAGTGATCGAGTCCAGCTTTAAACCGGCAGGGATAACGATAGCGTCACGCGGACAGATTCCGAACTCGTTATCGGTGGTAACCGCGCCGGTAAACGTATAGTTTTCGGTGACAGTTGCACCGGCGGCAATCGCCGATCCTGAGTTAATGTTGACGGTGCCGGTGTAGGTAGCCAGTGGGAATTTTCCGACTCGTAAGCCGGTTGCGTTAATATCGGGCATTGAATGACTCCAAGAAATTAAGATAGCCGCCGATTAAAGCGGCTACGTTATTACGTTGCGTTAGCCGCCTAAACGAACGGCTAACTCTGGATAGATCGTCTTGGTTCCGTAGAGAACCTCGATACGACACGGCAACTGGTTAGAGTTGATGTCGTATTGGCGAACGATCCGAAGGCTGATGTTTTTGTAAACTTCGCGGGATGCGAAATCCACGCCGCCAGGCAACTCTTGGTCAACCGTAACCAGGGTGAACGCATCACGATGGAAGGCCATGTTTTGAGACTGGCCCGCTGCCGCAACTGCACCGGTATGGATGGTGATAGCCGCCGTGCTGCCAGGAGTACCGACACAGGTGGCGAACTGACCGCTTGGGATGTAAGCGGGGTAGATTGGCAAGGTGCCGGAAGTCGTTACAACGGTGTCAGCAGTGACAACGAACTGCATCAGACGACCGGTAGATAATCGGTTTTGCGGGTTGATCGCGTAAACACCGGCAATGCTGATGATGGTCCCGCGCGGTACGGTGCCAGCAGTAGTGGTTACAGCCAACGTGGTTGCACCGGAAGCAGGAACCGCGCTAATCGCAGTTAAAGAACCTGCTGACATCGGGGTGAAAGACTGCACGTTAGCATCAGCCGCCCAGTCAAATCCAAGGGTGTTGGTAGCAATCGCCGCATCTTCAAAAATCTTGCTGACTTTTTGAGCCGGGTTGAAAAGAGCCGTCATCGGGGTAATGATAGAAACCTGCGACATTGGGTCCAGAACGATAGAACGCTGTGCGTTCGGTACGCCGGACTCGGTAAGGATCGCGCCTGCGGTCAGGATCTGCCCCTGAACATTGGCAATCGTGTTGTGACTGCCGTCGTTGAGATACCCCGATGTACCGTAGGAAGCCGCGCCAGCACCGGCATTGACGATGCGGTTAACGTCTTTGTATAAGCCGGTCAACGCTAAGTCGATTTTGTTTGCAACCGAAGCCATAGCCGGGACAAGAAATCGAGTTTTAAAGTCGTCGATATTCAGCGTTAAGTCGGTCGTGCTGAATGAAATATCAACACCGGACAACTGATCGACCACGACAGGCACGTAGTTCTCGGTAGATGCTTCAACTTGCAGCGCTTCGCCTTCTCGACCAATGTAGCGTGGTGGCTTTCTAAGGTTGTAAGTTGCGCCAATTTTGTTACCAGATACACCGAACTTGTCGGAATAGTCGCGGTTAACAGCCTTAGCCATGGTTAACTCATTTTCCAGCACCATCAGCGCTTCTTTGGCGATGATGCTGGAGTTTAATAATGTATTTGACATTTAAAAATCTCCATCAATGGGAAGTGTTTGCCTCTCGGCATAGCGTCATCACGACGCACAAAAAACGGGTTACTTGGACAGGTTGCGCCTATAAGCCGCGTACTCGTCCATAGTCATCTTTGCGGGGTCTTTAGTAACCGCCGAGCCTTTTGCACTCCCCACGGGAGCGATTGGTTTTGGTGCATTAGTAACCGGCTTTTTATCCGGCTCTAAAGAGGGTTTATCTAGCAATCTTGCTTCAAGCCTGCCGATATACCGCATGGCTTGTGTGGTGTTCATGTTGCCTATTTTATCCAATTCTTCCGGGTTTTTGCCTAAGAAATATGACAATTCAGCAGGGTTTTCAGAATCCCGTACCAGCTCGATAAACGCCGGTACTGTTGCGAGTGGATGCCGAGTTAAATCGGTTAGCGCCTCGCCGTAATCCTGGTATTGCTCTTTGGCCTTGGCCTCAAGCGTGTTGATCTCTTGTGACCGCTTGGCCGCGCTTGTTTGCTTGTCCGCCTCGCCTAGCCTTTGACTGACAAGCTGATTGGCCTTGTAATCAATCATTGCCTCCAAATAGTCTGGATCGTATCGACCAGCGTCGTACTTATCCGGGTCAGGTGCGCCATTCGACAGCGTTTTAGCATCAGGCTTGGGCTGGTTGTTCTTGAGCTGCTCAATCTCGCGCCTTAGTGCTGCGGCGTCGGCTTGCGCTTGGTCGTATTTGCGTTGGGCCTCGTGCTTTTGACGGGTTACTTCGTCAATGCGCTTTTGTACGCCTTTTGGGACTTTACCCTCTTCTTCCTGCCTTTTTTCCGCTAAATGCTCTAACTGCTCTTGATCTGCCCTGTCGTCATAATCTCTGACAATGTCCTCGTCAATTACTTCTTCTATTACTTCACTCATATTGCGCGCCTCCCGGCGTGGTTGGTTGCACCATTGCTGGCGATTGGTCTTGCTCTTGTTGCTCGTTGTCAGCGTTTTCAGTCTCGCCGACGTTCGGTTCTTGCAGCGTAGCGGCCACGGCTGCGCTGGCTATCTCATGGAAAAGTCCGGTTGATTCGAGTGCTATCTTGTGATCAACCTCCATGCGCTTTGTCTGTGCGTTGAATCGTTCAATTTCCAGCTTTTCCAGTTCCGGCGATTGCTCAAGCTGCTGAATATGCTCGCTCATGTGCTGCATCTGATCAGCCATTTTGTTCATTTGCTGCTCAATCTGCGGGTCAATTTTTGCCGCGCCTTCGCCTTGCTTTTCGGCCTGTTGGATCTGCGGCGGTAGCATGATTTTCATGCGGTCGGCGATCTCTTCTGCCCCCTGCCAATCCATGTTACGGACAATCAAATCACCGGCAACCTGCAAAATAGCGGGGTCTGCCTGGACAAGCTGCATCTGTGCCTCAACCGCTTCTTGACGCTTGGTCGCGTAGCTTGGGCCAACGTCAACCACAACGTCGTATTTGCCCACACCAAGGTTGTAGATGCTCTTGAGCTCGCCGTTTTCGTGCTCGACATCGACTTTTGCTTGTTGCTGATTAGGGTCAAGCTGCACGTTTTTCGGTGTGCCGTCCTCTCCCAGGATTCGCGCAACTCGTTGCGTGTCGTAAATCTTAGGGATCATCTCGATGATGATTTTCCCGGCGTGTTTGATGGATCGCGCCAGGTTGTCAGAAAAATGGAAAGTCCCGATACTGGCTTGCTGCTGCTGGCTCTTAATAGCCCTGCCCGACTGATCAGACTCTCGATTACCCAGCGATGCGTCATAGATGCCCATGGTCGACTTCATATCGTCAACCGAGCGATTCATGGCGGCTTCAAAGCCGGGATTAACGCCAGGTGCTGGTTCGCGGCGTGGTGGCGGCAGTACGTTACCCATCAGGTCGATAGGGTTGTATTCCAGAACCGATAGATTGACTCTGTTAGCGTTCTGCCACTCGTTTTCGTATCCTTCGACTTGCCCGGCTGCAGCGATGTATGGAGAGCGAGGGGCAAGCGCTAACAATTCAGTGTTTGCAGACTGCATGTAGTTGTAGAGTCTCGCCGGGTCTTTGGCGTGGCGCGTCAGGCCGTGGACGTGGCGTTTGCCCTCAATCCATACCTCCGAGCCAATGACCGGGATAACCGGGATAAATGAGCACGGCATTTCCGTCTCGTCGATAACCGCGTTACCGCCGATCTTGACCCACTTGCAGACGCGGCTCGACGAATTACGCTCTTTTTCGATGAGCCCATGAAATTCTTTGGGTATTTCGTCTTTCCAGGCGGTCGAGCCATCTTGCAGCAGCGCCAATGTGCGCGGCTTAGTGTCGATGTAAAAATACTCGGCTACTCGCACCTTGTCCTTACCATACCAGCCGACAGAATCGCCGGTAGCGCCCTCTTGCCAGCCTGTCGCGTCAACATCAGGGTATTGGTCCTCGAAATCATCTCGGTTAATGTCCTCAATGACAAACGCCCACTTGGCATCACTGCCGTCCGGATCTGTAGAATCAGGATCAAAATAGACTTTGTTGGGGTCAACGACGCGCTTTATCACTATGTCCTGATCAAAACTGTCAGGGTCACAGTAATCGGTCATGATGCGAAAATAGCCAAGTCCAGTATCAATCTGCCACTCTACTGCGGTGTCGTAGGCTATGTCGGCGCTTGATG
>Ga0182021_10002629_pt1 | contig 21006 bp, 14 predicted proteins | sample 612E3MmetaG_FD_120493 | JGI IMG/M metagenome (GOLD analysis project Ga0182021, IMG submission 120493) | Permafrost microbial communities from Stordalen Mire, Sweden - 612E3M metaG (Illumina Assembly) | ecosystem: Environmental > Terrestrial > Soil > Wetlands > Permafrost | place: Sweden... | reverse complement strand
TGCAAGTCGAGACCACGCCCTGCGTCTTGCAGGCGGCGCCCTCAGTCGGGGTAACAGTGACAGTCCCGCCACCGGTGGCGTTGAGCACGATCTGTCCCTCGACCGGGGTATGAATGCCCCCCAGGTCCACCGCCAGCTTGCGATTGACGAAGACCCAGACATCATCGTCACCTGTGAAGTCGAGCGTGTATTTCTTGCTCGTGGAATAGCTGAACCAGTAGCGTACCTCGCTGGTGAAGCTGAAATTGTGCTGGGGCGCCGGCGTCCCTGGTTCGTTGGTCCAGTTGCCGCTGTACATGGGCGGAGTCATGCCAGGCTGATACGCGGAGGTAGGGGTGATCATGCCTTTGATGTTGTCGACGGGGAAGAAGAGTGGGTTGCCATCCACCTTGGAGACGATAAACGTGGCCTTGTAGGTCGTGCCGTCGACGTAGCACTTGAGCATCGTTTCGCCGGCAGCAAGCTTCGTCATGCATTCGGTTGGACTGTTGACCTGGTACTTGGATGTGCACGGCATGGCTTGACCGGTGGCGTCCAACATTTCCTCTCCCACATTGCCGCAGTAGTAGGCGGTTTCCGTGAGGTTCCACTGCGCGCCATCGGCGCCCCAGCGGTTCACGAAGCCACCATTGCCGTTGTTGTACAGAGTGAGCCTCGATACGTAGGTGGTGTTGGTCCCTGGCACGTCCCGGTACCACTGCTTGAAGGTGTCTGCGCTCGTGATGTGCCCAGCGCCAGCCGCGCCAGCGAAAACCGGTTTGCCTTCGCTGTCAAGAGTGCCCTGAACCAGGCCGGCAACAGCCCCGTTGCTACCAACGATGCTGCCATCGTGAAAATCGCCGCCCAGGAGGAAGTCGCGGTAGGTGATCGGCACGGTCATGGTATCAGCGGTGGAATCGGGCTGAGCGCACTGGAAGCCGGGCTCCGTCTTGCAAGTCGACGAGCAACCGTCGCCGTTGTTGGTGTTTCCATCGTCGCAGTCTTCACCTACGACCAACCCGTCCCCGCACTTCGAGGTGCAAGTGCCCGTGGCCGAGCTGCAGTTCGGCTCAAAGTGGCAGGTTGGCGAGCAACCGTCGTTGGGCACGGTGTTGCCGTCGTCGCAGCCCTCAGCCCCTTCCCTCTTGCCATCCCCGCAGACAGTGGGACTACAAACGCTCTTTTGCCCTGAGCTGCCGGTGCACTTGTAGCCCATCTCCAGTTTGCAGATGGCAGAGCAGCCATCGCCGTTGGCCGTGTTGCCATCGTCACATATCTCGCCCGCGGTGATCACGCCGTCGCCACAGGCCGGACTGCACGGCTTGCCAGGAACCCGACACTGCCAACCAGGCTCGACGGTCTTGCAGTTCGCCGAGCAACCGTCGCCGCCGACCGTGTTGCCATCGTCACAGGTTTCGTCGGAGGTCAGGATGCTGTTCCCGCACTTGGCAAGGTTTTCACACTTCTGCCCGGGGGTGGGACAGTTCCAGTTCGCCTCGGTCTGGCATATGCGATTGCAACCGTCGCCACTGTCGGTGTTCCCATCGTCGCAGTTCTCGCCTTGGCTGATGTCGATCACGCTGTTGCCGCAGGCCTTGCCGGTGGCTGGCGGCCCCGCGTCGCGGGGGGCGGGTGGTTGGGTGCTGATGATGCCTGGTCCTGAACCGCCCCCACCATTTGGACCGCCGCCCCCTGCGGCTCCATTCCCTCCCCCTCCTGGAGGAGTGGCGCCGCTGACGCTGGCAGGTGTGCAAGCAGGTGCGATCAGCACCGCCATGGCTCCCAGAAAAAGGAAGGCACCCGTCGTCGTACAGAAAATGCGGCTAGGAACGGTGACACTTGACATTGGGAGGTACCTCATATGGGCCGGACAGCCGGCTAGCAATGGCTAGAGTCTAGCAATACGGCGCAGGACTTGGAGCCGAAAAACTCTGCCATGAGTGATGCTGGTCACCTGGAGTTTGGCGTACCGCAGCTCTGCCCTGCTGATGCGCCCCGGAGTAACACTTTCCCAACCGACCGGTGTTTCCGTAATAGTAAGCCCGCATGGCGGTGGACATCGAAAGCCTCTACCGGACGCACGGACCCATGGTCCTGCGTCGTTGTCGCAGCCTTCTGCGGAATGAAAGCAAAGCCGTGGACGCCATGCACGATGTCTTCGTTGAGTTGCTGCGACGAGAAACCCGCCTGGATGCCATGGCGCCGGCTGGCCTGCTGCTGACCACGGCGACACACGTGTGCCTCAACCGCCTGCGCAGCGAGCGCCGCAGACCCGAAAGCCCCGACGACGATCTCCTGGCACGCATTGCATCGCTGGGGACCAGCGCCGAGAATCTGTCCCTGGCCCGCCGGGTGCTGGATCGCATCTTCGGCAGCGAGCCGGCTTCCACGCGTCTCATCGCGGTCCTGCTCTACGTGGACCGGCTGACACTGGACGAAGTAGCGACCGAGGTGGGCATGTCGGTGTCAGGTGTCCGCAAGCGACTGCGCACGCTCAAACAACGCCTGCCCGCCGCACAAGGAGACGCATGATGGCTTCCACCACTGAACGCGTTCCCGATTGGTTGCTAGAAAGGCTGGCCGCCGGTGAACTGCCCGCGACGCAGACACGCGCCTTGCAGGAGCGCCTGGTTGCCACGGGTCAACTGGATCGGCTGGATGCACTGGCGTCGTCGAACGCCGAGATCCTGGCCGCGCATCCTGCGGAACAGGTCATGGCCGAGGTGCGACGCCGGGCAAGCCTACCCGCGTGGGGAGCCCGCCGGCCCTTCGGGACGGACAGGGGGCCGAAGGGCGGAGCGAACCCTCCCAGGGTTCCCATTTCAATTGCCCGACCGGTCTGGGCTCTGTCTTTCGCCACCGTTGCTGCAGCAGCAATCGTGTTGCTCCTCGTGCGCGCGCCGGCGGGGCCGCAAGAGTGGAACCCATCGCTCGGGCAGCTGGAGCAGGAAACTATCACCAGCAAGGGATTGCAGCCTTCGTTGGGGCTGTACCGCAAGACTACGGCTGGAGTCGAACGCCTCGGGGCGACGACCCGCTTGCACCCCGGCGATGTCGTACAAGTGCGCTACATCGCCGCGGGCAAGCGCTACGGCGTGGTGGCTTCTTGCGACGCGCGCGGCGCAGTCACGCTGCACCTGCCCGAGACGCCCGGCCAGGCGGCCGCATTGGCCAAGGACGGCGAGCGGGCGCTGGCCCATTCCTATGAGCTCGACAACTCTCCCGGCTTTGAGCGCTTCGTGTTCGTGACCGCGGACATGCCCTTTGACACGGAACTGGTGGTGCGCCACCTCAAGCAGGACGCGGTCCTGCCCCGTCCCCTGGCGACTTGGTCCATCACTCTCGACAAGGATACGCCGTGAGGTTCCGACCGATCTTGCCTGTGCTTCTGCTGGTCGCCTCGGCTGGGCCGGCGTTTGCCGCTGATCCTGGTGACGCCCCATCGTTGCGTCGCTTCGCCTTGCTGGCTTCGTCGAGCAACGGCGGCACTGGCCGCGCCCACCTGCGCTTTGCCAATTCAGACGCCGAATCGTTGGCACGCGTGCTCGCCACTCTGGGCGGAGTGCAGGCGCGCGATGTCCTCTTGATCCGTGAAGCCAGCCGGACCGCTCTGCAGGACGCCTTTGAGCAAGTGAGAAAACAGATCGCGGCTGAGCGCCGGCCGCAAGTGCGGCGCGAGCTGTTCGTTTACTACTCGGGCCACTCGGATGAGGATGGGTTGCTCCTGGGTGGCGAGCGAGTCGGATACAAAGAGTTGCGCCAGTGGATCGACCAGACCGCCGCCGAGGTGCGCATTGCCGTGCTGGATTCCTGCGCCTCGGGCGCGCTCATCCGACTGAAAGGAGGCGTGCGACGCCAGGCCTTTCTCTCCGATGCTTCGACCCAAGCGCGCGGTCATGCCTTTCTCACCGCCAGCTCGGCGGACGAGGCCGCGCAGGAGTCCGACGGCATCGGCGCCGCATTCTTCACTCACTATCTGCTCTCGGGCATGCGCGGCGCGGCTGATGCCAACCGCGATGGTCGCGTCACCCTGAACGAGGCCTATCAGTTCGCCTACAACGAAACCCTGCAGCGCACGGAAACCTCGCGCGCCGGCGCGCAGCACCCGGCCTACGACATCCAGCTGGCCGGCACGGGCGATCTGGTGATCACGGATGTGCACTCGTCGAACGCCCGACTGGTGCTGGGTCACGAGCTGTACGGTCGCATCTACGTGCGCGACGCCAGCGGCCATTTGCTGGTCGAGTTGCACAAGGAGCCGAGCTATCCGGTCGAGCTGGGGCTGGAACCAGGTGTGTATCACGTGGTGATGGACAGCGACGGTCGCATCTTCGAGAGCAAGGCCGAGCTGACCGATGGCGGCCGCATCGAGCTGGGCAAGAACCAATTCCACGCCGTGGTGCCCACGCTGAGCACTCGGCGCGGCGACGAAGTCGCACCGATCGCGCAGCCGCGGCTGGGACCGAACCTGCCTGCGCCCAATCGCTACAAGGACGTCGCCGTCGACCTCGTGCTGGCGCCGGGGGTGCGCCTCTCGGGCCCGTCGGGTCTGCCTATCCGCCACCACTTCGTCATCGGCGTGGTGGGGCATTCGGATTCGCTACGCGGCCTGCAGCTTTCGCTGGCGGGGAACATCGCCCAGTACGAGATGGTGGGCGCGCAACTGGGCGGCTTCTATCAGCTCAGCTACGGTCCGGTGCGGGGGGCGCAACTCACCTACGGCGTCAACATGGCTCTAGCAGGGCTGCGCGGCGCCCAGCTGGCGAGTATTGCCAACGTCTCCAACGGCGAACTGCGAGGGGCGCAGGTAGCCTTGCTCAACATCAGTCGCGGGGCTCTGATTGGCGTGCAGGACGCCCTGGCGAACGTGGCAACAGGAGATGTACGCGGCGTTCAGGCTGGCTTGCTCAACATCGTCAAGGGCAGGATCGATGGTGTGCAGGCCGGCCTGGTCAACGCGACTGGGCTGGCGACGGAATCGAGCGGCGCCCAGCTGGGCCTAGCCAATATCAATGGCACCTCCGATGTGTACAGCGGCGCCATGGTGGGGTTGGTCAACGTGGGTCGCAAGATTCACGGAGCCCAGGTAGGTCTGGTGAACATCGCCGACGAGGTCGACGGCGCCCAGCTCGGACTGGCCAACTTCGCGGTCAAGAACCGGGGCGTGTCCCTCGGCCTGGTGCCCATTGTGCTCGATGGCTACCACCACGGGGCCGTGTGGTTCAGCGACGCGAGCGCGCTCAATCTCGGCGCCAAGCTGGGGACGCGACACGTGTACGTGGTCCTGGGCGCCGGCATGACGCGCGATCGCACCGATAACAACCGTCACGAGTTCTCCGCGACCTTCGGCATTGGCGGCCATTTCACGCCGCTGCCCCGCCCGGTGTTCTTCGATATCGACGCCACCGGGACCACCTTCTCCGACGGCGATGGGCGCGACGAACGCCGCCAGATCAGCAGTCTGCGTCTGCAGGCCGGCTGGCAGTTCGCCCGCTACTTCGCCGTGGTCGCCGGGCCGACCCTCAATGCGCAAGTAGCCCTGGACAGCAACGACCGCACACCACGCGGGATCGGATTCGCCGAAGGCGTCTGGCACACCCGCGGCCACACCGTGCGCATGTATCCCGGCCTGGTCGCGGGCCTGCAGTTCTAGCCCGGAGAAAGAAGCCTATTTCACCACAGAGAGCACAGAGAACACAGAGGTCGGAAAGGAAGAAGGGGGTCGGACCGGCCAGAAACCAACCCATCCCTTTCCGGTCCGGCTCTGTGGCCTCTGTGCTCTCTGTGGTGAATTGGCTAGCCTCCGCCTCCCGCACGACGACTTCGGGGTAGTATCCCGGCCAGGAGATCCCCATGTTGATCGTCATGAGACCGCAGGCGACCCAGGCGCAAATCGCCGCGGTGGTCGAGAAGATTCACGCGCTCGGGTTCGATGCCCACGAGATCCCCGGCGCGCAGCGAACGGCCATCGGCATCACCGGCAACCGCGGCGCGCTTGACGCAGAAGTCTTCGCGTCGCTTCCCGGGGTGGCCGACGCCATCCGGGTGTCGCAGCCATTCAAGCTAGTGTCGCGCGAGGTCAAAGAGGAAGACACGATCATCGACGTGGGCACCAGCCATCTAGGCGGCCCCGGCCTGGCCATCATGGCGGGACCGTGCTCGGTCGAGTCGGAAGAACAGATCCTGGAAGTGGCCCGCGGCGTGAAGGAGCTGGGCGCCACCTTTCTGCGTGGTGGCGCCTTCAAGCCACGCACCAGCCCCTACGAATTCCAGGGGCTGGGCGAAGCCGGCCTCAAGCTGCTCGCGCTGGCGCGCGAGAAGACCGGCCTCAAGGTGGTAACTGAGGTCATGGACACCGAGGATCTGCCGCTGGTGGCCGACTACGCCGACGTCCTGCAACTGGGTGCGCGCAACATGCAGAACTTCTCCCTGCTGCGTCGCCTGGGCAAGATGGGAAAGCCGGTGCTGCTGAAGCGCGGGCCTTCCGCGACCATCAAAGAATGGCTCATGGCTGCGGAGTACATCGTCTCCAACGGCAACTACCAGGTCGCTCTGTGCGAGCGAGGCATTCGCACCTTCGAAACCATGACCCGCAACACGCTGGACCTGAACGCGGTGCCGGTCCTGAAGTCCCTAACCCACTTGCCCGTCATCGTGGATCCCAGCCACGGCATCGGCATGCGCCGCCATGTCCCTGCCATGGCCCGCGCCGCCATAGCGGCCGGGGCCGACGGACTCATCATCGAGGTCCACCCCCACCCTGACCAGGCGCTCTCCGACGGACACCAGTCCCTGTCGCTGCCCGAGTTCGCGGATCTGATGCGCGCGGTGCGGGTCATCGCCGGCGCCGTCGGCCGGCCGGTGTAGCCCGAGCAGCGGCTCTCGGCAGATCCTCGGCAGCGGCGCTCTGGCGCAACGGCGCCAGGGCCAGCGACTGCCAAGCGATTCTCGCCAAGATCGCGACGAAGGCGATGAGTAGCAGGAAGCTCTGGTAGGTGTAGCGAAGATCGACCCAGGTCTCGCGCAGAGTGAAAACCTGACCCACGCACAGGGCGGCCAGCACGATGAACACCCAAACAAAAATATGGTCTCGCTCGCCGTGCGGGCTGGCAACCGCCAGGGGCAGCAAGAACACGAAGTGGCAATAGTAGTTGGATGGGTAGAAATAGAAAGGAACGAGCAGAAGTCCCACGAGGGCCGCCTGTTCCAGGCTGCGGCCACGGCACGCCAGCAGGGCGAGTGCGGTAACCACTAGCAAGATTCCGTAGAACAAGGGGCTGCGGTCGGCAAAGGTCAAACGTTGCGTCCGCACCCACTCCGCATCAGGCGCCGGCTGACTTTTTGCGATCAGTCGCTCGGCTGCAAAGTCAGGGTCAAAGGCCAGCACGTTGCGAAGGCCTACGTTGTTGGTGCTGGGGTCAGTGGCGTGGTGCCCGATCTTCTCCTGCCAGGCCATCCATGAGCCGCCAAATCCGAACGTCGCCGAGGTCAAGACAACCAGCGTGACCACACAAGCCGCGGCACCAAAACAAGCGCGCAGGGCAGGCCGCTGACTGGCCCGCCACTCTGCCAGCGACGGCAGGCGCTTCTTCCACAACAGATGATCGAAGGCGAACCACGCCAGGGGCACCAGGAAAAAGAGAACCGCCATGGCCGGGAACGCACGGATGAGGCCGCTGTAGGCGATCAGGGCGCCGCCTAAGCCAGGCCGTTTGCGCTTGATCGCGCACACCCCCAATCCGAGCGCGACCAGCCAATCCTGACGCAGGGTCGAGCCCATGAAGTTCGCAGTGAAAGTATAGAAGTCGGTCGCCCCCCAGATCACCATCACATACAGCATCACGCGCGTCCCGAAGGTGCGCGCCAGCACCAGAAAGAAGAACAGGATCAGAACTGGATCGATGAGCCCGGCCAGGGTGAGGGTCAATTCGCTGGCTGGCGCGTTCTTGAAGATTAGGTAGGCGGACAGAATCCACGCGGGCGTCGCATTGGCACCATGATCTGCCAAGCTGCCGAGATAGTCGTCGCGGCCCATGGTGTCGGAGAAATACTTCATGTCGCGCTTGAACTCGTCCCAGCGCGCGGCCGTGAAACGACTGCGGATCCCGGGTAGCTCGCCGGCGAGTTCGCGGGCCGAACGAATCTCGCTGGTAAGCAGGTCGCGCACCCGCACCTGGCCAAGTTGGTCCTCGGTGAAGTCTGGCGTGTTGTCCATGTAGGCGGCCAGGCTGGCCAGATACAGGCCGTCGTAGCGCAGCTCGCGGAAGTACTTGGCCACTGGAAAGTAGTGCCGCATGTCGAAGGTGTGCACGAAGGTCCGCCGACCCTTGGCGTGGTCGCCGAACTGAAGCATCCCGAAGTGGTAGTAGCTGCCCAAGGCCGTCGCCGCACACAGGACGAGAGTGGCCAGGGTAACCGCGCGATGGGGTGCCCACCGCTTGGACAAGAAGGTCTCCTTCACCAATACGACTGCGGCGAGCCCCGCCACCATGGCTCGCAGGGGCGGCTCTCGACTGAAATCGAACAGCTCCACGAGATCCGCCACGACTTTCCCGCCCACAGCCAGTGCGGGCAACAGCAGCAGATACTGCAGTTTCGACCCGCGCTCTCGATGAAGCAAAACGAAGAACCCAGCCAGGAGCCCAAACAGAAGGATGCTGGTATCGATGGATTCGCCCGCCGGCGTGCCATGCTGGCGCAGTAGTTCAGCGGGCCAAGGCTCGGGGCATTGGGAATAGACCGCGATTTCCGCCACGCCGCGAAACACATCGGCGCCGTTGACCGACAAGCGCAGCCAGCGCACGGTCGCGTCGAGTCTAGTGCTGCGCAACCGCATCCCTGGGCCCAATCCGCCACCAACCTGCCACAGCGGCTGCCAGGTTTGGCCGTCGAGGGAGCCCGAAAGCACGCCGACCTCGTTGGCGTCTGCCTGGACCAGAACACAACGCACGGCCTGCGCTTCACCCAGATCGTATTCGAGGAACGACGTGCCAGACGTCAATCGTGAAGTAAGGTCAGTCAACCATTCGTCACCCTCATGGCTGAGAATCCCGTCGGTGAGACGACCAGCGTGGGTCACGCCCTCGCTGCGCGCAGGGCGCTTGCCAGCGAGCAGGTTGCCTGTCTCGGCTTGGGCGCGGACTGCCCACCCGCCGATCAGGGCAGCGACCAGGAGGGCGGCGAAGCGGCACTTCGCCCGCCCACCAGGATCTGCGACGGAAGGCACGCCGAGGCTTGGGGCCACTGTGCCCGCACCCTACCCGCGACGAACGTCATGAGTCAACACACCGTCCGCCGGTTCACTCGCCCGGCGACAGGTTTCCCAGAGGCGGCTGTGCGCAGGCGCTTGGCGTGTTCGACCGTGAGCGCGTGAAATTCCTGATAGCCGAAAAGCGAGCGTGGCAGATTTCGTTCGCAGTAGGCCTTGGCCGCGGCGTAGCTCAATTCGCGGCGCTGGTAGCCGTGGTGACGAAGCACCCTGAGCGTATAGGCATCGACTACCATTTCGGTCTGCGCATAGGCGTAGAGCAGAATGCTGTCGGCGGTTTCGGGCCCCACGCCCCACACCTGCAGGAGGTCTTCACGCGACGGCGGGCGGTCAGAAAGTCGCAGGAGGAATTCGCAGAAGGCGCGCAGTTTGCGAGCCTTGGCGCGGAAGTACCCCGAGGGGCGAATGGCCTGTTGCAAGCGCGCTTCGTCGACCGACAAGATCTCGCGCGGTGCCAGCAAGCCCTGAAGGGCAAGCGCCTGCAGGGCCTTTTCCACGTTAGGCCAGGCGGTGTTTTGGGTGAGGATGGCGCCACAGCAGATCTCGAAGCGCTGCGCCTCGGTGCGCGGGAAAGAGTAGTCGCCCGGATGGTAGCCGGTCAGCCGCCCAGTGAGCGTCGGGTTGCTGCCCCGGTGCTCAAGCAAGGGCCACCAGCCCTGCGGCCCGTAGGCTGCGTACAGCCGCTCGGCCAAGGCGGCCAACGGGATCCGCCGGCCAGGAACGAATGGCTCTTGCCCGGGCAAGCGAGGCTTGGTCACGCCAGAGAATCTATCAGCCGAAACCCGAAAACTCCCCTGCCCTGCTTTCTTCGACGCACCCGCGACGCCGCATCCCTGCAGAAATAGCCCACATCCGCCGATGATGAATCACAGGCCGCCTAGCAAGACGACCGAGCGGAATGAAACTGGGCGAAATCCTCATCCAGCTCGGGCAGATCACGCCCGAACAACTCGACGCCGGCCTGCGCGCGCAGGGACTGGCCGGCGGCAAGCTGGGCACCCACCTAGTTGAGCTAGGCTTCATTGGCACCGACCAGCTCTCCCTGGCCCTGAGTCGACAGATGGGCGTGCCCGCAGCTTTGGAACGTCACTTCTCGCGCGCCGACCCCGCCGTCCTCGCCACCCTAAGGGCCAGTCTGGCGGTGCGCTACCTGGCCGTTCCGCTGGCGGCCTCGCGCGGCGGGGTAAAGCAAGTCGTGGCGGCCATGGCCGCACCGCTCGACATGCTGACTGCCGATGACCTGTCCTTCGCCCTGGGCGCGCGAGTCGAGCCGCTGGTGGCAGGCGAGATCGTAATCGCCCGCAACATCAAGCGGCTCTACGGCGTGGAGGTGAACATCAAGACGCGCATGTCGGCGCAGACCCCCACGCCAGGGCTGGTCCAGGGGGTGCCAAGAGTCCCGACTCCGACACCCGCGCCGTCTGAGCGCACGACTGGAATGAGGCGCGCCCTGCTTCCTACCCCGAGTCCGGCGCCTGCACGGGATGTGGTGTCGCCGCGAATGCCGGCACAGACGCGTCTGCCCGCGTCCGGTCCGGCCATGCGCCTGGAAGATGCCATTCATCGCCTAGCCCTGGCCCGCCACCGCGAACAACTGGCCGACGTCGTGGTGGACTTCATGCGCGGCTACTTTGGTTGCGGCATGTTCTTCCTGGTGCGCGACGGCCATGCGCGCGTGTGGCGTGGGTTCGCCCCCGGCCTCCAGGAGGCGGCCATCGAGACCATCGCGTTTCCCCTCTCGATGCCCTCGTGCTTTCAGCTCGCCCACGATCGTCGCACCCCGTTCCGCGGCCCGGCCCGGGCCGAAGGCAGCAAGCTGCAGCGCCAGATCTGGAAGTACCTGCACTGCGAGGAACCCTCCGAGATAGCGGTGGTGCCGGTCCAGGTGAAAAACCGCGTCCTCAACCTGGTCTATGCCCACGCTGCCGACGGAGGTCCACTTCCCGATGGACCGTTCACAGACCTGCAGGCCCTATGTGCTGCGGTCAGCAGCACCTACGTGCGGATGATCCAGAAACTGAAAGCCGGGGACCCGGCCACCAGCACGCTGGGGCGGTAGAAATTCGGTCAAACAGCGACGAAACCCGCGGCCCGGTTGACATCCAGTTGCTCTAGCAAGCTGTTTGAAGACTGCCCAGCTGAACTCGCCGCTTCGCGAGCGGCCCCCAACGTGCCTCTCTACGAATTTTCCAGGACCACACCCTCAATAATGTTGGCCACGTCCTCACAACGGTCGGTGGCGGTCTCCACCAGCTCGTAGATCTCTTTCCACTTGATCACGAAGATGGGATCCTTCGCCTCTTTGAACAGCTTCGCGATGGCTGTCCGCAACTGCTCGTCTGCTTCGTTCTCCAGCCGGTTGATCTCGACGCATTTTTCCAGGATCAGCTCCGGGTTCTTCAGATTGCGCATCCCCGAGAGCGCCTCCAGCACGCGTTCCGCCCCGTGCATCAGGGTGCGCGCCAGACCGGCCAATTCCGTGGTGGGCTCGTGAATGTCGTACACCACCAGGTTCTGAGCGGCCGCCTCCACGAAATCCATCACGTCGTCCATTTTCGAGATCAAGCGAAAGATGTCGTTGCGATCGATGGGCGTGATGAAGGTCCTGTGCAAGCGCGCCACAACACCGTGAGTGATGTGGTCGCACTCGCTTTCGATGGCTTTCACGCGCGCGCTGACCGCTCCGCAATCGGTCGCACTTTCCGCCATCTCGAGGAAGGCACGGCAACCCTCCACAGTCTTGGCAGCGTGCTTCTCGAAGTCGTCGAAAAATGACTCTTCTCGCGGCAAGAAACGCATGTTCTGGGCTGTATCGCTGAACCTGGCCGCGCTGTCAACCTCGTGAGCCTGCACCGAGGGGGCCGAAGGGCAGAGCGAACCCTTTGAGGGTTCCCATGATCGCGTGGGCGTAGGCGAGCTTTGCCCGCCGGAGCCAGAGCGCGCCAGGGTTTGGGAACCCTTTCAGGGTTCCCATGTCATAGTGCGCTGGTGAACCAGACACGCAAGCCAGCCTCCCAGAGTCAAGTGGTGGCCTTGACCCGCTATCGCGCCCAGCTTGAGCGCGGACGTCGCAGCCGACGCGCCGACGCACTCTTTGCGACAGCCGATCCGGTCGGCGCCATTCGCGCCCTGCCGCCCGACGAGTTTTTCTACGTCCTGCACGAGCTGGGTTTCCCAGAAGCCCTTGAGATTCTGGTCCACGGCACGGTGGAACAAGTGCAAGGTGCGCTGGACCTCGCCATCTGGGACCGCGACCAAGTCTCCACCGAGCGAGCCGACGAGTGGCTCACCGCTATCGCGCAGGCTCCCTTCGAAACCGTGGGGGCCTGGGCGCGGGGCCTGGATGTCGAACTGCTCGCCTTGTTGATTCGCCAGCGGGCTCGCATCTACGACCTATCGCTGGAGGAACCGCCTGACGAGCCTGAAGGCATCCTGTTTGACACGCCGGATCGCCTCTTCACCTTGGAGCTACTGGGCGACGAGCAGACCCAGCGGATGACTCAGCACCTGGTGGAGAACCTCTATCGCGCAGACCAATTCATGATGCGTCGGTTTCTGGTGGGCATGCGCTCGGAACTCGATTCGGAATTGGAGCAGACGGCCTTCCGCTGGCGATCAGGCCGCATGGCTGACCTGGGCTTCGTGGATTTCTACGAAGCACTCGAGGTCTACCGCGAGCTGGATCCTGCCAGCGTGCAACTGGAATCTGGGCCGGTCGCGTCGGGCCAATCGCCCGACGAACTAGGTATGGACACCCATCTGCGCCTGCCGGTGTTGATGGCTGACCGCCTGGCCGGCGCCACGCCGTTCGCCCGGGCGGTGGCAGGCCTGACGTTAGCGGCAGAAGTAACCGCCCTACACAGCGCCCTGGTGGCCCTGTGCAATCGGGTGCTCTCTGCCGACCGGGTCTCGCCCGGAGACGACCCAGCCGTGGCCGGCGTGCTTGGGCGCGTGGCAGCCACCCTGGACCTGGCTGTGGAGTTTCTCAGCCGAGGGGACGAGGCTGCCGGCGTAGCCGCTGTACGTCGCGTGTCCGTGACCAAGCTCTTCCGACTGGGCGTCAGTCTGGTGGGCAAGCTGCACAAACTCGCCCGGTCGCTGGAGCGAGACAGCCCCTTTGCCGTACTTCGGCCAGCCATCGATCTTTGGGAGCCGGAAGACGCTGAGGTCATCAGCGCCCTGACCAAGTTGCGTCCGCTCTACCCCTGCCTGCTCGACCATCCCCCCAGCGCGGGCGAGCGTCCCTTCGCAAGCCTCCGTGACCTGGCCACGGCCACGGTCGCCATCGAGCGGGCCGGGGCGGCCCTCGCCCTGGTGGCGGGCCTGGGCGTACGGCCGGAGCATATCTCTCCCGAGCGTCTGAGCGTCATGGGCGTCGCCGACCCCGCGGTTGTCGACACCGGCCTGCTGGCGCGAACTATCCTCGTCCAACGCCTGCTGGGACGAGGGCTGGGCCCTGTAGAACCCTTGCCCGCCCAGGCGGTTTCATCATTCAAGGAAAAGTTTAACGGCAGCACTCAACACATTGAAACAATGGCCAAATCCGCCGCGGCTGTTCTGCAGTCAGCCGCTCCTGGCGGGCGCTTTACGCCAGCCACGGAAGCCGTCGCCACCCGCTGGCTGCACGGCCTTGCGCCGCTCGGACCAGTCCTGATTGCGGACAGGTCGAACCGCGGACCAAGATAGCGAAGCAGCTGCGGCATCCGCTCCGCCCTTGACACCGATGGCCGGCCCGCAGTACGTGGAAGCGCTACCAGATGGGCCGCGTCCGGGAAGTCGGGAATAAAGTCCCAGTTTGCGGGGTTTGCCCGGGGGTATCGCAAGCGGCTCCGACCGAACAATCAAATGAGGATCAAATGCCAGAGCTGATGATTCAGGTTGAGAACCTCACCAAGGTCTATGGCGACACGCGGGCCGTGGACGACGTCACGTTCAACGTGCGCAAGGGCGAGGTACTCGGGTTTCTAGGCCCCAACGGCGCGGGCAAGTCGACCACGATGAAGATTCTGACTTGCTACCTGGCGCCCACCGGGGGCCGCGCCAAGGTGGCGGGATTCGACGTGTTCGACGACTCGCTGGAGGTACGCAAGCACATCGGCTATCTGCCTGAAGACACCCCGCTGTACAAAGACATGACCGTGCTCGAATATCTGCAGTTCGCGGCAGCCATGCGCGGCATGCCCTCTGACCGCAGCGAGAAGCGCATCAAGGAAATCGGAGGCCGCTGCGGCCTGCACGAGGTGGCGGGCAAGCTGGTCGGTGAGCTGTCACGCGGCTACCGGCAGCGCGCGGGACTGGCGCAAGCTATGCTGAACGATCCGGACATCCTCATTCTCGATGAGCCCACCAGCGGACTTGATCCCAACCAGATCGTCGAGATTCGCCAGCTCATCAAAGAAGTGGGCAAAGAGAAGACGGTCATCCTGTCCACCCACATCCTGCCGGAAGTCCAGGCCACCTGCAGCCGCATGCTCATCATCAGTAGCGGCAAACTGGTGGCCGACGGCACGCCCGATGAGCTGCGGGCGCGGGAAAAGGCCAGCCGCTACCGCTTGCTGGTCGAGGCCAACGGAACGACGGCGGAGGCAGTCAAGGCGCGCCTGGACAGCATCAAGGGCGTGTCTCGCTGTGAAGCGGTGGCGGGCGAAATTGGGGCTCACGCTTTCTCCTTGGACGCGGCCGGGGATGAGGATCTACGCAAGGTTCTGTTCCGCGCCGCCGTGGACAACAAATGGACGCTGCTGGAGCTGCACCGTGAAGCCGCCAGCCTGGAAACCGTGTTCCGCAACCTGACCACTGGGGAAGAGAGCAAGTCATGACCGCCGCCCTCACCGTCGCCAAGCGGGAAATCCGCACCTACTTCAACTCGCCCATCGCGTACATCGTCATCACGGTGTTCATGCTGCTGTCGGGCTACCTCTTCTTCAGCTCGCTCTTCATCGAGCGGCAGGCCGAGCTGCGGTCTTATTTCAATCTCATGCCGCTCCTGCTCAGCTTCATCGTGCCGGCCATGGCCATGCGCCTGATTGCCGAGGAGAAAGCCAGTGGCTCGCTGGAGATGCTGATCACCATGCCGGTGCGTGACTGGCAGGTCATCGTCGGCAAGTTCCTGGCGGGCATGGCCTTGCTGGCGGCCATGGTGGGCCTGACCCTGTTCTACGCGGTCACCGTCATGCTGGTCGGGCCGCTCGACAAGGGGCCGGCTATCGGCGGGTACCTGGGCATCTTGCTGGTGGGCGGGGCCTACATGGCAATTGGCGTGATGGCGTCGACCCTCACGCGCAATCAGATCGTCGCGTTCATCATCGGCTTCGCCATCTCGTTTTCGCTTTACCTGTTCTACCGCCTGGTGCCTTTCATGCCTGAATCCCTGCGGCCGATGCTCGCCTACCTGAGCGTCGAGTCCCATTTTGATGGCATGAGCCGCGGCATCATCGATTCGCGCGACGTCATCTACTACCTGTCCGTGATGGTGGTCTCTCTGGTCATCGCCACGGTCTCCCTCGAGTCTCGGAAGTGGAAGTGAACCATGTCGACCACATCTAGTAAGAAGCGCGCCTACGCCTCCAGCGCCATCCTCTACACCTTCTTTGTCGTCGGCGTCATCGTCCTGGTCAACGTGATCGGAACGCGGGTCTTCGGCCGCATCGATCTGACCGAGAACAAGGTGTACACCCTGTCGCAACCGTCGCGCGATTTGGTGAAGAAACTGCCAGACTTCCTCACCGTCAAGGCCTTCATCTCGTCGGATCTGCCCCCTGAGATCAAGACCCTGTCGCGTTACGTGCGTGACATGATCGACGAGTACCGTACCAGCTCCAACGGAAAGTTCCGCTGGGAGGCCATTTCCGATGGCGACAAGGACGCCGACCAGAACGCCAATTCCTGCAAGGTCGACAAGATCCAGATCCAGGTCTTGCGCGGCTCTAAGTTCGAGATGGGCTCTTACTACCTGGGCCTGTGTTTCCTGTACGGCGACAAGATGGAGTCGATCCCGCAAATCGGCCGCGCTGAGGGTCTTGAGTTCGAAATCTCGTCGCTCATCAAGAAGCTGACGGTGAAGAAGAAGAAGATCGCCTTCACCACAGGCCACGGCGAGTCCGAAACCAATCAGGGCTTCCATGCCTTGAAGCAGGTTCTGGAGCAGGAGTACGACCTGACCACCGTGAATCCATCGAGCGCCGAGATCGCTGCTGACGTGGACGCTCTGGTCATTGGCGGCCCCAAGCAGCCCTTCGACGACAAGGGTCAGCGCGAGATTGACAAGTATCTAATGACCGGCCGGGGTGCCGTCATTCTCGACGACGGCATGTCGGTCAGCTCGCCCAACCAGCAGCAAATGGGCGGGATGGCCCAGATCAAGATGGTGCAGTCCAACCAAACCGGCCTGGACAAGATTCTCGAGGCCTATGGCTTCAAGGTTGGCAACGACGTAATTGTGGACAACGAGGCAGCCATGCCCGGTCTCATCGACATGGGTGGCGGACGTCGCGGCCTGACGCAACTGCCGATCTGGGTGGGCGTGCAGATCGCCAAGAACCCGGGTCTTTCCGTGCTCGATGGCATTCGAGGCGTGGTCTTCCCGCTGGCCAGCACGGTTGATCTGGTGGGCCCGCTGGCTGGCGGCAACGTGCCGGCTGCGGCCAAGCTGTGGAAGCTGGCTTCGTCGAGCCCAAGCAGCTTCAAGCACGCCAGCTTCTTCATCATCAACCAGGCCACCAAGCTTGAGGAATCCAAGGACCACGGGCCGTTTGCCTTTGGCTATGCCTATCAGGGAACGCTCAAGAGCGCCTTCGTGAAAGGTCCCGAGGCCGGCATGTCTGCGGCCGACAAGCAGCCGCCCAGCGAATCGCAGAAGCCCGTCCGCCTGGTGGTGATTGGCGACTCTGACTTCGCCAACGACGACTATGTGCAGCTGGCGCGCGCCTTCCCGGTGTACGAGGCGGGTGCGTTCTTGCTCCACAACGCCATCGGATGGACCGTGGAGGACGAGGCCCTCATCCCGCTCCGGTCCAAGTCCATGGGCAATCGGCCCCTGAAAGCAGTTTCCGAAGCCAAAGCCAGCACGCTCAAGTGGGTCAACATCCTGGGCCTGCCGGTGCTGTTTTGCGCCTACGGAGTGGTTCGCTGGCGCCTACGCCGCATAGCCCGCAGCTCTCAGACCATCTAGCCAGTCGAGGTAGCCCATGAGTAGAAAGACCCTGTTCGCCGGTGCCATATTTGCCGGACTTGTTCTCGTCGCCATCGGCCTTCTGCGCTCGCCTGAAAAAGGCACCCGGCCCCCTGGGGAGCGCCCGCGCCCCATCCCCAGGCTCAAAGCGGGCGACTTCGACACCCTGGAAATCACGAAAGCTGGAGCTACCACCGTTATCAAGAAACAAGGTGATAGCTACCAGGTCGTGAAACCCGTCGACTACCTCGCGGACCAGGACGCCGCCAAGACCGCCTTCGAAGCCATCGAAAAGATAGAGTTCAACGACATCCTCTCGGCTGAGAAGAGCCGGTACAATGAGTTCGAAGTGGGTGACAGTGGCCTGCGCGTGGCGGTGAAGAAGGGCGACAAGCTCCTGGCTGACCTGCGCGTGGGCAAGAACGCCAACGATGAGACCATGGTGCGCCCCGAGGGCAAGGACGAGGTGTGGGCCGCGGTCAAGTTCTTCAGGTACCAGTTGGACAAGGACACCCTGGGCTGGCGCGACAAGCACGTCGCCAGATTCGAGGACAGGGACGCGGACAAGATCGAAATCAACCACCCAACGCGCGGCCGTATCGTGATAACGAGGCCTGCTCCCACGGACGCAAGCGCGACGCCTGACTGGAGCGTGGTCGAGGCCGCGATGAAGGTCGAGCCCTTTGACAAGAGGGCAGCAACCGACGTGATTACGCAGTTCTCGACCTTGGTGGCCGTGGATTTTGCGGACAACGCCAAGCCCGAGCAAACGGGCCTGGATTCGCCCGAGAACACCATCACCGCCACGCTTCGCAGCGGCAAGCAGTACCAGCTGCTCATCGGCAAGAAGAAGGACGACGATAGCTTCTACGTCAAGATGGCTGACAAGCCCCAGGTGTTTCTGGTCAGGAAATTCATGATCGACCAAGTCAACAAACGTCCTATCGACTTCCGCGACAAGACCGTTTGCAACCTGGCCTCCGACGAAATCACCGAGGTCTCGGTGGCGCGGGGCAAAGATCCCTTTGTGCTGACCAAGAACCCCGGCAAGACCGGCGATGAGGTTTGGAAGTTGAGCAAGCCGTCCGGCGCCAAGCCGGACATCTCGAAGGCCAACGCCCTCGCGGGCTTCTTCCACGAGTGGAAGGCGCAGAAGTATGCCGAGGACGACCTGCCCAAGACGGCCGGACTGGCCAAGCCCGCAGCCATCATCAGCGCGAAATCGAAGGTCCCGGGCCATACCTGCACGCTCAAGGTCGGGGGCGAATCCGCTGACAAGGGCAACTACTACGTCATCGCCAACAACCAGCCCAACGTCTATCTAGTTGCCAAGACCGACATCGATCGCATCACGGTGAAGCTCGACGAGGTCAAGGCCAAGTAGATAGACCTGTGGGGCGACCGCAGGTCGCCCCTACCGGGGCCTGTGGCTGGCCGCCAGATCGATTTCCCAACACTTACCCTCCCAGCAGGGATGAATCTTCGGGCGGTATCGCTGATCTTGCTTCCACTTCTGCACTTCGGCTGGCCAGCGTGGCCAGGCGGGATTGGTGAAGTCAGCCATGGCGGACCTGTATTGCGGCACCGTCTGGCGAAAAAACAGCAGTAGGGCCCCGGCGGCCACCAGACAACGGGCCGCTTGCAGCCAGGAGGGACGGGGCCACGGCCAATCGATGTTGGCAATCAGAAGCACGAGCAAGATCACCGAGGGCACGAAGAAGTATCGAGGCGCGGGCGTCTGCTGCACGGAGAACACCAGCGATAGGACAGCGGTGAGCAGGAAGCCGCCCACCAGGTAGGCCAGACCTCGCCAACCGACTCTTGTGGCGAGAAAGATCGCAGCCAGCCCAAACCCGCAGGTCACCCAGTATTTGTGCGGCATCAGCCCCCAGGCCGTCTCAGGCGCGACAAACCCGCGCAGCACGCCCCTGACCAGCACGAATTCCAGGAACCGCTGCGACTGCCCGCCCCCGAAACGCCCGGTCGCAGCGCTGGCAGCGAAAGCCAACCATACCACGACAAACTGAAGCAGTGACGCCGCCCCCAGCGCCAAGGTCTGCTTCACCATGCGCGGATTTCTTTCGACGATGGCCCGCGCGATGAACAGGGGCAACAGGAAGGCCGAGACCACGCCGTTGAGGCCGCACAGAAACAGGGCGATGCAGAAGAGCACGTGCTGGCGACGCGAGGTCATCTGCTGATCGGTCAGCAGGATGAGAAAGCAGACAGACAGCCACCAGAACTGGGCATTGATGGTGTTCAGCCAGACCTCGCCTGAGTTCCAGGAAAACAACAGCGCGACGACCACCAGCATCCGCTGCAGGTTGGTCGGCCAGAACTTCGATCGGCAGAAACCGACGATGGCCACCGGAACTAGCTGCAACAGGAACGCGAACAGGGTGGTCACCCAAGGGGCCCAGGCCAGGGGAAAGACCCGTGCGGCCAGAAGCGTGGCCAGATTGGGCAGCAGAGAGAAGTAGCCCTTTTGCACGGCCAGCAGGGCTTTCCACCCAGGCAGCGTGAGTGAGGTCGCCAGATAGAGCGAGCCTTCCTCGGCCCACAGGCGCGGGTGGATGAGCAGCCCAGGTTCCCGCACAACAATCAGCGCGGCGGCAGCGATGAGCAACGCCACACCGGAACGCCAGCCGGTTTCCACGCCGGCGGTGCCAGCCAACCAACGAAGAGAATCACGTAGCGGCTTCATCTTGGCGGTCGCCCGACCCGCAGCGGCGCCTGGCTTCGATTGGCATGGTTTCCTTCCCGGGAGCCTTCCACCACCAAGACGGCGTGGGCGACCGCAGGTCGCCCCTACGAAAGATCGTTGCCATCACTGGGGGCGACCACAGCCGGTCGCCCCCGACGGCCGGGCCTACAGGCCCTTCTTCACGATGTACGACAGAAGCTCGACAGTGCGGCAGCTGTACCCCCACTCGTTGTCGTACCAGCTCACCAGCTTGAAAAAGTTCGGGTTGAGCTCAAGCGAGCTGCCTGCATCGTAGATGCTGGAACGCGCATCGTGGATGAAGTCGCTCGAAACCACCTCGTCCTCGGTGTAGCCGAGAATGTCCTTCAGATAGGTTTCGCTGGCCTTCTTCATCAAGGCGTTGATTTCCTTGATGCTGGTCGCCTTGGCGGTCTTGAAGGTCAGGTCCACCACCGACACGGTCGGCGTGGGCACGCGGATCGACATACCGGTCAGCTTGCCCTTCACCTCGGGTAGCACCAGGCCAACGGCCTTGGCGGCGCCTGTGGTAGACGGGATCAGGTTGATGGCAGCGGAACGGCCACCCTTCCAGTCCTTCTTGGAGGGACCGTCCACTGTCTTCTGGGTGGCGGTGTAGGAGTGGATGGTGGTCATCAGGCCCTCGGTCAAGCCGAGGCCTTCCTTGAGCACGACGTAGACCACCGGCGCCAGGCAGTTGGTGGTGCAGCTTGCGTTGGAGATCACGTGGTGCTTGGCCGGGTCGTACTTTTCGTGGTTGACGCCAATCACCAGGGTGATGTCTTCGTTCTTGCCCGGGGCCGAGATGATGACCTTCTTGGCGCCCGCCTGGATGTGGCCCTCGGCCTTGGCCTTCTCGGTGAAGAG
>Ga0182021_10002628_pt1 | contig 21012 bp, 18 predicted proteins | sample 612E3MmetaG_FD_120493 | JGI IMG/M metagenome (GOLD analysis project Ga0182021, IMG submission 120493) | Permafrost microbial communities from Stordalen Mire, Sweden - 612E3M metaG (Illumina Assembly) | ecosystem: Environmental > Terrestrial > Soil > Wetlands > Permafrost | place: Sweden... | reverse complement strand
TCCACGACGGACCCAAAATCCATTGACGCGCTTACGGTCACACCCGACGAACACAAGGCCTCGACGCCGGGCGAGTGCATCGAACCCACGAACCGACGCGCCTACATAGCCGGACTGTCGCAGTAACGGTGTAAGTGGCTCTACCGCCCGGTTGGGCAGGAAGGGTCGTGACGACCAAGACACTGGATGTTGTGGAGCCATGTGATGAGGAGCCGTTCGGCCGGGCACCTGAGGTGCTGGACGAGTCGTTGCTCGAGACGAAGTTGAGCCCGGACGAGGTGGCACTGGTCGCTGGCCTGGTCCGTAAGGCCAGGGACTAGGCTTCCCGGCCGAGTATGCTGAGCGCGTCGCGGGACAGTAAGCAAGTCAAAAGATGGAGCCAGATGGGTGTCGACGCAGTGGGGCCCGAGCTTGAGCCCTCAGTTCAGCCGACCACCACCCACCGCTCTGGTCCACCGGCACCCTTGGCCGGTCGGACGTCCGTACGCGCGGCGCGTTGGCGCGCCGCGCGAACCGAAGGACTCGCGGCGCTCGCCAGCGCCGTGGCTGCCGGTGGCATTGCTGCCGTCACGATGCAGCTGTGGTCGGCACACCTGAACATACCCCTGATGGGTACCGGCGGCGACATCGCGCTCAACCTCATGAGCCTACGCAACATGCAGTCCACGGGCTGGCTGACACACACACCTCTGCTCGGCGCGCCGTTCGGCCAAGACCTCTCTCCCTGGCCGTCCGCCGTCGGCGACACGTGGCACCTGCTCACTCTGAAGCTGCTGTCGCTCCTCCTCTCACCTGCCGGGGCGCTCAACGTGTTCTACGTCATGACTTTCCCTGCCATCGCAGCGGTTGCGTACCTCTGCCTGCGCGGACTAGGTGTGTCACGCATTTTCAGTGTGCCGCTCGGCGCTGCCTACGCACTCCTCCCCTACCACTTCTTGCGCAACGAGTCCCACCTGCTTCTCTCCGAGTACTCCGTCGTCCCTCTCGCGTGTCTGGTCGCTTTCTGGATCTACAACGGGGACGTCGATCTTGCGCAGCGACCACGTCGCTACTCCTGGCGAGAGTGGTGCACGGTCGCGGCGTCCATCGCGCTGCTGGGAACAGGGCTGTACTACGCCGTCTTCGCACTCGTCCTCATTCTCGCAGCGGCCATCCTCCGTTTGATCGCCACAAAATCGCTGCGACCACTCCTGACCGCCACTACCGTGAGCGTGGTGGTTGGCATCGGCCTCGCCGTGTCTGCCTTACCGACGCTCCTCTTCCGGGGTACTCCGAGCGCCGCCGATGCGATCACTGGTCGCTCGTACGCACAAAGCGAGTTCTTCAGTCTGAAGATTGTCAACCTCTTGCTGCCCCCCTCGTACCACCGTCTGCCGTGGCTAGCGAACCTGACCTCGGTCACCAACGACTCCTTGATTGGCGGCGAGCGCACGGAGTCACTCGGAATGCTCGGCGTGGCAGGCCTCGTCCTGATCACCGTGGCGCTGCTGCTGCCGTCTGTGGCCAACTCCGCAAGCCCGGGCCGACGTCTACGCATGTTCGCTGTCTTCGCCCTGACCGCCGTGCTCTGCGGGACAGTTGCCGGGCTCAATGGCGTCCTCGCGGTCTTCGGCCTCTCCCAGTTGCGTGCCTGGGACCGGATCTCGGTCTACGTCGCGTTCTTCGCACTTGCAGGTCTCGGGGTCGGGCTTGGCGAGGCGTTGCGCAGGGCACGCGTCCGGTGGCGATGGAGCCGCCGACCAGCTGCCGCGGTCGCGGCGTCACTGCTCGTTCTCGCGGTTGCCACCTACGACCAGACCAGCCCGGCCCTCACCCCAAACGAGGCTGTCATCACGACCACCTGGATCGCAGATCAGGCGTACTTCCACCACGCGCAAGAGGTGTTCGGGGCGGGGGCCGCTGTCTTCCAGCTTCCGTACATCGCCTTCCCGGAGGGAGGGACTGTCGGGTCCATCCCGTATAACGCCCTTCTGCTGGGGTACGTGCACTCCGACTTAGCCTGGAGTTTCGGCGGGATCAAGGGCCAGGAGAGCTACTGGCAGCCTCTAGCGCTGCAAGCGGGCATCACCGCGGCGATACCGAAGCTCATTGTTGCCGGGTTCGACGCGCTCTACGTGAATCGACTCGGCTACGGAGACGGTGGTGCGGCAGTCGAGGCGGAAATCATCGCAACCATCGGCGCCCAGACACCACTCGTCAGCCCGGACGGGACTATCGCAATATACGACCTCCGCCCCTATGCGGCCGCATTGCGACAGAGCGGCGCGAAACTCCCGTCACTTGACTCGGTTCTGCGACCCGCGCGTCTCGAGTTTGGCGATGGCTTTTACGACACCGAATCAGCCGACGGAAAGACCTGGCGCTGGGCTCAGGCGAGCGCGCGCGCGACCTTGTTCAACCCAACCAACCACGATGTGACGGTCCTCATTCAGGGGTCGATCAACGTGCACACGCCGGACGCGGCTGCCACACTCACCATTGGTGCCGACGTGCGGCAATTGCACGTCACCGACCACCATGCGGAGATTCTGCAGCGCGTGACAATTCCGAGCGGAGCAACGTCACTCGTCCTCTGGACGAATTCGGCACCGACGACGGGTGCCGGTGAGACCCGCGACCTTCGCCAGCAGGTCGTGGATCTCTCTGTCACCCAGGCCGGGTGACCGGCAGCGACGTTCTTTCTCATGGTGCTGCACGCTCAGGCAATTCGACCCGGAAGCCACGGATGAATGCGCGAGGGGCAGGGCCTAGCACAGCGTGTCTGCGCGTCGTCGTCCTGTCCCGCAGAACGCAACAACGGCCACGCCAGACGACGCCACCGGATTCTGTCAGCAGGACTCTTCCATTCCCGCCTGTGGAATGTAGAGACCAAACGCGGTCAGGCGATCAGAGCCCAGATGGCCCACCGATGCCCACACTCTGCCGCCGACCAAACCGGCCCCGGAGCCCTGCGTCGGCGTCTCGAATGTCACGAACCGGAAAGTTCAACTCTTGCGGCGGGCCTCGTGGTGCGACCCCCGCGGCACCGCCACCAAGAGTTCCTCGTGTTCTGCCGTCAGGTCGCCCGCGCCTACCCGGGCGTCGATCTGCACCTGGTGATGGACAACTACGCCGCCCACATGCACCCAGCCGTGAAGGAGTGGCTCGCCGCGAACCCGCGGATCCACGTCCACTAACCTCGATCTTTCGTGTCACGACCCGCCGAGAAGACCACCCTCACCGGTGGATCGAGGTTCAGTCTCGACCCGCGTGGTGCAGAAGCCTCGGATGATCGCGGGTAAGCCCTCGGGCGGGTAGACATCGGCCGATGCGGTGTGGTGAACGACGGCCGCCGCCACGCTGGTCGACACGCAGATCGGACCGTGAGATGCGCGCATGCCTGCAAGCGTCTGCGGGCTCAGACGGGTATACTTCCCCTGGTTTGATCCGGGCGGAACATGCTGCTCGATGACGAGAGGTGTACAGCCGCGATGAAGGCAGTGCTGCTCGCCGGGGGCCTTGGCACCCGGATGCGGGAGGAGACGGAGTTCCGCCCCAAACCGATGGTCGAGATCGGCGGAAAGCCAGTCCTGTGGCATCTCATGAAGTCGTTCGCGACGCAGGGTGTCACGGAGTTTGTCATCTGCGTCGGATACAAGGGCGAGCAGATCAAAGAGTATTTTCTCAACTACGCGGCGCACAACAACGACTTCACGATCACGCTCGGAAAGTCCAGTGAGATCATCTTCCACGATGACCACCTCGAGAGCGACTGGAAGGTCACAGTCGCAGATACCGGCGCCAACACGCTGACCGGTGGACGTGTGGAGAGAATTCAACGCTACGTGCAGGACGAGCGGTTCATCGTGACCTACGGCGATGGTTTGGCGGACATCGACGTGAGCGCGTTGGTGGGATTCCATGAGGCGCAGGGGCGCAAGGCGACGATCACGACTGTGCGCCCGTTGTCACGTTTCGGTCTTGTGGACGTCAACCGAGACTCCGCCGTGACGCGCTTCCGCGAGAAGCCGCAGATGGACGATTGGGTGAGCGCCGGGTTCTTCGTCTTCGAGCCTTCGATCTTTGACTACCTCCTGGACAGCGACGACGTCATGCTCGAGCACGAACCCCTCGCACGGCTCGCCGCCGAGGGCCAGCTCGCCGCGTATCGACACGACGGCTTCTGGCAACCGATGGACACCTATCGCGAGTCCGTCTTGCTGAATGAGATGTGGGACGGTGGCAACGCTCCGTGGAAAGTGTGGCCGTGACAGTGGGCGAGGTGGCGGCGCAGGTCGAGGCGGATGAAGCCCTCGTGTCGCGCAAGCTGATCTCTGTCGTGATACCGGCGTACAACGAGTCGGACTGCGTCGATGAGCTTGCTCGTCGGCTTCAAGGCGTGATGGCCGGCGAGCTTCAGTACGACTTCGAGATCATCGTTGTCGAGAATGGCTCGACTGACGACACCTGGGCCAAGCTCCGACGCATCAACGAGGACGACAGCCGGTTCAAGATCCTGCAGCTCGCACGCAACTTCCGCATGGATGGCGGGCTGACGGCGGGGCTCGCACACGCGACGGGTGACGCGGCGGTCGTGATGACCGCCGACCTGCAGGACCCCCCGGAGCTCATCCCCACATTCCTGCGCAAGTGGGAGGATGGGTACGAAAACGTCTACATGGTGGTGAGCGAACGCCAAGGCACGGGCCCGCTGCGGACGTTCAACAGCAAGGCGTTCTACTGGCTTGCCGGCAAGCTCACCGACGGGGCGATCCCGCGCAATGCCAGCGACTTCCGCCTGGTGGACCGCGAGGTCTATCGGACCGTCAACGGAATGCAGGAGCGCAATCGATTCATCCGTGGTCTGTTCGCCTGGGTCGGGTATCGGTCGATCGGAGTGGCGCATGAGCGCCCTCCACGATTCGGTGGTGAGTCGAAGGCCCATTCCCTCAAAGTCCTCGACCTCGCATTCAAGGGCATCTTCGCGCACTCGTACGTCCCGTTACGGATGATTACGGTCACCGGGATCGGCGTGTCGTTCCTCTCGTTGCTTCTTCTCGTGGTTCTGTCGGTGCGATTCGTCGTCGCCGGTGTCCCGTTCAACGGGTTCGGCACGCTGATAGGTTTCATCCTCCTGCTGTTCGGCATCCTCTTCACGATGATCGGCATCGTCAGCGAGTACGTCGGGTTGATCTATGAAGAGGTCAAGCAGCGGCCGAACTACATCGTGCGACACCGGGTCGGTCTGTGAACTCTGAGATTGCGCGGCCAGTCGACATGACGCTCCAACCGTCCGAGGGGGGACTCACCGTCCGTGTTCGGGCCCTTCCGGTCAAGGAGCTGGTTCACTTCGGCCTCGTCGGGGTAGTCAACACCGCGTTCAGCTTCGCTGTCTTCGCTGGGCTCCAGGCGACTCTCGGACACGTCGTCCACTACCTTGTAGTGCTCGTCATCTCTCACGTGATCGGCGTTCTCGAGGCGTACGTCCTGCAACGTTGGCTCGTGTTCCGGGTCCGCGGGCACTGGTGGCGGGACCTCGCTCGGTTCTGGTCTGTCTACCTGGTGTCGCTCGGCGTGAACCTTGCGCTCCTACCTGTCCTGGTCGAGCTTCTGCACATGCAGGTCCTGCCGGCACAGGCCATCGTGATGGCACTTCAGGCGTTCGGGACGTATGTCGCGCACAAGATGTTCACTTTCAAGCGTCCGGCCCCGAGCCTCGACGCCCTCCCCTTACGTGATCAGGCGTGACGATGCAGCGCATCGACGGCGCGCCGAGCAGTGACCGCATACCGGTCGGCATGCGCCAGCGCACGCAGACAGCGCTCGTGATCGGAGGCTTTGGGGCACTCGGATCCGCTGTCTCGTCACAGCTGGTCATCGACGGCTTCACCGTGCTTCGATCCTCGCGCAGCGTCAGGCAGGAAGCGCCCAATGCGGTCGTCTTCGCCGACGAGATCGACACGGCCGTGCTCCCCATGCTCGATGCTGTGGTCTGGGCCCATGGCATCAACGTGAACGACAGCGCCGCGACGTTCAACGACGACGACCTCGACCGGCTGCTCCACGTCAACGTGACAGTCATCGCCCGTGGTCTTCGCGATCTTCTTGCCGCAGGACGCCTCGCCCCCGGGGCAAGAGTCGTGGTGCTCAGCTCGATCTGGCAAGACCTTGCTCGCCCGGACAAGTACTCGTACACCATCTCGAAGGCGGCCGTCGGCGGTCTTGTCCGGGCCGCGGCGATGGACCTCGCGTCCTTAGGGATCCTCGTCAACGCCGTACTGCCAGGCGTGGTGGACACCCCGATGACACGGTCGATGCTCTCGGCCGAGCAGATCGAGCGTGTCGAGTCGGCCACTCCCGCCGGAAGAATCGTGGGCCCCGACGACGTCGCGAACGTGGTTGGATATCTTGCATCGAGCCGGAACACCGCCATCACCGGCCAGTCAATCACCGTCGATCTGGGGTTCTCTGTTGGTCGCACACTCTGAGTTCAACGTTACGACCTCGGTCGGTAGCTATGACGTCCGGATCGGCTCCGGCGGGTTCCTGAGATCTGTCGCCGGCACCCGTGACGTCGTCATCGTCGACAGCGCCGTGCGCGCCATGGTGCCGCAGCGCGATGCGCCGGTCCTGGTTGTCGAGGCGTCGGAGCACACGAAGACCCTTGCGGGCTGCGAGCGTCTGATCTTGGAGCTGCGTCAGGCCGGCGTCCGGCGCGGCGATCGTGTCCTCGCTGTCGGTGGCGGTGTCGTCCAGGACGTCGCGACGTTCGTCTCTGACGTCTACATGCGCGGTCTGGCGTGGAGCTACGTCCCGACGACGCTGATGGCGATGGCTGACTCGTGCATCGGCGGCAAGAGCTCGATCAACGTGGGCGAAGTCAAGAACCTGGTCGGCGGCATCTACCCGCCCGAGTCCGTCATCATCGACCCGGTCTTCCTTGCGTCGCTGTCCGGCTCGGCGATAGCGGCCGGGCTGAGCGAAGCCGTCAAGATCGCCTACTGCCGTGGCCCCGAGGCGTTCAACGAGTACCTGTGGCTCCATGCGCGGTTCGCCGAGGACCCTGCTGCACTCATCGAGCACGTCCTTCTCTGCAAGCGATGGTTCGTCGAGGTCGACGAGCACGACCAGCTCGAGCGGCGGCTGCTCAACTTCGGCCACACCTTCGGCCACGCCGTCGAGAGCGCCGTCGATCACCGACTTAGCCACGGTCTTGCGGTGGCTTTTGGAGTCTTGTGCGCGATCAACCACCCCCTCAGCGCCAAGGGCCCTCTGGTCAACGCGCTCGGTGAGCACTGTCGCTCGCTGCTCGCGGGTGCCGGCACCGTCGACGAGGCGCTGCTCGGATTCGACTGGGAGCGGTTCGAGCAGGCGTTCCGCGCGGACAAGAAGCACTCGGCCGACGCCTTCCGCCTGATTCTGCCTGCACCAGATGGTGGGGTGGCCGAGGTGGAGACCGGCGCAACCGCGAAGGACTGGGACGTGATCGCCGCGGTCACGCGGCAGACCATAGACACGGCACTTGGGGAGCATGCATGAAGTACTCCGACGTCGTCATGACGTGGCTCGAGGACCTGGGGTACACGCACTGCTTCTTCGTGGCCGGTGGCAACTCGATGCACCTGCTCGACGGCGCACGCAAGACGATGTCGTGCACCCCGGTGGTCCACGAGGTCGCCGCAGGCATCGCCGTCGAGTACTTCAACGAGCAGGCACGGGCGACCGGCGTGGCGCGGCGAGCGTTCGCCCTTGTCACGGCGGGCCCGGGGCTGACGAACATCCTCACCGCGATGGCTGGCGCGTATCTTGAGTCCAGAGAGCTGCTGGTGATCGGCGGACAGGTGAAGTCCACCGACCTCGCGCGGGGTCCGCTGCGTCAGCGCGGCATCCAGGAGGTCAATGGCATGGCCCTGACCGCCCCGGTCTGCAGTGCCACGCTGCGGATCGAGGCTCCGGTGGGGCGCGGCGTGTTCTCGAAGGTGGTGCGCGAGGGTGAGTCAGGGCGCCGCGGTCCGGTCTTCATCGAGATGTGCCTCGACGCGCAAGGCGCCCCCGTCGACCCCAGCGAGCTGGAGGATGACGAGGAATCGGCCGCAGGCACGCCGGCTCTCGACAACGCTGTGACAGATCGCGTCGTCGCGGCGCTCCGCCGAGCCGAACGGCCCGTGGTCCTGCTCGGCGGCGGCGTAGGCCGTGCGGCGGCGGCGGCCGCTCTTGGGCGTCTGCGCGAGCTCTCGTTGCCCGTCATGACGACCTGGAACGGTGCCGACAGGATCGGGTCGGACGACCCGGTGTTTGCCGGAAGGCCGAACACCTGGGGCCAGCGAGGAGCCAACGTCCTCATTCAGCAGAGTGACCTGGTGCTGGCACTCGGAACGCGGTTGGGCCTGCAGCAGACCGGGTTCAACTGGCAGGAGTTCGCGCCACTCGCCCACGTGGTCCAGGTCGACCTCGACCCTGCTGAGCTCGCGAAGGGTCACCCCAAGGTCGATGAGCCCTGGCTCGCCGACGCCGACGAGGCCCTGACAGCTGTCCTGAGCGAAGACCTGCCAGGCTGGGCCGGCTGGCTCGCCGAGTGCCGTGAGATCCGGGAGCTGCTGCCCACGGTGGAGGACGTCAACGTCACCGGCCCGGGATTCGTGGACCCATACCGATTCGTCAGCCGGCTGTCCGACGAGTGCACGGCAGACGATGTCATCGTCCCGTGCAGCAGCGGCGGTGCCTTCACGGTGACGATGCAGGCCTTCGACCTGAAGGCGGGGCAGACGATGATCACGGACCACGGCCTCGCGAGCATGGGCTATGGCCTGTCCGGCGCGATCGGGGCGGCGCTGGCGAGTCCTGGTCGGCGCACGGTGCTCATCGAGGGCGACGGTGGCTTCATGCAGAACTGCCAGGAGCTCGCGACGGTGGCAGTGAACGGGTTGCCGATCAAGATCTTCCTGTTCAGCAACGAGGGCTACGCCTCGATCCGCATGACGCAGCGCGGCTACTTCGACGGCGCCTACCTTGGCTGCGATACGAGTACCGGGCTGGGCTTCCCGAACTGGGAGCTGTTCGCCCGCGCCTATGGTGTGCCTGTGCTGACGCTGGGCGCAGAGGGCCTCCAGACGGAGGGTTTCGAGGACCTCTTCGCATCGGACGGGCCAGCCTTCTTCGTCGTCCCCGTCGACCCGGAACAGACGTACTTCCCGAAGATCGCGTCACGGGTCACGCCGACAGGTGGCATGGAGTCCAACCCGTTGCACCGGATGTCGCCAGAGCTTCCGGAAGAGTTCGCCGCACGTGTCAACCGGCACCTGCCGCTCGAGAAGAAGGAATTTGCCCGATGAACAGGACCGAACGCCAGATGACCGAGATCCTGCGCAAGGGGCGGCTGGAGTACGGCTACGCGGCCGTCAAGGCCGAGTTCGAGGCGGAGGGGACGCGCGTCGACGAGTTGCTTCGACTCGTCGAGATCGCCCACGCCGCGGGACTGCCGCTGACTGTGAAGATCGGTGGCTGCGAGGCCATCAGGGACCTCCTCGAGTCCAAGCAGATCGGCGTCCGCTACGTCGTCGCCCCGATGGTCGAGACGCCGTATGCACTCTCGAAGTACATCGATGCCAAGGAGAAGATCTACAACGCCGACGAGTCGATCGACACAGACTTCCTCTTCAACATGGAGACGATCACCGCATTCGAGCACCGTGAGGAGATTACCGACCTGGCCGCCAGCAAGCCGGGTGTCGACGGCATCGTCTTCGGGCGGGTCGACTTCACGGGAAGCATGGGGTTGGGGCGTGCGGGGATCGAGACCCCGGAGATCACCGACAAGGTGCTGACGATGTCGGCGCTGTGCAAGGAGAAGGGCTTGGACTTCGTGGTCGGAGGCGCAGTCTCGATCGACGCGCTCGACAACCTCCGGTCCTTCCGTGAGTCGTACCTCACGCGGTTCGAGACCCGGAAGGTGGTCTTCGGTGCCGAGGCGCTCGACGGTGACGGTACCGGCGTGCACGACGGGCTCTTGAACGCGGTCCACTTCGAGCTGCTGTGGCTGCTCAACAAGCGCGAGTACTACGGGGCGGCCCACCGCGAGGACGACAAGCGCATCGAGATGCTCGAGAGCCGGTGGCAACTCCTGAACAAGCCGGCGTGAACCGAGCGCCGCTGCCGTCTGCGGGCGGATCGCTGAGTGCCGTCGAGGTGGTCGCAGCTGCATGTGCTGCGGCCACCGGGCCCGTGGCTGTCACCGGTGCGACCGGCTGGTTCGGAGCAGTCGCGCTGGATCTGCTGTACGAGGCGCTGGGTGACGATGCGCCTGGTTTGGTGACGGCCTACGCAAGCAGAGAGCATCGCGTGGCTGTCGCCGACGGGCGCGTCGTCGACGTCCGTCCGTTGGCGGAGCTGCCCGACGCAGCCGAGTCTCCGAGCGTGCTCCTGCACTTTGCGTACCTGACCCGGGACAAGGTGGCGCAGCTCGGGACGGCAGAGTACATCGCTGCCAACGTCGCTATCACCGCGACCGTCATCGACGCGATCGCGGTGCACAGGCCCAAGGCCGTCGTCATGACGAGCTCGGGAGCCGTGTACGGCGGGGCGCCAGGGAGGCTGTCGGCGAACCTCGGCGACCCGTACGGCGCGCTGAAGCGGCTCGATGAGTTGTCGTTTCGCGCCGCAGTGCGGGATGTCGGAGGCACGTGTGTCATTCCGCGCGTGTTCTCGGTCGCGGGCCCGCGCATGACGAAGCCGGAGCTGTACGCGATGGGGAGCATGATCGCAATGGCGGCTGTGGGCGGCCCGATCGTCGTGCAGGCCGAGCGGCCGGTCTTCCGTGCGTACTGCGGTGTCGACGAGGTCGTCGCGCTCGCGTTCTGGGCGGCGACCCATGGCGGAGATCTGGTATTCGACAGTGGCGGCGCCGTGGTCGAGATGGGTGCTCTCGCTCAGGCAGTCGCGCGTGTTCAGGGCCTCGACGAGGCGTCGGTCGTGCGCATCTGGGACCCAGACGGCCCCCCGTCGCGCTACGTGGGCGACCCTGCGTCTATGGAGGCGATCGCCATGGATGCTGGGCTGCCGCTCGCATCTCTCGAAGATCTGATCGCCAGAACCGCTCAGTGGCTTCGGCGTTCCAGTGATTCCGCCCTCCAGGCGGCGAGCCCTCCATTGTGACGGCACTCATTCGCCGAACCAGGCAGCACCGCAGCACCTGGCCCTTCCTCGATGACCTGACTGCGCTCACCCAGGCTCGCGGCAGCCGGTCCGGATCGGTCTTCCTGGCGTCCTCTGCTGGTCGGCGCGCTGCTCAGGGAGCCGGGGCGGGTGTTCCACTGCCCGATCCGTGTCCTCGTCGCGGCGTCCCCGTTCGCCGCGGCTCAGGCCAGGGACCTGCGACTTCGCTCGGTTGTCTGGCCTGAGATCGACCAGCGATCCCTGATGCCGCTCCCGGCCGGGATTGCCGCGACGGCACAAGACATCCACGAGCGTTGGCGGGCCAGTCGTTGGGCGTAGCCGACCGTCGCTTCATCGCCCGCCGCGATCGAGAGCAACACTGAACTTCACGGAATCGACCGCGGCCTCGAAGCGCAACGCACAGGTGCCGCCAGTGCGGCCGAAGGGATCAATCTCGAGAATGACGCTACTCGCGAGACGTCCGGTGTGACTCAGCCTTGATGCACCGGTGAGCGTGGGCCCCGCAGTTGACTAGCGGGCGCGGGGGGTGCCGGAGCGATCGGCACCTCGGTCGTCAGATCCTCAGCCGGAGATGCGAGTTCCACCGTTCCCCATTCTCATCGGGAGGTGCGCACGCGTGTGCACCAGATGCGCACACCGTGCACGCCCGAGAGGAGAGAGAGTACCGGCTGATCTCACCCACCAGTCGTGAACCGTCGTCCGCACGGCTTCCAGGTGCGCTGCGCGCGGGGACAGCACGCGACGACCGCGGACGTGTGGTCCGCCCGGCGCGTCAGCGCTGCGGCCAGCCCGCGACGAGCGGCGTGTCCGCGTCGACCGACCCGAGCGGCTCGGCGCCGCCCGGGTCGCCGAGGGGGGCATCCTGACCGGGGAGCTGCTCGGTGAAGAACGCGGCGTTGTCGGCGGTGAACTGCTTCCACTCGTCGTTGGTGGCCTTGCGAGCCGGGAAGATAGCCACCTCTGGGCACACGAGCTCGCACTCACCGCAGTCGATGCACTCGGCCGGATTGATGTAGTTCTTCCGCGACCCCTCGTAGATGCAGTCGACCGGGCACACGTCGACGCACGACCTGTCCTGCGCGTCGATGCACTCTTTGCCGATCACGTACGTCACGCGGTCACGCCTCCTGCCGGGTCGTCGCTGTCTGCGGTAGTGCGACGTCGTCGTCGGTGGAGTGACCTGGGACGAGAGACGCGCCCGGCTCGATGTGTACGGCCGCGTTGTTGACCGCTGTCGCTGCCTCGCCGAATCCGGTGGCGATGAGCGCGACCTTTCCGCGGTACGACGAGGCGTCTCCGATCGCGAAGACACCAGGCACGTTGGTCTGCATCGTCGGGTCGACGACGACGTGGCGTCCTTCGACGTCCAGACCCCAGGCCTCGAAGGGCGACGGCGCGCTGAGCAGACCCAGCGCCCCGACCACAGTGTCAGCCGGGAGCTCGACGTCGACGGCTTGCTTGTCGCGCACGACCACGCTCCGCACGCGGTGGTCGCCGTCGACTGACTGGAGCTCGGACTCGGTCAGCAGCACGATGCCCTCGCGCGCCGCACGCGTGAGGGAGGCAGGATGCGCCCGGAACGCCCGACGCCGGTGGACGACCGTGACCGAACGGGCGATCGGGCGCAGCTGGAGCGCCCAGTCCAGCGCGCTGTCACCGCCACCGACGACGACGATGTCCTGACCGGCGTGGACGTCGGGGTCTGTCACGATGTAGACGACACCGCGTCCGTGCCATTCATGACCGACCGGGAGCTTGCGTGGGTGGATCCCGCCCACCCCTGTGGCGATCACCACGGTCCGCGTCCTGATGGCCCGCCCGTCTTTGAGAACGACTCTGAACAGACCCGTCTGCTCATCGCGCCCGAGGTCGACGACATCCGCGTCGAACAGCATGTGTGGGGCGTGCTCACGCGCCTGGGCCGTCAAGCCGGCGATGAGGTCGGCGCCCGTGACGCTTGGGAAGCCGGCGACGTCATGGATCGTCTTGGCGGGATACAACGCGGTGACCTGGCCCCCCGCCTCCGGCTGCGCGTCGACGAGCGTGACCGACAGACCGCGGAACCCTGCGTAGTACGTCGCGAAGAGCCCGGACGGCCCCGCGCCGACTACGGTCACGTCGCGCACGTCGCGCATGTCGATCGGGTCGCTCACTGCGCAGGGCCCGCTGTGAGGGCACGGAATGCGTCGATCTGCGCGAGCGTCACCGCCCGCGGGTCGCTGCCGTCCTCGACCTGCCGGGCCCACCCGACCGTCCAGGCGAGGGTCTCCTCGAACGGCAGACGGTTGTGCCAGCCGAGCCGCAGCTCGGCCTTGCGAGCATCGAGCGCGAGCAGCTCGGCCTCGTGGGGGTGGGTCGCGTCGTCCAACGACACGACGGAGCCAGGTCCCCACAGCGCCGCGACCTCTCGCGCTACCCGACCGACCGGGACGAACGCCTCAGTTCCCGGGCCGAAGTTGAACGCCTCGCCGGCGCACCGGCCCGACAGGAGCGCGTCCGTGAGCTTGAGGTAGCCGTTCAGGCAATCCAGGACGTGCTGCCACGGCCGCACCGCGTCGGGGTACCGCAGCCGCACAGGGGACCCGCTCGAGAACGACCGAACGAGGTCGACCATCAGCCGGTCCGCCGAGACGTCGCCACCGCCGATGACGTTCCCGGCGCGTGCGATCGCGGTAGGAACGGCACAGCCCGAGCTCGCGATCCACGACTGGGCGAGGAGGTCAGCAGCAGCCTTCGACGCCGAGTAAGGGTCGACACCGCCGAGCGGATCAGTCTCCCGGTAGCCCCAAATCTGGTGGTCGTTGCGGTAGACCTTGTCGGTTGTGATGATGACCTGTGCCTTGACCGATGGGGTGCCGCGGACAGCGTCGAGCACGTTGAACGTGCCGAGGACGTTCGTCTCGTACGTTGCCCGCGGGTCGCGGTAGGACTCCCGGACGAGAGCCTGGGCGGCAAGGTGCACGACCACGTCGGGGGCTATGTCCGACAGAGCACGTGCGGTCGTCGCGGCGTCGCGGATGTCCACCCGCAGGTCGTCACGCAGCAGGTCACCTACCTGCGCTCGCTCGTAGAGCGAACCGGGCACCGGGTCAAGCGCCATCCCCGACACGGTGTGGCCGAGCCGAGTCAGCAGGAGCACGAGCCACGCGCCCTTGAAGCCGGTGTGGCCCGTCACGAGGTAGTGCATGTCAGTTGCTCCCAACACGCCCATGGATGAAGTCCACGAGCGTATCGACCGTGTAGTCGAGCATGTCGCGCGTCAGGCCCGGGAACACACCGAGCCAGAACGAGCGTGTCATGACGATGTTTGAGTTGCGCAGGTCGCCGACCACTCGGTGGTTGATCCCGCGGTAGGCGGGCTGACGCAGCAAATTGCCCGCGAAGATCAAGCGGGTTCCGATCTTGCGGCTCTCAAGGTGGCGCATGAGGTCCTCGCGATCGATGGCGAGGTCAGCCGCCAGCGTGATCGGGAAGCCAAACCAGGCCGGATCCGAGTGGGGTGTCGCCTGGGGAAGGATCAGACCCTCGACCCCTTCGAGCCGCTCGTACAGGTAGGCGAAGTTCTCCTTGCGGCGCGCCACGAAGCCGTCCAGCTTCGCGAGCTGGCTCAGGCCGAGAGCGGCCTGCATGTCCGTGCCCTTGAGGTTGTACCCGATGTGGCTGTACGAGTACTTGTGGTCATAGCCCGGCGGGAGGTCTCCGAGCGTCCACCCGAAGCGCTTGCCGCACGTGTTGTCCTTGCCAGTCTCGCAGTAGCAGTCCCGTCCCCAGTCCCGGAACGACTCGACCTGGCGGGTGACCAGCGGCGACTTGGAGAAGACAACGCCTCCCTCTCCGGTCGTGATGTGGTGCGCGGGGTAGAACGACACGGTCGCGGTGTCGCCGAAGCTTCCGGTCCGCTGCCCGCGATAGGTCGAGCCGAGGGCGTCGCACGAGTCCTCGACGAGCCACAGATTGTGTTCTTTGCACAACTCGGTCACGAGGTCGAGGTCGAAGGGGTTGCCCAGCGTGTGCGCCATCATGATCGCGCGAGTGCGGGGACCGATCGCCTCGCGCAGCTGGTCGCCGATCGCGTCGTACGTCCCGATCTCGACGTCGACGAAGACCGGCACGAGCCCGGTCTGCAGAATGGGGTTGAGTGTGGTGGGGAAACCCGTAGCCACGGTGATGACCTCGTCGCCGGGAACCAGCCGCTTCTTGCCGAGCTTGGGGCTCGTCAGAGCTGACAGCGCACAGAGGTTCGCCGACGACCCACTGTTGACGAACGACGCCGACCGGGTGCCGACGTAGTCAGCGAGCGCATCCTGGAACTGGGTAGTGAAACGCCCCGCGGTGAGCCATCCGTCGAGCGACGAGTCGACCAGGGCGGCCATGTCATCCGCGTCGAGGACTTTGCCTGAGATCGGCACCGGAGATTCACCTGGAATGAACTCTCGCTGAGCAAGCGAGATTTTCGCGTATTCCCTCACGTCCGCAAGGATCGCATCGCGGCGTACCGAGAGTTCGTCGTTCACAGATCTCCTCGTGGCGGTGTCGAGCAACGCTTCAGCCTATCCCGACTCAGGACTAGTGGTCAGCGAGCCTGCCGACCCGCCGTCCACGCGAGTCAGTCCGCCTTCAGATCCACGAGCGCCCGCATCAGCTTGCGCGAGTCGCAGGGGACGACGCACGCCTCCCCTGACGACCGTACAGAGTTGATGGCGTCGAGGTAGCAGTCGACGGCCGGACCGGGGAGCCGGACCGGGTCGTCGGCCTGTAAGCGCATGGCGGTGACCGAGATGGGTGCGTCGTCGCGGGTTGGGCGTCGAGCCAGGTCTGGAACACACTCGCCGATCGGCCCTCGACGAGGTCGAGCAGCCGCGCCGGGCCGCTGCGATCATGGACCGGAGTCAGGTCCACGATCACGGTCACGAACCGGTCGGAGGCGAACCCGATGTGTCGCCAACAGTGCTCATCGACCCCGACCACCGCCACGTTGTCGAGCCGTGCCGGATGCCCGATCAGCAGCTCCAGGCCCAACTCGGCGACCGCAGTGTGAGCCGTGTGCCAGGCGATGCCGAGGATCCGGGCAACGCTGGAGACCGCGACATGGTCTAGCACCACCGCCGCCAACGCCCACATCCCCGCTGCCCGGGTCAACCGCGACCGCCGACGAGCCACCGCCCGCAGCCGATGCCGCCACACCTTGCCGCAGCCAGCGCACTCATAGCGTGGGGTCCGCGACCGGCAACCAGGTCGGACGATGCCCCAACGGCAGATGCGTGAAGCGCCGCGACACCGTGTCATGACGTCGGCCCTGCCCACCGCAGCCGGGACACCGGTCGTCGCCGTCGGTGACCTCGCAGAACAACACGGCGTGGTCGGGAAAGATCTGTTGGCCCGCCACGGTCAGCCCGAGCGAGTCCAACCGGGCAAACCGGTCCAGATCCGGCACGGTCACCAAGGGCGTAGTCGAAGCAGTTGAGGTAGCGTCAGTCATGAGCCTTGTTGCTGATGGAAGCGGCGTGAACAACCACATCCTGACAGCGCAAGGCTCGCCCCATCTCACCCCGCGCGGCTCACCCACCCACTCTCAACTGCGAAGAGCCGTTTTGCCTTGGGCATGACGACCAGTTTCTTGGGCTACAGGATGTGGTCGTTCGGTGGGGATCACCGGCCCGGAATTGGAAGCCAGTTCGCAGCCGACCTGACTCTCGCTCTCATCAACGCCGCGGCATCGTCCTTGATCATCCATGCGATGACCACAGCCGGCGTGAAACCGTGGATCTCCAAACTGGGCTGTATGGCACTTATTGCGTGCTGGAACTACCTACTGCTGAACCGTCTGATATTTCGGCGTCGGGATCGCGAGCAGGATCACGGTGTAGCTGACCAGGCCCACCGGTCGGCTTTGTGATCAAGGCCTCACCGCAGAGAATCGAAGGCGCAGTCGGGGCCTGAGGGTGCGCTCTTGCCGCAGCCCTGCGGGTGATGACGATACGAATGCTATGCCGACGCAAACCTCATGTCGACACGGTGGTTCATGAACGAGACCGCCGTCGCGACATTGGACACGGCGTGGAACAGCACATCGGCTGACGCCATGACCTCGGCGTCGCGAACCACTTCCCAAGCCAGACGTGGCGACCACAGGGTGGTGTCTGTCGCCATGATGTGCTGGAGCTGGTGGCCGTCCGCGATCTTCTCGTCGGCGCCGAGCTCGTCGAAGCGAGAGTCCGTCTCGCTCGGGATGCGCTGCACGTCGGGAAACTGGATGACGTGATCACCGAACTCTTCGTCGAAAAGCTCGACGACGCGCTCCTGCTCGGTGGCTAGGAAGACGGCCCAGTCATCGCTGGCCTCGCGGATGCCACGCTCAGCGACAGCCCGACGGACGAGCTCTACGTACGTGTGGCGGTCCGCCATGTTCCCATCGGGCTGCTCGATAGCGTGGCTCGGATGCTTGACGTGCGCGGCGACAAGGAATCTGCCGTCGCGACTCTGGCGCAGGAAGCCGTCGAGCTCCGCCTGGAGTGGGGGGAGCAAGCGAACGTGCTCCCGGATGACCGCCTCGTACTGGCGGCGGATCCGCGTGAAGTCCGGGCTCTGGTAAAGGCGATAGGCGTTCACGTAGGTGAGCAACGGTTCGCGGGACTCGTTGAAGTGTGGCGCCGCCTGGCGCGAGCCTTCCCACAGGAAGTCGGGGTCTTCGAGATCGTCGCTGCTGAGACCGTACGGCGGCTCGAACAGGTGGTTCCACAGGTTGCCATGCTCCGGCCGGCTGTAGCAGAAGCTGACAGGGTCCTTGGGGCTGATCCGCTCTAGCAGCCGACCCGAGTCCCAGTCCGGGAGGACAAGTCGCTGGGGCGAGTCGTGCAAGCTCCACGCGAGGTGGCTGACGTATGCGTTGTAGAGCGAGAAGAAGCCGCCGTCGTGCGCGGGCACGACGAGTTTGGTCGCGCCGAGCGCAATGCCATGTCGCCCTGAGAAGGCGCGCACGCGCGCCTGATGCCCGGGCGGCATCTGCGCGTGCGGGCTCAGCCCCTTCTCTGGCCGCATGATCTGAGAATCGGGGTCGACGAGCCCCCAGTAGGAGCGCTCCAAAGACTGCAGGCCGAATTCTTCAGCCAGCAGCTTCCGATCCCCAGCGGAGGTGACGGCTTCATCCGAGCGCACGAAGTCGAAGGCCGACCGGAGTCCAGCGCGCAGCGACTCAGGGTCTGGTACGCGCTGGAAGCCGAACTGGCGGTTGTCGATCTCGGGGTAGATCGCCGGGGCGTCGTGGAGCGTCTCCACCTTGAACACCCCAGCCGGTCCGAACAGCGCTCTGTGAGCGCCGAGGTCGGTGATCACCACGCTCTTCCCCAGAGCAAGCGCCTCGCGTGGCCCGACGGAAAAACCCTCCCCGGCCGACGCGTTCACATAGACGTCAAAGCTCTCGAGCAGCTCATTCTTGGCGGACTCCGTGAGGTTGTCCATCGAGAGAATGACGTTGCCGGTGCGAGCGACCGCAACCATCGACTTGATCGACTCAGCCGTCTCACCGAGGGCAATATTCGAGTGGATGACGAGCTCCGCGTCTGACGCATCCCCGAACTCCCGGAGAAACGCCGAGACGAGCGCCTCGAGTCCCTTACGCGGGTGATACGCCGAGAGAGTGCCAAAACGAACACGGCTGCCGGCGACCGGGCGGTACTTCCGAGCGACTTGCGCCTCGATGTCCAATGCCAGCGGCAACGCCCCGATCTCGATCGCCACACCAGAGTCTCGGGCGATATCGATGAGGTGATCCGACGTGAAGTAGACCGCGTCGAAGTCGCGGTTGAGGATCTCGACCCATTCGGGCGGAAGACGGTCGGAGTCGAATGCCAGGTAGGCGATCCGGTAACCCGAGGTTGGGGGGGCGACGTACTGCGTGAAGTTCACGCCGTTCCACAGCACGTCGGCGTAGATGTACACGGCGAAGCCGTCGAGGTCACGCGCGAGCGAGATCTCACGTCCGCTCGTCAGTCTCACGACTTCGTCGGGGCCGAAGGGGGAATGGATGTCCCAGAGTCGGATGTCATAGGCGCGCGAGAGGAGCTCGAAAAGGCTCTCGGTGAGGTGGCCGATACCTGTGCCGAAGGCACGTCGGCCCATCACGCATATCCCGCTGCCCCCCGAGGAATTGACCGGGGCTCTCATCGACGCCTCAATGCCTTGAGGTACGCCCCGGGCTGGCGGATCGCTCGCAGCGGCAGCGTGATGCGCCATGAGTTGCTCGCAAGAACAGCGTCAAGACGGTTCTGGATCTCGCGCGCGTTGAGGTCCTCTGCGTGTGCGCGCGCAGTGGCCTCCTCGTGACGCTGCGCGCTCCTCCGTAGGTTGGCCACCTCGGCGGCATACCAAGCCACCATCCGCTCGCGCTCGAACGACGACTGCTCGAGTGCTTCCGCCTTGAGTCGCCAGCCTCTGATGATTGTCTCCAGCTCGTGCACTCGCTCCTCGTGACGAGTCTTTTCAGCCTCGGCCGCCGGCGCCAGCTCGGTCTCGAGCTCACGCAACTGGGACTCGAATCCGATCCGGTCACGTACGACGGCCTCGACCCGCTGCAGTGCTTCACTCGCCTGGACGGGGGACGTCATGCCCAGCTTCTCGCCGATGAGATCCACCATGACGTAATCCGTGTCTGAGACGACGATGAAGTCGTCGGTCACGTTCACCGGTGTGGCGAAGCTCTCGAGCAGGTTGTCTGCGAACTCTCCGGCGACGTAGAAGTCGTTCAGGCCATCGAAGTAGGAGTGGACGTAGTCATGGAGCTCGAGATGGTCACGGATCGCTTGTCGGGCGCTTGATACGGCGCTTCCGGAGATGACCTCGATCACAATGATCCATGGTCGCGTCCGTGCCAGGTCGAGCGTCAGCAAGACGTCGAGCTCGGCGCCCTCGACGTCGATCTTGAGGAACTGAACGTCGCGCAGGCTGTGCGCGGCGAGCACGTCGTCCAGTCGGACGACGGGAACCGTCGTCGTTGAGACAGATCGACCCTCGGCCCGCAGTTCCTCGACGCGGTCTTCCGCGATCGAGGAGAGTTCATCCCACGAGTCGACGACCGAGAGTTCGACGGAATCGACGTCCCGCGAGGTGACAGCGGCCTGGATGTTGACGTCGCGTGGCCGCTTCACCGTGAGCGCAGCAGCAAGCGCTGGGAGCGGTTCGATGTTGATCCCCGACCAGCCTGCGTCGTAGAAGAGCTTGGTCACCGAGTGGTACTCGGGGTGACCGGCTCCGACATCGACGTATCGTCCGCCGGCTACGTGCCGAAGAGCGCGCCAGAGCAGCACGTCCTCGAAGTTCTGGGCGAAGGATCTCACAGTCATGGACTTGCTCCCGGGGAGAGTCGTGGGGGGCGAACTGACGTTCATCTCCAGTCGTCCGATCAGATTGGGTCTCGTGGGCGTCAGCGTGTCGAGCCTCAGGCTCGCCATCCCGGCGGCGCTGCTCATGCTAGCGGCGGGCTGTCGAGAAGTTGTCCGCGTACCACTCATACGTCTCGGCGAGCCCTTGCTCCAGCGTGAACTTAGGTGCCCAGCCCAGCGCTTTGAGCCGCGAGACGTCGTAGGCGCGCGCGTGCTGCCCGTCAGGCTTTGACGTGTCCCAATTGATCGTCCCGTCAAAGCCGGCCACCCGAACCAGGGTCTCGACCGCCTCGCGGATCGTGACGGACGTCCCGGTGGCAAGGTTGATGACACCGGAGAAGTTCTCGAGAATCAACCGGATCGCCGACGCGGCATCTGCCGAGTACAAGAAATCCGGCTCTTCTGACTTGAGCGTGGGGTCATAGTCGGAGTCCGCCGCCGATGAGGAGCATTCTGAGGCGGTAGTTGTCGGGGTCGCGGAAGC
>Ga0182021_10002627_pt1 | contig 21016 bp, 20 predicted proteins | sample 612E3MmetaG_FD_120493 | JGI IMG/M metagenome (GOLD analysis project Ga0182021, IMG submission 120493) | Permafrost microbial communities from Stordalen Mire, Sweden - 612E3M metaG (Illumina Assembly) | ecosystem: Environmental > Terrestrial > Soil > Wetlands > Permafrost | place: Sweden... | reverse complement strand
CAAGCTTGCCGGCTTTATGCGCCTTTATCCAGTTTTCTAATGTCGATGGTGGCAACGATAACTGCCGAGCTGCCTGAAGCACCGCCATTTTCCCTTCTGTTACCAGTTTCACTGCTCCTTCCCGAAACTCCTTTGTGTACCTTCCCTGCGGAATCCCTATCCTTCTCATACTGACACCTCCATCTTTCTATTTTATCTGACTTTGGTGTCCACTTTTTCTATCCTACCTCATAAGTTCATAAGGCGACGGTTGCTATATGAATCTTTTACTTTCAACTATTGACAATAATAATGAAGTTCTCCCTTTGCAATAAGAGACCAATGCATACAGAGCTTATATACAAGCATCCAGCTTGATGCTGTTATCCGCAACGTAAAACATGCCTCACTAGGATTCTAGCTGTGTTTACAAGACCACCCCTATTAAATAATAATAATATTGCTAGCTTAAACGCTGCAGCCCTTGTAGAGTCGTGGGCAAGAAGTTGCATGTGCCTAATCTTTACCAAGTGATGCAAGTCTGTGTTTATACGTATGTCATCTTTATTTCCAGAAATTTTCCACGCACGAAGCCACTCTTCTGCAATTCCAAGTGAATTTTCTGCATTTTTACGCCTGTGTCGCCATCTCAGTGGTTCATCTTGAACAGCATTTATATTTTGGTGTATGACAGAAAGTGCAATACTATGCGTGCGATGCTTGACGAGAGGTTCTTCGACGACTGCAATGCCAGATTCGAGCCAAGCACGAAATGAATAGACCCAATCTTCTGAAAAGACGCGCATATCTAGGGGACCATATTTTTCATATAAAATTCTACTGTAAGCGGCGCACGCGCCAGTGGCACCACATCTCCATTTGCTTATTTGTTTATTCTTATCCGGGACGAACACGACATTCCTCTCTATATAGCCTGTAGGCTTGCCATTTATGTCAATTTCCTCAAAATAGGAACAAACCAGATCAACATGGGCCGTAGGGTCTTGCCAGCGTTGTACCAATTTTTCAACCCGCTCAGGTACGGATATATCATCGCCTGCTTGTATCACAATGAACTGCCCAGCACTCAATTCGAAGGCGTGATTAATGTTACCTGCAAGCCCAAGATTATGTGCATTGCGATTGAGAATTATTTTGTGCGGACCATTGTAACCTGAAGCTAGTACTTTCATTATCTCGTATGTTCTATCAGGCGAGCAGTCATCAGAAAGGATGATTTCGAGGGGTGAATAAGTTTGCGAAAGAGCACTCTGCACCGCTTCCTTGATGAACTGTTCCTGGTTGTAGGCAATTAATACAAGAGTTACTAGTGTGTTTTCACGCATTTGACCCTCTACAATATCTTATTATGAAAGCGATGTATATTTTGCAAGACTGTAATTCCAACATGGTATGTTATTTCACCTGAAAGTAATGCCCAATCCAGGGAATATTTGTGATTGCTATTGAAATGCGATGATTTGGTCCGATGCGATAAATAAGCTGGCGCAAGCAGAACGTTCCACTGAATAATATAAGTAGTGCGCTTGTGATAACAGAATAGATGCTTGCAAATATTTTCATAATGCAAAGCTCCGCAATAATAAATAATGTCGAAAAGCCTATTAATCTAACAACAGGAATTGTCCATCGAAAGCCACTGAGTCGGATTGCAAAAAATAATGCAATACTACAATAGCATATGTAAACAACCATAAATGCGATGGCTACTCCTACAAGGCCAAGATATCGAAGTCCAACCCAGATAAAAAGCAAATGAAGAGAGTTAAACACAGTTTCTGAGATGGCGAATATCATTGAGGCTCCTTTTGCCAACTGAATGAAGCCGAGAGGCCAGGCAATGACGCGCAGGAAAACTCCTACAATAAACCAAGGGAGCATTTCCGCAGCGGATATGAATTTTGTTGTATAAAATATTTGGATCACTAGCGGACTGAAAGCAAGAGTTGTGAGTAACCCAGGTAGCGCGATTAGCATTCCTATCTCGGTCTGCTCATTAACAAGTTGATTCAAAATTGTATTGTCATTTGCTGCTGCAGTTAACCTCGGATAAAAGTCCTGCCCCATAGCGGTTAAAACAAAGCCTGCAAATAAACCTGAGATTCCCCATGCAGCCTGATAAATACCGCTGGCATCAATGCCAAAGCCACGAATAATGAGGCCCCGAGTTGCGAATGTTACTCCCGCGGTAAGGACACCAGCCCACATGAAAGCTAGCCCAAGGTAAATAAGATGCCGTGCCTCTCTGATGGTATCTTGCCATCCGACTTCTACCAGACTTGCCGTTACTCGATTCGAAAACCACCACGAGAAAGCAAGGTTCACAATAGCAGAAGTTACTATGGCTGGTACTATTCCTTGTTCTCCAAGCCATGCGTACAATCCTACGCTGATGATTGCCCCTCCTATGGAGGAGAGGATCATTACTCTCGCCATGTCTCCAATGCGTCTGACGCCCTGAAGCAATGCGGTTTGTCCTGCAGAAATGCTTTCCACCAATAGCGTTATACCTAAAATGGACACAGCCCAGACTCGTTCACTGCTGCCAAGGATCCAGAGGCATATTGGACGGGCTAAGATCGCAGTGAGTAACCATCCACATAGTCCGCTGATCCAGCAAATACGCCTTAAAACTTTGACTGTTCGAGCAAGATAATTAACGTTCCCTTTCCCATGTGAATCAGCAATGCGGCGGACCGCGCTTGAGCGCAGACCAAGACCAGAAACCGTTCCAATCCACTCGATGATTGATTGGTATAGACCAAGGAGACCGACCCCAGAAGGCCCTAATAGCAAAGCGACAAATTTGGTTCTGATCATGCGTATTATTAGATCGATTGCTTGCGCTCCGCCGACGATTGCAGAGGCCCTCAGAATTTGGTTATAGGATGACGGTGATTTGTTAATTTTTTTTAATGACACGGATAACTCTCGCCAGTTTTCCCGCTGCAATGCAGTTAGCGGGGATAGATTTGTTAACAAGGCTCATAGCGCCTACTATTGTGTTATCGCCTATCGTAACGCCTTTCAAAACTATTATGCTGCTACCAACCAGACATTATTCCCTATTCGAATTGGTTTTGACGGACCAGAGTGACTATGACGCAAGGTAGGTTGAATTGAGCGAAAATCAGAATCGTATATGATCACGCGGTCGCCGATTAGACAATCGTTTCCTATCGTGATGCTTTGTGTCGCTATGATGCTGACATTATTACTGAGCACATTTCGACTGCCGATCATTAATTCGGACACTGCCGTGCGAGATTGGATGAGGATTTCCCTATTGCCAAGTCTAGGTCCCATTCTATAGCCAAAAGTATTATTAGAGCCGATTGAGAGAAGCCCTGAACCTGTATTGCGAACTGGCATGTCAAAACAGTTACCAGCGCCTATCTGTAATCGCCTACATCGAGAAGTTTCACGGAGGATAAACCAATGCCGTAGGCACAATCGGCGGGCATGTAGTATAAACTTATCAGCTAAATTAAAAGACAGTGCGATAGTTTGTCGGAGTAGGATCATAGGATAATCGGGCTTATAATACCTTGTGTAATGCTTCAACTACTTGACTGATCGCGTCCTGCGTTAGGTGAGGTCCCATTGGGAGACTCAGTATGGTTGACGCCATTTTCTCTGTAATGGCTAACTTATCACTCCATTTAGCTTCAACTGTGTATGCCTCGGAAAGATGAGGCGGTACGGGATAGTGAATGAGCGTGCCTATGTCGCTCGCATCGAGTCTTCTTCGTAGTTCATCACGAAATGGATGACGAACTACATAAAGGTGCCACACTGGGCTGACCCATTGGTAGACGTACGGTAACACAAGGTGCTGGATATTGCTAAGTTTCTCTTGATAATATTGTGCCAAATTACGACGACGGACGTTCCATTCGTCTAATTTCTTTAGCTTCACCCTTAGAAAAGCCGCCTGTAATTCGTCCAATCGGGAATTGACCCCCTTTACTTCATTGAAGTATTTCACTCGCGACCCATAGTTTCTAAGTATCCTTAATTTTTCAGCTAGAGTTGCATCGTTTGTTGTTATCGCTCCGCCATCCCCGAATGCGCCGAGATTCTTCCCTGGGTAGAAGCTGAAAGCAGCGGCATCCCCCAGTCCGCCAACTCTTCTGTCTTTATAATTTGCTCCATGGGCTTGAGCTGCATCCTCGATTACTTTCAAATTATAACGAGAGGCGATTTCATTGATCGGATCCATGTCAGCGGGCTGGCCATATAGATGAACTGGGATGATAGCTTTTGTACTCGATGTTATGGCCGATTCTATCAATCCAGGATTGATATTATATGTTCCTTCATCGGGCTCTACAGGCACCGGTATTGCACCTGCATAAGATACTGCAAGCCACGTAGCTATATAAGTATTAGCCGGCACAATAACTTCGGCACCAGGTCCGATATTCATTGCTCTCAGAACCAAGTGTAGTGCTTCTAACCCATTCCCGACTCCAATACAATGCATCGTCTTACAATAAGTAGCGAATTCGTGTTCAAATGCCTCAACCTCACTGCCTAGAATGTACCATCCCGACTCCATCACTCTGAAATACGCCTCATCTAGTTCCTGTTTTAATTCTAAGTATGGAGACTTTAAGTCTAAGAAGGGAATTTTCATACTCTGCTTACCACTTTTAGAAAATCGTCATAATCTCTAATGTAGTCTCCGGGATTATAAACATCGGATGCCAGCACTAGAAGAATCGCATCTTTTGAATATTTATACTGAACTCCCCATACCATCGGAGGAATATGCACAGCGATGTTTGAGGCGTCTAAAAGAATCTCTTCACTCTTGATGCCGTCATCGACTACAACAGCACACGAACCGGTAATACAAGTAAGGAATTGATGAAGTTCCTTGTGTGCATGCTCTCCACGGACTTCCTTGCTGGTAACATTAGAGACAAGAAAGTATCTCTTCGGGATAAAGGGTAAATATTGACCGTACTCGGCAACTGTCAAGTTCCCACGCAAATCATCGATGATCGGCAATCTATAAATAGTTACATCTTTTACAATGGATAAAATGATTTGCGCAGTAGCATCGGATGACAATTGGAGTTTAGCAGGCTGCTTCGTAAATGAATGTGACACATAACCAGTAATATATGCTGGATTACCAACAACGATAGCATTTTGCGGTACACTTCTTGTAACAACCGCACCAGCCCCTACCAAAGCATTCTTACCTATTGTTAGACCGGGAAGAATTGTTGCGTTTGCACCAATGCTTGCCCCTTTCTTAACCGTAGTTTCCAAAAATTTCTCAGGATATTGTTTACTGCGAGGACAACGATCATTAGTAAAGGTAACATTTGGACCTATGAATACATTGTCCTCTAATAACATGCCATCCCAAAGTTGGACGCCACACTTTATTGTTACGCAATCGCCGACTATTACATTATTTTCAATGAATACATGGTCACAAATATTACAATCAGCGCCTATTTGTGCGCGCGGCAGGATATGGGTAAATGCCCATATCCTCGTATTCGCTCCAATATTAGTAGATTCAACAATTGCTTGTGGATGTTGATAAAAGTCCATTTTACAACTCCTTATTATCTAATCTATTGATGAAGGTGTCCCTTTTTCCGTTTAAGTAGAAAGGCCCGGTTGCACTATATTATGCAGCGGTCTCCTTTCTGTCAATGGATCTCTTAAGTGCCTTCCACCCCTAAACGTGAAGGGAAGTTAATCTTTGATGTCCATGGTGGGATCCCGACGTAACTTTGGAACTAGAAGTTATAATACTGGGGATCGCTATTGCAGATGGTAAGTTACATGAATTGTCTTGGAAATAAGTTGAGCCCGTTATCGAGGCATATGAAGTTTTATCAATCTGGAGCATCAAGCCTTTTTTGCGGCGACCATTATCTGTGTAGCCAGAAACTCAGAAAAAATGCCGAAAGTAGCCATGTTTGCCATTTTCTTTTTCCCATGTATCGACAGATAGCACCATTTAACGCTGTAATTCGCATCACCCAACATTTTAAAAAAAGTTTTTTTTGTAAAAAAGCGTAGGTGGGTAGAATCAAGAATGCCTGCTTCGGTATAAGCCCAGGTACCATTCAATAGCAACTCTGAAATTATTTTAAAATAGCGAATATTAGGAATTGAACAGATGAGTGTGCCTCCACTTTTAAGCATGTTGTTAATTTTGATAAGCATGGTCCAAGGATCTATCAGGTGCTCTAAAATGTCTCCACATATAACAAAGTCGAAGTATTCCGTATAAGGCAGACTCAAGGATTCAACATTTCCTTGATAGACCTTGTTGTAATATTTTGATGCTTCTTCAGCCGCTTGAGCGCATATCTCGACACCAACAACTTCATGTGTTTTGTTCGTTTCATTCAATTTGCGTCCTAATTGGCCGGTACCACAGCCCAGATCTAGAATCACATTAGGACCTATGGGAATAAGCGGCAGGAATTCACCCTTTACCATGTTGTAATAACTTGGTTCGCTTTTCTTAGTAAATTCATTCGACATTTTATGGTATCTCCATTTATTGCTTTATCCAATTTGCATGGTTCAATATAAATATGACAGAAGTTACGACCTAATGCTTGACGGCCATTTGGACTGAATATAATTCGGCATGTAAGTAAAAACATCAACCCGAGCGACTTTAACATTGATCTAGGGTCGCTTGACGTCGATAGAGAATACAAGGATTGTTTTCTGGCCTCGGTATCCCTATCTGCACCCATCAAAAACTTGCCACATTGCCGTCTTTTTGAAGCAAAGGCACGTTTGAACTGCCGGTAAGCGACGTAGTGATCACGCCACATAAATGGACGGTATCACCTGGTCCTATCTTTCCGGATGCTTTTGGCTTAGACCAATTGCTAGAAACATTGAACCAAACCACTGAGTGAGCATTACCACAATTTGTATCTCTATTGCTACCCTGTGCAGTTTGGGATATATATATATTCTCTGCAAATGCAACACTTGTAATAAACAAGAAACCTGTCACTAGAAGAAGAATTATTCTATTCATTTTTTAATCTCCTCACATCGTGGTACGAGCAAATTATAATTCAAAATCATTGTATAAGTAGCCAACATCATTGTAAGTATAAGTAGCACGGTTGAAAACTGAGATTATGTGATTCCGAGCACATTCTTTTTAAAGTGAAAAAAGCGCACAATATTCATGCATTATGAAAAATATCAATCCTTGATTGCTGCTATCATGATCTGTGGTGCTAAAAACTCTGAAAAAATACCCATAGTAATCTTATTTGCAATCTTTTTCTTTCCGCTTATCGACATATGTAACCATGATACTCTGTAATTAGAATCGTCCAACATTTTCATGAAAGATTTTTTTGTAAAAAATCGCAGGTGGGTATTATCCAGTATGCCTGCAGCCGTATACTCCCACGCGCCACTCAATGATAGCTCCACAATTATTTTAAAATAACGAATATTTGGAATTGAACAGATGAGCGAGCCTCCTTTTTTTAGCATGCCTTGAATTTTCGTAAGCATAGCCTAGGGATCTATCAGATGCTCTAGAATATCTCCGCATATAACAAAGTCGAAGTATTCTGCATAAGGTAGATTTAATGATTCAATATTATCTTGGTAGACTCTGGTGTAATACTTTGCAGACTCTTCAGCGGCTGGAGGGTGTAACTCCACTCCTATTAGTTCAGAGGCTTTGTTCATTTCGCGCAGAACTCTGCCTAACCTTCCTGATCCACACCCTAAATCCAGTATTACATTAGACCCTTCTGGAATTAAGGGCAAAAAATCATTTTTGAACATGTCATAGTATTTTTATTCATTTACTTTCACAAAATTAGCTTTCATACAGCACTTCTCCTCAATGTTATCTTTAATGTTATTCTAGATTAATGCTAGGAGAAGTTGTATATTTTATGCGAAACCCAAATTGACGGAACTTGGTATCTGTACCTAAAATATAAATAATTAGCTTTTTTATAATGTTCTTTACCGAAGTTCCTCTATTTCGTAATCCGTGAATTCCGTAAAACTCTTCAATTATGAATTTATGTTCAATGAATGTTCGTTTAAGGCTTTTTTCTGTGAAAAATCTTAAATGTGTTCTATCAAGAATCCCCTCGTCTGCATACAGCCAATCTTTCTTAATTAACATGGCTGTCAGATTATGAAAATATCTGACGTTAGGTATTGATCCAATAATAAAGGAATCTTCTTTCATCTTGTGCTTTATAGATAGGAAGAATGCATTATGATCTGCCATATGCTCTATGACATCATTGCAAATTATTAAATCAAAATATCTATCCGGTAGTCGATCAAAAACTTCTTCATAAGTTCCTACTAAAACCTTATATAGAATTTTGGACGCACAATTAGCTGCGGCTTCAAATGGTTCAATACCCCAATATTCACAATTCTTATTCAAATGAGTATGGAAAATGCCTTCACCACATCCGATTTCCAGAACTTTGTAGTACTGACTAGGCAGCAATCGCGCTACCTCAGGCCTATCATATCCATAGTACCAAGATGAGTTATACAACGCATGACCTCCTCTTCTCTATTACCATAAGCTGTTTATATTATTCTCGGTATGTCAATGGGTAAGTGGGCTGGATTCTTTTGGGTAAATAGGTTAAGAGCAAGAGCGCAAGAGATTTGGTTAATGACATAGGAGTGATAGAATTCTTTATCGATAACCAAAGCTGACTACGTGCATCTGATGTCAAACGCGCCCCCATTAAGATCTTGGCGTATACGCGCCTTTTTGAAGCAAAGGCCTTACTAAAAGCTCTCTTCAATCGCAAATCTTTAATGCCATTGTAATGATTTTCTAGTAGTTCGAATGCATGAACGTTTGCTCCGAACACTTTCAGGCGATTTGCCGACAGAGATTCTTTGATTATTCTATATGCGACCAATGGCAATGAGGTATAAATTAGCGGACCTAAGGTAGCGATTAAGTTTACAAAGTAACTGTCTCCGGCTAATAATTTCACGCTCTCGCTGAATGGTGCTTTCCCTATAGCTATGAGTGTACTTTTTGGAACGCACAAACAACTCATTGTTTGAAAGGGACCTGGTGCCTCATTATAAAGTTTAAAGAAGTTGAAGGGGGCAAAGACTTTGGTATGGAAATTAGATTTAAAAGATATGTTATCCATATTTTCCCAATAATAGTTACCGTAGCCATAGAAATTCAAATGCCCTGTGCGGAGGGCTGCGGCTTCCGGATACATTTTAAAGTGTCCGCTTTGCACTTCGAGGTAACTTGGGTGCCAAATATCATCATGATCGAGAAAAGCTATGAGTTCACCACGAGCAAGCTGACAAAGCTTATTACTCGCGCTACAGACGCCTTCATTTTCCTGATGGTATACGTTGATGCGTGGAGTGTACGAATTAAGAATGGAGAGGGTTTTATCAGTACTACCATCATCCAAAACAAGTATCTCATAAGGCTCAAGGGTTTGCTGTAAAACCGAATCAAGAGTGGCTCTTATGAATGCAGATGAATTATATGTAGGGATAAGAACACTAATTTTCATATATCTCCCAATTTAAATTAGTATCTCGCAATGCTAGGGTTACAATGTTAATCACAAGTAACTATGCTCGCGTATAAAGGATCTCATCTTCCGCTTTGTAATGGACCTTCGCCAAGCACGCTGAACGGCCATTTTCTCAAAAGAGTGACATTCAGGATCTCTAAAATTGTTCAGAGGTTCTGCTTCCGGTTGAGATGTTATTTGATTGCAATAAGAACATAAACTGACCTCGCAAATATTTATCAAAGGTAGTTACTAATCCGGATATTAGTATTTTCACACATGACACTCATAACATATCTTTTTAAAAGGCTTTTTTCACAGAATGTGATGTGACTTTGCTTATGACTTCCTTAGTAATTGTTAAGATTTGGTAGCAATAACATCACGATATACTTGAAGTAGTTTCATCCCTGCCGCATTCCACGTGATTTCTGGTGCAAAACGTAAACCTCGTGCGCGTAACATTTCCAAAAGAGATTTGTCTCTATGTAGCATTGTGATATGTTGAGAGAGAGTTTTCACATCACCAACGTGATGGACTAGTGCATTTTCCAGATGTTTACAAATGTCGGTGCAGGCATCAGAAACAAGAGGGACGCAGCCGCTTCCCATTGCTTCTGTGCACACAAGACCGAATCCTTCTTCTATGCTTGGAAGGACCAAGATGTCACTATTTCTCATTAATTCCGGAACATCGTTCCGATGACCCAATACCTTTACGCTTGGATGGGCAAGCATAGGAGCTAGCTTGTCAGCATACGCAGGCAAGAACGATCCTGCAATCATAAAAGTACCGTCGCGAGAAGCAGGTGATTCTAACCATGCTTCCAAAGCATAGTGCAGTCCTTTTCTTACTGCGCAAACACCAACAGACAACATGGTCAAACCTCGCTTTGGGTCTTTTGGTTTTTGCTCTGGATAAAAACGCTCTTCGTCATAACCATAGATATGACGTACAAGTTTATCCTGCTCAAAACCCTGATCAAGATAAGTACGTACAACAAAGTCAGATGGACACAAGATACGATATGTCGACTCATACTCCGCTTCTTCTTTTCGGAGAATAGCCGCATTAAAAGCATGCTCGTGATTTTGAGGCAAAGCCACTCCAAGGCGCTGGCATTCTCTTTGCACTACATCATAGGCAAACCGGGTATGTGCATTCGGTCTTTCTAATACGGTTGGAATGCCGAGCCTCGCAGCAGTTTTAAGCGTATGCAACGCTCCGAGAGACCAGGTATGAATAATATCGATCTGACCTGCAAGTTTTTCGATCCGGCGTGAAACGATATGGTCATGCATGGCACAGGCACGCATCATACCCATCAGTTTGTATGAGATCCGTGCTTTCCCCCATGCGAGGGTCGGTCGAACTTTAACATTTGCTGGAACCGCTCTATGCAGAACGCCCGGATAGACCAAAAGGTCAGCTCCTGCTGCAGCAAGACCATTTACTTGCTGCCATGCAGTGTAGCATATCCGATCGGCTCCTAACTTGTGTGGAAAACTGTATAAAACCCTGACCTTTTTTTGTTCAGGCATTGTCTAGTGCTCCTGCAGGTATTTACTTCGTTCAGCGAGTGATATCGCTGTGTTGCGCAAATGCATTTATTGGGACTCTATCATGATGAGTTGCTCTATCTGATTTCCCAGAACTCAAGTTATTAGCCGAATAATATACGGCCACATGGCTGTAATAGTCCCTGTCTGACAGCCTCACTCTCACTTTCGAAATAGAAAGGTTAGGTTTGACAAGAGTCGCAGTTATGGCGACAATCAGGTACAGGAAGATGATGATCTGATCGAAATATGAGACTGAAAAGAATGACGTGAGATGTCCAAGTAATGCACAACCGACAGACCAGATCAAGTAGCGTTCAGAATAAGAAGATTTGTCTGTATTGCTAGTTGCCGCGCCCACGGCCTTGAAACACGTAACGATCAGCCATATAAATAAGAAAAGTTCTATAAGTCCGCCCATTACTCCTTCGGCCACAAATTGGTTTGTTATATCAATACTATTCGGGTCGATAGCTAGCTGGATTGGCATCCAGTGTGCTGTGTATGTAGTGCCAATGAGCCACCACTCATTGATATGCTGAATGGCCGCATCTATCAGAGCAGCGCGGTACCATCCGCCGCCACCTACTAAATCACCCAAGCGTGCTATCAGGAACCACACCGGAGCTTTCATTATTATATGCAAGCTTACCAATGAGAGTACAATCCCCCTGCGAATAAACTTCATTTTAGACCTGTATGGCCAGACTAGCAATCCGATCACTCCTGCGATGTACGCAATAAGTGGGCCGCTCGATGACGATGCAATCATAATTTCAGTGGCTGACACGATTGCGGCGGCAGCGAGGCGGCGGTTTCCACCATTGAATAACCACAATCCCACAAAAAGCGGCATGGCAGTGGCGCCAAAAGTTCCTGCGAGGATAGGATGTCTGAAGGGCCCTTGACAACGCAGGCGTCCTTCGCGAATCAGAGTTATTTCTGGGACGCCGCCTAAAACTGAAAAAGGGTTCCTTCCGGTTACATGTTCCACAGCAAAAAGCAGTGACAAAGGAATAATGACGATGGCAAGAATCTTAATTGCACGAACAATATCGTCAAGGTCAAGTACAAGTGCACGAATTAAAAAGTAAATGCCAATGATAGTGTAATTTTGACCAAGCCGGCCGACCAATTCTTGGACAAATCCGCTTCGGATTGCAAAAATTGCAGTGCCTATGATAATCCAGCCAATAAAGACCTTATCAATAGCGGTAAGTTTGATCGATGCAAGTTCGTCTCTGGTAATGATCCTGATCCAGCCAACGAATAATAAAATCCTGAGTATAGAAAAATGCAGCGGTCCAATCATAAGAATCTGTCCGAGGGTCATATAACAACCGCTGATGAACAGAGGAATCAAAGCGTAGCGGCGTGGCAATATCAAAAGTAGAATGCACAGGCATACAGTGAATATGAGACTGAGGCTTGTAATATTAGTTACGTCTTGTTCCATTATATATTTGTAAACTCTCTGAATGTCATAATTATCTAATAATTTTTTTACGCAACATTCTGATCAATAAAACAGCGATGCCATAACTCTAGCGCTACTAGTGTAAATATCTCCTTTGAATATGTCGCATGTCGGTTATTAGCGTCAAGCATTCGCGATATTGCAGGACGCTGAAAGTACCCCCTGTTTAAGGTTTGTCCATCAAGAAGAAGGTCGTTGACATACCCTTTCAGATCATTCGACATCCATTTGTCATAAGGCACCGGAAAGCCAGTTTTCTTGCGATATAATATTTCATCCGGAACGCGTCCTTCGAATGCCTTTTTTAGGATATATTTAGTAGTAGCCCCTCTAAGCTTGAAATCGGTCGGTAGCGACGCAGCGTATTCCAAGACAGCGTGATCCAGGAGGGGGACTCGAAGTTCGATTGAATTGGCCATAGTGATCTTATCGGCTTTGACGAGCAGATCATCCGGCAGCCAGGTCTTGGTATCGATATAAAGCATCTTATCCAATAGGTCCACCCTTCCAATATTTTGTAATAACTGTTTTCTGAAATCACGATCTGTTCCCATATGAACGCTGTCGTAGAACTCATGTGTATAAAGATCCTTTGCGTTCTTGTTTAGATAATTCAGCGGGCTGGACGTTCTACTGTAATAATAATTCTCAAAATCCATTCCCATCAGAGAACCATATCGAGCGAATCGTTTTAACGGCCCCGACCCGGTAAACATGGAAACGGCTTTGCCTAATGACGGAGACAGCGGGCCGGCCAGTCGCTTTATTCTTTCCAGCCAGACCAGATTGCGATAGTTCGGATAGCCCGCGAAGGCCTCATCGCCGCCTTCTCCGGACAGCAGGACTTTTACATGATCCTTAGCAAGTCTGGAAACATAATAAAGCGCAATAGCAGGCGGCTCACATACAGGCTCTTCCATATGCCACACATACTTCGGAAGAAACTCAGCGAACTGAGTGGCATCAATAGTCATGTCATAATGCTTTGTCCCGAATGTTTTCGCAGCAAGAGTAGCATACTTTCTTTCGTCAGCAAATTGATCACTTTCAAAGCCGATAGTGAAAGTGCTGATTGGCTTATCTGTTTCCTCGACAGCGAAACTGAGCAGGGCGGTAGAATCGACTCCTCCGCTGAGCAGAAAGCCAATGGATACATCGCTGATCATGTGATCGCGCACCGATTTTCTGAGGAGTTCTACGACTTCATGTTTGGCTGCTTCAAAAGAGGTATGACTTCTTGTTTTGGCAAATGAGAGATCCCAGTATTGTGTATCGATGCACTTGCCATTTTTTATTACGAGGTAATGGCCAGGGAGCAGTTTCTTTATGCCGGACAGGAGAGTCGTGTCGCCAGGGATGAAATAATAACTCATAAGAAGATATATACCGTGGAGATCAACATCCCTGGGCACTGTCGGATCTACGAGGATAGCTTTTATCTCTGAGCCGAATATTAACGTTTCTTTTGTAAGGTAATAATAAAGAGGCTTAATGCCGACTCTGTCCCGCGACAGTATAAGCTTTTTTTTCATGTCATCCCAGAGTGCTATTGCAAACATTCCTCTTAGCTTTGAAGAAAAGTCATCGCCATACTCCTCATACAGATGCACAATGACCTCTGTATCTGTTTGGGTTTTGAATGTGTGGCCCTTAGAGATAAGGTCGACCCGCAGATCGAGATAATTATAGATTTCACCATTGAAAACAACCCAGACATTTCCATGTTCGTTTGAAATCGGTTGCTTGCCGGTCGAAAGGTCAATAATAGACAGGCGTCGGTGACCGAGGCCGACTCCTGGAGATACGTAGACACCGTGGTCGTCCGGACCCCTGTGACTCATAACGTCGCACATTCTTTCAATGAGCCCTGGATCGACTTTTCGGTTATCCGCAATAAACATTTTCCCGCATATGCCGCACATAAAATAAATATCCTCTATCTTCTACGCAATATGCAATCAGCTTTTAAAAGCATTATCATCTCGCCCACTTTGTAATGCCGAGACTCCAGCGAAGGATATTCATCCATTTTGTCAGTGATGCCCCGCAACTTGAACGTCTGCCCATCAGCATACATGGAATGAACGCCAGAGCTATAATACAAAATCTTATGAGAGCAGCAAGGAACATCGAGATTTTATAAAGAACTGCATAAATCTCGCCGTGTGTCTTTTTGAGAAACTTGAATATGGACTCTCTTATCTGCACATTTGCAAAGGAGTTTTCTTTTCTTTTGTGCGAACTCCCGCCACCATGATGAATAACTGAACACGATCCCGTGTAATAATTGATGTACCCGGCACTCTTGACCTTGTAACAAAGATCAATATCTTCGGTGTACATGAAATAATCAGTACTGAATCCACCGATTTCAGCGAAAAGCTCTCTCTTGATCATCATGCAAGCCCCGGAAATAACCTGTACTTGGGCAGGTCCCGGTTGATTCAAAAGATGTGGCACCGGTCCCCATATTGAGAGTCCGGGAAACATGCGGTGTAAAATATCCGCATCGAACGCCTGATTTAAAATAGTAGGGAAGGGCTGGACACAGCTGGTTTGTAACGACATGTCGGTATTCAATAATTTGCACCCAAGGACGCCGGCCTTAGGCAACATCCTGATAGCTGACAACATGTCACTGACGGCATTACCAAGTATTTCAGTGTCGGGATTCAGGAACAGCAGGAAATCTCTATGTGCCTGCACTGCACCAAGGTTATTTGCCTTTGCGAACCCCAGGTTCTGGTGACTTTGGATAAATTTAACTCCGGGAAACTCATCAGAAATTATTCTCTGACAGGCGTCGAACGATGCATTATCAATAACTATGATCTCAGAAGTCACTCCTATATCATTTCTATATAGAGTATTAAGGCAGGTTCTCACAAAGTCGGCAGAGTTCCAATTCACTATTATTATCGATAAGTCCATGCTACTTCCAGATACTCTCTTTCAAGAGAAGCCTGTTAAGTTGCTGTTTTCGGAGATAGGATATCAACTGCTTGTCTTCTACTTGAGGTACCTTTTGAACGTATCCTGAAATAAAACCATATAATAATCCAAGAGCACCAACGATATAGGGTTTACTGTATGCTCTCTTCGCGCATTTGAGAATCATAAAGAGCGGATGGTATCCCGAAATATAATTTGCCCTGCCGTTCTTCACCCATCCACCCCATGTCCCATCTGCAGATCCAGTCATCTTGTGATGAACCAATGTAAGATCGGGGAAACAGCGTGTTTGCCAGCCAAGCATATTTGCTTTAACTTCATCTAAAGTGTCCCATCCTGGCGCTTTAATAAGGCCACCCAAGGCATCCCAACAGGCTTTCCGATATATCTTTGTGGCTCCCCTGACATGAAATGTTGTTGTTTTCTCTGGGGTCAGCTTGCCGTCTATATCGTTGTAAATATCGCCTCCGCCGATTCCTAATCTTGGTTCAGCTTTAAAATGACTAAAACACCGTTCGAAATAGCCAGGGCTAAAGGAAAGATCTCCATCAAGTTTTATAATATAGTCCCAATTAGATGTCGTTAATTTAGACAATCCGTAGTAAAATGCCTCGACTACTCCGCCGCCAGACTTCCGATAGCCTCTATTTTCACGATGGAAAACACGCAGCCAGGCATATTTCTTACTGTACTTGTCCAGTATTGCCCCTGTCCTGTCGGTAGATCCATCATCAACAACAATCCATTCCTGAGGAAGCAGTCGTTGAGAAGCCATAGAATGAATTGTTTTTTCTATGTGATGCTCCTCATCTCTTACAGGGGTTATTACAACATAATTTATAGTTAGACTCATATTAAGCTGTATCCTTTTTGGATCTAATGATAGTTTGAACTAGGCAGATGTCCATTTTGCAATACTCTTTCTTCTGCGAAGTCCTAACATGGCACGAGCCGTCTTGACCGTATATTGTGCAGTGTGCATCCAGTTGTAGGCACCTGCTATCTTAGCTGATAGCAAGTCGGGATCATCATCGGCATTAACAGGTATTCGTTTGAGAGTAAATAGGTTATCACCGATTGTGGCAGTGCCAATTCTTGTTGTGACGGCTCCTGAGTAATCGCATGCAATCAGGGTATCATGAAGATAAGTTACAAAGTCCTTATCATGCTCAGGAAAGGCATAAGGACAGGAAAATGTATGAACCGGCTTGCCTATCTTATCCTCGATTGTTTCTTTTGAATGTCGGAGTTCATTGTCGATTTCTGTTTTCGGCAATGCGTCCATAGCCCTATGTGATACTGAATGGGAGCCAAAAGTAATACTTACATTGCTTAGCTCGCGTACTTGGGACCAAGTGAGGAACGATTTACCCATAATCGTCCTTTCAGGGTTATCTATAAAAGATGTTGGCAGAAAGACCGTAGCGGTAAATCCGTGACTTGCTAAAACAGGATAGGCCTCAGTATAAAAATCAGAAAAACCGTCGTCAAAAGTTATGACAACTGGTTTAGCAGGCAGGTCCTGTTTAACGTCAGTATCATGCCGACGGAGAAGCTCAACCGCCGTATCAAGCCCGATAACTCGATATCCACTTTCGGCGAGAAGGGCCATGTGCTGCATAAAAACCTCTGGTGTCGTGACTACCTTATAGTAGGGATGTATGCCGCGCTCATCATCCCGAGAAATGCTGTGGTACATGAGGATCGGAATGCGCAATCCTTTGTCATTCGTAAGAACCTTAAGAGGTTGAATTATCGATAGTGTCAGCAGACGGTCGAGTCGCATAATCTATATGGTTAATTATTTTTGCAAAGGAGCAACAATCTCACCGCTAATACTCCAAGATCGAAGATCAATGCCTTATTGGGGCTTAAAACTTGCTATCCTGTAAGTTTTTTGAGGAACTATGCTATTCAACTATTGAACTTTGGACTTGCCAGTGTTAGGAATTTTAAGGACGAGCCCATCAACGAGATTCAGATAGTCATGCTTCTTAATGTCCCAACTTTGACCGGCAATATAGGTAATGGCGTTGGAAGCCAAGTCCTCCCGCAGTTTGTGGTTATGAATCATGGTGAGCATGGCGTCGGCGAGGCTTCTTTCGTCCCCAGCCTGGAAGAATTTGACAAGAGAATCGTTGAAGTAAAAGCGGTCAATCCGCGTATTCGCAGCTATGACCGGAACGCCGAGAGCCATGAATTCAAATATTTTTGTGCTGAAGGCTTCACCACCGAATGCATCATCACGTTTTGGCACTATTCCGATGTCGGCATTTGCCATAATCTGTGCTATCTCGCAAAGTGGCAGAAAATTCATGAGTTTAATTCTCTTCTGTAGTGATCTTTCCTCAATCATTCGAGTGAGTTGTTCCTTTAAGTTTCCTTCACCATAGATATGAAACTCAGCCTCAGGCACCTCGTTCTTAATAATGTCGAAAGCCTTAATAGCAATATCCAGACCTTGATGCCAATTAATGGTACCGGGATATAGCAAAATAATACGTCCATCCGCGCTTCTAGTACGCCGTGCCGCGTTGAACATGCGGCTGTCAGGATAGTTTAGATAGGTCGTACATTTGCTTGATGCCACAGACCTTGCTGTGAGTACTTTTTCCCAGAGGTGGTTGGCTATAATAACGTGGTCTGAAAAAGCTGCCGAGCCCCGTTCGATTAGTTTGAGTGCCTGGAAGGCAAGTGAATCCTTGCTGACCCCAAACTTGCTCGCGTAAAACTCCGGAACTATGTCATGTATATCCAAGATCACCTTAGCGCCAGCGATCTTGGGAATAAGTGCTGCAAAGACCTCGAAATCAGGAACCGAATGGACATGGATTAAATCGTAGGGATATCTGCCATGCTTTGTTGCCAAGTACCACGATGAGCGGGCAAGAAAGACAAGTAGTCGCTTGAGATATGAGAGCTTTCCTCGTTCATTTTTATCCCGCTTCTGAATTCGGTGAACTGTTACGCCATTGATAGTTTCAACTTTGGCGTAATCATTCCGTGCTAGTGACAAGACGTCCACCTGATCGCCCCTAGCGGCAAGAGCCTCAGCATAGCGCATAACACGGTTATCGCTTTCGTAGAAAGAATATGCCACCATGCATACTTTCATAGCGAGAACTCAGAAAAAGTTTGCATGAAGTCCGCTAATTTATACAAGTCCGTTGTGTTAGATGATTTATCTGTCATGGGGCGACTCGCAGATCAAAAAACGTCAACTTTTTTCATAGTGAACTGACTATTCTTTTAGCCAGTATTTCGCCATTTCCTTAGGCAGTGCGTGCCAATATTGCCCTTCGTAGTTCTCCTTGATATATTTCAGGAACGATTTGTAGTAGCTTACAGGGTATTCGCACAGGCCTGGGCGGCCGTCAAAACAGATATAATCTGGGTGTGTGATCATCAGGGCCATTCCTCCATTTGAAGCGATCCAATCAAGTTTCTTCTTCCAGATATCGATGTCGCGCGCACCGATCAGTTTGAATAGAGAAAAGTCCTGAGGCAGGGTATACGGCAGTTCCACATAACTCTTGTGGCCTGAATTATCGGTTACAATAAAGGGAAAGATCGTTCCGGCTCCGTCAGGTTGAGGTTCGAAAGGATCGGTATCGAACGTTGATGAGTCATATTCGATATCCAAGTCATGTATCCACTCCAGGTTGTGTAGCATGGAAGGTGACCTGAATCCGACTGCGTTCCATTCTCTGAGATAACGATTGATTTTAGCCGCATTCTTGAGAAAGTGCTGCCGGGACTGATAGAGCTTCCCATCGTGGGTTACACCATGCAATCCAACCTCGAAGCCTCTTTGGCAAAGGGAATTCCTTAATTCTCCTGAGACAGGATATTCTTCTGCGACAAAGTTAAAGGAGGATCTGAATCCCATGTCTTCATCAATTTTTGCCAGGGCTTGGCACCTTTTCAACCCCGTGCGTGTTTCAACGTCATGGGTAATCACAAGCGCAAACTTCTTACCCTGGGGCCAACCTTTCCATTTCGGAGGTGCCACTGCGCTCCCTTTGTCGATTGGCCAGTGCCCGTGTGAAATCGCCAGTCTATTTTTGACATATATCCTTCGCAAAAAAAGCTGTATGCGAAGGGGTATCAAGGGTTTGAAGGTATAATAAAGTTTAAGAGTTTGGCGCATCGCTGTTTACAATAGCGTCTGTATTTAGAGTAAACTCACTGTAATTATCTCAGTATTAAATAATCAACCGACATGCCTATAAAGTAGCCTGCCGCACATTCTCAACAGGCTGATCGGCATACTACCGAATATCTTATTGTGCATTCCATGGAGTTTTGATTTCTCTTCGATGAATGTTTCTTTCTGTATGTCAAACTTATAATAGTCAATCCTTCTTTCTACTGCACCCCATCCTGACTTAAACTGCAGCAGTCCTTTGTTTCCTGGTTCTGTACGACCGAAACAAAGACTCTGACAACCATGTTCTGATAATTGTCGAATGGCCTCGGCCATGACGAGATTGTTGGCACGGAGGTGCCTATATCTGCTGTCCGAGGCACCGAATTTATATACGGCCTTTCCGTTGAAATGGAAGTAGACTGCCCCAGCTATGGTCCTGCCTGCATAAGTTGCCAGAACTACAATCCCATGCTGCAGCGAAATGATATGTTCTTGAATTTTACGGAAGAAAAGTAGTGGTTGTGGGGGTAGACCGTGATCTCGTCGCGTCAGGCAATTGAGGCGATAGAACCTTTCGATGGCATCTGGTGTAGTGCCTATTTGTATTGTTATTCCCGATTTTAGTGCTTTTGCGGTATTGCGCCGGGTGCTGCTGCGGAAGGATGCGGCAATGGTATCATAATTGCGCGCAAGATCCAGGGTGTGGCCGTAGAAGTGACTAGAACTCTTTGAGTCACTTCTGCACAAGGAATCTCTAATCTCGATCGATCTCCATCCCGCTTTGACCCCGTGACTCACTATCTCTTCAAAGATCTTGCCGAGGTCCCTTTCGTCGCGAATCAGCTGCTTGCAGTAATCGGTAAATGGGAGGGATACGCCTCGCTTCCCCGTCAGGAAACTGTTGATTTCCATACATGGGACAAGGGCCGAAAAACTGTCACCATCTTGTATGGCAAAGTAGTGAGGTTTGTATCCGTATGATTCGACGAGAACACGCGCCCATGCGGATGTGTGAAAAAAAGATGCTCCAGAGGTGGATAGGACCATTTCGTCATAATTGACTGTTTTTGATGGATCGATAATTTCAAACATGAAACAGGATGTGAAAAATCTTATCCATTTCTTATCTTATTTGCCACATGCTGGATCTGCGATTCCGTTAGTCCAGGGAACATCGGGAGTGTAAGGATTTCGGCAGCCGCTGTTTCGGTTACCGGAAAGTCGCCTTGTCTGTAGCCCAAGTTCAGGTAGGCTTTCTGGAGGTGCAACGGCACGGGATAATGAAGGCCGGTAAAAATATTGTTCTTTGTCAGGAAT
>Ga0182021_10002625_pt1 | contig 21024 bp, 22 predicted proteins | sample 612E3MmetaG_FD_120493 | JGI IMG/M metagenome (GOLD analysis project Ga0182021, IMG submission 120493) | Permafrost microbial communities from Stordalen Mire, Sweden - 612E3M metaG (Illumina Assembly) | ecosystem: Environmental > Terrestrial > Soil > Wetlands > Permafrost | place: Sweden... | reverse complement strand
CTGTCCTATAATTACATTATAATCAGTAACACCACCTTTCTGGAGGAGAAAACCAAAAGCGATCCCGAAAAGAAGTCCGAGCACGATCTGGGCATTTTTATTTTTATGAAGTCTGACGAGCATCCCCCGGTCCTCCTTATGCACCTATAACCCGGTACAACAACACAGCCGTTGCAATCCCGCCAGCAAAAAAACAACATGCCGTTATTATACTGGCAATTGAGAGTTGTATCGAACCATTGATTCCGTGGCCACTCGTGCATCCGCCCGCCCATCGTGAACCAAAACCCAGTAATATTCCTCCGGTAAGAGCAACAGCGATCCTGAGAATTGGATCATACCCGAATATACTTCCCCAAGTGCTGGGAACCCAGAGTATATGGAATGAACCTGAGATAAAAGCAGATATGAATGCTCCGATGACTATTCCCGGAATGATCATGAAAGCCCAGTCAACCTGAGGAACTATCTCACGGTAATATTCCTTCGTCTTCATTCTTGCCGGGTCGATTGCTTTTCCGATCATTCCCCGTGCTTTGACAAACGCTGAAGAGCACCCGATAGGGCGATCTGAAAGGAGAAATGCAAGACAACTCAACACACCGACGCCGGCACCGGCAACGTAGGGCGACCATAGCTCCTGGGTGAAGTATTCAAACATAATATGCACCAACCCTGCAAAATTGCAGGTTCACAGCGTACTCGTTTGAGAGACAGAATAAATGTTTGTCTGAAATTTTTTTCTTCACACAGGCAGGTTGTATTATCCGGAAATTGTTACGGGTTGCCAGAATTAAAAAAAATCTCCTTATACCACGATAATTAAAAGGGAACCTGAAATACGGATACCTAATCCGAGATACTGATAATCTGCACGGGACAGAGATCTACAGCGTCCTTTGCGCAGGAAGTGAGATCTTCTGAGGGGGTTCCCTCAGCAATATTCCCACTAATCCTGTATTTTTCAATGATCCGGCTGAAAGAGTCATCCGGGTCCTGCTCAAATAATCCCGGGCAGGCATCCCAGCAGGAACCACAGCTAACGCACGTTAAACGATCGATAATTACCTTCACGATACACTCCTTAATACCTGTTGATAGTAAAGAAAGACGATATAATAAAAGTACCTGTCATACTAATGAGCTGCCTTTTTTGTGAAACAGGCAGTATTAATTTACACAAAGGTTCGTTATGAAAATCGCAGTTTCGGGAAAAGGCGGGGTGGGTAAGACATTTATTGCCGGAACCCTTGCTGCCCGTTTTGCCAGTAACGGGCATCCGGTCATAGCTATTGACGCAGATCCCTCGCCAAATCTTGGCGTGACCCTTGGGCTTACCGCGGAAGAAGCCGCCCGCATTGTTCCGATAGCTGAAAACGAAAACCTGATACTGCTGAAGACAGGTACAGAATTTCCCGGGGTCTTCCGGCTTACATTTACCGTCAGCGATATAATCAAAAAATATTCAGTACCAACACCATCAGGAGTTGCCCTGATGGTGATGGGGACAGTCCGTTCAATGGGTTCCGGCTGCATCTGCCCTGCACATTCCCTGGTAAAAGCCCTGCTCCGTCATCTTTTAGTCGATAGAAATGATATGGTGATACTGGATATGGAAGCCGGGATCGAGCATCTCGGGCGGGGAACTGCACAGCATGTTGATTCACTTCTGGTGGTTACTGACGCAGACAGAAAATCTCTGATGATCGCCGCGAGCATCTGCCGGCTTGCCACCGGATCGGAGATCCAAAAGATTGGGCTGGTCGGTAATCGTATAACCGGGACACCGCAAGAGATAATCCTGCGGACATTTGCCGAAAAAAACGGGTTGGATATCCTGGCAATAATCCCTTATGATCTTAAGGTCGCCGAATCCGGCGTCACCGGAGTTGCTATTGATGAAAAAACGTCAGTGGCAGTTACTGCAATCCAGCATCTTGCTGACGAAATGCAGAAGGAGTAACAATATTTCAGCCAGTGGTCTGGTGAACTACGAATGAAGACCTTTGTCACTATGGGAAGGGGAGGAGCGGGAAAAACAAGTTTTGTCGCACTGATGACAAAATTCCTGATAGCAAGTGCAAAAACGCCGCTTCTTCTTGTTGATGCCGATCCCGACCAGAACCTTGCCGAAATGACCGGCATCGATATTCAGTCAGAAGGTAAGAACACTATCGCTGAACTTCTTTCAGAGACTTTCATCAGCCGAGGGGGGACAACAGTGGGCATTGCCCCGTCCGCCCGGATCGAAAATACAATCTGGGAGCGGGGACTGTATGAAGGAGAATATTTTGATTTCCTGTCTGTAGGAACCAAATGGATTGAAGGCTGCTATTGTCTCCCTGACGCCGCTCTCAAGAAAGCTCTTGGAACAATCACCAGAAATTACCAGTTTATCCTTATCGATTCTCCCGGCGGACTGGAACACCTGAACCGGAAGATCGCAAGCAGCGTGGATATGATATTTGATATTATGGGCCCATCCAGCAAATCATTCCAGCATGTGAAAAGGGCACACCGTATAATACGTGAAGTCGGGATCACCTTTGATCAATTCTATGTCATAGGGGGATATGCATTTCCTGATGAACTCGGCGAGCGGGCTGCAACTGAGACGGGTCTGCCCTACCTAGGGAAGATCGCAAACGATGATATGGTGGCCGAATACGTCCTTTCCGGAAGATCCCTCATCAATATTCCGGACACATCTCTGGCGTACCAGTCAGTTACCAAAATCCTTGACAGGATTATCAATGACTGAAGGGTAAACCCATATTCTCATAAACCGATTTTCCGAAAATTTTCCCTGCATTATTTTCTCGAGCCAGGTGACGATTCAGATCATGTACTGCTGCCTCCTTCTTCATTTCGAACGAGCAAGAAGGGCTGTCAGGACGTCTCCACTCCGGTTCATCCCCGGGTCGGGCTGACAGATAAAATGTCTTTGCCATGAGAAAGAATCAGACACTCTAAGAATCATGTGACCAGTTCGGTGTATCTTCGATAACCTTATGATTCTTTCTGGTAATGTATTGATTATCTGGCCGGAGGGGGAAAATTGAACAAAAACGGCGTCAATCTCAGGATTAAAGAATTTCGTTCTGATATTGCACATTTCCGCGACCTGAGTATCAGTATTGGTGCAATTACAAAGGAATCCTGGTCCGAACCAATGGGACCAACTCCTTTTCCTTCCCTGACAACATTCCGCGAATGGGACCTGAAACTGCTTGCGCGATATAAACCATTTTACCTCCCCTTCTGTGACCTTTGCTGCATGTGTACCTATGGTAAATGTGATCTCACCGGTAACAAATGCGGCGCATGTGGTATTTCCATGGCTGCCCAGCAGTCACGCACCGTTTTGCTCGCAACATGCATTGGTGCCTCAACACACACTGCCCATGCCCGTGATCTTCTGACCCATTTAATAAGACGTTTTGGGAAGGATCACATCCTCGACGTAGGAGGGCTGAATGTTGATATCGAAGCTCCCTTGGTCCGGCTCGTCTGCGGGATAAAACCCGGTACACTGGGTGATCTGGAGGAGGTGCTGGACTATTGCGAAAAACAACTTACGCAGCTTCTTTCTGTAACACATTCCGGGCAGGAAGGCAATAATCTGGACCTGGAATCGAAGATCTTCCATACCGGGATGATCGATCATGTCGGCATGGAGGTTGCTGATATTGCCCAGATTTCCGCGCTCGGGTTCCCGAAATCCGACCCGGATGCAGGTCTTGCTGATCTCGGCCTTGGAACAGTTGATGTAAAAAAACCCGTTATTCTCGTCATCGGGCATAACGTCCCTCCGGCAACTGAAATAATAGATTATCTCAAAACCCAGGATCTCACTACAGAAGCTGAGGTGACGGGTATCTGCTGTACGTCACTGGATATGACAAGATACTCAATAAAAACAAAAATTATCGGCCCCATATCATGGCAGCTACGCTACATTCGCAGCGGGGTCCCTGACGTAATAGTTATTGATGAGCAATGCATACGGGCCGATACCCTCGCAGAAGCCCGCCAGATCCACGCCCCGCTGATCGCGACAAGCGAGAAGAACTGTGCCGGACTTCCTGACAGGACCCACGATTCAGCGGATGAAATTGTCTCTGATTTTATCAACAGGAAAATGATCGGTGCCCTCATTCTTGACCCGGTAAAAGTTGGGGAGGTTGCTGTCAGGACAGCAATAGCCATAGCACCAAAACGAAAGAAGCGCAGGACACTCCCGACACAGGATGAACTGGTAAAATCAGCAAAAAAATGTACCCAGTGTGTTCTCTGCAGGAGGGCATGCCCCAATGATCTTCCTATCAACTATGCCGTGAAGGCAGCAGCGCAGGGAAATCTGAGCGGTCTTGACGAGATTTATGATGACTGTGTTGGATGCGGGCGTTGTGAATCTGCGTGCCCGCAAAAAATTCCTGTTCATAGTCTCATCGTCGCTGCAGCGGAAAAGAAGACCCGGGAGGAGACCTATAAGATCAGGACCGGGCGGGGGCCTATCCAGGATCTCGAGATCCGAAAAGTAGGAGGCCCCATAGTTCTGGGAGAAATTCCCGGCATTATCGCCTTTGTCGGCTGCGCAAATTTCCCCAAAGGTTCTCGGGAAGTTGCTGAAATGTGTATGGAATTTGCAAAGCGGCGCTACATTGTCTGCACATCGGGATGTTCCGCGATCTCGGCCGGCATGTACCGCAATGAAGAGGGCAAAACTGCCTACGAGATGTATCCCGGATCTTTCGAAGCGGGTGGGATCGTGAATGTGGGTTCCTGCGTTTCAAATGCCCATATTTCTGGAGCAGCAGTTAAAATCGCAAGCATCTTTGCCAAACGCCCGTTAAGGGGGAACTACGAAGAGATTGCGGATTATGTCTACAACCGTGTCGGTGCAGTCGGTGTAGCCTGGGGAGCGATGTCACAAAAGGCGGTCTCGATTGCTGCCGGGTTCTGGCGGCTCGGAATTCCGGTCGTTGTAGGACCTCATGGGACAAAATACCGTCGTCTTCTTCTGGGGAGATCCGACAGGGACGAAGACTGGTATGTAACTGATGCCAGGACCGGGGATAAGGTATATGCCGGACCGGTTCCGGAACATCTCTTCTTTGCCGCAGAGACAAAGGAGGAAGCAATGGTCATGATCGCAAAGCTGGTGATGCGTCCGAATGACACCAGCAAAGGCAGGGCGATCAAGTTGACCAATTACATAGACCTGCACAAGCGCCTCATCGGGGGTATGCCCCAGGATATCAGCCTTTTTGTCCGAAAAATGTCGGATATCCCTCTAACGATGAAAGAGGATATTGAAAATATCCTGAAAAAGACGAGCTGGAACGAGCATGAGATCCCCGACCCGACGCTTCTTGCCCGGATGATCAGGAAATCCCGGGAGGCATGAAATCCATGCCTCTCGCCGAGTCATGGCAGACTGCCGAGATCCCGGGCCCCAAAAAAGCGTCCCTGATTATCAAACCGGATATCGCAGATGCCATGATACGCCGGGCAAAACGTCCTGTGATGATCGTCGGTCATGGAGCAGTTGAATATGAGGTCGAAGGTATAAAACTGATTGAATGCCTTATCGAACTTGCAAAAAAAGGGAAGATACCGGTTGTTGTGACCGCCAGTACCGCACGGGAGTTTCTCAACCGTGGTTTTACACCCTCTGCGCTTATGCCCGCGGTTGATATCGGTAACCGGCTTACTGATCCGACATGGAAGGGGCTGGATGGAAAAGATACGTATGATCTCGCAATCTTTGTTGGTCTCCCGTATTATATGGAATGGACCATCCTGTCCGGACTCAAGCATTTTGCGCCGTCCCTTAAGACCATGACACTGGATTGCGTTTACCAGCCAAATGCCAGCTGGTCACTTCCGAACAGCACGATAAAAGACTGGGCAGCAAACCTCAGGGATATCGTGAAAAATCTCGGGGATTAAACGGAGTATACCATGTTTGAGGACATTCCGGTGGAAGTCGGACTCGTTTACGAAGGTGAACGCATCCGTAAAAACGATATGCATATCGAACTTGGAGGTCCTTCCGTTAGTGAAAAGTTCGAGCTTGTCCGGGTAAGGGACAGTTGTGAGATCACCGATGGGCAGATAACCGTTACCGGGCCTGATATCAGCGCCCTTGAAGAAGGCAGAAGCTATCCCCTGGCATCCTTGTTGACATTTCCGGCGTGAAGCTGGAAAAGGACCTCGAAGGAGTTATCGAGCGGCGCATTCACGAGTATTCCAACTATATCGAAGGATTCATGCACCTCAACCAGCGGTATGATATCTGGATTAGACTCTCGAAGAAGTCGTTTAAAAAAGGAGTAACTTCATTTGTCCAGATCGGAAAGGTGATGCTCGAGCTGTTCAAGAACGAACTGCCATTCATAGAAAAGATCCAGATCACCTTCATAACCGATCCTGAAAAGATTGCCCCTCTCCATAACGAAGCTCTCCTGGTCTACGAAGCACGGGATGCCCGCGCCCGGGGGCTCGGTGATGAAGATGTCGATACCTTTTATGGCTGTGCCCTCTGCCAGTCGTTTGCCCCCACACATGTCTGCGTGATCACCCCCCAGAGATATGCGAATTGCGGGGCAATCAGCTGGTTCGACGGGCGGGCTGCCGCAGGAATCGATCCGAAAGGGCCTATTTACGCCATCGGGAAAGGCGAATGTCTCGATGCAGTCACCGGGGAATACACCGGGGTAAACGAGAGCGCAAAAAAACGATCGATGGGCGAAGTCAGCCGCGTCCAGCTCTATTCGGCATTCGGTTATCCCCATACATCGTGCGGTTGTTTCGAGGGAATTGCATTTTACATTCCTGAAGTCGAAGGGTTCGGGATAGTTCTTCGTGGATTCCGGGATCTTACCGTCAACGGTCTTGGCTTTTCAACAATGGCGGATTCAACCGCTGGCGGACGACAGGTTGAGGGATTTCATGGAATCTCGATTGAATACATGAGGTCAAGGAAATTCCTGGCTGCCGACGGAGGATACGACCGCGTTGTATGGATGCCACTCGAGACAAAGGAGCGGATTAAACCTTTCATTCCGGAACTGGTTTATGAGAAGATCGCAACGGAAAAAGATGCAAAGACTATTCCGGAGTTAAAAAAATTCCTGAACTCATGCGAACACCCTGTTACCACCCGGTGGGCCCCGGAAGATAAACCTGACGAATCAGGCATCCGGCAGGTTCAGATCTTTTCCGGAGGAGACATTCCCTTTACTTCCGGTGGAGTCCGGATAATCCTGAAGAACGCAAAGATCACTGCAGAAAAAGTGATCATCCGGCCACTGAAACCAAACGAACGACGGGGAGGTGATCCAGATGAATAAAAAAAACCATAAGAACCAACTGTTGGAAGACCAGGTGCTCAGGATCGCCCCGCAGATCCTTGAACTGCTCAAGAGTGTTCATCAGGTTGAGCTCGAAAACTTCACGATGGAAATAGGAGACCTCGAACTTTTTCTTCCTCTGGGAGACCGGATAGACAGAAGCGCCACCGGACCGGTCATTCCGGTTCCGTTAAAACCTGCCGAACTCATCCCTGATCATTTTGTTCAGCCGGCTGCAATATACCCCGGCAGAATCAGGGAAGTAACCCTTGGTGCCACAAAAAGCACCGGCGGTAGTCGTAAAAAGACCGTCACTATTGGCGGGGCGATTGCACCCGCTTACTCAGATTTTTCCAAAAAAGCGGTTCACTCTCCGGTAATTGCCCTTGATGTCTTTGACATGCCGGTTAACCTGCCGAAGGTTCTTAAGGAAAATGTCGCGGAGGTCATGGAAGACCCGGCCGAATGGGCACGGATGAACGTGAAAAAATTCGGGGCGGATATGGTCACCATCCACCTCATGAGCACCGATCCGTTGATCAAGGATACGTCACCTGACCTCGCGGCTAAAACCGTTGAAGATATACTGCAGGCAGTCGATGTTCCCCTTATTATCGGCGGTTGCGGGGATCCAAAGAAAGATGCAGCGGTTTTTTTAAAGGTTGCTGAAATGGCTGAGGGGGAACGGCTGCTGCTCAACTCAGCGACACTCGATATGGTTGGGGCCAAAACTCTCGAACCCGTCGCAACTGCAGCACGTGAGCACGGGCATGTTGTGCTGGCTTTTACCGGGCTTGAACTCAATAATGCAAAAGAACTGAACCGCCGTCTTTATGAATATCTCCCGCCGGAACAGATCGTAATGGATCTCACCACGGTCGCACTTGGTTACGGCCTTGAGTACTCCTTTTCAATTCATGAACGGGCACGCTTTGCAGCTCTGATGGGCGACACCGAGCTGGCTCACCCGGTGATATCAGCATCAACAAATGCATGGGCTGCGCGTGAAGCATGGATGCAGATGGCACCGGAATATGGACCACGGGAACTCCGTGGCCTGATCTGGGAGACGACCAATGCACTTACCCTTCTCCTGGCGGGTATCGACCTGTTTATGATGATGCACCCTGCTGCGGTCCTCACCCTCAGAGAAATTATTCTCCGGCTGGGGTCTGACCTTCACGCACCGGGTGAGATGGATAATGACTGGGTGAGTGTGCGGATATGACCCCCTCACAACCTTTGCAGGGGAAGAAGAAAAAGGGTATCCGGGAGATCAGCCCCATTGATGTCTATAAACTCCTTCCCGGGACAAACTGCGGTGAATGTCATGAATCCAACTGCATGGCTTTTGCAACCCGTATCGTGAACGGGGAGCTGGTGATCGGTGATTGTCCACCTCTCCTGTCTGAAGAAAATGCCAGGACATATAAAGAACTCGCAGTTCTTCTTGCACCAATGGTGTCTGTTGTTACTATCGGCAGCGATGCCCATCACATCACTCTCGGCGGAAAATACGTACTCCAGCGCCATGAATTCACCTATCACAACCCGTCGCCTGTTGTTATCGATGTGCATGACCTGATGTCCGAAGCAGAATTGCTTGACCGGGTCAGGCAGATCGAACAATTTTCGTACAATTATATAGGCAGAAAACTCGTGCTAGATGGCATCGCGATCCGTTCCACATCCCATGACCCGGATATATTTAAAAAAGCGGTGAAAAATGTTGCCCGGAACAGTGATTATCCCCTGGTTCTCTGTTCTTTTGAGCCGGCTGTACTGGAAGCAGGAATCTCAGAGATCCCAGACAGGCACCCGCTGCTCTACGCTGCCAATCATGAGAACTGGAAGATTATGGCCGACCTCTCACTGGCATATAACGCCCCTCTTGCGGTCTATGCTCCCAATGATCTCCCGCTGATGAGATCGCTGGTAAAGACACTTCTCCAGTGCGGTGTCAATGACCTTGTTCTTGACCCGGGCACCTTTACGGAAAATGGGCTCCCTGACACGATCAATAATTTTTCCCTGATCCGGACGCAGGCATGCCGGAATAATGACGAACTCTTTGGGTTCCCGCTCCTGGGCAGTCCTATATCGGTCTGGGCGGGGGGTGAGATTTCGGATGACGTCCTGAAATGGAGAGAGTCGGTGACTGCATCGATGCTCCTTTCCCGGTACGCGGATATGCTTATAATGCATAGTCTTGACGGCTGGGTGCTGCTCCCCCAGTTAATCTGGCGGTTCAATCTCTATACTGACCCGAGAAAACCTGTATCAGTAGAAGGGGGGGTAAAAATTTTCGGGAGCCCGGGACGGGATTCACCGGTTCTTATTACTACCAACTATGCCCTGACCTACTTCACCGTAGAATCTGATATCAAATCTGCAAACATCGATTGCTTTCTCGTAGTCGCCGATACCGGGGGCATCAGCGTCGAGAGCGCAGTCGCCGGAAGAATATTTACTGCTGATTCGATTGCTTTATCGCTGAAACAATACGATGTCCAGAGTTTTGTTAACCACAAAACCCTCATCCTCCCGGGTCTTGCGGCTAGGATCAGTGGAGAGACTGAAGATACAACCGGCTGGAAGATCCTCGTCGGCCCAAAGGATTCTTCGCGATTATCCCCGTATCTCCGTGAGCACTGGCCACCGGAATCATAACATTCAAAGACCATTATTGCCTCCCCTACCCTGGGTAGAAAGCCGACATTCCATCCGATTCCCGCATTTATCCGGAAAAAATTAATATGACCGAAACAAATCGTGTAGTATTTCATCCTCTGAACAAGGTTATTGACGTTACAGCCGGTTCTTCAGTCCTTGATGCAATCCGCCTGGCTGAAATCCGGTTTGAAAGCATCTGCGGAGGTAAAGGGGAATGCGGGAAATGTAAAGTGATTTTCCTGAAAGGATCATGCACAGTTGCCTATGCTGAAAGCAAAGGGAAACTATCAGAGGATGAAATTTCAAAAAACTATTGTCTTGCCTGCAGAACGTATATTACCGGCAATTGTGAATTCATTATCCCAGTCGAGAGCAGGATTGAATCGCCAAAAATTCTGATCAAGGTTATTTGCAGTGAAGATGCAATTGAACCTTCCGCAAAGAAGTACCTGATCGATGAAGGATACGATACCCATTTACCTTCCGGTCACCGTTCAATCCGGCTTGCAGGATATACCGGAAAACGACCACTGATGTCAAAACAACAGCATGAGCGGCTGGTCAATTCAGACCGTCCGGTTACCGTAACAATCAGCAAATCCCCGGGTTATCCCGAAATTATCGGTATCGAAGACGGAAACACAAAAAACCGGAACTTCGGGATCGCCATCGATATGGGAACGACGACCGTGGCCGGCCTGCTCGTCGATCTTTCCACCGGGAAAATCAAGGCATCGGCTTCGGCATTAAACCGCCAGATTACCTTTGGCGAAGAGCTTATCACACGAATAGCGGCATCAAAAGACAAAGGGGGAAGAGAGAGGCTGCAGAAATCTGCAATTGACAGTGTTAACCAGGTTATTGATCAGTTAGTGGCAGAAATCCCAGAAAGTGCATCCTCAGTAAATGATATCTGTATCGCCGGCAACACGGTAATGATCTACCTTCTCACCGGAAAAAATCCTTCTGACCTTGAGCTCGTCAACGCAAATGTTTCGCGGCAACCCGTCATCATGAGAACTCAGGATCCCGGGCTTTTTGTAAATCCCCTTGCCTACACATACTGCCTTCCGAATGTGAGCAGGTTTGTCGGGGGTGATGTCGTAGGAGATGTGATAACATCCGGCATGAACAGATCTCCGGATCTTTCCATTCTTGTGGATCTCGGCACCAACGGGGAAATTGTCTTCGGGAATAATGAGTGGCTCGCAACAGTCTCATGCGCCTCAGGCCCGGCATTCGAGGGAGGGGGCATCAGTTCTGGAATACGGGCCATGCGGGGAGCAGTTGATCATGTCTCAATCGATCCAGTGACTGCCAAGGTGTCATGGAAATCAATTGGCAATGAACCTCCTAAAGGGATTTGCGGATCCGGGATCATTGACGCAGTGGCCGGAATGGTCCGGTCCGGTATTCTGGACTTTACTGGAAAGATCGCTGAGGATAAGCCCGGCGTGCTAACCGGAGAAGATGGACCCGCATTTGTTCTTGTTGAAAAAAAGGATTCTGCAACCGGTCGTGATATTACAATTTCCCGCCAGGACATGGCTTACCTGATGGATTCGAAAGCCGCTGTGCTGGGGGCGATTGGAGTACTGATGAAAAAATACCGTATTTCCGTTGGTGATGTAAGGCATGTCTACCTTGCCGGAGCTTTTGGCGCATATTCAGATCCGGACAAGCTGGTAGCATTCGGGATACTGCCCCGGTTTTTCAATGCAGAATTTCATCCGATTGGCAACGGTTCGCTCTCAGGTGCCTGCGCAACACTTCGATCGCGGGAAAAAAGGCTGGAAGCAGAATCGGTTGCAAAAAAAATGGCATATATCGATCTTCTTGCAGACACAGATTTTATCGAAGAATATGCCTCTGCACTTTATATTCCGGGCAAAAAAGAATATTTTCCCCCTGCCATCAGAAAATAAAAAAGGCAGGTTCCTAAAATTCCGGTTTTAAAACCAGTTATCCGGTAAATATTCATCTTTTTTTAACCTGCTGGATCTCAGGAGGTAAGGCAAAAACAAAAGATCAATACTTGCGGAGGTATGAACGTTGTTAACGAATCGCGGGAGCAGGATTTTCTTCTGGAAGATCAGATCAGCAGATTTTGAACACAGACGCGAAATCAAACACCATATTCCGGGTGATCAGATAAATATCGATAAAATACTGGAAAAAAGTCCTGCGGGTTTAAAGAATTTTCCCGGTCCGTTTTTTTTATCCGGAAAATTTTTCAAATCAAACTTTCCGTCAGTCAATGCTTTCCAAGAGATCCGGATTTTTTACAGGGATTTTATTTTTCCTCAGCCAGGGTACCTGATGAGAGAAAAATCCCGGCCCGATATAATAAAAAAGAATCAGAGTTTATGACCGTGGTAATACTTCCTGACCGATAGTATATTTCTTTTTTAAGCCAACCGTTTACCTGATGAAACCTGCAGCTCCCATACCTGTACAATCAGCAAAAACACATTGCTCCGAAAGGTTTTTTTCTACCCATCCATCGCGGGCAGATAACTTTACTGAATCGGTTATCCGTGAGATGACACGACTGTCCCTCCAGTACAATGCGGTTAATCTTGCCCAGGGTTTTCCTGATTTTCCCTGTCCGACCGAACTTAAGATCGCTGCATGTGACGCGGTGCGTGATGATTTCAACCAGTATGCAATAACATGGGGGGAAAAGGGTCTCCGTGAAGCAGTTGCCGGTAAGGTGGAAAAATACAACAACATGATATTTCATCCGGAAACTGAAATAACGGTAACCTGTGGCTCTACTGAGGCAATGATGGCATCCATGCTCGCGGTTATCCGGCCAGGCGACGAAGTTGTTGTTCCTGAACCGTTTTACGAAAATTACGGGCCCGACACATATATCTCCGGGGCAGTACCCCGGTTTGTGCCACTTGCTGATGATTTCTCAATTAACGAAGAAGCATGGAAATCGGCATTTTGCCGAAAAACACGTGCAGTCATACTGAATACGCCCAACAATCCTACCGGAAAAGTCTTTTCGAAAAAGGAACTCGCATTTGTTGCGGAACTCTGCATTGACAATGATGTAATAGCGATTACCGATGAGATTTACGAGCATATCCTCTATGACGGGAACCTGCACATTTCCGTCGGATCACTGGATGGAATGCAGGACAGGACGATTACGATCGGGAGCTTTTCCAAGACTTATAGTGTAACCGGATGGCGTGTTGGATATGCACTCGCAGATTGCGTGATCACTGAGCGAATCCGCAAGATCCACGACTTCTTAACCGTCGGAGCTCCTGCCCCGCTGCAGCATGCCTGCATTACTGCTCTTATGCTGCCGGACTCCTATTACCAGAATCTGGCTGGCGAGTATGACCGGAAAAGAAAGATACTCTTTGAAGGGCTCAAAAAAGCCGGATTCAGGTGCCAGTTACCCGAAGGGGCTTATTACATATTTACAGATATTTCCGAATTTGGGATGACCGATACCGATTTTGCACGGTTTCTCATTGAGAAGATCGGGGTCGCGGCCGTTCCCGGCAGCTCATTTTATCACCACGGGGGCCAGTCACGACTCCGGTTCACCTTTTCGAAAAAAGATGACACTCTTCATGAGGCATGCCAACGTCTTGAGAAGCTGAATCATGTCTGACCGGAAAAGCCGGTAAATAACAGATCACTATTTTTCAAAAAACTCAAGAGCCCCCGGCAGGCAATGAACTACGCCACGGATACCGGATACCGTCAGGGTCATAAGAATTGCATCCACCACTTCTTCCCTGGTTGCACCTGCGGCTTTAGCCATGGGCACGTGAGCTTTGACTGCGGAATCATCTCCCATCGCGGCTTTCATAGCGATATAGATCAGTTGTTTGGTTTTCTGGTCAAGTCCTTGAGATGCGACTAACGACATTATCAGGCTGTTGAACGCAGCTGCAACTTCGGGCGCTTCTTTCCGGAACAGTTCCATGGGATTTGAGTCCATTCCAAAATCCTCAGTTATTCTTGGTCATCGGGTACATTAAACCTCGGCTTGCGTGATTTAAGGGAATTTCCAATAGTTGGATGGTAAAATAATTCCTGTGCAGAATAGACAACACTTTGAAAAAGTAACAAAAATCTGGAATTCCTTTAATCCGTTCAGGGTAATCATTCAGTAATGGTATTTCCTCCGGATCAAAAATCAGATTAAAAAATCAGATTAAAAAAATGAAGATTAATCCAATTTTATCGGGTTTTTGGATTCCCATGCGGATTCTCACCGGGGACCCATCGTCCGCCATCTTTGGTCAGCTCTTTTTTCCAGACAGGGACCCCTGCCTTGACAGCCTCGATTATGTGTCTCGATCCTGCGTATGCCTCCTCCCGGTGTCCGGCAGCTACAACGATTATCAGGATATTTTCTCCTATGCCAAGCCGACCGATCCGGTGGATGATATCCACGTGCAGGAGGCTGAACCGCTCCGTCGCCTCACGGGAGATCTTTTCCAGTTCCTGTTTTGCAATATCCTCGTAGGCCTCAAGTTCCATCTCGGTGATATCATCGTCTCGGACAATACCATCGAAAACCACCACAGCACCCGTCCCCTGCTTTTTTGCTTCGGTAATCAGGGTTCCAATATCAACATCATCTGTCTGTATCGCGATCATGGCTGACCTGAATTATCCACCGGCAACCGGCGGAAAAACCGCGATCTCATCGCCATCATTAACCGAAGTCTTTGCTGCATCCGCGATATCAATACGTCTGCCGTTCTTCATCAGGATGACAAAGTCACGAAAAGCTCCTTTCTCATCAAAGATTGCTTGGTATCCTTCGGAATTTTTTTCCGCGGTTGCGGCGATCAGCGAGATGAATGTCGTCCCTGCCGTGACCTCAGTTATGATTTCAGTGCCAAGCAGTTCGCGGAACCGCGCAAAAAACCGGATCTTAACCGTCATATCTTCTTCCTCACGATCAATTTTGTCTTTGCCTGCCACCACATGCTTCGCACGATGGATTTCTTTCCACGCAGATCTCCTCGGCATGCCCCTGGAGCCCGTCCCACATGAAGAGCCGGTTGGTCAGGAGGTGGCCTCTGCCCAACAGGTATTTCAGGACTTCATTTGCCTGAAGTATACCGATGAATCCTGGTGTTACACCCACCACCGGGAATACTTCCTTCGGAGGCGCTCTGGGAAAGATGCATTTAAGACAGGGGGTTTTTCCGGGGATAATCGTGGTTGCCTGCCCGTCAAACCCCCGGATAGCCCCATGGAAGAGTGGGATCCTCTTTGCTATGGCGACATCGTTGAGCACGTACCGCGTAGGGTAGTTGTCCATGGCATCAACAATGCCATCTGCTTCTCCTACCAGATCAGCAGCGTTCCTCCCGTCGATTTTCACATCGAAGGCATTAACAATGATGTCCGGGTTTATTGCTTCCAGTTTTTCTTTTGCTGAAACCGTCTTCTTCCTGCCAATATCCCGGTCGAAATGGAGGATCTGGCGGTTTAAATTTGTCTGATCAACAATATCCATATCAACGATGGAGATAGTCCCCACTCCTGCTACCGCAAGATAGAGAGAAACCGGCGATCCAAGACCACCTGCACCGGCGATAAAAATATGAGCCTTTTTAAGCTTCTCCTGCCCTTCGTCCCCAAAGAGCATCATCTGCCGTTTATATCGCTCGAGCTCCCGTTCTGATAACACGTGTTCACCAAAAGCTTTTGCTCAGTAAATCGGTTCCGGTTCTAATGATCGCACGTAAGATCATCGCTATGATCGTGCGAATGGGGATTTTTCTCGACCCAGGGTTCCAGCCCTTGTTTTTTCCGGTAATCATTGATCGCATTGTGGATGCCCTCCTCAGCGAGGACAGAACAATGCATCTTTATAGGGGGTAACCCTTCGAGGGCTTCAGCGACGGCCTTATTTGAAACCTCCCAGGCTTCTTCAAGCGTCTTTCCTTTGACAAGCTCCGTAGCCATGCTGCTCGAGGCAATCGCTGCTCCACAGCCGAATGTCTTGAATTTGGCATCGACCACGATATTATTCTCGATTTTCAAAAATATTTTCATGATGTCCCCGCATACAGGGTTTCCAACTTCCCCGATGCCGTGTGCGTTCTCAATTTCACCGACATTGCGCGGGTTCTTGAAATGATCCATGACTTTGTCGCTATACATTACAGCCACCCTCTTTTCCCTTCACCTGATAAAGCGGGGACATTTCCCGCAGTTTTATTACAACCTTGGGAAGAATTTCGAGAACAAAATCCACGTCCTCTTCCGAATTCACTTCACCCAGTGTCAACCGAAGTGATCCATGCGATATTTCCACCGGTAGCCCTGTCGCGAGAAGCACATGCGATGGTTCAAGAGATCCGGAAGTGCAGGCACTACCTGTGGATGCATATATCCCCGCATCGTCAAGCCACAGGAGCATCGATTCTCCTTCAATAAACTCAAAACTCACATTGACATTGCCCGGCAGGCGCTTTTCCGGGTGACCATTGAGCCGGGAATGGGGAATTTTTTCAAGCATCCCTTCTATGAGCCTGTCCCGCATCAGGCGGATCTTCGCGCTGTAACCCGGTATATCCGCAGTAGCCATTTCAATTGCCTTGCCAAGACCCACGATGCCGGCGATATTTTCGGTACCCGCCCGTCGTCGTCGCTCCTGCCCGCCCCCGTGGATCAGGTTCTCAATCCTCACTCCTTTCTTGATATAGAGCGCTCCGGTTCCTTTGGGCCCGTAAAACTTGTGGGCTGAAAGAGAGAGCATGTCGATGTTCTGTGTTTTTACGTCAAGAGGAATACTGCCGATAACCTGAACCGCATCGGTATGGAAATACACCTTGTGTTTCCGGGCGATTGCACCGAGTTCCACGATCGGTTCTATAGTCCCGATCTCATTGTTGGCATACATGATAGAAATCAGGATTGTCTTATCGGTAATCGCCTTTTCAAGGACCGCCGGGTCCACCAGACCGTACTGGTCAACCGGGAGATACGTAACTTCAAAACCTTCCTTTTCAAGAAACTGGCAGGTATGAAGTACTGCATGGTGTTCGATCTGTGTAGTGATGATGTGATTGCCACGCTTCCGGTTCGCCAGCGCAACCCCTTTGATCGCCCAATTGTCCGACTCACTTCCCCCCGAGGTAAAATAAATTTCATCGGGGTCGGCACCAAGAGCTTTTGCAGTCTGGACCCGTGCAGCATCGATAGCGTTCCTGGATTCTCGGGCAATACGGTAAATAGAAGAGGGGTTGCCAAAATGTTTTGTAAAATAGGGCAGCATGGCTTCCAGGACTTCCTTTCGGGTGTACGTGGTGGCGGAATGATCCATATAGACGGTTCGGTTCTCTCCCATGGTCTCTCCCGTTATCTGATGGTCTTCTGATATAAGGATTATTCTTTCCTGCGAGAACTTATGTTTTGAGGAATGTTCAATCGTTCAGGATTTTCTACGACGTATTTTAGTGTCCTTTTCTTCCCGGTTCCGACATTTAAGCCCCAAAAAGGGTAATGTATATCTTGTTTCAGGACAAAATCACAATTGTGAATGTAATATTATTATGTCATAATTGCGATAATTTAAAGGTTGTGTTTTGATGGAATCCCCCTGCCAGAAAATTGTCTGGGATGTCCTCCCTGCCATCCGGGCGGCAATTGCCGTTGAGCTCGTTAAGTGCGGAGTGTCCCAGGTTGAAGCAGCACGAATGCTGGAGATTGCTCCCTCAGCAGTATCCCAGTATCTTTCGGGAAAACGTGGCTACCGCATAGAGTTTGAAAATGATGTTAAAAAATCGATTGAGTTACTTGCGCAGGAATTGAAGGACGGCAAAAAGATAAACCTCGTCAAAAGGACCTGCGATATCTGCCACCAGCTCCGTGATGGTGAAGAAAACCAGTGCGGCAACCCGGATCAACCACCGACAGAACGATGCGGCTCCTGATTCCAATAATCGCTGACTACTCAACCGGTATTGTTCTTAATTTTGGTGTTCCCCCTATGGATTTACAAAAGAAAAAAAGAATTCTTTCTGAAAACATTAAAAAACGCGGGTCAATGCTGGTCGCGTTCTCCGGGGGAGTTGACAGCACCCTTCTCGCCGCTATCTCCCGTGAGATTCTTGGTGATAAAAGCAGGTGCGTACTACTCGACAGTCCGGTTGTTCCTCGAGCTGCGGTTGAACAGGCACGGCAGATCGCACGTGAACTCGGGCTCGAACTGGATATAATACCGGTCCCTCATATGGATAGTAAGGAATTCCGGAAAAATCCGGCAAACCGCTGCTATTACTGCAAAAAGATCTCGGCCATATATCTCAAAGAACAGGCAGAAGAGGGGGGTTTTGCCTGTATCGCCGACGGGATAAATATATCAGATATGGCTGAGCACCGTCCCGGGCTCGCCGCATCTTCTGAAGAGGGAATCATTCATCCCTTCATTGAATCAGGAATCACGAAACAGGAGATCAGGGAACTTGCCAGAGAGTGTGGTCTTTCTGTCTGGCAGAAACCATCAGCAGCCTGTCTTTCTTCCCGGATCCCCTATGGGGAAGAAATTACCGGAGAAAAACTGGGAATGATTGAAGAAGCAGAGCGATTTCTTGCAGGCAGTGGATTCGGACAGCTCAGGGTGCGTCTGCATGGTAGTATTGCCCGGATAGAAGTGCAGGCCGACCAGATAGCAAAATTTCTGGATATCCGTACTGATATTGTAAAAAAACTCAAAGCGATTGGTTTTTCCTACGTCACTCTTGATCTTGAGGGGTACCGTAGCGGAAGTATGGATGAAGTATTATAAGGATTACAATACTCCTGAATCTTTATTGTCCTTAAGAACGAGGAAATATAACTATGAGCGATGCGATATACCGGAAACTTCCCTGCATAAAGATTGACGGGGATACGTCCGAAAGGGTACTTCACGAAGTTGTAGAAGAAGTACCTGTTGCCCTTTTTGTCAACGGCAGGCACGCAATGACTGCGATGATGAGTCCGGTGCAGCTCGAGGATTTTGTAACCGGCTATCTCTTCACAGAACAGATCATAAAAAGTGTTGATGAGATAGAATCGATAAGAACAGAAAAGAACCGGATCAGTGTTATAACCAGGAACCTGTTCAAAGTACTCGGCCCGAAAAAGACAATTTTATCCGGTTGCGGGGGAAGTGCATCATATATTGATACAGAAAAACTCCCGAAGATCAAATCTGATTTTGGTGTGAGCAGGGACAAAATTAACGATTCAGTCAGAACCGTTCTGTCTTCCGATACCCATCATCTTACCGGAGGTATCCATATTGTTGCCTTACTTGATGCAGAAAAAGTCGTAACGGTTTCTGAAGACATCGGCAGGCATAATGCCGTTGACCGGGTGATAGGGTTCGGGCTCCGGGCCGGCATAGATTTTTCCCGGACATTTATTATTTCTTCAGGCAGGATCTCTTCTGAAATGGTCCGCAAATGCCTTATTGCAAATATTCCCCTGATCGTCTCGCGCAGTGCAACTACAACATTATCAGTCGAGATTGCTGAAAAAACCGGGGTTACTGTCATCGGTTTTGCCCGAGGGGGGAAAATGAATATTTATTCGCAGCCACAGCGAATCACCGGAATAGAGTTGCCTGTCCTGTCCCTACCGCTTAAGTGACTGGAGGAGCAGGCAGACCTGGCAAAGGTCCCCGCTGCAGGGATCGCCACACGCTTTGCAGAACCCAAGGGGTAATGAGAGGTTCCGCCCTGCGCAGGATTGTTCGATCTTTTTTTTACTCTCAAGAGCTTTGAGCATCGTTCCGGGGTGCCTGTATTCAAAACCCGAAAGCATGGCCCGGACCTCCCGCCGTAATGCATACCCGGTATAGGGGCATTCCGGGAGAGGCGTCCAGGCGTTATTCAGGATCAGATACAAGGCGATATCTTTTTCTGAAATACAGGAAAGAGGTTTGACCCTTGGGATAAATTTGCCGGACGAATCACTACCGGAATTCCGGACGAGACGCAGCAGGTCACCCCTGAACGCATTCATCAGCACGGATTGCGCCTCATCATCGAGGTTATGACCGGTAGCGATTTTTGTTGCCCCGGCCCGTTGTGAACCGGTAACCAGCGCTTTTTTTCGAAGGATGCCACAAATACTGCAGGCCTGTGTCTTCCTCTCGTTGAGCAGATCATCTAGCGAATACCCAAACAGGTCATAGAAGGAAAGGCAATGGTGCTCAATTCCAAGTTGTTTCGTGAGATGATCCGCCGACCGGATCGTTTCTTCACGGTAGCCGGTAATTCCTTCATCGATTGTTATTGCAATGAACCTGATTTCGTCAGACTGAAAGAAGAGGCGATTCAGGATGATGAGAAGCGCTGTGCTGTCTTTACCTCCACTCAGCGCAACTGCGATGCGATCCTGGGGGACAATCATCATCCGGGTTCTGATAGTATCTGCTACACGCTGCTCGATATCAATGATAAAATGAAATCCGCAGAGGTGACGGCAGGTATGACGCTGGTAGGTTACCGCCGGTTCATCACAGAGAGAACACACCGGTGTGTCCGGGTAACTTCCTTTTGCTCCCAAGGATCAACCTCCATGCGCTATCCTGATGATCAGGATCTCATCATCTGTTTCAACAATCGCGTCCCCTGGTATCATTTCCCGTTCCGTGATACGATGACATCAAGAGGATCGATACCCTGATCGAGCAGGATTTTTTCAACAGGAGCGGCCTCATGTTCTAATTCCGAAAAACCATGCCCGGAAAAGATCAGTTTCATGTCTTACCTAGTTGTTTTGTAACCAGGTTTCTTAAACATCCCGCTAAAAAGATTTAATGAAAAAAATAGTTCCTCAAATCTGAAATTCCCAAAAACCATCCGAGGATTTGATACCTAGAATCAACACATACAATTACGGAAGTGTAAACGTGCAGGATATGTCGTCAGTACGTGATGAGATTCTCAGGCTGAAAGAAGATCGGCATGCGATTATTCTCGCACACAATTACCAGACCGCCGAT
>Ga0182021_10002624_pt1 | contig 21025 bp, 18 predicted proteins | sample 612E3MmetaG_FD_120493 | JGI IMG/M metagenome (GOLD analysis project Ga0182021, IMG submission 120493) | Permafrost microbial communities from Stordalen Mire, Sweden - 612E3M metaG (Illumina Assembly) | ecosystem: Environmental > Terrestrial > Soil > Wetlands > Permafrost | place: Sweden... | reverse complement strand
CTTTTTCTGTCGTCCGAAAAATCACACACAACATTGTATCTTAATTCTCTAAGTTGCTCAAAGCACAGAAAGGCCCCTCATGACGTCGAATGAAACGCGTGCCGGCTTCTAAGGACGGGCGCTCCGGCGACGGAAAAACGGCCTAGCGCCTTCTTCTCCAATAGAAGCCGCCTCCTCCGAATAAGAGGACCACTAAGACAATAATGATGATGAGTGTCATAGCCTTATTCTCCTTCTTACGTGTTAAATATCAATTTCCATTTTTTTATTTTGGAATTGATCAGTACTCACCAAATTAGCCCTTTGGATTCCATAGATGCCGTTTTCATGCCAACATCCTTCCTATTGATCCGGATGTGGCAGAATCGATTTTCTCTCTGGAAGTTCCATTTTCAAGTGACCGATTGCGCTTGGGACGATCATCGTTCCGAGAAAAATGTCTTTCTTTTAAGGACTCCGTCCTGTTTGACAAAAGGTCCGATCCCTTTCGGGGGTTTATCTAAAAACTATTTGCCACAGCATCAGGAGTACCGAAATGAGCATAAATCCAAAAGTGATCCAAGCGATTATTCTATTCTTTTTTTTATTTTTGAATCTTCCCACAATTCTTTCGTCGTCGCCCAGCTTGATAATGATCGCAATGAGCGGTACCGCTGCAATTCCATTTATCACGGCGGCATAGTACAACGCTTTCATAATACTAATGTGAAGAAAATTCATGACCAACCCGATGATCGTGGCCAAGGCGATTATGATGTAAAAGATCTTCGCCTTTTTAAATTTTTTGGATAAACCCTCTTTGAATCCAAAAGCTTCTGACAAAGCATAGCCCACCGATCCTGCCAATACCGGTATCGATTGCCATCCAATTCCGATGATTCCAAAAGCAAAAAGAACGTAAGCGAGATTTCCCGCCAACGGTTTTAAGGCTAAGGCCGCTTGTTGCGGAGTCTCAATGTTTACGATTCCGTTTGCGTGGAGAGTCGCCGCCGTCGTCAAAATAATAAAAAATGTCATCACATTGGAAAACAACATTCCAATTTTTGTATCCGTTCCCATGTCCTTAATTTCCAGCCGTCTGATTTCCGGTTTATGGCTGAAATCTTTGACCCTGCCATCGGTAATTTCCTTTTCTATTTCCCCCGAGGCTTGCCAAAAAAACAGGTAAGGGGAAATCGTGGTTCCCAAAAATCCGATCATCGTGGTGATGTAATTGAGATCCCATCGAATTTGCGGAACTAAGGTATTCCAGGCTATCCCTTTCCAATCTTGTTTGACCATAAAAGCCGTGATCACATAAACCACTAAGCTCAAACCCAGCCATTTTAGAATTCCGATATATCTTTTATAGGGAATGAATATTTCCATCGAAACAATCAATGCGCCCACGCCTATCATCCACATAAAAATATTCAGCCCAAAAATCATTCGCAGGGATGCGGCGATGATTCCCAAATCAGCCCCGATATTGATGATATTGGCAATGGCTAACAATGATACCGACACAAACAAAAGCCGTTTGGAATGGTATTTCTTGATTACGCCGGCCAAACCCCTGCCCGATACCATCCCGATTCGGCCGCACATTTCCTGTACGGCCACCATGGCCGGCCACAAAAACAAAGCCAACCAGGCCAGCTTATAGCCAAATTGAGCGCCGGCAATCGAATAAGTCGCGATTCCCGACGGATCATCGTCCGCCGCCCCCGTCACAAACCCAGGGCCGATTTTTTTAAAAAAATTGTGTATTCTTTTTAAGATCACCATTTATAGATAGCGGTTCTTATGTGATTTGTCCAGATATTTGGGCCCGCGTCATAAACGTCGAGGTCATCACACGACACGGAGTTCCCCGTAGTCTTCGAAGCGGACGATTTGTTCGAATCGCCACCGCTCGGTGCGATTGACCATAGATTGACCAACGATGCCGAAAGGTGACTAATCCTGTCATGGCGAGTCGTTGATATTAAAGGGATTTACGGCTTATCAGGTGGGGGGCTAAAGACCTAGCGGGCCATAAAGCGGGCGGAATTATGGCCAATTTGCAGGATGAGTTCGAGGGCCTTTCTCATTCTTTTTTCGCCACGGCGGCTCGTATTCATTGACTTCGCTTGACGAATGGCGATAAATTTTCCGAACCGCTGGGATGAAGGATTTGTCATGATGAAAATGAAGATCGGGCGAGCCTTGGCCATTGCCATGACGACGTCGGCCCTCGCGGCCGTAGGGCTGCGGGAGATGAGCCATGCCCAGCCCGCCGCTTTAGAGTCCGCCGCGCCCGGAGCCAAGCCGGAGCGGTCATTCATCCGCGAGCAAGCCGGCGACGGATATTTTCCCCTGGCGTCGAAGGAAGCGGTCGCGGACGTGCATGTGGATCCGGACGATTGGCAAGTGGCGAAGATCGCCGCCGGCGACTTGGCCTCCGATGTCGAGCGGGTCACCGGGCGCAAGTCGGCGATGAAACAAGCGACGCGAGGGCTGGCGGAAAATGCCGTGCTGGTAGGCACGCTCGGCCGCAGCCCGGTGATCGACCGACTGGCCCGGGAAGGCCGGCTTGACGTGAGCGACGTGCAGGGCAGGTGGGAAAGCTTCGCCATCACGGCGGTCGCCGATCCCGTGCCGGGGGTCCGGCGAGGGCTGGTCATCGCAGGCAGCGACCGCCGCGGGACGGCTTATGGGGTTTATGAGCTGTCCCGACGGATCGGCGTTTCGCCCTGGTATTGGTGGGCCGACGTGACGCCCCAGCATCGCGAGGAGCTTTACGTCTCCCCCGATCGTCTGCGGAGCGGCCCCCCGGCGGTGAAATACCGGGGCATCTTCATCAACGACGAGATGTGGGGGATCCGTCCTTGGGCGGCGGGGACATTCGCGCCCGAGGAAGGCTTGGGCCTGGGGCCCAAAACGTACGCCAAAGTTTTCGAGCTGCTCCTGCGGCTGAGGGCCAACTACCTTTGGCCGGCGATGCACCTCAACACGATTCCATTCAACTCTTACGAACGGAACAAAGTCGTCGCCGACGATTATGCCATCGTCATGGGATCCAGTCACATCGAACCGATGCTGCGGAACAACATGGCCGGCGCCGAATGGGACCGGGAAGTCGGCACCGATTGGAACTATGTGACGAACGGCCAAGCCATCCGCGACTACTGGGCCAGGCGGCTGGAAGCCAACGGCCGCTATGAAAACGTCTACACGCTGGGCCTGCGCGGCAAGGACGACGAACCGATGACGGCCGGCGGCACGACACGGGACAAGGCCGCCCTGCTCGAACGGATATTCGCCGACCAGCGCGATCTGTTGGCGCGGCTCGTGAACCCCGACCTTTCCAAGGTGGCGCAGCTTTTTATTCCCTACACCGAAGTGCTGGGCATCTACGACAGCGGATTGAAAGTCCCCGATGACGTAACGATCTGCTGGCCGGACGACAACTTCGGCTATATCCGCAGGTTGCCTTCCGCCGAGGAACGCCTCCGCTCCGGCGGATCGGGGATCTACTTCCACATCCAATGGCTCAACGGCGCGACCACGGCCTATACCTGGCTGAACACCACTCCCCCGGCTCTCATCTGGGAGGAGATGAGCAAGGCTTACGCCTACGGCGCCGACCGCCTCTGGGTTCTTAACGTCGGCGACGTCAAGCCGGGAGAGATCGGGACCGAGTTCTTCCTGGATATGGCCTGGGATCCGTTGCCCTACCGGCGGGACAACGTGTGCGACTTCCTGGCGCGCTGGGCCGCAAGGGACCTGGACGCGCGCTTCGCCGGCGAGGTCGCGCAGATCATGGAAGAATACTACCGCCTCGGCTTCACGCGCCGGCCCGAGCATCTCGTCCAGTACAAGGCCAAGTCTCCGCTGCAGTTTTCATGGTTCAGCCACGACCAGGGCAACGACGAGGCGGCACAGAGGCTGGCCCGCTATGAAGACCTCGCCCGCCGGGCCCAGGCCGTCTACGATCGGATCCCAGCCGGGCGCAAAGACGCCTTCTTCGAGTTGGTCCTCTATCCGGTCCAGTGCGCGAGCCTGATGAACCGCAAGGTCATCTTCGCCGACAAGAGCCTGCGCCACGGGATCGAGGGACGCGCGGACGCCGGCGAATACGCCCGCGCGGCCCGCGCGGCCGCGGCCAAGATCATCGAGCTGACGGCGCAATACAACGGCGGATTGACGACCGCCGGTAGCAAATGGAAATATATGATGTCCTGGGCGCCGGGCCCGTGGGGCGATCAATGCCATCAATTCGAGATGCCCCCGCTCAGCGATTACGACGGGGTGGGGCCGCCGGCGCTGGGAGTAGCGCTCGAAGGCGGAAAAGAGGATGCCCTGGCCGACTTCAGCGTTTACACGCAGGGGAAGCGTTTCGTAGATCTCTTCAATACGGGCAAGGGCGAGATCGAATGGAAGGCGAGCGCGTCGAAGCCTTGGATCCAGCTCAGCCAAGCCTCGGGGGCCTTCGGCACGGCGCAGCGGCTCTGGATCAGCGTGGATTGGGATCGTGTGCCGGCCGGCGACGATCTCAAAGCGACCATCGACGTGGACACCTCGGCCGGGAAAAAGCGGATCATCGTGCCGCTTTTCAAGCCCGCCGCGCCGGCGCGGGAGGCCGTGTCCGGCTTCGTCGAAAGTCACGGCTACGTGAGCATGGAGGCCGAGCATTATACGCGGAAAAAAGACCGCGGCGGAGCCGCCTGGGAAGTCGTCAAGGGGCTGGGCCGGTCGGGCGATGCGGTGGCCATCTTCCCCCCGACGGCGCCGAGCCTTGCGGATTTGCGCGATCTCCGGTCCGCCGGTCCGTCGATGGAATATGACCTCTATCTGTTCCACTCCGGCGAGGCGCGGTTGGACATCGATTGCCTGCCCACCAAGCCGGTCGCGGCGAACGGCACTTCGCGCATTGCCGTCGGCATCGACGGGCAGGAGCCGCTGATCCTCGAAGGCCGGGGCGGCGACGTTCTGGCGAATCTCCGTCGCCTGACCGCCTCCCTTAAAATCGCATCCCCCGGCCGGCACACGTTGACCGTCTGGATGGTCGATCCGGGCGTCGTGATCGACAAGATCGTCCTGAGCTTCTCCCCGCCGTCCGACATTTATCTCGGGCCGCCCGAGTCGTTTCGGCGCTTCGCCCCTTAGTTCGCCAGCTTCGCCAGCTCCTCGACCATCTCCGGCGTGGCGATGAACACCAGGACATCCCCCGCCGCGAGCGGCGTCGCCTTGGCCGGGTTGAAGGTGAAGTCCTTGCCCCCGCCCTTCCGCAGGGCCACGAGCAGGGCGCCCGTGGCCTCGTCGAGCCGGGAGTCGGCGATGGTCTTCCCGGCGAGGCGCGATCCGGCCGGAATCGTGAACTCGTCGAAGCGCAGAACCCGGTCGCTCTCGCGGAGCATCATGTCGAGGAAGGTCGTGGTCGCCGGCCGGATCATCTCCGAGACCATGCGCATCCCGCCGATGTTCTTGGGCGAGATGACGACGTCCGCTCCGGCTTTGATCATCTTGTTGCGCGACGCCGGCTCGATGCACTTGGTCACGATCCGGAGGCCGGGGTTCAGGCTTCGGGCGCTGAGCGTCACGAACAGGTTCGCCTCGTCGGTCGGCAGGACGCAGAGGACGCCTTTCGCCCGGGCGATGCCCGCTTTGACCAAGACATTGTCCTCAGTGGCGTCGCCGTGGACGGCCAGGACCGGACCTAGCGTGGCGAGCTTCTCGATCTTCACCTTGTCGTGCTCGATGACCACGAACGGCTTCTTCACCGCGATCATCTCCCGGATGATCGTCGCCGACGTGTCGTCCCCGCCGCAGATGATATAATGGCCCTCGAGCCGGGCGATTTCCTTGTCCATTTTTCTTCTCCCGAGGATGTTCTTGAGCTCTCCCTCCACGATGAAGGCCGTGACGGACGAGACGGCGTAGGCAATCGTGCTCAGGCACAGGATGATGAAGACGATGTTGAAGATGCGGAGCGCCGGGCTGTACGAGGTGTCGACGACCTCCCCGTACCCGATCGTGGACAGGGTGATGACGGTCATGTAGGCGCTGTCGAGGAGGGTCGTCCCGGGCTTGCCGAGAAGCATGTAGCCGCTGACGCCGATGACGAAGACGAGGAGGAAAATGGTCAGGGAGACGACGAGCCGCTTTTTACTGTTCATGCCGCGGCGCTGAAGGCGCGAAGCCATTGTATGGGAAGCGCCGGGAGAGTGCAAGAGGCGGGGGGAGCAAGGAAGTTGACAGAATGGCTTCCGCGGCGTATTTATGAATTCTAAGGCAAAATCGATGGGAATCGTTCTGACCCGGATCGAGATCGGCAGGAGCGGCGCCTGGAGCGTCCGGGGGCCGTGGCTCGGCTTGATTCTGGTTGCCATCGTCCTCCCGGTCCTCGTCTTGCCGTTGCTGCTCGTGGCGTTCTTCCTGCCGCTGTCGGCGCCGGCCGAAGCCGTCCGCCTTTCGGCGGGCGGCAGCTTCCTCCCCGGCGGGCGCATCTGCCTGTCCCCGCGCAGCCCTCCCCTCGCCTGACCTCGCTTTTTCTTCTCGCCCCATTCCTAAGCAGGAGGTCATGCGACATGAAGCTCAAAAAGCTCTTCGACAAGGCGACGGCCAATCCCGTCGTCACGGATCTTTCGTCTTACGCCGCCATCGCAAATACAATCAAGGAACAGGACCACGGCTCTCTCCCCGATGGAGAATTCCGCGCCCGGACGATCGCCCTCCAGGCTAAGGCCCGCAGCGCCCCGCCCGACGCAGGCACGCCGCCCGGCGGCCGGCTCCGCCCCGACGCCCCAACGCTGATCGACGTCTTCGCCCTGGTCCGCGAAGCCTCGCGCCGCACGATCGGCCTGGACCCGTTCGATGTCCAGATGATCGCCGGCGCGGCCATGGCCGGAGGCGGTATCGCCGAGCTGCCGACGGGCGAAGGCAAGACCCTGGCCGCCGTCTTCCCGGCGTGCCTCCATGCTCTCTCAGGCTGTGGGGTCCACATCCTGACTTTCAACGATTACCTCGCCCGGCGCGACGCCGCCTGGATGGGCCCGATCTACCGCCTGCTCGGGTTGAGCGTCGGCTGCACCCAGGAAGGAATGTCGCCGTCGGAAAAACGCGCGGCTTACGCAGCCGACGTCACCTATGCTACAGCCAAGGAGGCCGGCTTCGACTTCCTCCGCGATCGCATCGCCTACGAGACGTCCGAGCTGGTCCATCGGCCGTTCCACGCCGCGATCGTCGACGAAGCCGATTCCATCCTGATCGACGAAGCGCGCATCCCGCTCGTCATCTCGGGCGTCGAGGACCGGGCGGGCTGGGACGCGTTTCACCTCGCCGGAATCGTCGGCCGCCTCGCCGAGGCGCGCGACTACGAAACCGACGCCGAACGGCGGAACGTCTTCCTCACCGACGCGGGCATCCAGCGCGTGGAATCGCTTCTCGGCGGCGCGCGACTCTTCCAGGCCGGCAACGAGCGGCTGCTCGAAGCGGTTTATTGCGCCCTCCACGCCAAGGCGCTCCTGGCGCGCGACGTGGATTACATCGTCCGCGACGGGCGGATCGAGATCGTGGACGAGTTCACCGGCCGCGTCGTGGCCCAGCGGCATTGGCCCGACGGACTCCAGGCCGCGGTCGAAGCCAAGGAGGGGCTGGCCCGCAAATCCGAGGGCCGCATCCTCGGGTCGATCACCCTGCAGCACTATTTCCGTATGTATCCGCGCTTGGCCGGAATGACAGCCACGGCCCGTTCCGCGGCCGACGAGCTCAAGGAGTTCTACGGCCTCGGCGTCACGATCATCCCGCCTCACGTCCCGAGCGTGCGGCGCGACGCGCCCGACGCCGTCTTCAGCCACAAGCTGGCCAAGCGCGAAGCGCTCGTCCGCGAGATCGGAGACGCGCATGCCGCCGGCCGCCCGATCCTCGTGGGGACGGCCAGCGTGAAGGAGAGCGAAGAGCTGGCCGCGGACCTGGCGGGGGCGGGCGTCGCGTGCGCGGTGCTCAATGCCCGCAACGACGAGCTCGAAGCCAAGATCGTGGCCGAGGCGGGATTGCCGGGCGCGGTGACCATCTCGACCAACATGGCCGGCCGCGGCACGGACATCAAGCTGGGCGGGGCGGACGAGCGCGAGAGGGACCAGGCGGTCGCTCTCGGCGGCCTCTACGTCATCGGCACGAACCGCCACGAGAGCCTGCGCATCGACCGGCAGCTGCGGGGCCGCGCGGGGAGGCAGGGCGATCCGGGGTCCACCCGATTCTTCATCAGCATGGAGGACGACATCTTCGTCCGCTACGGCCTGTCGGAGCGGTTCGTCGCGCGCTACCGGCTGGCGCGGCAGCGGGGCGAGCTCCCGGTCGGCCGCCTCCAGGAGGACGTCGCCCACGTCCAGCGCATCATCGAAGGCCAGAATTTCGACATCCGCCGCTCGCTCACCAAGTTCACGTCGCTCGTCGATATGCAGCGGCGGATCGTCGGCGAGCGCCGGGACGCGATCCTCGCCGGGACAGCGGAAAGCGCCCTGAAGGCGGCCGACCCCGCTTTGTTCGCCGAGGGCGCGGCCCGCTTCGGCGCGGCGCGGCTCGCGGAGCTCGAGCGCCGGGCGTCGCTCTTCCACTTCGACCGCCTTTGGTCCGATCACCTGGCGTGGGTCCAGGACACGCGCGAGACGATCCACCTCGTCGGGCTGGGCGGCAAAACGCCGATCGACGAGTTCCAGAAGTCGGCCACCGCGGCGTTCCTCGAGCTCGAGCGATCGATCGACGACATGGTCCTGTCGGAGATGGAGGGCATCATCCACGGCGGCGGCGGGGCCGAGCTCGCCCTGGAGCGGCTGAAGGGGCCGTCCTCCACATGGACCTACCTGGTCAACGAGGATCAGTTCGGCTGGGGCGTGGAGCTCCTGAAGGGCCGGCACATCGGCTTCGCGGCCACGGCCGCGGGCGCATTCGGACCGCTCTTCGTCATGACCCTGATCGCGCGGCGGATCATGGGCCGGAAGGGCAAGCCGGGCGAGACGTCGACGGGACCGCCGGCCTAGGGCTTCTCCATCATATAGAGGACCAGACGATCGAGGTGGATGGCGGTCCACCGGGCGAATCCGGCCGCCTCGGCGTATTTGAAAACGTCCTCGCTCTTCAGGCGATCGCTCCGCGGCGGTCCGAAGCTTGCTTGCTCGACGTCCGGCCACTCCAGCACGGCCGTCCGCAGCGCGCACACGCGCCACGCCTCGCGCACGGCCCGGAGCGGATCGTCGTTCTCGTGGAGCACGACGCCCATGAAGACGAGGTCGAACGACGCGTCGGGAAACGGCAGGGCTTCGGCGGACGCGAGCTTGAACGTCGCCTTCGGGACGTGCGTCCGCGCGGCCGCCAGCATCTCTTCCTGAATGTCGATCCCGGTCACGGCCAGCTTCCTCGCGGCGAACGCCTCGGCGAAGATCCCGCTCCCCGTCCCGACGTCGAGGACGGTCTTGGCCAGGAGCCCCTGGAGAGCGAGGGCCGCGACCTTGTCCACCTCCAGCATCGCCATCCGCTCGGGGCGGCGCAGTCTCTCGACGCCGTGGTACAGTTTGTCGTCGCTCACCGGCTCCCCTCCTTGGCCGTCAACATTCTCCATAAATCAGCCGCGATGTCGGCATAAATGTAGACGTCCTTGCCGGCGAACAGCCCCGTGTGGAAGCGCGCGATCGCGGACTCCTTCCGGATGCGGGCGGCGCCCAGCCGGTAGCCGGCGTTGTAGGCCGTGGCGTAGAAGCGCAGCTTGGCCTCCGTGCCGTCCCATGTCTCGCCGGCGTAGAGCTTGTCCATCACCCGGATGAACATGGCCAGATAGCGCGCCTGGCCGGCGAGATCGGTCAGGCGGCCCGCCCGCGCCCTCCGGGCCTTGACCGTGTCCGCCCTATCGAACGGCGCCGGACCGAGCCGCGCGCGGTCGCCCGCGTCGGCCAGGCGGAGGAAATCGCCCTCGAGCGTCTCGGCGAAAGCGGGCTGCATCTGAAAGCGGCCGACCGAGGCATTGCCGTAATGCCGGCCGAACTGGACGTAGAGGATCTCGAGGTCGGCCGTCTCGATGGCGTCAGCCAGGGCGGAATAGCGGATCAGCTCGGGGAAGACGACCGCCCAGGCGAACGCGGCCGGGATGTCCCAGGCGCGGAACACGTCGTCGGCCGCTGCGTGGCGCGCCGCGAACTCGAGGGCCGAAGCGTAATGGCGGCCGAAGATGCGGACGTAGTCGGCCTGCGCGGCCCGGGCGGGGACAGACGGAAAAGGCGCAGCCCCCGCGGCCGCCAGCCCCGCGGCCAGCGCCAGGGCGAAGCCGGCGGCGCTCCGCCTACAGCCCGCGCGAATAGCCCACCACATCCCGGTTCGGCAGGATCGAGATCCAACAGAGGGTCGTCTTGCCGGCCCGCTTCACCCAGTTCAGCATGACCGGGTTCGGGAACGAGGCGCCGTCACTGAACTTGAGGTTCTCTTCCTCGACCCAGGCATAGCGGGCGGCGTCGTCGATCCAAAAGCGCGACTTGGAAATCTCCTCGGCGAACGGCTTGAGCGGCGCCCCGTTGAAATACGCGACCTTCCCGACGGTGAAGACCCAATCGGGCGACTCGGCCAGGAACCAGACCTCGCCGAAATCGTCGTCCTTCTTGAACGGGCCGAACTTCCGGCCGTCGAGAGCGTAGAGGGTGACGTTGTCGAACTGGGTCGCGTCGATCGACTCGGGCTTGATCTCCATCCCCTGGACGAAGGTGAGATTCCCGCGGCAGACGAGCACGGCTTTCGTCCCGTCGGCGCTAGTGGCGAGCTTATCGGGCATGCCCACCGCCGGGACGTCGCGCCCGTCGGTCGCCGCGAAGCGCAGCCTTTTGTCGCGGATGCCTGCCGCGAAGGCCCGCGACTTGTCGAGTGCCGCTCCGGCCAGGAAGATCTGCTGGAACGGCCCGACGGTCTTGCCCCGGTAAGAGAGGGACTGGTTGTCGGGCTTGCCGGGATCCGGGATCGTCTCGATCCCGTCCATGGAGCGCTCGTTGTCCAGGTAGAACCTCCGCGGCTCGACGGCGGCGAGTCCCTGCTTGAGCATCGGTTCGGTGATCTTGTCGAACGGCCCCTTGCGGCCGGCCTTGTCGTATGTGAAGAACACGGTCTTCCCGGACCGGCGCGCGTCGGTGACGACGAAGAAATCATCAGCCACGCAGCCCGCCGGGCCGCGACCGAGGAGCACGGACTCGTCGGCCACGATATACTCGTCGGGACCCAGGGTTGCGAGCTTCCGGCCGTTCGGCGGGGCCTGCCCGGACGCGGAGGCCGAGAGGATCAGGGCGGTCAAGGACGTCAGGAGGATTCTCTTCATCATGGCTTCATCATAGAGGAATTCGCCCCTAAGTGAAAGAGCAAGACCTGGATCGGAAATCGGTGACACGAACTCAAATCCAGAGAAGGGGGTCGCGTCACCGATTTCCACAGACTGCCGGCGACCCTTGACTTCCTCCGGCCGATGGCCTATCATGAAAATATTGACCGATAGTCAATAAGTTACCGAAAGTCATTCATGGGCACGAAAGAGCGCAAAGCGCGCGATCTGGAATCCCGGCGGAGGCTGATCCTGTCGTCCGCCACCGACCTCTTCGTCCGCCGCGGGCTCGCCGGCGTGACCCTGGACGACATCGCCGCGGCCATCGAGTTCAGCAAGGGCACGATCTACAACCATTTCGGCAGCAAGGAGGAGATCTTCGCCGCGATTCTCCTCGCGCAGCTCGACGCCCTCCTCGCCTCGCTGCGGCTGGCGGCCCGCACGGGGCGCGACGCCGCCGCCCGCCTGCGCAACGCCACGGCCGCCTATCTCCGGTTCTACCAGGAGCGCCGGGAGTACTTCCGGCTCCTGTTCTTCATCGACATCGTCAGCGACCAGGAGCGCGTCCCGGCCGGCCTGCGCAAGGAGATCCGCCTCCGCAAGATCGCCTGTCTGGCCGAACTGCAGAGGATCGTCAAGGAGGGCGCGCGGGCCGGCGACTTCGAGGACGCCCGCCCCGCCGTGCGCGTCAGTCTGGTCCTGTGGGGCATGATGAACGGCATCCTCCAGCTGGCCGAATCGCGGCAGATCAAGGAGGAGGACCTGGAACCCCTCCTCGGCACCGGCCTCGAGATCACCCTGGGCGGCCTGTCGCCCAGAAACAAAACCGCCTCAAGGAGAGAAAAACATGGACTTATTCGAAAAATGTTACCAGTTCTCAAAGGCTAAGGAGATTGTCGCTGCGGGGCTCATGCCCTATTTCCAGACCATCGAGGAGAACCACGGCGCGATCGTCCGGATGGAGGGCCATGACGTGATCATGGCCGGCAGCAACGACTACCTGGGCCTGTCCCAGCACCCCGAGGTCATCGAAGGCGCGTGCCAGGCGACCAAGGAGTTCGGCTCGAGCTGCTCCGGTTCCCGCTTCCTGAACGGGACGACCAGGCTCCACACCCTGCTCGAGGAGGAGCTGGCCGACTTCGCCGGCACCGAGGCCTGCCTGGCTTTCACCACCGGCTACCTGACCAACCAGGGCGTCATCCCGACGTTGGTCCAGCGCAACGAATATTTGATTTCCGACAAGGAGAACCACGCCAGCATCGTCGCCGGCGCGCTCATGGCCAAGGCCCTCGGGGCGAACGTCCTCCGCTACGGGACGAACGATATGGCCGACCTCGAGGCCAACCTCCAGCAGATCCCGATCGACGCGCCCAAGCTCATCGTCACGGACGGCGTCTTCAGCATGTCCGGCCGGATCGTCAACCTGCCCAAGCTCGTCGAGCTCGCCAAGAAATACAAGGCCCGGGTCATGATGGATGAGGCCCACGCCGTGGGCGTGCTGGGCAGGACCGGCCAGGGCACATGCTCGTATTTCGGCCTGACGCCCGGCAAGGACGTCGAGCTCATCATGGGGACGTTCAGCAAGTCGTTCGCCTCGCTCGGCGGCTTCATCGCCGGCGAGCGGCAGGTTATCGACTACATCAAGTACAACTCCCAGGCGTTCCGCTTCAGCGCCAGCATGGCCCCGTCCTGCGTCGGCGCGGTGCGGGCCGCGCTCAAGATCATCCGCCGCGAGCCCGAGCGCGTGGCGCGCCTGCTCGAGATCGCCCGGCAGGTCCGCGAGGGCGTCAAGAGCTATGGCTACAAGATCATCGAGGGGATCACGCCGATCATCCCCATCCTCATCGGCGACGACATGGCCACGTTCGGCGCCTGGCGCAAGCTCATCGACAAGGGCGTCTTCGTCAACGCCGTCATCGCACCGGGCGTGCCCCAGGGCCAGCAGCTCCTGCGAGTCAGCCTGATCGCGACCTTCAAGCAGGAGCACGTGGACAAGATCGTGAACACGATCGGCGAGGTCGGCAAGGAGCTCGGCCTGATCGCCTGATCCCAGAACCGACGCCTCGAAACGGAAAAAGGGGCGCGCCGCGGGCTCTCCCGAGCCCGGGACGCGCCCCTTTTTAATTGTACGGGCGCCATGGGCAGATGCGCCGGGGGGGAAAATCTTCCCTTGACAGCGGCGCGCCGGGGCGAATACCATCATTTCCGGCAAAAACGCCATGGAATCCGGTCACGACCGACGTCCATGAGTTCCACGACAAGGAGACCGATATGACAGCTTCGCGATGGAGTCGACGCGCGTTCCTGCGGGCGAGCGGAGGGGCGCTGGGCACGGCCTATCTCGCCGCGAATTCGGACGCCCTCGAGCGCATCGAGGCCGCCTCCGCGGCGGTCGCCGACCGCACGGCCGAGGAGGTGGCCAAGGACGAGTTCTACTGGCGCGAGGTGCAGCTCGGCTTCAAGCTGGACCGCTCGATCATCAACATGAACAACGGCTTCACCTCGCCCTGCGCCCGGGTCGTGATCGAGGCCGAGTTCCGATACATGGATATGATCAACATGGCGCCGATCCATTACCAGGGCATGGTGGCCAACAACATCCAGACGATCCGGCGGCGGATGGCCAACGAGTTCGGCGCCGATCCCGAGGAGATCGCCCTGACGCGCGGCGCGAGCGAGTCGCTCCAGATCGCCCAGAACGGGATCGACCTCAAGCCCGGCGACGAGGTCGTGACGACCGAACAGGACTACCCCCGGATGCTGACGACGTGGGACCAACGGATGCGGCGCGACGGGATCAAGGTCACGCGCTTCCAGTTCCCCGTGCCGACGACGGCCGACGACCTCTACGCGCGCTTCGAGAGATCCATCACGCCCAAGACCAAGGTCTTCCACTTCACCCATACGACGAACCTCACGGCCCAGCTCTTCCCCGTGCAGCGGATCTCGCGCTTGGCCCGCTCCAAGGGCATCGTCACGATCATCGACGGCGCCCACGCCCTGGGCCAGTGGCCCTTCAAGCTCCGGGACCTCGAGTGCGACGCCTACGGCGTCAGCCTCCACAAGTGGCTCCAGGCGCCGATCGGCAACGGCCTCCTCTACGTCCGCAAGGACATGATCCCGAAGTTTTGGCCGCTCCAGGCCGCGCCCGAGTCGCAGGACAGCGACATCCGCAAGTTCGAGTCCATCGGGACGCACCCCTGGGCCATCCGAGCGGCGCTCGGCGAGGCCCTGGCCTACCATCAGGCCATCGGCGGCGACCGCAAGGCCGCCCGCCTGCGCTACCTGACCCTGCGCTGGGCCAACGCCTTGAAGCAATATCCGCGGATCAAGATCCTGACCGACCTCAGCGAGCCGGCCCAGGCCTGGGGCGTGGCCGCGGTCGGCATCGATGGGATCGACGTCCGGTCGCTGGCCAAGTTCCTCATGGACAAGTACCGGATCATCGTCGTCCCGCTCGTCGGCGGCGCTCCCCCGAACTCGGTCTTCGACTACACCTGCCTGCGCGTGTCGCCCGGCATCTACACGATGCCCGAGGAAGTCGACACGTTCGTCGAGGGCATGATCGACGCGATGAAGAACGGCGTGCCCGCGGCCCCGGAGCCCGACCCCGCGGCCGAGGCCATGCTGTTGGGCATGGACTGAGCCCGGAGGCGGGCGAAGGAGGATTCGCATGAAACGGCTAGCACGCGTGTCCCTAGTCCTTATCGTCCTGGCGCTCGTGGCGGGAAGCATCGGCGCTTCCGCCCAAGGCGTCTTCAAGATCCCGTTCAAGTTCCTGGCGGGCGGCAAAAGCCTGCCGGCGGGCGACTACATCGTCGCCCCTAAGGGCGACGCTCAGCTTGTCATCCGGCCGGCCGCGGGCGGCAATGAAGTCCTCGTCGCGGTCCTCGCCCGGCTCGACCAGCCGGCGCCGCCCGTCGCGGACTTCAAGCTGGTCTTCAACATGGTGGGCAACTTCGAGCCTTCCTATACCGAGTATGTGACGGAATACCATCTCGCCGAGCTGTGGCAGCCCGGCGAGAAAGGCTACCAGACTCACGTTTTGAAGGGCGCGCACAAGACCCAGGAGGTCAAGGGCGAGCCGGTCAAGAAATAGAGCCGGGTGCGGCATCGCCCTTCGGGGCATGAGGTGTTGACATGAGAGGACTCGTTCTCTATCGCAGCCACTACGGCAACACCAAGCTCGTCGCGGAGGCGCTGGCCAGGGAGCTCGGCGCCGCCGGCGTGGAAGCCCAGGTCCAGGACCTGCGGCGCAAGCTTCCGGACCTGGCGCCGTTCGATGTCATCCTGGTCGGCGCCCCAACCCGGATGGCCAACGCATGCGGGAAAGCCAGGCGCCTCCTAAAAAAGATCAGGAAACGGGGATTCACGAGCGGACGCGTGGCCGTGTTCGACACCTATGGGCCCGTGCCCATGGATCCCGTGGAGCTCGAAAAGGGCCGGAAATGGCTCTACCCCGGGGCGGCGGGCATCCTCCAGGCGATTGCCGCGGCACAGGGCCTGAGCGTCCATCCGACGACGCTGCGCTGTGAAGTCGCGGGATTGAAGGGCCCTTTGGCGGAAAAGGAGCTGGACAAGGCCAAGCCCTTCGTCCGGGATCTCATCGCGGCGCTCAAGACGAAAACGGCCTAGCCGGTTAAGGGCGGCATCCAGCCGCTTTCCGCTCCGCCGCGCCGAAGAGGACGGCTCTCCGGCGCCGAGCCGGGCTACGGCGTTGCCGACTGCACCGTGATGAGGGTCATGTCGCTTTCCCAGCCTTGGGCGTTGACGGCCGTCACCCCGAACTGGTAGGCCGCGGACGCCTGGAGGTTGCGGACGAGGTACTGCGTAGTCCCGACCGCGACCTGGCCGATCAGTGTCGGCCCTCCGCTGTCTATACGGTAGATGCGATACCCTAGGATGTTCGTGTTCGCCGGATTCGTCTGCCACGTGAGCCGGATGACGTTTTCGACGAGGGAAACGCTCCGGTTGATGAGCCGCGCCGCGGTGACGCTGAGCGGCGGCTTAACCGCCTTGCTGAAGCTCGCCAGGATCGATTTGTTGCCGATCATCACTACGCTCACCGGGCTGGCCGTACCCGACGCGTCGCCGCTCCAGCCGTCGAACTGGTAGGCCGTACCGGGGATGGCCTGAACGGAAACCGACGTCCCCTGGTCATAGGTATAGATGCCCGGCGCCGGGCTCGTCGTGCCGCCCGCACTCGCCGCGATCGTCAGCGTATAGAGGCGGATGAAATTCGCGGTCACCGTTTTGTTGCCGTTCATCGTGATCGCGATCGGATTCGTCGCGCCGGAAACGCTCCCGCTCCAGCCTCCGAATCGATAGCCGGACGCCGCGGTAGCCAGGATGCTCGGCGTTGCCCCCTCGTCATAGGTGTAGGTCCCCGGCGGAGGATTCGTCGTGCCGCCCGCCCCGGCGGTGATTGTCAGCGCATACGTGGGGGCGGCGGCGAAAACCGGCGTGATGGACCGGTCCTGATCCATCGTCACGGTCAAAGGGTTGTCCTGCTCACTGCCCGCTGACACGTCGCCCGTCCAATGGTCGAAGCTGTAGCCCGCGTTCGGAACGGCTTGGACACTGACGACTGCGTTGAGATCATAGGGGTGATTGCCGGGCACCGGATCCGTCCACGGCAATCCCCCCGCCCCAATCGTTGTAGGCTCGGCCGATATAGCCGCAATAGACCAGACCCGTTCCATCGGCCTTCACTTTGGCGACGAAGGCATCGTCCCAGCCCGAACCGATGCTGCCGTGCGTCAGAGAAGGGCCGACCGCTACGGGAAAGGTATTTTGGAACGACGAGGTGAACCCCGCGACATAGGCACATCCCGAGCTATCAACGGCGATGCCGGTCACCGAGTCGCCGCCGTTGCCCCCGATGTAGCCGCAATAAAGAAGCGTCGTGGGATCGAGGATCAGGTCCCGGGACGGGTCGAAGGCTCCGACGCTGAAGCCGTAGCCATAGGATCTCGTCCTCGCGCTCTCCGACGCGGCATCACCGTCCTCGGTCAAGCAGAAGGCCATGGGGACCGCGTCCCGACGCTCGCCGGTCATCTGGAAGGCCAGCGGCGTCTCATCCTCGAAGCTCCCCGCTGGCGTCGATATGACGAGCCGGCCGGCCTCGTCGATTTGGGCACTCTCCGCCCCCCGCAGGGCCATCTTGATCTCGGCTGGGTCCGCGCCGGGGTGCACGACAAATTCGTATTTGAGCTTGTCGACGTCGCCCTTATAGACAAGATCGATCCCCGGCCAAAGGTCTCGGTAAGTGATCGCCGAATAGGCCGTCAGCCCCGCATGCCAGTCCTGCGGCCGCCCTTTGAAATACGAGATCTTCGTCCCCGTCGCCCCCGAGCCTTCAGGTCGGACGCTCTTGCGGGCGCTGACGAAATCCGTCTTCACGGCCCAGGTCCTAGCCTCGGTAACGGCGGCGTTGCGCTGAGAAGCCGGACCGCCGCTCGAAGCCCGGCCGCTATCGGGCCGAAGCGCTTGCGCTCGCGGGCGAACGCTCTCCCGATTCCGGGGCTGAATATCGTAATTCAGGGCGAAGGTCACGCCCTCGGGAGTGAAATAGACAGTTTTATCCTTCCCTTGGACGTAAAAAGCGGCCGCTCCGTCGATCTGCCCCTCGTTCGGGACGAAATAGACGGGCATCTTGCCGAAATTCCGGAGGGCCGCGGCTTTCGAAGCGAGAGCCGGGGGAACGGCGCCCGTATAATGGGAGTGACGGCGCGGGCGGTGGTGACCGGTCCCGGATGCGCCGGCGAACACGGACGAAGACCGGGTTGAATCAGTTCTCAGATAGGCAATAACCCGTTCAGAATCTTAGTTCCAGGGAGCCCCCCCAGATCAAGGCCGCCCGCCTTGAAGTCCACGCTTTTGTGCGTCAGCTTGCCCGTCTTGTGGAGAGTGTCCGCGCTCGCCCAGAGGGAGAAATTGCCACCGATGTCCAATCCCGCCTCCAAGCCGAATTTCACGGCGCCGCCGTAGACGTCGCGGAAGTTCGAGTCCTCGCCGGTGAAATAGGAGGCTTTGGCCGCGAGGCGGATACCGCCCGCCCAGGCCAGGCCGCTCAAGAGGATCGTGATGACGCCGAAAACAAGCGCTTTCTTCATGGTCATGGCTTCACTCCTCTCATGGGACCGTGATCAAGGCCATGTCGCTTTCCCAACCCTGGCCGCTGACCGCCGTCACCGCAAACTGATAGGTCACGGACGGCTGCAGATTCCGGCAGAATGGAGAGGAAGGCGAGATCGCAAACCTTAGCTCGCATGAGGGCCTCCTTTCGCCCGCGGCGAATCAGAGGCGGACCGGGCAGAGAAACTCGCCGCGCCCGCGGAAATATCTCTTCCAATCCCTGTGGCCCTAAACGTAACTCTAGAAAGGCGAAAAAGTCAATCAGGGAATAGATCGATGAAGGCATCGCCGACAGGAGCGAAACACAATCGCGCCCAGAAGAAGAATGATGGAGATGCTCGGCAAGGACGGAAAAGAGCGTGCCTGAGAGGATTCGAACCTCCGACCTACGGCTCCGGAGGCCGTCGCTCTATCCAGCTGAGCTACAGGCACGTTTCCAAGAGCTGCGCCATTTTATATCTATTCGGCCCGGAAACGCAAGAGGATCCGGGTTGTGTTAAAATGGTCCTCTTTCATTTTCGGACGAGGACGGCCGCGCATGAAATACAGGAAATTCGGGAAGCTCGATTGGAAGGCCTCCGCCCTTAGCTTTGGCTGTATGCGCCTTCCCACCAAGGACGGCCGCGGCTACAGCGACCAGGTCGATGAGGCGGAGTCGATCGCCATGATCCGCCGCGGCATCGACGCCGGGATCAACTACGTCGACACCGCCTACCCTTACCACGGCGGGCAGAGCGAGATCGTCCTGGGCAAGGCTCTCCGCGACGGCTATCGGGACAAGGTCAAGGTGGCCACCAAGTCGCCGGTCTGGATGATTCAGAAGCCGCAGGATTTCGACGCGTACCTCCGCGAGCAGATGACGCGCCTCCAGCTGGAGCACATCGACTTCTACCTGCTTCATTCGCTCACGTCCGCCCGCTGGGAACCCCTCGTGAAGCTCGACGTCCTCGCCCGGGCCGAGGCCGCCGTCAAGGACGGCCGGATCGGCCACATCGGCTTCTCGTTTCACGACAACCACGAGACGTTCAAGAAGATCGTCGACGCCTATCCCGGCTGGGAGATGTGCCAGATCCAGTACAATTACATGGACGTCGACAACCAGGCCGGGACCCGGGGCCTGCGCTATGCCGCGTCGAAGGGACTGGCCGTCGTGGTCATGGAGCCGCTCTTCGGCGGCCGGCTGGCCAGCCCGCCCGCCGCCGTCGCCGAGGTCGTCGCCGGCGACCCCGGAAAGCGCACGCCGGCCGACATCGCCCTCCAGTGGATCTGGGACCAGCCCGAAGTCTCCACGATCCTGAGCGGAATGAGCAGCATGATCCAGGTCGAGGAGAATATCCGCTCCGCGGACCGCTCGGCCGCGGACTCGTTCGGCACCGGGGATTTCGCCCTGATCGACCGCATCCGGGCCAAATACCGGGAGCGGGCCCTCATCCCCTGCACCAAGTGCGACTATTGTCTCCCCTGCCCGAACGGGGTGAGCATCCCCCGGAATTTCGAGCTCTACAACGACGCCGTCATCCACGACGATCCGACTCTGCCCCGGTTCACGTACGGGCGCTTCCTGACGGAGACCGAGCGGGCCGGGCACTGCACCGCCTGCCGGGAGTGCGAGGAGAAGTGCCCGCAGTCCATCCCCATCAGCGAATGGATGCCGAAGGTCCACGCGATGCTCGGAAATAAATAATAGAACCGTCCCCTTCTTAGGAAAACCATGACCGACGATCCCCCGAAGAGCGAACACGGCCCGATCCGCCGTCTGGCCGAGCGGTGGAAGCCCGCCGCCAAGGCCCAGACCCACCTCCTCGCCGCCGCCGGCCTCTGGACCCTGGTCGGCCTGGGGCTCTCGACGCTCGGCTTCGTCTGGTGCTTTTCCGCCCGCCTCCCCTGGCCGTTCCTCCTGGCCGCCGCCGGCATCGGCGCGGGATCCCTCAAGGGGCGCTTCGTCCTCAGGCGGCTGGCCGAGAGGAACGCGGCTCGCGTCATCCGCCGGGGCGACGGCCACTGCCTGGGCGGATTCCTCTCGGTCAAGACCTGGCTGCTCGTGGCGGTGATGATGGCCTCGGGGATCCTTCTCCGGCGGAGCGGCGTGCCCCACCCCATCCTGGGCGTCCTGTATGCGGCCATCGGGACCGCGCTCCTGGCCGGGAGCGTCCCCTTGTGGAAGGCTCGGCGCAGCCCGCAGGGCGGAGCTGCAGGCGTCTAGGACGCGACAAAAGCAGCCCCGCCGATAATTGAAAGAAATTCCCCTCCCGTATCGTCTAAAGAGCGGGATTATACTTCCCAAATCATGAAAGGAGACGCATGAGAAAACACCTCGTCATCGCCCTGTTCGTTTTCGGCATGATCTTCTCGCTGCAGGCCCAGATGCCCCAGCAGCAGCAGATGAAGCTCGAAGACGTCCAGAAAGCCCTCAACCTCGTCGACAAGCCCCAGCCGGTGCCCGACAAGTACAAAGTCGGCTTCGACAGCATCACCGGCAAGGACTCCATCGCGCTGCTGACCTTCGTCGCATCCGATTTGATGGAGGGCCGGGAGACCGGCCAGCACGGCTTCTTCATCGCCGCCGAATACGCGGCG
>Ga0182021_10002623_pt1 | contig 21026 bp, 15 predicted proteins | sample 612E3MmetaG_FD_120493 | JGI IMG/M metagenome (GOLD analysis project Ga0182021, IMG submission 120493) | Permafrost microbial communities from Stordalen Mire, Sweden - 612E3M metaG (Illumina Assembly) | ecosystem: Environmental > Terrestrial > Soil > Wetlands > Permafrost | place: Sweden... | reverse complement strand
GTCGTAATCGGCGCCGTCCTCGATGTGAAGATGATTATAGGGTTGATAAATCTCGGTAGTGCAGGCAGTTCCGCTCCATGACACTTCGCCCTGCAGGGTTTGGTATGTTGTGCTAGAACTTCTCCCTGGAGCCACATGAAAAGTATCCTATCAGCGCTTGTCCTCCTGGCCTTGGTCGTTCCACTGACGGGTTGCAGCGTGATCGGTGGTGCCATAGGAGCTTCGATCGATTCTTCAAAACCCGATCCCGTCGTGTTCTCCCGAACGAGGAGTACGGACAGCGTAAGAATTGGTGAAGAAACGACCGTCTCCACCCTGGACGACAGCACACTGTCTGGCGAATGCGCGGGTTTTAGACAAGCCCAGGCAGAGCAATACCAACAGACCTACCAAAAGTGGCTTGACACTACTTCATCGGGGAAGATCATGCCCTTGCTCTGGAAGAAGATGACACTCGCTGGACACAGCTCAAGACCACAACCCAACGATGCTGGACGTATCAGATTCGATTGTCGGGTGGTAGGATTTGATCCGTCAAAGATCCTTGTCGCCACTATGAAGGGGAGCGAAGGACGACCATTACCACTCGCGCTCGTTGACACGCTTTTTGTGGATGAGCAGAATCTGCTCACCGGCCCCACGCTGCGTCATATCGTGGAGGATGAACTTCCACCGCTTTTGTCTATGATAGGCCTTCGCCAGGGGAGGGACACGCTCTGGGTCCCGCTTGATCGAGTGAGGCGTGGTTATCAGAAATCCTCCAAGAATGCGACGCAAGTAGGATTTCTCATCGGACTCGGCGTGGACGTGTGCGTTGTCATCGTCGGCTTGGCGATGACCCATTTCACGTGGACCTTGTGGCCCTCGAAATGATACAGAAGCTTTGACCTCTTGGTCGTCTTCACGACTGCCAAGAAGTGGGTGGTCACGCAAAATCTTTATCAGTCCAAAGCTCCGTCTTTCACTTCTTGTTGATATATACAAGTAGGAGGGTACCTTCGCGAACAATGCAATGTACCGGAACTGCAACGGAGAACCTCCGGATTCGTAAGCAACAAAAACAGATGTTTGTCAATGACCGGAGAACTAGTCGGTAGAAACCTCGGGAAGTTCCCGAGCAAAGTGGAGCGTGGAGAGTCACAGGATGAAGGTGGGCTTATCCGCAAGTCTGTTTGTATCATGGATTGCACTTACTGGTGAACCTCAATTCGGTTACAATAGGAGTTACGACAATGGTTCGAAGACCCATTTTGACCCTTTTCTGCCTCGGAGTGTCTTTGTTCTGTGTCGGATGCTACAACACTTCGCAGTTGACGCGCGATCAGATGCTTCCGGGGACTGATTACGACATTTGCAGTGTCATCACGACAGCCGGCGATAGTGTGGCGCTGAAGGAGATATCCGGAAGGAGCGGAATGATCAAGGACTCGACGATAGTCGGCTTAACCGACACTGGCAAACTGGTTAAGATTCAGCTCTCCCGTGTACAATCTGTTCGGGTCAACGAATTTGCCATGGGCGAAACGATTCTCTTGGCCTTCGGGGGGCTGGTCGTAGCTTCCGGGATATTAGTATGGATGGCTGGAGGGCCTCTGGCGCAGTGATCATGGTCGGAATCACTGCACTATGGTGCATCCCGACAGCGGCCGTCTCGTAGGCTATGACAGCGACGTACGTTGGTAGCCCAAATCACGTAGAGACTGTCGACAGGGCAATACAAATCGGCCTCGATGCCGGCTTCACCAAATCGAAGATCTCGGCTGAGGACCTCCGGATGCATCTTGAGTACGGCGTCTACGAGGAGGATTACGCGATAAAACCGGGCGTTCCGGGTACACACTTTCCGTTACCGAGGTCGAAGGAACCGAACTTTTCATTAGGCGGGCAATTTCCGTTCAGCAGGATCCCATACGGGGTGCTGCCGTCCTTCACAAATTCATCACGCTCCTCTTCGAGATCGTTCATGTCTTCCACGGATGCCACCATGAAAAGAATCCTATCAGCGCTTGTCCTCTTGGCCTTGGTCGTTCCACTGACGGGTTGCAGCGTGATTGGGCTCGCGATCGGTGCCGGGGAAGATGACCGCGCCTCGAGTGAATTCAGGCAGCTCACCACGCTGGATGAGCTCTCTACAGGATCTTCCGTAACCCTGGTCACCACACACGGTGATACGCTCAAAGGAGAACTGGTTGGATTGAAGGAAATCCGGGAGTACAACAAAATCTATCACGAAAAAGTCTCAGGCACCCCACTGGGCGATGTCGTCCCTGCAACTCAAGCACAGGTGACAGTCGTGGCTCATGAGAAGGCTCAACTCATGGGGGCCCGAGAGAAGAGATTCCGGGCAAAGGTTCTCGCATTCGATCCAGGGGTCGTCCGCCTGATGCCGGTCACGTCCGGATACAGCCCGGTTCTCCACCTCTCAGCACTGGACTCCCTTGTGAGCGATGGGGGGCACTCCATCGACTCCGCAACGCTGAATGCAATGATCAGAGAGAGTCGCGTCCCCTTCATCTCGGAAGTTGGAATTGTAAGTCCTCAAGACACTCTCTGGCTTCCGGCCGACGAAATCAGCTTGATCCTCCATGAATCCTCAAGCAATGGGGCCGTTAAGGGCCTTATCATCGGAGCTGCGGTTGATGTCGCGGTTTATTTCTTGGTATTAAGAAATGTCAGAGTGGGGCTCTCCGGAAAGTGGACCTTCTGAACAGGGTCAACAAGTGCTCGGGGGCAGTTTCGTTCTTCGTTGATTCTGGCTGACGATTTCTGAAGCGTCGACCGACCGTGGTATAGTAGAGTTTGTCCATCTCAAAACTCTCATTCCCAGCTCTTGACTACCGATGGGGCCCACGTGAACATGGGTGGCGGCGTTGAACTCCCCGAGAACCCGAGCTCTGTTCTGAGCGTCGTTCATCCGAGCGAAGAGATCCTCATCCATAGGTGCTCCTCAGTTCCAGATGTTGTTTCGGCGCATTCAACACCGCAGAATCCCAGTCAGGCGAACCGTCGTAGGGCTTCCAGTGCTTCCTGTCAGCTGAGACACTTGAAAGCGTCGGCATCACCTATCGGGGCTTGTTTTCTCACCTCGCACCCGCATCCATTGTCCCGGGAGGGACCGGAACGGTCTAAGGGTTAATGACGAGTCACAGGGAATCGTTACGGGGAGAAAGTCCAATTGGTCTGGCATGGGAGATCATTACGCGGAGGAAACACATTAACCGCAGAAGACTGAAGCAAAAAGGCGTCACGCCCTGTGTGACATGACCAAGAAGGTTATCTCTCATTGGAGGATGGCGGTTTCCAGGAATCGGAAACGCGCAGGGGGTGTTTTCCTGAATCTGACACTTAATGCCGGGCCAGTGAGGAGTTTAGTGCGTTGCTGTTGAAATTCCCGACAGCACCAAGCTCAAGAATTGGCACAAGAATTGACGATCGAATACTCGCCTTGGGGGAAGGACACACCGTTAAATGACCAAGAGGTCGCAATGACTCCCGGCATCGGCTTTCTCGCCCTCATGGGCATCCTCTTTATCGGCTACGTCGTATTCTTGATCCAACAAAACAAGCTCCAGGATGAGCTTGCCCGGCATCGGAGCGAGCAGGGAGGAGTGCGTTCCTGATCGGGGTTTTTGATCTCTGCGGCCTACCGGGGTCACACACAATGGTCTGGCATGTCATCTCGTTGAGACTGGGTCGCACATCGGGAGGCATGTGAGAATCTGGTTTCAGCATCTCTACCTCCAGAACTCCCCTACCATGCGTGCGGTGTAAGGTGGTCATCCGATCGCGCAAATCCGGTCGCGCAGATGGGACCAAAAAACGAATCCACAAAACAATACAGCATTCAATTTTCGCAGGGCATATCCGGTAGGATCCACCTTCGCGATGACCCCGCCCCTTTACGTCGAAGGACCCATCGGGAGATGGGTCGTTTCCTCCAGGAGGTAACTGACGAGGCCCATGGTCGGGAGGTGCTGTATCGGGAGGTTCATCTCACCTCGCACCTGCGTCCATTGTCCCAGGAGGGCAGGAAGGGGTTGAGCACGCCAAAGCAGATATCGTCCTGAATGACAGATACTTCCCCCCCTTTCGTGTGACCCAGGACGTGGCGCATAGTCGAATATAGTGATAGGTTGAAATAGGAAACTGTTCAAGCTGAGAGGCCTTCTTGAGTGAATCTTGAGAAGGCCTTGTCTTTGCTATCAAACGGTTCCCTGGAAGGATGCCATCTACTCTCATCCACTGGTTCTACTTTAGAGGAATACAAATGAAACGAGTTTTTCGATCGCTCTACTTCATGCTCCTTTTCATCGTCGGAGCAGCGACGGCTTCTTTCGATGCCACGTGCCAGACTGTCACATGCAAGATCAAGAATATTACACTCAGTAACAGCATTTACTCTTTTGAAGTGTGGGGGAAATCAAGCGGTGGCACAATGTCGGTCAGTCGGTTTCAAATTGCCTTCAACTTTAATTCCAGCGGACTTTCTGTTCCATCTTCTTATACACCTGCGTTAGCTCCTCGATTTGCTCCCAAATATATGTTTCAAATTAGTATTAATGCAGGTTCATGGTATGCCTGGGGCTGGACGCCGTGGAATGGATCGGACGTAGTAACTCTTTCGGATACAGGCAGTGACGGAGAACTATTAGCTACAATAGCATTCACCGTCACGGATCCCGCACAGTCGGCGGGGATTACCTGGCACAGCTCCCAATGCAGCTTTACAGGTGCGACGACAACTACTTTGCTAGGAGGAGACAATAGCCCCCTTCCAATCCAGCTCGCTTCGTTTAAGGTTGGGTCTCTCGCCAACAATGATGTGACGCTGAGCTGGACCACCGCCAGCGAAACGAACAACTACGGATTCTTCGTTCTGCGGGATGGGGCGAGCATCAATTTCATTGCCGGTCACGGTACGACACTCGATCACCATACGTACTCGTACACCGACAATCCTGGTCCCGGTAAGCATCGTTACGGATTGAAGCAAGTTGACATGGACGGCACGGCCACTTTGTCGGAGACGATTCTGATGGATGTGGCAGGGAAGTTTGCCCTCAGCCAGAACTATCCGAATCCGTTTAATCCTTCAACGCAGATGGCTTTCTCCATCACTAAGGAAGGCCCGGTCTCGCTTCGAGCCTACGATATCCTGGGACGCGAAGTGGCCACACTGGTTAACGAGAATCGAAAGGCTGGACAGTACACTGAGCGGTTTGATGGGAGCCGACTCGCGTCTGGGGTCTATATGTACGTGCTCCAGACTGCAGAAGGTCGCATAACGAGCAGGATGATTCTTTCGAAGTGATGTTTCCAAGGGGGGTTATCGCTGTGGTAGCCCCCTGTTGTTCACTGCGAAGTTCCGGGGAAATTGAGGCGTGATCCTTACCTCTTCATCAGACTCCATTTGCCCGACGGCATGTCGCGCAGGAGTGGCTTCTGCCAGTCAAACTCGGGATGAGCTGAAAGAAAAGAAGCCGCTGTAAAGTCAATTCCACAGGAGTGTCCGGCTGACGCGAGAAACGACATCTCCTCGGCCATCCGGGCGTCCGCGACTTTGCTCTGGACGGTTCCGGCCGGACCGTAGGGGCGCTGCCATGTAGGCATCCCGCGGGGAGAGAGATCAATGTGACCGCAGAGAGTTCTTTCGCTGGGGTCGATCTTCCCCGCGGTAGCATCGAAGTGGTCCCCCATGTACAGCTTCGCTTTTCCGGCGGAGATCTTGCCCCTGTCAGTCTCCATAAGCTGCTCCCATCGCCTCTTGCGCGCATAACAGCTTTTTCCTGAATCTGAAGGATCACAGGTGGTTTCTTCCGCCGTCAGCTTGGCGTCCTGCGGATAGTTCGCACCTGCAAAATAGCCGTCTTTTGTTCTGCGAAGGACGACATTCTTCAGTCCGAGCTCGAGAGACGCAATTTCGTTGGTCGTCCTGTCGGCGACAAGCCAGGTGTTAGCGTATCCGCCGTTGTTTCCTGAGGTCATAATGCGGGAGAAGTCGTCGATGGACGAGGCGTACTGCATCGCTTTCCTGCCGCGGACGAATTCCGGAACGCCCGTGGTGTCATAGCCGTGAAACTCGGATATCGTTGTCTCGGTGATCATTATCCCGGCATCGTTGATGCCGAAATCATCGCTGCTGGCAATGAATCCGGGAAGTCCGTCCATGATGATCCGGTGGCCGCTGGTGGGAACGACGTCGAACACGTATGTCCAACGAGCCCCGTCAAGGTAGGTCGACCAGTTATTGTGTGCGATCACGACACGGCCGTCGGTCGTCCAGCTCCCCGTCGCGACAATGGCGCTGCAGTGTTCCGGCACGCCGCGAGGGTTCGATTCGGCGATATGGTGGACCTCGTCGTAGACTTTCGTGAAGTACTCCCACTCCAGATATCCATTGAGTGCGACGATATCCCAGAGATCAAGGGTGATTCCACGTGACTTGACCCCCTCTGCAATACCCCTGAGTTCATCACGGTATTCGTTTTCGATGCGTGGCCACATCATGGACTCGGCGTACGTGCGGAAGAACTTCCAGTCCTTCTTTGTGTCCTGGAAGAGCTCGATCGCTGCCACCTGCTTCATGTCCGCGATTTCCGTGGCCAGCAGAGATCCGTGCTGGAATCCGATGGTGGAAGGTGAGCCCTCAAGGTGGACAAACGTCCAGCCGTCGACCGGAGCCTTCCGATATGCGTCTTTCAATCGAACGTCGCCTGATTCGGGCGAGCCGGCCGGGAGCAGGCAGGGAAGGAAAAAAGTGAACATCAGAAGAGCAGTCATCCGCGCGAGCTTCGCCATGATGTGTTCCCTTGGTGCAGTGGAAGTAGGTCCGTGAGGGGCGCTGACCATCCGGATGGGTGTAATGGTCGGCAATTTGCGGTTGAATGTCCAGATATCTGTCGGAGGGGTGTTTCCAGAGTGCACCCTCCAGGACTCTCCTCCCGCCTTCGGCGGAATCCCCAACCCCTTTAGCTTTGCCGTATGGGGGGGACGGCTTTGGGATTCCTGGTATGGTCACCTAAAGCAAACCACCGAATCACTTCCGGGTATCTGCGTCGTGTTGGCCTGCGGCCAGTGCGTATTTGATAAAGTCCAAAGTGCGCGTGACGTCAATTGGATCAGCTTTTTCCCGTACCTTGAGGGATGGATTCGGTCGTTCTTCCATTGCCCGCTCAATTAAATCAGCCCAACGACTATCGAGTGCGTTTAACGCCCACAACGCGCCCGCTGGCTTTGAGCCGACTCTTCCATTTGCCAACGTATGCAGCATGCGGCAATAGCTCAATACTGCAAATGGCTGATACCATCGATTATCCATTTTCTCCGGATTAGCAAAGATTTGCTGTGCCCAATCCCTCATTGTCATACGCACTTCCTCACGCAATTCGTTTGCGGTGACCGGGTCAATCAATTGGTGTGCATCCGGACCAGCCAAGGCGATCCCATATTCGCGTGTGACCCAGCGAACGACCCGTGTATTGTCATGGTCTGACCTGATCAGTTCTCGGCTGGTATTCTCCAGATATAGAAGTGGCGCTTTGGATGGGTCAGCTCGCCTTAGCGTTTCCTTGGGGAAGTAAGATCCCTCCAGATGCTTGGCCCAGTTCGAATCCTGTTCGTAGATCCTGGCGTGCATTGATTGCAGTGCCGCCAGATCCGTCTCGGAAACCTCATGGTCGACAGCGATCAGAAAATCAACATCGCTATCGGTATCCCAATCACCCACTGCAAACGAGCCTTGTAGATACGTAGCAATAAAGTTATCGCCCAAGATGGCTTGAACGCTCGTCACCAGTTCGCGCAACACATCATTTAACGCAGGATCGGGTGTTGGACCCTTTATATCCGTAGGCATCATGTCGAAGTAAGATGGCTGCCGAGATCGTATTTGTCGAACTGAGGACTGTAGCTATGCAGCTGATAGGAAGTATCCGGCAAACGCTCGTGTATACTCCTCCCCATGTTCCTTATCTCGAATTGTACGAAGAAATTCCAATTTTTCTCTCCTGTGTGCGACCGAGACTAGTGCGCTTCTTCGCAAATTCTCAATGAAAAGGGGCCATTGGTGCTATTCAAAAGAAAAGAAGACCCACTCCGCTTCACGTGGAGCCCCCCTCATCCCTCCGTACGACTATCCCGAGGCTATAATGGGACGAGCCACCCGCGGCCTACTGCGTGACAGACAGAGACCAAGCTATCGAGTCATGAATAGTTCGCCAAATCGATATCGTTTTGAACAGTTCTAGTTCAGAGAATCGCTTCGGAGAGGCCAACTGTTAGCACTCTTGTCCACGTAAAATGCCTTGGTAGCTTTCCACAGGGGCATTCGATCTGGTTACTCGGTGAGATAGAGACGGTCGGCGGCGGGAGCAGATTATTCGGCATGGTGCGGCCAAGATCGACGCGTAATAGTATTCCAACAATAGACGGATGTATCAACAGTAATTCTGCAAGTAAACTAGACAATCATCGCCTGGAGTCGAGGCTGTCGCAATAAGGGCAGCTAGAAGAGGCGCAAAGCAATTCCGAGAGAGAACCTCAAACCCGACTGATTAAGATAGTCCCAGACAGTTGGTTGACCTTGCACATTGTCGACAATTCGTGAAACGGCGCTTGAGTTTGCAATGCGATAGTACACTGACCCTCCAACTCCAATTTTGCTCAGGGGAAAATAATCGAACGTCCCGCCCAACCGCAGCGAAAGAAAGTCTCGCTCCGTAGTAGACTGGGCGCTACCCCAGAAACTCTGTTCCGGGACGAAGGACGCCGCAAGTGCGAAGTGAGCTACTCCGATACCCGCTTGCATCGCGACAGAAACCTCGCTGCGATTCAGAAGCCGGTATCCCGCCAGAGCTTCTACGTAGATGTTCCTCTCGGTGAAATCTACTGGCGTTGGACCGCTGGAAAGGGTGAGGGCTGTCTCGTTCTTTCCGGTTTCAGAAGTGAGCGCCAATCCTAACAAGACATCTCCGAGAGGATATGTCACTTCTACCATAAGTGCTGTCCCGTCCCGGACATAGTCGTTCGCGAAATTATAGGAAGCGTAGCCCCCCCCGAAAAACAGCTTGGTGAGCTTCAAGAGAGCCAATTGGCTGGATAAATCGAACTGACCGGCTGGTGAGGGAGTGTTCGGCCGGGATATACTCACAGTCGAAGGAATCGACCCTGGGCGTAGAAATACGAATTCCCCCCCTTCACTCCCCGCGATGGATCCGTACTCAGGTGTCTGGTACCCATTGGACGCTGTCGTAACAAGAGGAGAGACGTAGGCTGCAAGTTCCGTGGCCGTGATCAGACTGTCATGGTTAAGATCGGCAAACCCCTCCCGAATTCCTCGGATCAGATTATAAGTGAAAACGCTGTGGCCCCCCGGTCCAGTGTCCAGCACCTGTTGATCCCGTCCACCTGCGGTAATTGCTTGTCGCGCCCTTCTGCCTGTAATAGCGGAAAAGTAATTTTGCGTTTCGGAAGGGAGCAGGCTAGCCCCCCTTGTAAAAATGGTGCCGCCATAGCAGGCATCCATAACGAGATAAATGTGCTTTGCAGGAATTTGCTCAGAGAACTCATTGAGTTGGTCAGTGGAAATGCAGGTCATCTGGTAGCTGTTCGGGTTTGCATCAAATGGGAGGATGAAGCCTTTTTCGCGTCCAGTTGGTTGCGTCATAGTAATGCCATGCCCAGCGAAGAAAAAGAACAGGCGGTCATTGGTCGCTGTCTTGTGAATGGCTTCTTGGAAAGCGGCAACGATGTTTTCCCTTGTAGCATCCGCGTCGTAGAGTTGCAGCACGCGAGCACCTTCGAACCCCTGGTTTTCAATTAGCATATCTGCAACGGCTTTAGCGTCTAGGACGGCATGTCGCAATGCGGGTATGCCGTTGGAGGAGTATTTGTCAACACCGATCACAATTGCCCAGCTGGAGGCATAGGATGCGTCCACTACTCTGGTCTCATTTAACGGATGTGAGCCGACCACCTGCCCCGGAAGGGTCGGGGGGAACCACGCGATATTGAGAATGATCAGAGTCGTGTACAGTAGGATCTTTGATTCCATGCGAACCCCCTGCAGTCGATACCGCCAGCATTCCTAATAAATCTCACGGTTTGACATGAATGCAGCGCATCCAACATGCCAGACTATGTTCCTCAGGCTTGTCTCCGAATCAATATCAGTTGCTCACCCCGTGACAGAAGTGATATGTTAGATACGTGTCGCACACTGTATGAGATTGTGTTTGCGGCAGCTCGCCACGGGGTTTACCTCCGTCTCGGCTTCTCCACTTTTCCCCAGCTGGATCGGTATCAGAGATGCTCCTTGCTCAGTATTGTCATTCGTTTGATTGACCAATCTGATGGAACAGATCTGACGCCTCTCGAGCGTGATCCAATGCTATAGAGCAAGGACCCCAGACCCGACATTTGGCCCCTCGTGACTTCTCTTCGCACGCCTTGGAAATCAAGCACCATTGGGTCTATAGCTTCCAGGCTTGTTAGCAGAAAGTAGGAGTCAACGCCATAAGGCTTTCCGATCGCGAATTCCATCAGTTCAAGTTCTTCAGGTGCAAAGCTAGATTCCCTTTCCACGATCGGCAAATGATTCCGAATGTTGCTACCCCCCCTCGGGTATAAGAGTGTACTCTTCCCAAAGCTGTCCAAGATAAAAACATAGAAGTATCTCGAAGGAACTCCGTTACTCAAGTCTTCACTTCGAGCTCTGAGCACAAGTTTGTATCTCTCTCCTCCAACGACGACACCGTCGGATATCAAATCGCCCCCAACTGTCTTCTTGAGCGAGAGAGTGTAAGGAAAAGAAACGTCCTCACTTGGCCCATCCAGCGTGAGCCATCCTCTGATTCTTTCTAGCCTATTAAGCGCCTCCTCCAGAGAATCCGCGACCAGATTCCTCTCGGCAGTTTTGGCATCGAGATGCAGCCAGTCCGTCCGGATGGGCAATGATATACTATCCGCGTCTTCCTTGGTCCTATTTGGCATTATCCAGGCATAGCTGACACCTTGTCCACCGAGTCTTCCCACCAACAGGTAATGCGCCTGGCTCGGTTGGGTGACGATCTTCACTCCTCCCATTGATTTGGCAACTGCGACTTGAAGAGCGCTCGCCAACTCTTCAGTGGGAGGCATGTAGGCAAACAACTTCGTCTGCCCGCCCGTTGCCGAACCATCAAGTATGGACTTGAACTTGTCAGGGTTAAGCTCCCTACCAATCATCACCATGTTTTTGCCGTACTTGAGACTCCACCCGTTGCTGTCCCAACTGATCACGTGCGTTGGAGATTCTTCGGTCGGGTCGTCAACCCAGGAAGATCCCATTGCGGTTTTCAACGCATTGAGCTGTCCCATTGCATGTTCAAATGAAGTGTGCAAGAAGGTACCGGAGGGAGGAAGCCAAACGCGCAGGAGCGCCTCATCTGGAAGCGACCATCTGTCGATCTCGAAAAGATCCGAAGAATGGATTGAACGCAAATCTCCAGCGATGACCTCTGCAACGCTTCTATTGATCCCATGCACCTTGATGATCCGGATTCGTGTCAACGAGTCCGTGCCACTACTAGCAACCCGATGCAGCTCTGTGTTGGGATAAATACCTAGCGCCGTCCCTCCCTCGAGCTGAACCGCCTCTTCATCTTGATCCACTCTAAGCACGGGAACAGTCACATTGTGTCCCGTGGTGATGGTCGGTCCGCCGAACAATGGCTTATTCCGCCGTTGATCTCCCTGGAAATTTGGTTCCTGATGATTTACATCAATGTGCATTATGGCTCTGATCCGAGTGAACAATTCTGATGCCGGCGAGTTGACTGGGGCAAGTCTAAGCACTTCGATGAGAGCGGCCGTAAACGCACCATGATCGGCTCCATCCATCCCCGTTGTCTCCCATGCCGACTCGTGAGCCTGAGCAGCAGAGATAACGAGCGCACCCCTATCGGAAGGAATTGGGCCACTATCGGAGGCATCGGAAACCGGGTTGGGATCGGGATCAACATTTCGCGATCTTCCCGGTGCAGATAGGCCGCGCGTGATCGTTCCGCTGTGACAGGCATCTACAATCATCGTCACTACAATGCCCTTGTCTAGGGCATCATTCGACAGCCGCCTCAACTCCTTGCTTCGAATATCAGAAGCGCCCCAGTAGGAATCGGACGGCACTAATGATGCATCGATACTGTCATGTTCCACGGGAGACGGAGTCAGGTTTCTGACGAGAGACCCATGGCCAGCATAATAGAATAATACTTCATCTCGCGGGGAAGAAGCCTCGACGAGAAGGTGTCGGAACTCGCCGAGGACTCTCTTCCGGCTGGCCATCGAGTCTCTCAGAACCAGCACATTCCGTGGCTGGAATCCAAACCTCGTCGTAATAATCGCATATACAGCATTGACGTCATTAACACATCCATCCAGATCTCCAAAGTGTCCACGGTGAGCTCGCCGAACAGATTGTGATGCTACCAATTGCGGGCGGTAATGGTTGATGCCGACAAGCAGCGCTCTCCGCGTCTGCGCTTCTGTGATTGGAAGAATGCAGAAGATCAGGCACGCCAGAATCAAGTATGCCTCCACACATCTGTCATTCTTCATTGTGACATCCCTCTGTTCCCGCGGAATCGTGAAGCTGGGATATTTCTTGAGATCAGTGCATGTGCGCGGAGCCATTGCGAAGCAAATGGCAGCACTTCGGACGCGATTACGCCTTCAGACATCTAAGATATCTGGCACGCGGGCATCGCTCTATTTGGGAGCGATGAAGGGTGGAATGTCACTTATCGTCAGGCTGATATATAGCCTCGGATCGTGCCAAAACCTTCCATAGTCCTTCGTCGTCCTCAAAGCGGACGCGCTCGGGATAATTTGGTTTTCAATTTGTCCTGCTAGTTCGACGTGCTTTATCCAAAGTCCTCCTAGTCCGATCTTTACGCTTCCAATCTGATAGGCAGCACCCAAACCAAGTGCCTCAATATCGTTTGCGGGGCCGACAGTTATCTCGGGAAACCATAGCTTTGAATTATTCTTGAATATCCATTCAGGTTTTTGAAGAAGAATGCTCAGGGTTGCAACGAACCTAAATCGAGTAAAATCAGGAGGTCGTCGGGTGATCTGGTATTGAGATGAACCGAGCTGAACTGCGACATAGTCACCAAACGTTGACCCGATCCAACCCACCAGCCCAAACGCCAACTCTGCACGGAAAGGACGCTCAGGTTGGATGGTAAAGACGTATTCTTCTTCACTCTGGGCTGGGAAATCAGCCAGCCTTGCTGCCTCACTTTGAGAAATCTTGATGTGAACAATTTGGTCTTTGCCAGATTCCGGCCTTACCACGCATAGCCTTGCTTCGCAACTGGCTTGTGCAGTTTGTCGGGAGATAAGTTCAACTGCGGCTGCAGTACGCAAATTCGCATCTTTTTCATCGAGTGCACGCCCCGCTTCCGAGATGAGCTTATTCGCGTACGCAAGCAATGGGTCATTCTGCTTTACTGCCTGACGAAAACTATCAATGCTGGACGCACCCGGTTTGAGCCGAGCCTTTACGCTTGTTGAATCGCTGGCTCGTAGGGTGTAGATCAACGTTTGTTGCAAATCCTCCGCACTCGCCGTGTGAAGTGCCAGAGCCCCCAATGATGTGTTCAGCTGCGCCCAGCAGCTGAGCAAACTATCGGGGGCAATATACCTGCCAAAGGTTGTATCGGGAAATGCACGACTTTTGAGAAGCATGTCTCGGAATCGTTCTCTCTCCAAAGTGAATTGTGTTCGATTCGTTGGATCGAGACGCCTTAGTTCTTCCATAGCCTTGAGTTCGAGGACACGAACGCTAAACGGCGCATTGAACAGCAAATCATTGAGACGCTGGAGTGACAAGGAGACTGAGATCGCACGAGGTAAGACTCCCTGAGACAATCTTTGGCGAAGGGTATCAATAGAGTCCGAAATCGAATAGGTTTCCTCTCCCCGCTGTTTCTTGATGACTGACCCCACAGCATTCAAAGCTGCGCTCCCCAAATCGATGAGATAGGGCTTACTCATTTCCAGAAACTTTTTCTCTGCCCCCACCGTCTCGTTCTCTGGTCGCTCGGATGTGACCGCGACATCAAAGAGGGCCGAGTTTGTATTCGTGATCGTGATAGTTACCGAATCGTTGGTGGTTATCGTGTGTTTTGTTCCACGTGCCCCGCTCTCAGGTTCACCAGGAGCCGCGATGGTAACCTTCCCGTGGGCGTGGTCGATGCTCACGTTCACAAGCTGTGCGGTGACGCTGCATCTAACTAGAATCAGGTATAAGAAGAATGTTAGTGCGCAGCTCCGAGTCTGGAGGGATCGAAGAAGCTTCGTTTGAGCATTCATAAGTGCGCTCGAGGATTGTGAAGTAGAGGTTCGACGAGGCCAACAGAGCGTGCACATTGACACATCGTCAAGATGGAAAAAAGCCAGAAGAGAGAGTATTGGAACTCGAAGGACACTCGCAGATTACATCTCCATGTTCACATTGAGCCATTCTTCAGACATTCAACAAGTCCGGTGCGTTGGAAAGGACTTGATCATTTCGAGGGTATACTCTGCCCCCCCAGGGTGGACCGGGGTGCAGGTGGGCTACTCCACTTCCTTCACAAGTCGGAATCCCTCGCAGTTTAGACTAGCATTCGGAAGGCGCTTGTTCCGGCATGTCGTCCGACAATATCTATCTTGGTCATCGTTAGCTCCACCTCGAAGGACCTTAAGTTGGCCGGACGGAGGCCCCGTTGGATCAGTTACCTTTGTGTCTTTGTATGGGCCATACCAGTCTTGACACCATTCCTCCACATTGCCACTCATGTCATATATGCCGAGTTCGTTCGGTTGTTTGCTTCCAGCAGGTTTCGACGTGCCTCCCGAATTTCGAGCGCAGACTGCAACATCGTTTATCACGTTGGAACCGCTAAACCCGTACCCTCCGCTTTTTGTTCCTCCCCTTGCCGCGAACTCCCATTCCGCCTCTGTTGGCAGTCGGTATTTGTTTGTCATCTCCTTTTCATTAAGTATCCGAATAAACTCTTGGACTCGTTCCCATGACACATTGTCTACCGGTCTGCTGTCCCCCTTGGAACTGCTAGGATTATTTCCCATTACCGCCCGCCATTGCTCCTGTGTTACCTCCTCCTTCCCTATGTAGAATGGCCTACGAATGGTAACAGAATGAATTGGCTTTTCGTCCTTATCACCATCACTACTTCCCATTTGAAACGAACCAGGCTGGACGAGAATGAACTCCATGTCCGTACTAGGCGGGTTATAGGCCAAATCGACATGAACAGCTAAATTTGCCTTCGCTTCTTTCCTTAGATCTTCAGCACGTTTGTCTTCAGAAACCCAGTTTTTGTACCGTTCGAGAAATCTTGACCAGGCTTCCACTTTATCGTGCTCATCTGGTAACTTTTTCGCCAATTCTCGGACTCTTGCGAAGTCATCGGACATTGATTTAAGCTTCGCCTCATTGACATTTATTGGTTCATTGTCGTCTGTTGTTGTTTTGTCTTCGGTAATTCCCTGCTTGCTTGATCTTGCCTCGATATCCTGTAACCACAAGCCCGTTGTGTCGATAGATGGTTCCTTTACCTTGCTCTCTCCAGCGAGATGCGAAGTCACCTTCGCTTCCGTGTTAGACTCAATCACCGATGCATTGAAATAGAACTTTCCTTCAACGGAAGATGATATCCATGGGACTTGCCTACCCCCTGTTTGATTCCTCACATCTGAAAGAACTTTCTTGAACACATCTTCAAGTTGGACACCTGGCGCGTGTATTTCCTTCAGGAGAGCCTGCGTATATATTCCGTTTGCCCCCTCGCCGTCTTCCGCCACAGATCCCGGTGATGTTGCATATGCTATGAATGTTCCCGTTGGCGCAACGACAAGCCCCAATCCTCTGCTCACACTCCTTAAGCTACTAAACGGATTGTTTCGGCACGCGTCGAGAATAACAATATTCATCCTGTTTCGGGCATCTTCCATGCGTGAGAGTATTTGATCGACACTGACTGCTTCGTCTTCGATATCTCCTTCGCTCGTGATATCGGCATTCACGGGTACTAGATAGTTCCTGCCATTGCTTTGTATACCATGCCCAGCGTAGTAGAACAATCCGACACCACTGCCACGGATATCGTCACCAAATTGTTTGATGGCTTCACGCATTTCCTTCTTGTTCATGTTGACTTTACTCATAACCTCAAACCCTAATGATTTGAGTGCTCTAGCCATTGCGTCAGCGTCTCTCGGAGGGTTCTTCAGGGGCGCTACGAGTTTGTAGGCACCATTGCCTATCACGAGGGCAAATCGTCTTTCTGGCTGCTCTTCTTCCTGGTTCAACCTGACCCCACGATGTTGCGAGTATATGCTGATTGGGACGAGTGTGGAAACCATGAAAGCGAGGCGAATCATAGTCTTCATGGTTACACGCTTGGCGACCGCTAGACAGATGACCTTAATTGTCATTTTGTTCTCCTGACAAGGTGCACGCTGTAGGAACGTCTGCGGCTCCAGTAGAACTAAGCCCGTCGTCGGTGGAACGGAGGATGAGACACTCGGCGGCATGCAGACTAGTATCTCGAGAAACGTTCCAAGAACACCTTCGAGATTGGCTGTACAATGACCCTTCGCATGGAGGAGGTGGGAGTGCAAACATCGGAGAAAAGAGAACCTGCGCTCTCGGGTCTGACATAGAAGCCGCGACAGCTCATCCGGTTGTCGACCTATCTGCACTTTTGCAAATGTAGTGTTGGATGGTGACTCTATCAATGGTCTACTCACATAAAGTATAAGGAACTGAACAGAAGGTTTGACTGAAGCGCACAGAGTCTTCCTGCATTCCAAATCATATGGAAAAAAAGCTGCTAATTACGGAACATCACGAGCGGGCTGCACTAGAGGCGGCCATTTCTTCCATCAAGTCCGTACTCTTCTGGGAGGCTGGACTTGATCGCCTTGTTCATATTTGTTGACATAGCCACACTCGCATTGATTGACGAACCGTGCACGAGAAGCGTGTGTCCGATATTATCGCTCCCCCAAAATTAGAGATCACGTAAAAGAAGATAGGAATGACAACAAATTGCAGAAAGGTATAGGCCGCCTGCTTACCGAGCAGAGGATTTGCTCAGAATCCGACCGAATTCAGGGACGTCCGACGATTTGCTAAGAAAATTGCTAACTCCGGAACGTCACCAAGGTCTGGTTGGGATGGGGGATTGCGCATCGCAACGAGAGATTTTTTGTCATGTGACACGCCTTGATACTGGCATCAACTGGCGATCCAATACCATGCTACGGTATGTGAAGATTGGAGCTCCTGTAGAGAACACCTCCATCGACTGGATGAAGCTGTGGATTGATATCCAATGTTTCCGGATACCCAAAGGTCTCGTTATACGTTGCCACGAGAGAATCCGTCCCTGAACTGCGAATGATACCAAATAGTGAGTCCACTGAGAGATAGTACGTCGACATCGGAGGCGAGATTGAGGAACTGTCCGATAGTCTTGTTACCGATGCGAGGGTATCGGCGCGGATAGTGATTCTCATTGTCTGTCCACCCTCCGGACAGTAACAGATGCGAGCCTGGTCGATGGTATAGCGGTGCAGATTGAAAGATCTCCACCGCTCGTATGGATCGCGTGGGAGTGGCTGAGAGCCTTGATCGCTACACCCGACGACGAGCAAAAGAAGAAGGCTAATCACGGATTTGAGAGACATTTGCCGAATTCCTTTTGACAGATCGCAACACTTTGTCACCATCATTCGACAGGATGAAAGCAGTACAAGTAAGACCGCCCATCGAATCTTTACTTCATTCATTTCTCGGCTCCGATCCCGGGAAGACACGAATCCCTATGCCGAAATGCCAGAGCCCGTGAGAGAGGTCGCCGCCGAAATACTGGTAGTTCACTTCCGGGTAAAGCTTTCCCTGTTTAAGGGGGAGAGCTAAGCCGAGGCCGACCTCGCGATTTTCGTTGATGAAGACGGAAGCAACTCCAGAAACGAAGCTATTGTCGAAAATTGATCCCGTTGATCCCGCAAAACGGTACGCGGCAATGTGCACATACGGCTCGAAACCATGGATCTCCTTGCTGACCGTGACACCATACTTGAGATATGAATAACCACCAAGCAACATCCCGAAATGGCAGTTAGCGCTTGCGTCTAGTATTTCGAAAGACCGGGGGTTGATCTGTTCTCGTAGTACCAGTTCAACGAAGTTCACCGGGTAATAGCGCATCCCAAATTCAAGTCTCCAAGGAAGTCCCACCGCGCCGTTAAACGATGGAGCGAACGGACGGCCTTTGTTCACCTCAATGGACTTGTCCGAACTTTTGAGGGCTATGTCGTCAGCACTGAAGCCGACGGAGTACGTCCCTTCTTCCAGAGTCCGCCCGCTGTAGAAATTGCTGCTCGCGACACAGCCGCAAAGGGTAAGGATGAAGGCCGCGAGAATAACAATGCCAAGTCTCATGTTCTTCGTCACAGGCGTTCGATTACGTTTCTTGCCAATTCCAGATTCTCGACATGAATGTATGTGACTGTAGCACAAAAGTCGGCCACCATCATAGATAGAGCCGACTTCTCAATGAGCACGACCGCAATGTAGTTCCGAGCATCTCGACTGTCAATCGCAGCGATCACATCTCGGGGAATGACGGGAATAGTCTGTGAATCCTATATAGGGAGCCCAATACGCAACATGGCTCTGCATGACGGCTTGTTCCTCTTCTGACATGTCAGCCGCGAAAGAAGGTCTGGGTGGATTCAGTTTCAGAAAGAAATGCAATTTCTGATCGCTCATTTGTGGCCTTTGGCTGGAATGCGAATGCTCAAGATTCGTGACGGCAATTCATCCTGGACCACGCGACGCCGCCTAACGATCGCGCCTTACCAGCGGCGACCCCGTAGTCCTACTTTGTGGGCATCGTCCGTGCGTCAAAAGTGAACGATTGATATTTCGTCGCATCTGTAATGGAGCGGTACATAATCCACCACGAAACAGCCGGATTCGGAACTACCGGTTCACCCAAGTCTGCAGTAATGGAGCAATCGGGATTGCTTGACCGAAAAGTCTTCCCACCCATGCTTTCGGCAATCTGTGCAGCAATGCTACTATTGACCCACGTTTGGCTAATGAATGCCGAGCCTACTGGCACCCTGGTTGAAATGCTGTCGAAGATAATAGAATCGAGGGTGGCGGTGAAATAATAGCCTCTGAATGGTGATAGAGTTCTACAGTACATGAACAACCACGACTTGGAAGTACCATCGACATTCATCGCATTGGTTTCAATTGACATCAACTTCAATGTGCTATCGGAGGAGAGTGCAAGATGCTCAACGGCATCGGCCTTATAACTGGCTGTGATACCGTTTTCTCCCTCGAGCGGCGCTTGGGTTGGCAACCCTTCCTTTGAACAGCAAAGGACGAGAAAACAGAGTGATAGCGTCAGGATAGATGATTTCATCTGTCACCTCCTGGACAAGGGAGATACAGCGTGAATACAAACCAACGTATCGAGATTGCCGTCGGGAGTATACGTGTAACGATTGTCGACACTATTTAATCCATAGGTAAGTATTCTGCCGTATTCATCATAGGTGAACGTATACAGAACGCAGGGCGCCCAGGTTGATAAATCAGCATTCCAAGTGTCACATGTATTTTCGTTGATCAATTTGCTGTAGCAATGATTGCAAAACAGGTCTTTGGGGGAACCATGATATCCTCTGGCGACAATTCGCGCGCGGTTTTGCTATGTCCACACAATAGAGAGGCCTCTCATCCGATGTAGGACAAGAGGCCTGTGGAAACGAACTTGAAGTATCGATGGTCAAATGTACATCAGTCCGGCGCGACATGCAATCACGCTCGCGTGCGCCGGATCACGTTCACCAGTGTGTGCGCTTCGGTAATATCTGATAGTTCGGCGGAATGATCGCTCGCATCTCGTCGTGTCGTTGATTCTCGACGGTGAGCGGGGTATCTTCTCGTACGATCTTCATGGCCTCAGCTCGCGGTGGGAAGGGGCGGTTCTTGTTTTGAGCATCCATTAGTTTCAAGTGACAGATTGTTAGAGGACCAAATTTGCTCAGTGCTCAGATGATGGCTCCCCGTGTTCCTCCTCCAGACACCCAGCCAGGATGGTCCGGAGGAATCGATCTGCGGGTTTCACTGTCTTTCCGCGCATGTTAATATATAGAGCCCCTCCGCTGAGTTCTGGACTGAAGGAGGTCATGGCCTAAAAGGGGCCTCAAATCGAGGGTCAACTTCTTCATCCAACCACCTCTCCCCTTTACGTACAACGAAAGGATATCACATGACACGCTTCCTGTGGTATTTCCCCGGTATCGTCTTTGTATTGACACTCTGCCACCTGGACCCGCTGAACGCGCAGTGGGTAAGCATAGGACCCGGCGGCGGCAACGTCCGGATTCTCTATGTGAACGGGTCAAACTTCTATGCAGGCACCGACGCCGCAGGTGTTTTTCTTTCCACCAACAGCGGTGCAAGCTGGTCATCCATCAGCACGGGCTTACCCTTAGGCCTGGATTATTCGCCGGTGTATGCGGTTACCGTAAGCGGGCCGAATCTGATTGCCGGGCTCTATGGTTATGGCGTCTATATTTCCTCCGACAACGGGGCAAGCTGGTCCGCTTCGAGCACCGGAATGTCGAGTGGGTTCATCCACTCGTTCGCCAGTATTGGTTCAAACCTCTTCGCCGGGACATTCGGCGGCGGTGTAGACATTTCCACGGACAACGGTGCAACATGGGCCTATGCCGGCACAGGTCTGCCCAACTATATCGTCTCCGTTGCATCGAGCGGCTCGAATCTCTTTGCTGCAACTTACGGCAACGGTGTATGGATCTCGACGGACAACGGCACGAGCTGGAAGAGCACCTCGTTCCCCAGCTCGTACGCCATTTCTCTCCTCACAAATGGCGCGACAATCTATTGTGGAGCGTACAACGGTATTTGGACCTCCACAAATAGCGGC
>Ga0182021_10002622_pt1 | contig 21028 bp, 20 predicted proteins | sample 612E3MmetaG_FD_120493 | JGI IMG/M metagenome (GOLD analysis project Ga0182021, IMG submission 120493) | Permafrost microbial communities from Stordalen Mire, Sweden - 612E3M metaG (Illumina Assembly) | ecosystem: Environmental > Terrestrial > Soil > Wetlands > Permafrost | place: Sweden... | reverse complement strand
TCCACTTGTTTTTTGCAAGTGTGGTGGTCGCCAACCCAGAGAAGCCACGAGAGGGGCCCGCTATGACGTCGATGTTCGTCAACCTTCCGGTGACCGACCTTGAGCGCGCAAAGGCGTTCTACACGGCGATCGGATTCACGATCAACCCGCTGTTCACGGACCACAACGCTGCCTGCGTGGTCGTGGAAGAGGACCACAGCTACTTCATGATCCTCGTGCGCGAGTTCTTCCAGACCTTCACCGACCTTCCCATCGGCGACCCGACGGTGAACCCGTCGGTGTCGACCGCGATCTTCCTCGACAGTCGCGAGGCCGTCGACAGGTCCGTGGCCGACGGCCTCGCCGCCGGCGGCTCGGAGGCACATCCCGCTGCGGACTACGGCTTCATGTACCAGCGCCAGCTCACCGACCCCGACGGGAACATCCTCGAGTTCGGCTGGATGGACCCGGTCGCCGCCCAGCAGGGCCCGGAGGCCTTCGCGAGCCAGCAGGCCTGAGGGTCGATGGCCGCACGCGAGTACGGGCAGTACTCCGGCATCACGCGAGCCATGGAGCTCGTCGGCGAGCGCTGGGCACTGCTCATCGTCCGCGACCTGCTCGTCGGGCCGCGCCGCTACGGGGAGCTGGCCGCAGGGCTGCCCCGGATCCCGAGCAACATCCTGGCGGCGCGGCTCAAGGAGCTGCAGGCGGCCGGCATCCTCCGCCGGGCGCCGCGCTCGCGCGTCATCGTCTACGAGCTGACGCCGTACGGCCGCGAGCTAGAGCCCGTCGTACTCGCCCTCGGCGCCTGGGGGTTCAAGGCGATGGGCGATCCGCGGGAGGAGCAGATCATCACCCCCGACTCGATGACCATGGACCTCCGCAGCGCCTTCCGGCCCCAGGTGGCGGCGGAGCTGCCGCCGACCGCGTACGGCGCGAGGTTCGGCGCGGCCGACCTTCTGATCCGGGTGGACGGCACCGTCCTCGACGTGAGGCGCGGCGACGGCCCGGTGGACCTGGCGTTCGCCGCAGGCCCGGGCATTCGTCGGCTCATCTCCGGCGAGCTCGCCCCGGAACGCGCGATCGCCACCGGCGTGGTCGAGGTGCTGCGCGGGCGCGGCGACCTCCTCGGACGCTTCGCGGACACGTTCCACCTGGCCGCCGGGCGTCCCTGACCGGCGTTCGGGGTGGAACGTGGCCCAAGACGGTCACGTACGGCCTCGTCGGGGGTCCGTTGGTGCTCTTCAGCGTCGGTTGCAGGTGTGTGGGCCACGGTGGTCCACACTGGCGGGGTGGACATCGAAATCAGCGGGGACGTCATTCGTCTGGGTCAGTTGCTCAAGTTCTCCAACCTGGTGACGGACGGGGGCGAGGCCAAGGCGCTGATCGCTGATGGCGCGGTGCGGGTCGACGGCGAGACCGAGACCAGGCGGGGACGCCAGCTGGGCATCGGGTCGCGGGTCGAGATCGACCTCCCAGAGGGGCGCCAGGAGCTTCGCGTGGTCCACGGCGAGCCCGACTCCGGTGACCACTCCGCAGTGCGCGACCGCTTGTCGGTGAAGGGGTTGCCTGTCCACTGGCGTTGACGTCCTACCCGAGACCAGCTGTCAGGCAGCGATGGTGATCGTGTCGCCGGATCGCATGGTGCGCAGCATCGTGACGACGTTCGCCGACGAGGTTGCGATGCACCCTGCGGTTGCTCCGGCGCGGACGTGAACGAAGATGCCAGCACCCCGGTAGGGCGTCTTCGAGTCCGGTGCACGGTTGAAGTTCACGACGATCGAGTAGGGGTACTGGGTCGGATAGTTCGTCAGCAGCTCGGAGCCGTTGGGGTCTGACAAGGGCAATGACGCGTTGAAGCCGCCCTGGGACACATTGCGGTAGCTGTTGTAGTACGCCGAGTTGTTGTCCTCGACCCAGTAGTCTCCGGCGCGCACATGCCGGTACGTGAGGGCAGAGCCGGGCGAGCCGTTGAGCCCGAAGGCCTCGGTCATCGTGTAGGTACCAGTCGGAGTGGTGTTCGTTCCCTGGGTACGGGTAGCCCCGTTGGTGATGCCGTTGGCCCCAACCCTGGCGCCCGTGTCGATGAAGACGTTGACGAACCCGCAGGCGCTGTTGCCGCGCTTCCAGAAGGACAAGGTGGCGTACGACCCGCCGTTGCCCTTCACGACCGTCACCGTGCGCTGGTGCGCTGTCACATGCACCGCAACGCCCCCGAGCGTCGCGGAGCATGCCGCCCATACCACCGCCGGTGCCGTTGTCGCCGGCTTCGGCGCCACGGTCGCCTTCTTGGACGAAGGCTCAAGGGCTGCCGCCGTCGGCGTGCCCACTGCGGCGGTCGACGGCCCGGTCGGCGGTGGCGGGATGAAGACGGGAGCCAGGCTGGCAGAACCAGGCGTGTCAGTGATGGTGGGACTCGCAACGACTGGCGCGGCACCCGCACACGCAGAGACCAACAGGACCGCGGCGGCGGCCACGACTACGCCGGCCGCGGATGACAGCTTGTTCCCGAACTCGTAGCCCATGGAAGGCTCCGCTCTAGGTCATCAGATGTTCTCGTAGCCTAGTCGCGCCCGCCAGAGCCGATTCGGTCGCTCCGAGCGCTCATCAGCGAGGCCACCACCCTGACCGCGGCATGACTGGGCGCCCGCTGGCTGATGACCAGGCGGGACAGCCACGCCAAAGGGTCACACGTTGACGGTCGACATGTCCGGGTAGCGGTCGCCGGCGGTGCTCCCGAAAGGAGCGGCGGCGTCGATACGCGCCAGGTCCTCTGCGGTGAGCTGGACGTCCAGCGCGCCCAGGTTCTCGATGAGGTACGAGACGTGCTTGGTGCCAGGGATCGGGACGACGTCGTCGCCTTGGGCCAGTACCCACGCCAGGGCGAGCTGGGACGGGCTGGCCTGCTTCTCCCGGGCGATCTGGGTGATCCGCTCGACCAGCTCGAGGTTCTTCGCGAAGTTGTCGCCCTGGAAGCGCGGATGGTTGCGCCGGGTGTCGTCCGGGTCCATGTCGGCGACGCTGCGGAACCTGCCCGACAAGAAGCCCCGGCCCAGTGGGGAGTAGGGCACGAACCCGATGCCGAGCTCGCGTGCCGTCGTGAGGACGCCGTTCTCCTCGGGGTCCCGGGTCCACAGCGACCACTCCGTCTGTACGGCCGTGACGGGATGCACGGCATGGGCGCGGCGAATGGTGGCCGGCGCGGCCTCGGAGATGCCGAGGTGACGTACCTTCCCGGTCTCGACCAGGCCCTTCAGAGCACCCCACGTCTCCTCGACCGGCACCTGTCGGTCGACGCGGTGCTGGTAGTACAGGTCGATGACGTCCACGCCGAGCCGCTGCAACGATGCGTCGCACGCCTTGCGGACGTAGTCCGGCCGGCCGTTGATCCCGACCCAGGAGCCGTCGGGGTTGCGCTCGTTGCCGAACTTGGTGGCCACCACCACCTGACCGCGCCGTCCGGCAATGGCTTTGCCGACGAGCAGCTCGTTGGTGAAGGGCCCGTACATGTCGGCGGTGTCCAGGAGCGTGACCCCGAGGTCCAGCGCCTTGTGGATCGTGTCGATCGCATTCCGTTCGTCACGACCCCCGTAGAAGTCGCTCATGCCCATGCAGCCCAGTCCCAACGAACTGACGACCAGGCCCTGTCCCAGCGTGCGAGTCTGCACGATCTCTCCGTTCGTCGGCGACTCGTCGATTATCGCCTAGTTGGCGCAGGCGCCAAGGCCCTGCCGGTCGGCGTGAATGCAGGAGATGTGCGCGTTCCATGGCGCGCAGCCTCCGGGTGTGGTCCGATGGCAAGATGACAGGTCTCCCGAGCACCGAAGCGTCCCTCCTGGTGCGTACGGACTTCACCGACAGCACGGCCTGGGAGAAGACAAGAGCCGCCAGCCTCGCCGAGAATGACGACGGGTTCCGGGCGTACCTGCAGGTCGTCGACGACCCGACTTTCGGGGAGGCGACGTGGCAGGACCTCCGTCGCGCCACCCTGGCCCTCGAGCACTGCGCTTCGGTGCTCTTCATCGCCGACCATGCTGCTCTTGCCGGGGATCATCCGATACAGGTGGTCGACCTGAGCAGCGCATCCCGTTCGCCCTTCCGGTGCCTGGCCAGGGAGGTGTGGGGAGTCGACAACAACGTGAACCTGGCCAACATGGAGTGGGAAGACTTCTCAGACAACGTCGAGTCAGACGGCGTCTACCGGGGCTTCTCCTGAGCCGTACGACCGTCTTCGATTCGGCGACCTGACCGTGGGGATCACCACCTCGCGCCCGCGCCACCGAGCCAGAGGGACGTGCCACCATGCGCCGGGCCGAGGTGACCCCGCCTATCGATCCCGTCGTCGTGCTACTCGGCCAGGACGGCATCGACGAGGCGGTGAGGAAATCATGGGCCGGAAAGGTACCGATGGAACCCGGCAAAAGCGCATGGCGGGCGCCCGCGCGTGACGATGGCGGGCTCAGATCAGGAGCTGAGAGACGCGGCCGCGGGAGACGTGGGTGAGGAACGCGATGTCAGTGACGGACAGGCCGCGGTCGCGAAGCTCCTTCACCACTTCCCTGGTGCGCCTGGCGGCTTCCGCTTCGGCGTTCTTCGCGTCCCGCATCGCAGCCCACGCTTGGATGACGCGCGTCATCAGCTCGTCGTCACCGATGTCCGGGGCTGAGACGACATAGACGTCCTGGTCGCCGGTGAGGGTCCGGACGAAGTCCCACGCCTTCTCCTCGAGCTGGTTGAGGGTGGCGCAATCGGTCATCCCGACCAACCGCGCCTGGTCCTCGGCATCGGCGTCGTAGGCAAGGATCCGGATGTCCCATCCGCTCCCTCGCTTGGGAGTCGCCTTGGCGGCGTAGCTCTTGTCGAGCGGCCATCCCTCGAAGGGGTTCTTCGGCACCACGCGGGTCGCCGACTCACCCTTGTCCGGTGACTTCCTCATGATCTGGGTCCCCTTCACGCCGTTCGCGCCCGGCGCGAATCCGCTGCAAGCTCCATCACGATAGGGCCCCTAGATACAACGTGTCTAGGGTCACCAGAGAGCTGGTCGATCGCATCGTCGCGGCAACCCGAGTTGTAGCTGTTCTGGTGACGGGGTTCGGTCGGACACCCGAGTTGTGGTTGTGCTCAGAACCTCTTAGTAGCTGAGAACCACCACAACTCGGGTACTGGGAGGGTCGGCCCCGGTCTGGGCCCTGATAACCACCACAGATCGGGTGTGACCCGCCACTGACCGGATCGTCCGCTCATCGCCAGATGCGGAAGTTGCCGCTGGAATCCGTCAGGAGGCCGTGCGCTTGCGGGACGTACGGGTCGTCCGTGTCGTACGTGTCGGCACGTCGGCGCGCATCACGACGACGCCGCGAGGCGGCAGCGTCATGACGGTGCCCGAGGCCAGCGCGACGTCCGGAGCCGGGAGCTCGTCCTCGACGCCGGTGTGGAGAAGGATGCGGTAGATGCTCCCCCATGGCAGGTCGGGCAACGTGATCTCGATCGGGTAGTCGCCGCTGTGGAACCATGTGAGGAACGCCTCGGAGGCGTCCGACACGTACATCCCGAGCGTCGCCCTGCCCTCGTCGTGCCAGTCCTCGGTCGTCATCTCACCGGAGTAGCCGTTGAGCCACGCCAGGTCGGGACGACCGAGCGGCAGGCCTCGGCTGTCGAGCACGTCGCTGCGGTGCCGGAAGACGGGGGAGCGAAGGATGCCATGCTCCGCGCGCAGCGCCAGCAGCCGCGAGGCGAAGCCGTGGACGTCGGCCCACTCGTCGAGCTGACCCCACTCGACCCAGGAGATCGGACCGTCCTGGCAGTACGCGTTGTTGTTGCCGTGCTGCGTACGGCCCAGCTCGTCGCCGGCGGTGATCATCGGTGTGCCGAACGACAGGAACATCGTGGCGAGGAGGTTCTTGACCTGGCGATGCCTCAGGGAGTTGATCCCTAGGTCGTCGGTCTCGCCCTCGACGCCGCAGTTCCAGGACCGGTTGTCGTCGGTCCCGTCGCGGTTGTGCTCCTTGTTCGCGTCGTTGTGCTTGCGGTTGTACGAGACGAGGTCGCGCGCCGTGAACCCGTCGTGCGCCGTGATGATGTTGACGCTGGCCTCAGGGGTCCGTTCCTCGTGGTCGTACAGGTCGGGGGACCCGGACAGCCGCGTCGCGAGCTCCTGGACGCCGCGCGTGTGGCCGCGCCAGTAGTCGCGCACGTAACCGCGGAACTGGTCGTTCCACTCGCTCCAGCCCTGTCCCCACTTGCCGACCTGGTAGCCGTACGGGCCGACGTCCCAGGGCTCGGCGATGAGCTTGACGCCTTGGAGCACGGGGTCGCTCTGCATCGCCAGCTTGAGGGGGTGCTCCTGGTCGACGTGGTGGTTCGCGTCGCGGATGAGCGTCGTCGCGAGGTCGAAGCGGAACCCGTCGACGCCCATCTCGGTGACCCAGTACCGCAGCGAGTCGAGCACCAGCCGCTGGACGCCGGGCTCGCTCGTGTCGACGGAGTTGCCGGTTCCGGTGACGTCGTAGTCGTTCCTGTTGTCCGGGGTCAGCCGGTAGTAGCCCCCGTGGTCGATGCCCCGGAAGCTCAGCGTCGGGCCTTCGTGACCGCCCTCTCCGGTGTGGTTGTAGACGACGTCGAGGATCACCTCGATCCCGGCTCCGTGGAGCGCTGACACCATCTCCTTGAAGTCCGACACCTGCGCGCCGGCCGCTCGTACGGATCCGTACGCCTCGTGCGGCGCGAAGAAGCCCATGGAGTTGTAGCCCCAGTAGTTCGTGAGGCCGGAGCCCACGACGAACGGCTCCGAGACGAAGTGGTGGATGGGCAGCAGCTCGACGGCCGTGACGCCTGTGGTCACCAGGTGCTCGATGACCGCGGGGTGCGCGAGGCCGGCGTACGTTCCGCGCAGATGCTCGGGGACCTGCGGGTGGAGCCGGGTGTAGCCCTTGACGTGGAGCTCGTAGATGACGCTGTCGGTCATCGACCGCCGCGTCACCGGTGTCGGTGCGGGCGTAGGTGCCACCACGACCGAGAGCGGGACAGCGAGGAACGAGTCCGTGGGATCGAGAAGGTAGTTGGACTCGGCGGTGTGGTCCCGGATCGGGCCGGCGTAGTCGACCCCGCCCGTGTACGCCCGTGCGTACGGGTCCATGAGCAGCCGCGCCGGGTTGAAGCGCCGGCCGGACGCGGGGTCCCAGGGACCGTGGACGCGGTACCCGTACAGAGCACCGTCCCTGACGCCGTCGACATGCGCGGTCCAGACTCCGTCGCGGGACGCCACGAGGTCGACGTTGTGCTGGCTGCGGTCGGCCGCGACCAACGCGACCTCCACGCGGGTTGCCCGGGGAGCCCACAGCGAGAACGTCGTTCCGTTGTCGTCCACGTGGGCGCCAAGCTGTGCGTCGGGTGCCGGCGCCGGCAGTGCCTGCAGGCTCATCAGTTCCTCGTATCGGGGCCGAGAACACTCGACCTGTCGCGTGGCGTGACTTTACAGGGGAGCGACTTGATCGTGCCAACCGTGAGTGTCACACCGGGCTTCTTCCGTGCTCTTCCGTCAGGTCGTCCAAGCCACAGTCGTGGGGTTGGCGAGAAGATCGATCGTTCCGACGGCCTGGATGCCTGCCAGGTCCTGGGATACGGTGGCGCCGCCGTCGACGTAGGAGATCCGTATCTTGAGGGGCACCTCGACGGTGCTTCGCGTGACGTCGGTGGCGGAGACCGTGATCTTGAGGTCGTCGGCCGGCTTCGAGAGCAGCGTCCACGTGACCGTGTTCGGGTCGGCAGTCGTGACGGTCAGCTTGAACGGGCAGCCGGTCGGGGTGAACGACTTCTGCGCCGTGCACGCCTCGAGCGACGAGCCCACCGCGGTGACCACGCCTGCGAGACCCACGTCGGAGACCTCCAACTTGAGGTCGTTCGCTGAGGGTGCGTCCGTCAGGCGCTTGACCACCAGCGACCCGGCGCCGTAGCGCACATGGTCGGTGACCGTCGTCAACGGGTAGCTGCCCGGCAGCAGGAGGACGGTGTCGGTGGTGACTGCGGTGCCGGCGATGCTCAACGGCAGCTGAGGACGGACCTTGCCCTTCAGGGCGATCCCCCCGGAGTTGAGCGACGTCGACACCTTGAAGCCGTTGCCCACCGGCTGCACGGAGATGCGGTCGGTGATGGTCTCCCCGCCGAGCTTGTACTGGACGGGCACGACCGTCGAGTTCGTCGCGGGCACGCTGATCTCGGTGATCGCGCCCGCCGAGTGACCGGCAGCGAGGACCTCGTTCGTGATGAACGTCGTGTCGGCGGGAGCAGTCGCGAGCTCGGCCAGTGCTGCCTTCGCGTCGTTGTCGCGTACGGCCTGGAAGAACCTCAGCACCGTGTCCGACGGGCCCGTGCCGCCGCCGGCTCCCGCGAGGATCCGACCGGTGATGCCGCCCGCCGCGATGGCCACGGCGGCGACGATGGCGAAGACCATCCAGCCTCGCAGTACCGGCCTACGGCGCTCGATCGTCGGTTCGCTCATCACCACCTCCTCAGGGCTGATCCAGGTTATCCAAACCGGCGGCCATACGATCCGTGCATGAAAGGTCTCCCAGCGACGGGCATCGGTTCGTGGCCCCAGATGACGATCGACGATGCCGTCCGCCACTCCACGGAGCTCTGGGACCTGCCGTACCTCCCCGAGCTTCCGGGCCGTGGGCCCGGAGCCGAGATGATCGGTCGAGCGCTCGGGCTGCTCGAGATCGGCATGGAACGCGGTACGAGCCGGTGGCAGGTCGCCAGCACGCACGGGCGGGAGCAGCGAGCGGCCAAGCGGATGCTGCGCGACGACCTCGACGTCCTGGCCGAGGTGCTCGACGGCTACTCCGGGCCGCTGAAGGTGTCGCTCGCCGGTCCGTACACGCTGCTCGCCATGGTGGACCTGGTTCGCGGTGAGCCGATGGTCGTCGATCCCGGTGCCCGGCGCGACCTCGTCCAGGCGCACCTGCACGGTGTCGCGGAGCTCGTGGCGCGAGTTCGGGAGCTGGTCCCCGGCGCAGCGCCTGTGCTGCAGCTCGACGAGCCCGCTCTGGGCGGGGTCGCCGACGGCGCCATCCGGTCGGCGAGCGGTCTGCGCCAGTGCCCGCCGATCGAGGCGGAGGAGTACGGGCGCGCCTACCGGGACCTTGTGTCGCTCGACGCCGCCTCGGCGGGCCTCGTCGTCCACAGCTGCGCGCCCGCGCCGTGGCGCGCCCTCATGGACGCAGGGGTGCAGGCGTTCGCGGTGGACGCCGACCTGCCGGGCGACATCGACCTGCTGGCCGAGCACGTCGACGGCGGCGGCGACCTCTGGCTGGGCATCGTGTCGACCTCGCCGGGCGCCTCCGTGCCGACGCCGGGCCACATCGCGACCCGTACCCTCGACTGGCTCCGGCCGCTCGAACTCGGCGACCGCCTCGAAGGGCATCTCACGCTCACTCCCGCGTGCGGCCTGGCATCGTTCAGGGTGGCGGATGCGCTGGGGATCGCGCGGGCGCTGCGGGAGGCCACCGGACTGGTCGCCGACGGGCTCTTCGGCTAGGGACGAGTGTCGGTCGTCGCTGCTTAGATGGTTTCGTGGCAGATCTCGAGAACATCCGCAGCGACATCCCGGCGTCGGCGATCCAGCGCCACGCCGAGCTCGCGCAGACGCTGACCGACCATCGGTGGCGCTACTACGTGCTCGACGAGCCGACGATCTCCGACGGGGACTTCGACACGCTCATGCGAGAGCTCGAGGCGATCGAGGACGCGCACCCCGGGTTGCGCACGCCCGACTCCCCGACCCAGCAGGTCGGCGGTGCTCCTTCGACAACGTTCGCCGCCGTCACCCACCTGCAGCCGATGATGAGCCTCGACAACGCGTTCGACCGCGAGGAGCTCGACGCCTGGAACGCACGGGCTGTCCGCGAGGCGGGCGCCGACGCGGTCGTCGCGTCCGGCTACCTGTGCGAGCTGAAGATCGACGGGCTCGCGCTCGACCTCGTCTACGAGAAGGGCCGGCTCGTACGGGCAGCGACTCGCGGCGACGGACGCACGGGGGAGGACGTCACCACGAACGTACGCACGATCTCGGCCATCCCTGTACGGCTGAACGGGGACGCTCCGGACGTGCTCGAGGTGCGCGGCGAGGTCTTCCTGCCTGTGGCCGCCTTCGCCGACCTCAACGCGTCGCTCGTCGACGCCGGCAAGGCGCCGTTCGCCAACCCCCGCAACGCCGCGGCCGGCTCGCTGCGCCAGAAGGATCCCCGGGTCACCGCCACACGCCCTCTGTCGTTCCTGTGCCACGGGCTGGGCGAGGCGACGGGGGTCGAGATCTCCACGTTGAGCGAGGCGTACGACCTGTTGCGCGGCTGGGGTCTGCCGACGAGCCCGGAGACGACGAAGTGCGCCACGATCGACGACGTCTGGGCTTTCATCGCCTCCGCCGGTGAGCGCCGCCACACGTTCAGCCACGAGATGGACGGCGTCGTCGTCAAGCTCGACGACCGCCGCCTGCAGGACGAGCTCGGCGCCACGTCGCGCGCACCGCGCTGGGCGATCGCGTACAAGTACCCACCGATCGAAGTGACCACGAAGCTGCTGGACATCGCCGTCAACGTGGGACGTACGGGCCGGGTGACCCCGTTCGCGGTCATGACGCCGGTCGTCGTGGCCGGCAGCACCGTGTCCCAGGCCACGCTGCACAACGCGTCCGAGGTGAAGCGCAAGGGCGTACTGATCGGCGACACGGTGGTGCTGCGCAAGGCTGGTGACGTCATCCCCGAGGTGCTCGGTCCCGTCGCGGCGCTGCGTGACGGCACCGAGAGGGAGTTCGTCATGCCGACGCACTGTCCCTCGTGCGGCACCGAGCTCCGCCCGGAGAAGGAGGGCGACGCGGACATCCGCTGCCCCAACCAGCGCTCCTGTCCGTCGCAGCTCACCGAGCGCCTCTTCCACCTGGCGTCGCGCCAGGCCCTGGACATCGAGGTGCTGGGCTGGAAGGCGGGCCAGGCGCTGCTGGAGGCAGGTCTGGTCACGGACGAGGGCGACCTCTTCTCCCTCACGGAGGAGGACCTCCTGAAGAGCCCCTTCTTCACCACCAAGGCCGGGGTCCTGTCCGCCAACGGCACGCGGCTGCTGAGCGAGCTCGAGGCAGCCAAGACGAAGCCGTTCGCGCGGTTCCTGGTCGCGCTGTCGATCCGCCACATCGGCAAGGGGGTCGCCCCGGACGTGGCTGCAGTCTTCCCCGACATCGACGCGCTCGAGTCCGCGACCGACGAGGAGCTGTCCGGCGTACCCGGCCTCGGCTCGATCCTCGCGACGTCGATCCGTGAGTGGTTCGCGGTCGACTGGCACCGCGAGATCGTACGGAAGTGGCGGGCCGCCGGCGCGATGCTTCCCGCAGAGGCCGCGGAGCCGACCGAGCAGCTCCCGCAGACGCTCGAGGGCCTGAGCATCGTCGTGACGGGATCCCTGCCCGGCTACACCCGCGACGGCGCGACGGACGCCATCGTCGCCCGGGGAGGCAAGGCCGTCGGCTCCGTCTCGAAGAGCACCGACTTCGTCGTGGTCGGCGAGAACGCGGGCTCCAAGTACGACAAGGCAGTCTCGCTCAAGCGTCCGATCCTCGACGCAGCCGGCTTCGAGGTGCTGCTCAGCGAGGGAGCAGCGGCGGCCGCCGGGCTGGCGCGTTCGGAGTAGGCGACTCGGCGCGAAGCGTTCCGCCGAGCCCGTACTCTGGTCGTCGTGGCCCGCCGAGTCTTCACCGACCTCGATCTCAACGCCCACGTCCCCGCCCGGGCACAGCCCAGGATCGGCGAGTGGGGGCCGCTGCGCGTGCCCTCCACGCGTGCGAAGAAGTGGGCACGCGTGTGGGTGTCGCTGGCGTTCCTCGTCGCGGCCAGCGCCCTGTTCGGGATCGGCTACTGGGTGTTCACCAAGCTCAACGGAAGCTGAGCCCTATCGGGCGCCTGCGAGCGTCGCGAGGTGCTGCAGCCGCACGAGCTCGACGGGCAGGTACGCCGGCCCGCCGTTGCGCCCGATGACGATCGCCCGTCCGCCTGGCAGCGCCGCGACCGCGATGAGGGTGTCGCCCCAACCCGGCTGCCAGCCCGCCTCGAGCTCCGTGGCGTACGTCGAGTCCATCGCCCCGAACACCGAGAGGTCAGCACCGTCGATCTCGGGCGCCATCGAGCTGCTCGCCAGCACCGACCCGGCCGTCACGTCGACGAGGACCGCCCATGTCGAGTGGAACACGATCGGCGATTCCTCAGTCAGGATCTGTCCGGCCTGCGCCGGGTCGCTGGCCATCCGGTTGAGCGTCGCGATGTCGGACTCGACGCCCCAGTCCGAGTGGTAGTGGGACACCCAGAGAACCTTCACGCCCTCGACGAGCGCGCACGCGCTCAGCAAGTTCTCGGGCAGCACCGACTGAGGCAGGTTGAGCATGAAGTCGTCGATCGCGTAGTCCGGACCCCGGTCGATGATCTCCACGGCATGAATGTCGGCGCCCACGCTGCCGAGCGCCGACGCGACCGCGCCAAGAGACCCTGGCCGGTCGGGGAGCTGGACTCGCAGCAGCAACATGCGGCCCATCTTGGAGTACGCCGGGCCGAAATCCCGCGCAATTCCCACTCTCTGGGCTCGATAGGCGGCTCGCGAGCGCGAACGTTTCGCGCCCGTAATCTCCGCGACACGTTCGGCCGGTCGTGGCGTCACGGCCTTTCCCCTTTCGTCGAGATGTCATCACATGCCGTGCGTACCGAAAACTGACGGCATGTCGTGGCGCCTCGACGTGACCGCGGGTGGTTCGGTGCTGTCGAGGGGTCAGGAACTGCTCGGCTGGACGAGTACCGGCCGCGTGTCATGACCCCTCGACGGGTTGGGTCGGCGGGTGACGACCTCCTCAGCCCGTGGGAGACCGGTGTGATCGCGCGCCTCTTCACCGTCCGGTCTCCAGTCCGATGGCGCGCCGGAAGGCCTCGACGCCCGTGACGACGACCTCGTGGGGCGGTCGGACGAACGTGTCCGGCGTGACCACGAAGTCGTCCTGTCGGACCCTCTCGCCCTGCCGCTCGAGCAGCTGGTAGCCGTTCGTGACGTAGCCGCACTTCTCGCTCACGCGGTGGGAGCCCGGGTTGTCGGCCCACGCGCCCGAGCGCATCTCGACCGCCGTTAGGTGGTCGAACGCGAACGTGAGGATGGCCTGGCGCATGAGTGTGCCGGTGCCGCGGTCCTGGTGGGGGATTCCGAGCCACGACCCGGTCTCCCCGTGGCGGAGGACCGCGAACTTGTCCGCCTTCATGTCCTGAGCGCCGACCATGACGCCGTCGCGCTCGACGGCCATCAGCAATGTCCAGCTCTCCGGCGAGAACGCCGCCCAGGTGCGGTAGTAGAACTGCAGGGACAGCAGCGGTTGGGTCTCGGACAGGTTCCACGGCTGGAGGAAGGGCCGAGCGCCCTCCTTGTGGATCCCACCGGAGGCGAGCTCTGCGACCCGCGGCGCGTCCGCCTCGCGCATCGCGCGGAGCGTGACGGGCCCGCACTCGATCCTCAGACCGAACGCAGGGAAGATGTCGACGAGTTCCATGGAACCCAATCAACCAGGTGCCACTGACACACGCCACCGAATTGGGCCCGCACACGTCGACGACGGCCGTCACTCTAGGATGACGAGTCGACGCTTGAGGAGGATCTGTGGCGCTCACGCCCGACGACGTCGCCCGCCTGGCAGGGCTGGCGCGGATCGACCTGTCCGATGCCGAGCTGGCGCGCCTCGCGCCGCAGCTCGACGTGATCCTGCAGTCGGTGGCCCAGGTCACCGAGGTCGCGGGTGAGGACGTACCAGCGACGTCCCATGCCCTTCACCTGGTGAACGTCTTCCGCACGGACGTGGTCACCCCGTCCCTGCCCGTGGAGGCCGTGCTCGCCATGGCACCCCACGCCGAGGACAACCGGTTCGCCGTACCGCGGATCCTGGGGGAGGAAGAATGAGCCTGACCACAAGGTCGGCCGCCGAGCTCGCGGGTCTGCTGTCGCGTCGCGAGGTGTCGGCCGAGGAGGTCACCGCCGCGCACCTGGACCGGATCGCGGCTGTCGACGGCGACGTCCACGCGTTCCTGTACGTGGACGGTGACCGCGCGTTGTCGCTCGCCAAGACCATCGACGCCCGTCGCGCAGCGGGGGAGAAGCTCGGCCCGTTGGCCGGGGTTCCTGTCGGCGTCAAGGACGTGTTCACGTATGCCGGCGCACCGACGACGTGCGGCTCGCGGATCCTCGAGGGCTGGATCCCCCCGTACACGTCGACGATCGTCCAGCGCCTACTCGACGGCGGCATGATCCCGCTCGGCAAGACGAACATGGACGAGTTCGCGATGGGCTCGTCGACGGAGAACTCCGGGTACGGGGCCACGCACAACCCGTGGGACCTCGACCGGATCCCCGGAGGTTCCGGCGGCGGCTCGGCCGCGGCACTCGCCGCGTACGAAGCACCACTGACCGTCGGTTCGGACACCGGTGGCTCGATCCGCCAGCCGGCCTCGGTGACTGGCACGGTCGGCATCAAACCCACGTACGGCGGTACGTCCCGGTACGGGCTCGTCGCCATGGCCTCGTCGCTCGACACGCCCGGCCCCTGTGGCCGTACCGTCCTCGACGCGGCCCTGCTGCACGAAGCCATCGCCGGCTACGACGCCAGAGACTCCACGTCGATCGACGCGCCGGTGCCCGACGTCGTCGGGGCCGCCAGCAGCGCAGACGTACGTGGCATGAGGATCGGTGTCGTCCGCGAGCTCGGCGGCGAGGGCTACGCGCCTGGTGTCGAGCAGCGGTTCGACGAGGCCGTCGCCCTCCTGCAGGACGCCGGCGCCGAAGTGGTCGAGGTGTCGTGCCCCCACTTCGAGTACGCGCTGGCCGCGTACTACCTGATCATGCCGAGCGAGGTCTCCAGCAACCTGGCCCGCTTCGACGCGATGCGCTACGGCCTGCGGATCGGCGACGACGGCACGCGGTCCGCCGAGGAGGTCATGGCGCTCACCCGCGGCCAGGGGTTCGGCGACGAGGTGAAGCGCAGGATCATCATCGGCACGTACGCGCTGTCGAGCGGTTACTACGACGCCTACTACGGGTCGGCGCAGAAAGTCCGGACGTTGATCACGCGCGACTTCGACAAGGCGTTCGAGGTCGCCGACGTGCTCGTCTCGCCGACGACCCCCACGACGGCCTTCCGCATGGGGGAGCGTGTCGACGACCCGCTGTCCATGTACAAGGCGGACCTCTGCACCATCCCGTCGAACCTCGCGGGCAACTGCGCGGGTTCGTTCCCCGTGGGGCTGGCTCCCGAGGACGGGCTGCCCGTCGGGTTCCAGGTGATGGCGCCGCCCCTTGCCGACGACAGGCTGTACCGCGTCGGTGCCGCGCTCGAACGGCTCCTGCCGAACCAGCTGGGAGCGCTGGGCGCCCTGCCCGGCTCGCTCGCCGCGAAGGAGGCCGTGCGATGACCGACGAGCTGATGGACTTTCGTGAGGCGTTGGCGAAGTACGACCCGGTGCTGGGCCTCGAGGTGCATGTCGAGCTCAACACGAACTCGAAGATGTTCTGCGGCTGCTCCACCGAGTTCGGCGCCGAGCCGAACACGCAGACCTGCCCGGTGTGTCTCGGCCTTCCCGGGTCTCTCCCGGTGGTCAATGGCAAGGCCGTGGAGTCGGCGATGCGCATCGGGCTCGCGCTCGGCTGCCAGATCGCGCCGTGGTGCCGGTTCGCCCGGAAGAACTACTTCTACCCGGACATGACCAAGGACTTCCAGACCAGCCAGTACGACGAGCCGATCGCGTTCGACGGCTCGGTCACGATCGAGGTCGACGGTGTGGAGTACGTGATCCCCATCGAGCGCGCCCACATGGAGGAGGACGCCGGCAAGCTGCTCCACGTCGGCGGTGCCACCGGCCGGATCCAGGGCGCGGAGTACTCGCTGATCGACTACAACCGGGCAGGTGTGCCGCTGATCGAGATCGTCACCAAGCCGATCCGCGGCACCCGCGAGAAGGCGCCGGAGGTGGCCAAGGCGTACGTGTCCTTCCTCCGGGACATGCTCCGGTCCCTGGGCGTCAGCGACGTACGGATGGAGCAGGGCTCCCTGCGCTGCGACGCGAACGTGTCGCTCATGCCGAGAGGCGAGACCGAGCTTGGGACACGTACGGAGACCAAGAACGTCAACTCGCTGCGATCTATCTCCGAGGCGCTGCGGTACGAGATCCAGCGTCAGGCCGCCGTGCTGTCGTCCGGTGGACGCATCGTCCAGGAGACGCGCCACTGGCATGAGGACGGCGGCTACACCAGCCCCGGACGCAACAAGGAGCAGGCCGAGGACTACCGGTACTTCCCCGAGCCCGACCTCGTGCCGATCGCCCCGTCCCCCGAGTGGGTCGAGGCGCTGCGCGGGACCCTGCCGGAGATGCCGTCGTTGAGGACGAAGCGTCTCCAGGCGGACTGGGGTTTCACCGACCGGGAGTTCGGCGACATCATGGCGGGCTCCGCGCTCGACGTGATCGAGGACACGGTCGCCGCAGGCGCGTCTCCGGCGTCTGCCCGTAAGTGGTGGCTCACCGAGCTCGCTCGCCGTGCCAACGAGACCGGTCTCGAGCTCACCGACCTCGCCATCACGCCGGTGCAGGTCGCCGCCCTCCAGAAGCTCGTCGAGGCAGGCACGATCAACGACAAGCTGGCCCGCCAGGTCATCGAGGGCGTGCTCGCCGGCGAAGGCGAGCCGGACGAGGTCGTACGCTCCCGTGGTTTGGCGGTCGTCTCCGACTCGGGGGCCCTCGAGGCCGCCGTCGATCGGGCCATCGCCGCCGACCCGGACGCCGCGCAGAAGATCCGCGACGGCAAGGTACAGGCCGCGGGAGCCCTCATCGGAGCTGTCATGAAGGAGATGCGCGGCCAGGCCGACGCAGCAGCTGTACGAGCGTTGCTGCTCGAGCGGCTCTCCTGACGCTCGACTCGGAAGGTCATGCCGTGAGCAACGGGTTCCCGAAGGGCTTCCTCTGGGGTGCCGCCACCGCGGGGCACCAGGTCGAGGGCGGCAACACGAACTCGGACCTGTGGCTGCTCGAGCACGTCGCCGGGTCGATCTTCTCCGAGCCGTCGGGGGAGGCGTGCGACCACTACCACCGGTACGCGGACGACATCGAGATGCTCGCGGGCTTCGGGATGAACACCTTCCGGACGTCCGTGGAGTGGGCCCGGATCGAACCGGAGGAGGGCCGGTTCGACGCGGAGGCGATCGCTCACTACCGGGACGTCCTCGAGACCTGCCACCGGTACGGGATCGCCCCGATGGTCACGTACCACCACTTCACCTCGCCGCTCTGGGTCCTCGCCGACGGCGGCTGGGACAACCCGCGAACGGCCGACCGGTTCGCCAGGTACTGCGAGCGGGTCACCCGGGATCTCGGTGACCTGTTCGACCTGGCGTGCACGCTCAACGAGCCGAACCTGCCGTTCCTGCTGGGCGCCCTCGGCCTGGGCGCCCAGACGGCGGAGGACCGGCGGCACATGCCGATGTTCGTCAATGCCGGTGCGGACCTGGGCGTCGACGCCGCGACCGTCGCGCCGTTCATGTTCACGGGGACGCAAGAGGGGTACGACGTGAAGCTCGCGGCCCACAGGCTCGGCCGGGACGCGATCACGTCCGTACGTCCCGAGATCGCCGTCGGGTGGACGTTGGCCAACTCCGACATCCAGGGTGGTCCCGGCGGCGAGGAGTTCGCTGTGAACCTGCGTGCGAGCGTCAACGAGCGGTTCCTCGAGGTGTCACGCGAGGACGACTTCGTCGGCATCCAGACGTACGGGCGGCACGTGTTCGACGCCGAAGGTCAGCTGGTCAAGGCTGCGCCCGGGGTGCCGGTCAACCAGATGGGCGACGAGATCTACCCGGTGGGGCTGGGATCGACGATCCGGGAGGCCGCGCGCGTGGCGCGTGTTCCGGTCTACGTCACCGAGAACGGCCTGGCCACGACCGACGACACGCAGCGCGTGACGTTCCTCGAGGACTCCGTGGAGGTCGTCGCCGGCTGCATCGCGGACGGTGTCGACGTCCGGGGCTACATCGTCTGGACGTTGCTCGACAACTTCGAGTGGATCTTCGGGTTCGAGCCGAAGTTCGGGCTCGTGGCGGTCGACAGGGCGACTCAGGAGAGGACCCCCAAGCCGAGCGCGTACCGGCTGGGAGAGCTGGCCCGCTCGTACAGCTGACTCGTCCGGCAGGCCCCGAGAGTTCGCGCGCCTCGTCGGTCAGGGGCGGCTTGTCGGTTTCTCAAGGGATGTAGGCAAACCTGCACGTCCCGTGCCAAATCTGGCGTGGGGTGTGCAGGTTTGCCTACATCCCTTGGTAAACCGACAGGCTCAAGGGCACCGGCGCCTGGGCGGACCCTTCAGAGCGGCTACATCCCGACGCGGACCGACTCGAACGTCGCCACGGCGTCGGGCTCGCCGACCACGCGTACGTCGGCGGCTTCGCGGCGGCCCGACATGTACAGGGTGAGCTCGCTCGGTTTGCCGACGAGGGTGACCGTACTGCTGCCCCCCTTGGCGCGGATCTCGGCGCCGGGGACGTCGGAGCGTTCCAGCACGACACCGACCGGGGAGCTCCGGAACACGAGCTTCGCCATCCCGGCCGAGCCCCACAGCTCGTCCTCGACCGACCGTCCGAGCTCGCGCGGAGCGGGCACCACCTCGCCGCCACGGCGGATGTCCTCGTGGTGGATGAACATCTCCGTGCCGTTCGCCTTCGCGTCGACGCCGGGGATGCTCATGGGCGACCAGCGACCAGGGCCGTTGCGTACGAGGACTACGAGCCCTTCGAACCCGTGCTTCTGCAGTGCCGCATCCATGTGGCGCCTCGTCATGTCGGCCAGCGGCGGCACCACGATGCCCACCGCCCCGATCGGGTCGCTCTCCCGCACGTGCAGGTGAGCGATGAGGTCGGCGACCGTCCAGCCATCGTCGAGCGTGGGTGCGTCGGGTCCGGCGGCCAAGGCGTCGTCGCAGAGGGCGAGCCGTTCAGTCTGAGCGAGGGTCATACCTCCACAGTACGAACGCGGCGAAACCAGCCGCGACCTCGGGGAGATTCCCTGCGATCACACGGGTTGTGCGGTTGCTGGACGGGGTGTGCGTGTGGGGGAAGGGAGTCCGTGACCAGGGGGCGGACATCTGCCCCAGAAATGTTCACTGACAAGGGGTTTTTGTCTAGATTGGGCCACCTCAGGAGGCTGACGCACACTTGAACCTCGATTACGGTGTAGGTGTCGACTGACGAGCCGAGCACGTTCGAAGGCGCTGCGGTGCGAGATCGTGCAGGAGGGACCGTCCACGTGAGCGAACAGGCGAGCACGCCCGAGGTACGACCCGAGCCCACCGGCGCGAGCCACGAGGTCGCACCCGAGGAGATGTTCTTCTCCACCACGGACGAGCGAGGCGTGATCACCGACGCGAACTCCGTCTTCGTCAAGCTCTCGCGCTACCCGCTCCGGTCCCTGCTCAACGCGCCGCACAGCATCATTCGTCACCCGGACATGCCGGGCGGCGCGTTCGAGGCCATGTGGCAGACGCTGACAGGCGGGGACCCGTTCTGCGCGTACGTGGACAACCTCGCCGCCGACGGCAGCCGCTACACCGTGTTCGCCACCGTGACCCCCCTGGCGGAGGACGGCGGCTACCTGTCTGTACGCACCCGGCCCCTCTGTACGGACCTGCTCGACACGGTGCGCGGGATGTACCGGGTGGCTCGGCCCAAGGAGCACGAGGCGCGGGAAGGGGGAGCGTCGGCCCATCAGGCGGCCGTGCTCGGCCTCTCCGACCTGGCGGCGCAGATCGACGACGCCGGCATCGGCACGTACCTCGACGTCATGCACCTCATCCTTCCGGCCGAGATCGAGGCGCGCCGCGCCGCCGGGGTGGGCATCCCGCGGCGTCCCGAGGCAGAGGGGCCCGTCGGCAGGATCCTCGGCTCGGCCACCGAGCTCTCCGACGCACTCGACGGCTGGTCGGAGCGGCAGCAGGAGCTGGCGTCCGTCGCCGACGACCTGGTCGCCGCACAAGCGGCACTGGACGCGAGCATGGACAAGGCCCTCGACGCGGCCAACCTCTTCAAGGACGCCCTGGCCGCGCAGGAAGGGTTCTCGCCGGCCCTCATGACCATCGACCTGTGGGCGCAGATGATGGGGGTCATCGTCGAGGTCGGGGACGACCTCGCCGAGGACCTGTCCACGCTGCGCAACTCATGCCGCAGCACCCGGTTCCGGGTGTCACTCGCGCAGCTGCAGAACGAGGCCGTGGGACAGTTCGCCGCCGAGATCTCGGACGGCGGCCTCGAACCCGCCCTGGCTGTACGGGCCGGGTCCTCGATCGTCATGCTCTGCCGCGCCATGTCCGAGGGCTTCGAGCTCACCCGCGACGAGATGACACGCAACGCCGCGCTCGCGCAGCAGACGGTCGAGCTCATCGACAACGCCGGCGGTCTCATCGCGATGCCCACGGATCTCATCGAGAACTGGCGCGACCAGGTCGCCGGTCGCGACGACGCAGCGATCGCAGCCCTGATCCCGCAGGTCGAGGAGCAGATCCGAGCTGCCCGCGAGTCCCTCGACATGCTCGAGGGGCTGGGAGAGCGGTGCGCCGGGCTGGCCGTCCCGTACGACACGAGCGCCGCGGACAAGGCGCTGGAAGCCATCCGTCGACAGGCGGCCCTGCTGGTCGCGGACGAGGGTCGCTGATCCACCGGGCCTATTCCCGCGCGGCACGTCCTGTGGCAGGGTGACGCCCAGACGGTAAGGCCGACGATGGCCTCACACCCACCCCTCGTTCCGGAGGTACACCATGACCGTCACCCGCCTCATCACTCGTCTGCTCGGCGTCGCCGCAGCGATCACACTCACCATCACCGGCGCGGCCACCGCATCCGCCGCCTCGACCTCGTACGTGGCCCTGGGCGACTCGTACTCGTCCGGCCTCGGCACAGGCTCGTACCTCAACGACGGCACGTCGTGCAGCCGCTCCATGTACGCGTACCCGGCACTCG
>Ga0182021_10002618_pt1 | contig 21030 bp, 12 predicted proteins | sample 612E3MmetaG_FD_120493 | JGI IMG/M metagenome (GOLD analysis project Ga0182021, IMG submission 120493) | Permafrost microbial communities from Stordalen Mire, Sweden - 612E3M metaG (Illumina Assembly) | ecosystem: Environmental > Terrestrial > Soil > Wetlands > Permafrost | place: Sweden... | reverse complement strand
TGGGAAGGTGTCGCGAATGTCGGAGGGAGTATTTTCGGGTCGTGTCCCTGGTGTGAAACGGCAATTCTGTTCACTGTCACGCAATTGCCCGGCCTGTATATACAGCCTGACAAAGGTATCACGGTCGCATTCGATAATGTGCGTGTCGAAGAACTCAGCCATTCCGGTAATGCGATGAAACTCCGCCTGACCAATCCGACGACATTCGCTGCGGATGTGAGTGTGCTTGTCGAATCCTCTCAGGCGGCGCAGCGGCCGGTTGGTTCATTTGTCGCAACACCGTTGCCGGTCGTCCATCTTGATGCAGGTGCATCATCGATCCTCGAATACGCCGTGTCGGGAGGAAACTAATGACTCGCAGAAAGAAGTCCTCAAAGGCACTATTCCTGTTTCTTGTGTTCCCGTTGAGCCTGATGTACAGCGAAGTGAGACTGCCGAAACTCATCGGCGACGGCATGGTGGTGCAGCGGGATGCACCGGTAAGAATGTGGGGTTGGGGCTCTGACGGGGAGAAGATCACAGTCCACTTCGTTGGTTCGACTTGCACGACGACCGCGAACAAAGACGGAGAGTGGGAAGTGATGCTTCCGAAAGTGAAAGCGGGCGGACCGTACGTCATGCAGATTGATGCAAGCAATTCGATCACGATCAACGATATCGTCGTGGGCGACGTCTGGGTGTGTTCGGGGCAATCGAATATGCAGCTGGCGCTGGGGTGGCTGGGACATGTCTATCAAAATGAAATCGATAGCTGCGACAATCCATCCATCAGGCAGTTTGTTGTCCCGGGAGGGACCAGTTTCAAGGGCCGGGAAAAAGACTACAAGTTTGGACGATGGCTGCATGCTAATCCCAAAGACGTGCGCAGTTTCACCGCGGCGGGATACTTCTTCGCAAAGAAGCTGTATGAGGTATACAAAGTACCCATTGGACTTATCAACGCGTCCATGGGCGGATCCTCAACGGAAGCATGGATAAGTGAGGAATCGATAAAATCGTTCCCGAAATACTATGAGGACGCACAACGGTTTAAGGATCCGGGACTCCTCGGAAGAATAAACAAACAGGATGACGAACGGGTTGGAATGTGGAACAGACAGTTGGGGCAGAATGATGAAGGGTATAAAGATCCTCAGAATCCCTGGTTCAACCCCGGGCTCAACACGTCGGGGTGGGGGACAATTCATCTTCCCGGGTATTGGGCGGACACAGAACTTGGGCCGGTGAACGGCGTCGTCTGGTTCAGAAGGGAGGTCAGCGTCCCTGCCGCGATGGTCTCCCAACCGGCAACCCTGAAACTCGGAAGGATTGTCGATGCAGATTCTGTATTCGTCAACGGTAAGTGCATCGGGACGACAGGTTTTCAATATGCGCAGAGAAACTACAGGATTCCCGCGGACGTGCTGAAAGAAGGTGAAAATACAATCGTCGTTCGTGTCATAAACTACATCCGTCATGGCGGGTTCGTGCCGGGAAAACAATATGAACTCTCCGCAGGTGACGGGAAGATCGACCTCGAAGGTAAATGGAAATACCGTCTTGGAGCCTTCGCCGAACCTCTTGAAGACCGGTTATTTACAGGAAAGATCCCGACGGGTCTCTTCAACAGTATGATTGCGCCGGTTCTCCCGTACAGGATCAAAGGTGTTCTCTGGTATCAGGGAGAATCGAACACAAGCAGGGCATGTGAGCATTTCGAGCTTTTTAAGCTGCTCATACGCGATTGGAGGCAAAACTGGGGTCAGGGTGACTTTCCGTTTGTCTACGCGCAGTTGCCGAACTTCGTTGAAGTGAATGTCCAGACGACACAATATGACTGGGCGTACTTTCGTGAGAGCCAGCTGAAGGCTTTGTCAATACGAGGTACCGGGATGGCTGTCAGCGTCGATATCGGAGAATGGAATGACATTCACCCCGTCAATAAGAGGGATCTTGGCTACCGCCTGGCGCTCGCAGCTGAAAAGGCAGCCTATGGAGAAAAGCACAAGGTGTGCTCGGGACCGGTCTATACGTCAATGAAAGTTATCGGTCGCAGGATCTCCCTGACGTTCAGCAATGTGGGGGGAGGATTGGTTGCTAAGAACGGCGATACGCTGCGGTGTTTTGAAATCTGCGGGCCTGATGACAGGTTCGTCTCCGCAGAAGCGAGGATTGAACATAACACAATCATTGTATGGTCCAATGATGTGCGTTCGCCCGTTGCCGCGCGATATGCATGGGCGAATAATCCCGAGTGCGCAAATCTCTACAACAGAGAGGGGCTGCCGGCCTCGCCGTTTAGAACAAGCGAGCTTTACTGAGACAGGAAGCACATTAGAAATGAAGAACTTTCTTGTTGCCGCGACACTCCTGGCGCTTCTGTCGTCCCCGGGTGTTCTTGCTCAGAAAATGCAGAGCGACAACGGCGATGGAACGTACACGAATCCGGTCATTCCCGCAGATTTCCCGGATCCTGACGTCATCCTCGTGGATTCCACCTATTACATGGTCAATACAACCATGTTTGTGTTCCCGGGAGTAACGATCCTCAAGTCCTCCGACCTGGTGAACTGGCAGTACTGCAGCAACGCCGTTCAGCGGTTTGATGTTGGTCCGTGCTATGATCTCGAAGGCTGCAACAGATACGGCCACGGGCAGTGGGCGACAAGTCTCAAGTACAACAACGGGAAGTTCTATCTGTTGTTCATCACACTTGACGAGGGAGGATTCCTCTGCACGGCGGCCAGGCCTGAAGGTCCGTGGGAGATACGGAAACTGCCGAGGGGATTCTACGATCCCGGGCTGTTCTTTGACGATGATGGAAGAATCTATGTCGCGCATGGTTACAACAAGATCTTTGTAACCGAGCTTGACGCGAATTTCGCTCCGAACGGAAACGATTCACTCGTATACACGGGTGATATTCGCCGCGGGCTCGAGGGGACGCACGTCTACAAAATCAACGGGTATTACTATCTCTACTGTACGTACGGCGGTCTTGACGGATTTCAGGCGGCGCTCCGATCGAAGAGCATCTACGGACCATATGAGCAGAAGGTGGTCATACGGGACACCACGCGCGGCGTAAACTACGGGATACATCAGGGCGCGCTCGTAAAAACACAAACGGGTGAGTGGTGGACAATGCTTTTTGTCGACAACGGACCGTTCGGACGGTTTCCATCGCTACAGCCTGTTACGTGGAATGACGGGTGGCCGATGGTCGGAATCAACGGGAAGGCCGTCGTCACATTCAGGAAGCCGAACGTGGGAAGAGAATATCCGGTCACCGTTCTGCCGACCTCCGACGAATTCGACGGGCCTGGGTTGAAGATGCAGTGGGGATGGAATCACAATCCCGATCCGGCACAATGGTCGTTGACGGAAAGGCCGGGATTTCTCCGGCTCAGGACTGTAACGGTCGTCGATAGTCTCCCCAAAGCACGGAATACACTCACGCAGAGGATGTGTGCATACTATTCTGATACACTGACGTCTCTTGCCACAACCGCAATGGATATTGGCCGGATGAAGGAACGCGACATCGCGGGATTGGCCGTCTTTCAGGACCCTTACGCCTTCATCGGAGTCAAGAAAGCCGGCGGCAGGAATGTTGTCATGATGGTGAACAACGGCAGGACAATTGATTCCGTGGCAGTCGAAGGGTCAACGATCTATTTGCGCGCAGCTGCGATTCATGGGTCCGGCGCCGCTCCGTATTATGGGGGGGAGACTGTGCCTGGATCAGGCAGCGCTTCATTCTCGTACAGCCTCGACAACCGGTCGTTCGTGGTGTTGGGGAACAAGCTTCAGATGAAGTTCAACCTGAGGATCTTCACGGGAAACAAATTCTGCCTCTTTGACTTCGCAACGGTTGAAACAGGCGGCTATGTCGATTTCGATTGGTTCAGGACGAGTACCGGCCGGTTGTTCAATTCATCACAAACCACAAGGTGATCGTTATGAAGAAGTTCCTTCTCTTTGTATTGTGTATTCTCCCTCTCCCGTTGTCTGCGCAGACCGCGAAAATCAAAATCGATGTTGACAGAACTATCGGGGTGGTTGATCCGAAGATCTACGGGGTGTTCATGGAGCCTATCGAGTTTAGCGGGAGGCGAATGGGCTTGCCGGACACGGCCAGGTTTAACACCGTGTACGGCAATCTCTACGATCCATCGTCACCTCTCGCCGACGAGAACGGATTCAGGAAAGACTATATCGCGGCGGCGAAAGAGCTCGGGATTACAAATATGCGTTGGCCCGGGGGCAATTTTGTCATGGCGTATAACTGGCAGGACGGCATCGGACCGAAGAACCAGCGACCCGCCCGAATCAACCTCGCCTGGAGCGGCATCGACAACAATCATGTGGGCACGGATGAATGGGTGGCGCTGAACAAATCCATGGGGAGTGAGAATATTGTGTGTGTGAACCTCGGCCTCGCCACGATCAACGATGCCTGTGGCTGGGTTGAATACTGCAACTACAGGAAAGGGACTTACTATTCCGATTTGCGCGCGAAATATGGTCACGAGACGCCGTACAACGTGCAAATCTGGGATCTTGGCAACGAAGTTGACGGTTCGCCGTGGGAACTGGGCCACAAGAGCGCCGAAGAGTATGTCGCCGTTGCGCGGGAAGCCGCGAAGGCGATGAGATCCGTCGACCACGATATCAGATTCGTGGCGTCCGGATCGTCGTACTACGAGAGCACCGGTCAGTGGATTGAGTGGAACCGGAAAGTGCTTACCGGGCTCGGAGACATGATAGACTATCTTTCCATCCACCGCTACTGGGAAAACTCACCCGAGTACTACGCTTTCATGGGGCAGAGCGCGAGGGATTTTGAAGAGAAGATCACGGCAACGGCCGCGGAAATTGAAGCCGTCAGAACCATGAACGATTTCAAGAAGCCAATCTATATTTCAGTGGACGAATGGGGGACGTTTGGAAGGAACTTCTTGTCCGTCCTGCCGGTGGCGCAATGTCTCAACTCGTTCATTCGGCATGCTGATGTTGTGAAGATGGCCAATTTCACAATGTTCACGTCTCTGCTCTCGAGTGACAGGGTCAAAGGGACGTTCAAGTCTCCTCTTTTTCAAACGTTTAAGCTCTTCTCGAACAACTGCCGCGGGAATTCCGTCGACACGTACGTTGAATGTGATACGTTCAATACCGCGAAATATCAGGGCATTCCATTCCTTGATGTTACCTCGGTGTATTCAAAAGAGACAAAGACGGTCTATGTCAATGTCGTCAACAGGAGCAAGGACAAGGCAATTACCGCTGAGCTGACAAGCAGCTCAGGCGCATTTGCAGGGAAGGCGGAAATCAATGTGATGAGTGCAGCTTCACTTGATGAGCCATTCGCATTTGACAAGCAGGAGCAGTACAAGCCGGTTACGAAGGAAATCAAGACGGACGGGAATCGGATGTCCTGTTCATTCCCTCCGCATTCGTTCACGCAGATACGCGTAAAGATGGACTGACCGGAGAAACAGAATGATGGACAAATTCTGGAAAACCTCTTCGTTGTCGTTGAGGTGAGGACGGGTGTATGAAGTGGAGTGTTTCGTCTGCAATGCTGGGATTCTTGATCACGTTCGCGCGGGTGAATCCGCTGGCGGCCCAGTGGGTGCAGAGCGGCCCGTACGGATACGGCTGCCATATCAACGCCTTTGCCGTCTCTGGTGATGATGTTTTCGCCGCAGGCTACAATGGCATTTTCATGTCCACGAACGGTGGAACGAACTGGAAAGGAGCGGTCAACGGGCCGTTTAATGCGTGTCAGGCATTGGCTGTCTTTTTGAGTGCCACCGGAGTGCCAAATCTCCTGGCTGGATGCGGCCTCAGCATCCTCTTCTCCCCTGACGCCGGGGCAAACTGGCGCGTATGGGACAACGGGCTCGAAAACCGGTTCGTCAGTTCTTCGTGGTGTCCGGCGACGGCATAGAAGGCTCAAATGTCTTTGCGGCGACCTCCTCGCCGTGTGGTGTTTTTCTATCGACTGACGGGGGCAGGAATTGGATAGAGGTCGATTCGGACCTGACGGAGCAATGTCACGCTGTCTATGCTCTCGCGGCGTCCGGCGCGAATCTCTACGTGGGGACTGACGTCGGCGTTTTTGTTCTCACAAACAGCGGGGCGACCTGGACACAGATGTACTCAGGTCCGGCAAATAGAGCCGTCAAAGCACTTGTGGTTTCTGATACGATTCTTTTCGCAGGCACCGCGAGTGGAGTCGATCGATCAACTGACAACGGCAAGAGCTGGAGTGAAGCCAATGCGGGCATGGCGAATACACCGGTGAGTGCGCTTGCGATCCTGGGGAATGACCTTGTCGCCGGCACGGATAGCAGTGGAATATTCCGCTCAACCGATCATGGCACGACGTGGGTCGCCGCGAGTACAGGTTTGACAGACTCCACAATTCATGCCCTGGCCGCTTCAGGCTCGCGCCTGTTCGCGGGCACGAATAGAGGCGTCTTCGTTTCCATCAACGGCGGGTTACAGTGGCAGGAGTCCAACACGGGCATAACAAACGGTCAGGTCAACGCTCTGGCCTGCATTGGCACGAATCTGATTGCCGGGATGACAAGCGGCGTTTATCGCTCGACCGGTGAGGGCGTGGGATGGGATAGGCTTGGCTTGAGCGGTTATGTCACAACGCTCGCAGTGTCGGGGACGGACCTTCTTGCAGGGAGGGCAAACCCTGATGGTGCTTTTCGGTCAACCGACAACGGTACGAGCTGGCTCGAAATCGATTCTGGTTTGCTGACACCTGGTATTACGATGGAAATATTGAGTTTTGCCTTTTCCGACACGAACATTTATGCCGGGACCTATGGACAGGGGATATTCCTCTCCACAAACGAAGGGAATGCCTGGGCGCCGGTGAACAATGGACTCTCATCGATTAAGGCTGTCCGGGCGATCGTTGTTCATGGTTCGGCTATATTCGCCGGGACGAGAGACGGCGTTTTCCTTTCAACAAATAGCGGTGCAAGCTGGACACCGGCAGGTGCCGGATCGCCGTCCGTTGTCAATGCTCTCTTGTTCGCCGGGACGGACCTGTTCGCCGGGACGTACTACGGGGCCTTTCGTCTTGATGACGGTGGAAAGGATTGGATACCGGTTGATTCGGGCCTGACAGGGACCGACGTCCAGGCCCTTTCCGCTTTTGGCGGAAATGTCTTCGCCGGTACCGACAGCGGGGTATTTGTCACGACCGACCGCGGCACACACTGGACGGCCATAAGCTCGGGAATGCCGGCCAGATCCGTGAGCGGTATTACTGCGAACACTTCTGTTCTTTCTCTCCTTGTTTCCGGATCGGACCTCGTTGCTGGAACTGCGAACCTGGGTGTGTGGAAACGGCCTTTGTCCGAAATCACGGGCCTTGAAAGGAGAACCGACGAGGTTCCTGAAGGGTACTCATTGCGGCAAAATTACCCCAATCCCTTCAACCCGTCAACAGTCATCAGTTACCACCTGCCGGTTGTCGTACATGTTACAGTGAAAGTCTATGACGTCCTGGGGAGGGATGTGGCAACCCTGGTGAATGAGCGCCAGGGCCCGGGGGACCACTCCGTGACACTCAATGCGGCGCAACTGTCCAGCGGTGTGTATTTCTGCCGCCTGCAGGCAGGGACGTACCGGGGTGTCAAGAAGCTCATGCTTGTGAGATAAGGACATTGTGTTTTGAGGGCCCTGATACCTATGAGAACACTCATTGCTCTGATTGTGATTGCGCTTCTGCTCCCCGACAAGTCGTTCTGCGGTCCGGTCCGTCACAAGCATCGGCTGATCGTCCTTACCGACATAGAGGCGGATCCTGATGATACGGAATCTGTGGTTCGCCTGCTTTTGTATTCCAATGTTGTTGATGTGAAGGGATTGATTGCGACAACCTCCACGCATCAACGAAATGCAATACATCCCGAATCCATTACAAGAGTGATTCGCGGTTACGGGAAAGTGCGTGCCAACCTGCTGAAGCATGAATCCGGCTTTCCTGATGTCGGGTCGCTGTTAAGCCTTGTGAAGCGAGGCAGAGCGGAATATGGAATGCTGGGAGTGGGTGAAGGGAAAGATTCGGAGGGGTCGGAATGGATCATCAAGGTCCTTGAGGAACGGGATGATCGACCGTTATGGATATGTGTTTGGGGAGGTCCCAACACGCTTGCGCAGGCGCTCTTCAGGATCAAAGAATCAAGAACTGAGGCGGAGGCGAATCGACTGATCGGGAAACTGAGGGTATACGCGATTTCCGACCAGGATGACAGCGGAATATGGATGCGGAGGACCTTCCCGGATTTGTTCTACATCGTCAGCCCGGGTGGCTACGGAAGTTCAACCTGGAGTGCAATCAACCAGGTTGGGCCGGGAATCAGGAATGAAGTGATAAGCAACCGCTGGCTGGCAGAGAACATTCAGCAAGGCCATGGCCCGCTTGGTGCCCTGTATCCGGATGTAGCGTATGGGATGGAAGGAGATACGCCCTCCTGGTTGAATTTGGTCCCCAATGGGTTGAACGAACCGGAGCATCCTGACTGGGGCGGTTGGGGGGGACGTTACGAATTGTATCGACCTGAGTATTCGTCCCTGGATACGGGAGGCTTTACAGGCGGTGTACCTGTGGATCCCGAACCGCGGGCAATGTGGACGAATGCCATTGATCGATTTGTGCCGTACGTCGCAGGTGCGTATGGCCGGACAATTCTTCCGGACTCGGCAGCCATTTCAAGCAACAAGGCCACCCTGTGGAGATGGAGGGAGGATTTCCAGAATGACTTTGCGGCCCGGATGGACTGGTGCACGAAGTCGTACAGAGAAGCAAATCATCCGCCGGTTCCCGTCCTGTCTCATCCTGAGGAATTGACGGTAAAGTCCGGTGACACGATTACACTGGATGCCAGCGCCACCACCGACCCTGACGGTGATAATCTCAGTTACGTGTGGTTTCAATATCCGGAGGCCGGTTCGTACAGGGAGCCGGTAAGAATCAACGGTGCGGATAATTTGCGCAGGCTGTTCATAACGGCCCCAGAGGTCCGGAAAAAGGAAACGGTTCATTTCATATTGAAAGTCACGGACAAGGGAAGACCACCTCTTTCACGGTATAAGCGGGTCATTGTGACTCTGTTGCCAAAATGAGGCAGGGATGAATCCGGCATTAAATGACAATCAGGGTCTATCGGAGCCTGTCACAAGACAATCCAGGATGTTTCTCCCAATAGCAGACAAGGGTGTGACAATGAAGCAGATCTTCCTCGTATTCCCTGCCCTGCTCGTGTTCGTCTTCTGTGCCAACGCTCAGGACATCGCTAAACATGCCCCGCAGGGCTTCGACGCATTGCGTACGGACGTTCCTCATGGCAGAATAGATACAGTGACGTATGCGTCAAAGACGGTGGGGACAATGCGCAGGGCTGTCATCTATACTCCCCCGGGTTTTTCAAAAGAGAAGACATACCCGGTGCTCTATCTTCTGCATGGTATTGGCGGCGACGAAAAGGAATGGCTGACCGGTGGTCAACCCCAGGTGATCCTGGATAATCTCTATGCTGAAAGAGCCATCGAGCCTATGGTAGTCGTCATGCCAAATGGCCGGGCTATGAAAGACGATCGCGCTGGTGGGAATATTTTCGACAGCGTGAAGGTGCAGGCGTTCTCGACCTTTGAGAGAGATTTGCTTGACGACCTGATTCCATTCATTGAAAACACCTACAGGGTTTACGGGGACAGGGAGCACCGCGCAATTGCGGGATTGTCCATGGGCGGCGGGCAATCGTTAAACTTTGGTCTGGGCCACCTCGATGAATTTGCGTGGATCGGGGGGTTCTCCTCGGCTCCGAACACGAAGAAGCCTGAAGTGCTTCTCCCCGAACCCGATGAGGCAAGAAGTAAACTGAAATTGCTCTGGATTTCGTGCGGCGACGATGACAACCTGATAAGCTTCAGCCAGCGTACCCACGACTACCTTGTCGCAAAAAACGTTCCTCATATCTTCTACGTCGAGCCCGGCGTGCATGATTTCAAGGTCTGGAAGAACGATTTGTACATGTTCACCAGGCTTCTGTTCAAGCCCGTGGACGTCTCAACACTCTCGCACTACAGTGTCGTGGGATTACCAGCGTCAACAAATGTGAGAGGGGCGAAGTATCCCCGGATTCTGCCGGACCACATGGTCATCTTCCAGGTCAAAGCACCCGATGCGAAAAAGGTGCAGATTGACCTTGGAAAACTGTATGACATGAAGAGAGATAGCCTGGGAGTGTGGAGCGTGACAACAGATCCTCAGAGTATGGGATTCCATTACTATTCGCTTGTCGTCGATGGTCTGGCGGTGGCTGACCCGGCCAGTCAAACATTCTACGGTATGGGCCGGATGGCGAGCGGCATAGAGATCCCTTTCGCAGGGGATGACTTTTATGCGGTCACGGATGTCCCTCACGGTGACATACGAATAGTGCACTACTATTCCACCGTCCTCAGCAGATGGCGGAGAGTGTATATCTATACACCCCCCGGCTATGATCGTTCTTCAAACGAGAGATATCCTGTCCTGTACATATTACATGGCGGTGGCGAAGACGAAAGCGGATGGGCAACCCAGGGCAAAACCAATCTCATCCTGGATAACCTCATCGCCGCAGGGAAGGCAAAACCCATGCTTGTTGCAATGCCTGATGGGAACGTTGGTGTGTCCGGGTTCGGCGAGAATGCGCTGAAGATGTTTGAAGCGGAATTGAAACAATGCATCATTCCCCTTGTCGAGAAGAAATACAGGGCGGAGACCGATGCACAGAACCGTGCGCTCGCGGGCCTCTCAATGGGCGGGTTGCAGACATTGTATGCAGGGCTGAACAATACCGAATTGTTCTCCTGGCTGGGTGTATTCAGTTCCGGATGGATCCTGCCTGCGCAGAGTGGCATCGCGGATGCGCAACATGAGTACCTCAAAAAGAACAATGAATCAATACGAAGGAACCTGAAGCTTCTCTGGATTTCGATCGGCGGCGAGGAAGATATCGCGTACAAGAATTGTCAGGTCATGCGGTCGACATTCGACGAGTTGAAGATGGCGTACACGTACAGCGAGCATCCCGGCGGCCATACGTGGCCGGTGTGGAGGCATGATCTGAATGGCTTCGCACAATTATTGTTCAGATGACAGAAGCTCTCCCGGCCGGCTCTTGACACAGAATTGCAGAGGCGCATGGCATGAAAAACGCTCTTTCTCGCATTACAGTGTTCTCCGTTCTTCTGTTCAGCGGCGTTTCTGCTCAGGAGAAACTCTACCAGAATACCTTCCCCCTGACTGATGTCACCCTCCTGGATGGCCCGTTCAAGCACGCCCGCGATTTGAATATTCAGGTGCTTCTGAAGTACGACGTAGATCGCCTGCTCGCGCCGTACCGGAAGGAAGCCGGGCTGACGCCAAGGGCGGACAGTTACCCAAACTGGAGCGGACTTGACGGACACATCGGTGGACACTATCTCTCCGCGCTGGCAATCAACTATGCGGCGACGAAGAATGCCGAATGCAAGAAGCGCATGGAATACATGATAGCGGAACTCAAGGCATGTCAGAGGGCAAACACGACAAATCATCCCGCGTGGGGAGCCGGGTATGTCGGTGGAGTTCCCGGGAGCGAAGCGGTCTGGTCGACACTGAAAACCGGGGACTTCGCCGCATACCGTGGCGCATGGGCGCCATGGTACAATGTGCATAAGATGTATGCCGGACTACGGGATGCGTGGCTCTACGGAGGGAACGGGGATGCAAGGGAAATGTTCCTCGCGTTCTGCGACTGGGGCATAGCAATTACTTCCGGGCTGTCGGACTCCCAGATGCAATCGATGCTTGAGTCCGAACAGGGCGGTATCGCGGAGATGTTCGCGGATGCGTATCAGATGACAGGGAAGGCAAAGTACCTTACTGCCGCCCGGCGTTTTTCGCATAGAGTGCTTCTTGACGCGATGGCAGAAGGACGCGACATCCTTGATAATAAGCATGCCAATACGCAGATCCCCAAAGTCGTCGGCTTCGAGCGCATCGCGGAGCTGACTCGTGATGCGCAATACGGGAACGCGGCCGGGTTTTTCTGGGAAACAGTGACAAGAAACCGCAGTCTCGCGTTCGGGGGAAACAGCCGGAGGGAATTCTTCCCGGCTGCGCCGGCGTGCGGTGATTTTGTCAATGATGTGGAGGGGCCGGAGTCATGCAACTCATACAATATGCTGAAGCTAACGGAGGATCTCTTCAGGACGGCTCCATTGGCAAAGTACGCCGACTATTATGAAAGGACGTTATACAATCATATTCTCTCAACGCAGCATCCCGTCCATGGCGGTTACGTGTATTTCACGCCGGTGCGTCCCCGCCATTACAGGGTGTATTCCGAGCCCAACGAAGCGATGTGGTGTTGTGTCGGTACCGGTATGGAAAACCACGGGAAATACAATCAGTTTGTGTACACGCATCACGATGACTCATTGTTTGTAAACCTCTTTGTCGCCACGGAGTTGACCTGGAGAGAAAAGGGAATAGCACTCAGGCAGGACACCCGGTTTCCGTTTGAAGAACAGTCGACGTTGACAGTCACCCATGGGTCTTCACGTTTTACGCTCATGATTCGCTATCCATCATGGGTGAACGACGGAGCGTTGAGGATCGTTGTGAATGGCCGGAGTGTACCGTGGGCCGGTCATCCGTCATCCTATGTCGCGGTCGATAGGGCGTGGCAGGCGGGCGACGTGGTTCAGATTATGCTCCCCATGCACAATGCCGTCGAGCAATTGCCGAATGTCCCGGTCTATTTCGCGTTTCTGCACGGACCGATAGTGCTTGCGGCAAACGCGGGGAGTGAGGACCTCGCAGGTGTGATTGCAAGCGACGGCAGGTGGGGTCATATTCCCGGTGGCAAGAGGCTTCCTGTGGACAAGGCTCCCATAATCGTTACCGACGACATTGCGACAATCACGGACGGATTGGAACGGGCAATCGACAGGCCGCTGGCGTTTACTTTCCCCCCTGTCAGGATGATCAACCCTGTGAAGGTCCTGCTCGAACCCTTCTCTCAAATCCATGACGCAAGATATATGATGTATTGGATGGTTCTCACAAATGCACAATATCGTTCATATCTCGACTCGATAGCAGCTCTGGAAAAGGAAAGGCTGGCGCTCCAGGAGCGTACAATAGACGTCGTGGCTGCAGGCGAGCAGCAGCCTGAGGTTGACCACGCGATGCAGAGCTCGAATTCACATTCCGGGTCATCGTTGGATGAGTTCTGGCGGGATGCCGGCAACGGGGGCTATTTTAGTTACAGCCTCGCTACCAACCGGGAAACCGATGTGAGCGTGATCGTGCGCTACTGGGGAAATGAATGGGGAGGCCGGAAGTTCGACATCTCTATAGATGATGAGAAATTGCTGACGGAGGACAACACGGGAAGGTGGTATCATTCTCAGTTCCAGGAAGTCACATATGCGATCCCGGACTCGATGGTCAAAGGCAAAGATCACATCAGGCTGCGGTTTCAAGCGCTTCCGGACAATACGGCAGGCGCAGTCTATCGTATCCGTTTGGTGAGAAAGAACAACACGGCAGGAACGCACTAACGAAAGGGCAAGGCCGGGACCGGTGGAAAGTCTGGATGGTGGATCCTGCAGTTCTTCTCGAGAATCCGGGGTGGATTGCAGTGGCGTAAAATCAGGTACAGTGGGCCCGCCGGAGAGCGTTCACAGAGCGTAACAACAAGTGAGGAACATGCAAAACGTGAGGTCTGCCGTGGGGACGCGTAGAGCGATTGCGATTGCCCGTGTGTGCGTGGCATTTTTGGTGTGCCTTCTTCCTGGTGTGCATGCGGTCTGGGCACAGCAGCCGGACATCTTTCGCATGACGCCTGGGGACCGGGCGGCGTACTTTGCGAAGATCGGTGCGGAATCTGAGGTCGACTGGCGCAACATGATCGACCTTCTTCATCTTGCGCCACCGGGACCTCTCCCCCCCGCCGCGGAAGATCCCAACCGTCCGGAGATCACGTCCCGGAAGGACAGCTCATCCAACTGGCGCGACACGGCCGGCAACACATACGCCCGATCTCCCTGGGGAACGTGGAACAATTATGACGAATCAAAAGCCAATCCCTATCCGAACCTCCCGGACCCTCTCGTCTTGAAAAACGGCCGTCCGGTGACGGATCCGGACTTATGGTGGAGTGAACAGAGGCCGCAAATCCTCGTCGATTTCGACAGGGAAATCTACGGCAGTGAACCCGAGAGAACACCGGCAGTTCGTTGGGAACTTGTGAGGGCGGTCGATACAACGATCGGTAAATTCCCGGTATCAGAAAAACACCTCGTGGGGCATGTCGATAGTTCGATGTACCCGAAGATCGGCGTGGAAATCCAGATGACGCTGGTTGTCCCGGCGAAACCGGTACGTCCGGTTCCGGTCGTCATGGAGTTCGGGTTCCTCCTGCCTCCGGGGTTTGCATTTCCCGGCATGCCGAAACCGGAGGGTCCCTCCTGGCAGGAGCAGGTTCTCGATAAGGGGTGGGCCTATGCCGTGTACGTACCGACGACAGTTCAGCCTGACAATGCCGCCGGACTCGCCGAAGGGATCATCGGACTCGTCAACAGGGGAAAGCCGCGTGCACCGGGTGATTGGGGCGCACTACGCGCCTGGGCGTGGGGGGCCAGCCGGGCAATGGACTGTTTTGAAGCCGACAGATCCATCGACGCGAAGAAAGTCTGCATAGAAGGGGTGTCCCGGTACGGCAAGGCGGTTCTCGTGACAATGGCGTACGATCAGCGATTTGCGATAGCTCTTGTCGGCTCGTCGGGAAAAGGGGGCGCCGCGCTGTACCGGCGCAACTTCGGTGAATCGATGGGGAACATCTGCTCCTCGGGTGAGTTTCATTGGTTTGCCGGCAATCTGCTCAGGTTCGTCCTGGCTCCCAATGATCTGTCCGTTGATTCACATGAGCTTATTGCTCTTTGTGCTCCCCGCCCCGTGTTCATCAGCTGCGGGTCACCGGAGGTTGAAGGCCGGTGGATCGACGGCACCGGACAATTCATGGCCGAAGCGGCTGCCGGGGGGGTGTATGCGTTGCTGGGGAGAAAAGGCCTGGGCACATCGACGATGCCGCCGATCGGAACTCTTGTCGGCGGCGGGGCGCTGGCGTTCCGCCAGCACCAGGACGGGCACACAGTTGGTCCAAACTGGCCCTACTTTCTTCAATTCGCGCAGGAACACTTCGAGAAAGGAAAATAGCGCCTAATATTAAGGAGCCATACTTGTGAGAAACTTGCCTTATGTGGTTGCGATATTTGTGATGCTTGTCGCCGGACCGTGCATTGCACAGCAGCCTGCGCCGGTGAAAGTCGAGGACGGATTGCTACAAGGATCGTCCGAAGACGGGTTGACGATTTACAGGGGCGTTCCGTTCGCCGCCCCGCCTGTTGGTGACCTCCGATGGCGCGCTCCTCAGCCTGCCGGAAAATGGGATGGGGTGCGGGAAGCCGCCAGGTTCGCCCCCGGCCCAATGCAGGGGGGAAGTCCTCCGTCGGGAAAGAGCGAGGACTGCCTGTACCTGAACATTTGGACGCCGGCGAAATCCGCGAATGACCGCATCCCCGTGCTCGTCTGGATCTACGGCGGCGGATTCGGCGCGGGGGCCACCTCCGAACCGGTGTACGGCGGGGAAAAACTGGCCAGGAAGGGAGTGGTGCTTGTGAGCGTTGCCTACCGCGTCGGCCGACTCGGATTTTTGGCGCACCCGGAATTGAGCGCCGAGAGCCCGAATCACGTTTCGGGGAACTACGGCCTTCTGGATATGATCGCGGGCCTCCGGTGGGTGCAGAAGAACATCACTGCCTTCGGCGGCGATCCCGCGAGGGTGACGATATTCGGCGAATCGGCCGGTGGCATCGCGGTCAGCATGCTTTGCGCGTCGCCGCTGGCCAAAGGACTGTTCCACGGCGCGATTTCGGAGAGCGGCGGTTCGTTCGGCCCTCCACGGCACACAACCTTTCCCGGAGAGAACCTGAAGCGCCTTGCCGACGCGGAGCGTGCCGGCAAAGCGTATGCAGATAGTGCAAATGTATCGTCCATCGCGGAACTGCGGAAGATAAGCGCCGACACGTTACCGGCGGGCCGGGGGTTTGGGATGGCATGGCCGATCATCGATGGATGGGTGATTCCCGACGATCAATATAAGCTCTACGAGGCGGGCCGGTTCAACGACACGCCGATCCTTGTTGGCTACAACTCGGACGAGGGTGCCAGCTTCATGCCTCCGCGCACGCCTGAGGCGTATATCGCCGGCGTGCAGCTGCGCTATGGCCCCTTCGCGGAGAGACTTCTGAAGGCGTATCCCGCCGGCTCCGAAACGGTTCCCAAGACCGCCCGCGACCTGGCCCGAGACGCGGCGTTCGGCTGGCATACGTGGAGTTGGGCCCGGCTCCAGGCGAAGATGGGAACAGCCAGAGCCTTCTACTATTACTTCGATCACCACCCTGACCGTCCGGAGGGATCACCCCGTGCCGGATATGGATCACCGCACGGTCAGGATGTGGCCTACGTCTTCCAGCATCTTAATCCTCTGAGTTCGGACGCGACAGATACTGACCGGACAATCTCAGAAGCAATGGCCACCTATTGGACAAACTTCGCAAAGCACGGCGATCCGAGCGGCGAAGGCGTCCCAACCTGGCCGGCGTTCAGCGATGCCAACCCTGTTGTGATGTATTTCGGCCAGACGCCGCACACCGGCCCGGTACCGGGCGTCGAGTCGCTCAAAGTCCTTGACGCCTATTTTTCATGGCGGCGGACCCCGGAGGGAGAAGCGTGGGCGAAGTGATTGTCATGTCAAAAAGAATGAAGCCCGACGGAAGGAGACATTGAATGAAGAACATGACTCACTTCGTTGCGATGTTGGTACTGTTTGCTGCCGGACGTGCCGTCGCGCAGCAACCTGCGCCGGTGAAAATCGAGGGGGGGTTGGTACAGGGAACATCCGACGATGGGGTGACGGTGTACAAGGGGATTCCGTTCGCCGCCCCGCCTGTCGGCGAGTTGCGTTGGCGTGCGCCGCAACCTCCGGCACCGTGGGAAGGAGTGCTAAAGGCGGACACGTTCTCGGCGAACCCCATGCAGGAGATGCGGGAGAGGTTTGGGCCGTGGACTTCGGAGTATCAGCCGCAGGGGGTGGTGAGCGAGGATTGCCTTTATTTGAACGTCTGGACCGCGGCTCAATCGGCGAAAGAAAAACGTCCGGTGGTGATGTACATTCCCGGCGGCGCGTTCAGCGGCGGATCGGGCAACGTACCGGTCTACAACGGCAGGAACCTGGCGAAGAAAGGGTTGGTCGTTGTGACAATCAACTACCGGGTAGGTGTGATGGGATTCCTCGCTCATCCGGAGTTGACAAAGGAATCGCAGCACAACTCTTCGGGAAACTACGGGCTGCTGGACCAGGTGGCGGCGCTCGCATGGATCGGAAAGAATATCGCGGCGTTCGGGGGAAATCCGGAGTGTGTGACAATCATGGGACAGTCCGCGGGGGCGATGTCTGTACACTTCCTGACGGCATCACCACTCGCCAGAGGACTCTTCATCCGGGCAATTGCGCAGAGCGGTTCCTACGCCCGGATCGGCCCCGGAGAAAGCCTGGCGTCGGCGGAGAAGACGGGAATACGGTTCGCCAAAGCCAGGGGCGCCGCTTCGTTGGCTGAACTGCGGGCGATGCCGGCAGCCGATGTGATCGCTCCTGCGAAAGAAGAATTTCACTTTCTCCCGGTCATAGACGGATGGTTTCTGCCGGAAAGTGTGGACGAGATCGTTGCAGCAGGTAAGCAGAACGATGTGGCGACACTTACCGGCTGGGTCGCGGACGAAGGGAGCTTCAGTGATGACTACGGCATGGTTTCAGGGGAAGAGTTTCAGAAGCGGTTGAGACAACAGGCGGGCGCGGAGGCGGGTCGGATTCTTCAACTCTACCCGGCTTCGACACAAGCCAAAGCCGCGGAATCACAGAAGGTGCTTGCGCGCGACATGTCCATGGTCTCAATGTCCGTCTGGGCCGGGAAACGCGGGAAGACCGGCAAGACACACGTCTATACGTACGTGTTTACGCACCCGCAACCCGGTGCCACACGGGAGCGTTACCAGACCTTCCATTCTTCGGAATTGCCGTACATCTTTGAGAATCTGACCCAGTCGCCCCGGCCGTGGACTGCGGAGGACGAAAAGATCGCGGGGACAATGTCGGCCTATTGGACGAACTTCATCACTGCGGGAGATCCGAACGGGAGGGGATTGCCGCACTGGCCGGCATTCGGAAACACACCGGACCAGACGATGGCATTGGGCGACACGATGGGGCCGCGACCCGTTGCCGGCCGGGAAAGACTCGAGACGTTAAAGAGGTTGTGGGAGGATACGGTGCACTGAAAGTTGTGAGCGAAGAACGGTGCGACAGACCGCGTCGTTGTCGAACCATCGGGTGGCGGGGTCTTCTTCGATGGGCATGCAAAAACAAAGTGAAAAGAGGCCCATGTTATGAAACCATCCATCCGTCGGTCGTTTCTTTTTTGCATCCTGATCCAGACGGCGATTGCCGCCGCCGGAACGCATCCCTCGAAATTTGACCTCACCGGACCGCGGGACCCGTCGCGTATCCGGGGCTTCAATTATACTCCCGCCAGTGGAATCGCGCCGCGGCATCATATCGGTTGGTGGGTAAAATACGACTCTGCGACAATCGTGTTTGATCTCAACCTCGCCAGTCGTCTCAACCTGAATCAGGTGCGTGTCTTTGTCCCGTACGCGCTTTATGCCGAGGACAGGGATGCACTGCCGGCAAAACTGAGACACTTCGTGCGCGAATGTCAGAAGAGAGGTATCGGGGTGATGCCCGTTGTCGGGAGCGGGCCCTGGGTGAAGGACACATCAAAGCGGGCCCTGGGGAGAGAATGGGTCCGGTTCCTTGTGAAGGCACTTTCGGATGAACCGGGACTCGCATTCTGGGATGTCATGAATGAACCCGACTGGCCACCGGCGCCGAAGGAGTTGGTTCGTATGAAGTGTGACAACGCCAGGTTCATGGCCGGGACATTTCACGAGGTCGATCCGAACACGCCTGTGACGATCGGGATGGCATTCGTCGACGGTATGATTGAATTGGCGGATTGCGTGGATGTGCTCCAGTTTCACGACTACATGCAGACCCGCGAACAGATCAGGAACAACATCGCGCGCGCGAAGGAATTTGCCGCGAAGGTCAACAAGCCGCTGTTCAACGGCGAGATTGGGTGTATCGGACGCGCGAATCCGTACGATGTGACCCTTCAGGAACACATGAACGCGAACGTTGGATGGTATATCTGGGAGTTGATGATCGTCCGCGAAGGATGGGGCCGCATTCACGGCGTATTTTATGAGGATGGGAGCGTCCGGGATCCGTCCATTGCCGCCGCAATGATGGGGTTCTTCCGCAAACGGTCGGCGGATATTCTTCCGGCCGTCCCTGACAGCGAAGGGTGGGTCTCAAGAACCGTCGATAGCAGCACCACGTGGCTGGGGAATCCCGGGAGAACCTGGAAGGAGGGACTCGATATCGCGGAAACGGGCGCCAACCTCCTGGAATCTGCGGAGCTCGCACCGATGAGGATACCTCCCACATGGGAAGTCGAGAGGTTAAGGTCCGGGGAGGTGAACATGAAGGCACTGAAAGAGCTCATTGTCAGATTCAAAGCACAGCTTGAGCCTTACATGCGGCCGCGGGTGCCGGAACATTAGAACGCCGAGGCAGACCGGAGAAGACCCTTCCCGCTCGCGGGAAGGGTCTTCAGGGCCGGCGGTCCCGCCTCACTTTTGCCCGGGCACTCGTTTGAGAATCATGCTCATCGTCTCTCCCTGCATGCCTGGCACCTTCATCGAGATGGAATCCCCCATAATAACGCACTGATGGGTGATCGTCATATCGCCGAACTGTATGTCGAATGAAAACGTTTTGCCGTCCTTCTTGCTGTGAGTAATCGGCATCGCTCCCATCGGTCCTTCCGCCTCTCCGGTTAACGTATCGCCGCTCGTCTTGAACGTGAACGTCATATCCATCGGACCGTTCGGGGTCTCCATCTGCGTTTTCCACTTGCCGGTAGGATCCTGGGCATGACTCAGACTGAGTGCTGCAATGATCATCGCACATAGCCAGATTGAACGTCGCATGGATACTCCTTCTGAAGGATGTGAATGAGTGTGAAGGATCCCCGCACAGGCAATGCGGGGACCCTCCATGGTGGGACATGTTTCCCTTACCGGAACAGCCGTGGCGCGAAATCACTCAGACTCCTGCGCCATGTCAGCCATTCATGAGCCGTTCCCTGGGATTCGAAATACACAATGTTCTTGATGCCGTGTTTGAGCAGAGCGTCTTTCGCATCTTTGGTGCCGAATTTTTCTTCGGTCCCGATGCTGATGTAGAAGAGCTTTATCTGGCTGTTAAATGCGTCGGCGTCCTTGAATACGCCGTTATATGCTGTTTCCACAGTCGTGTTGCCGCGGAATCCGAAGAAACCGCTGAAGGCGCCCATCCAGGCGAATTTGTCCATATTGGCGAACACGGTGTTGCAGGTCTGAAAGCCGCCCCTCGACAACCCGGCCATGGCCCGGTGTTCCTTATCCGTGTACGTGCGGAAGGTTTTGTCGATGAACGGGATCAGGTCGTTGACATAGATCTTCGTGATATCGCCGGATGCTTCGCGCACATCTGAGTTGGTTTGAATATCACCGCTGGGCATGACAACGATCATCGGAACCGCTTTCCCGGATTCGATCAATCCGTCCATGATATTCGCCATGTGCCCCTGAACCGACCACCCGTTTTCATTTTCCCCCCACCCGTGGACGAGATAGAGTACCGGGTATTTCATTTCCGGGTTCTTTTCGTATCCGGCGGGAACGTAGACGTTCACGTGACGTTCCAATCCGTTGACATCGGACCAGTAGAAGAAGGAGCGAATCTGTCCGTGCGGGAT